>Ga0208794_1000024_pt1 | contig 310252 bp, 314 predicted proteins | sample 32_taG_FD_184106 | JGI IMG/M metagenome (GOLD analysis project Ga0208794, IMG submission 184106) | Marine viral communities from the Gulf of Mexico - 32_GoM_OMZ_CsCl metaG (SPAdes) (version 2) | ecosystem: Environmental > Aquatic > Marine > Oceanic | place: Atlantic Ocean: Gulf of Mexico... | reverse complement strand
CCCCCCCCGCGACACCCCTCGAAGGTTTCCAAGTTGACTGCACCGTGGATATACACTCGGGAACGGCCTGCGATGCTTGTGACGACAGGATGTAAGCCTGCTTTCTCTCAACCGTATGCGGGCTCTATCCGATATTCAGTGTGAACGGCATCAGCAAAGTAGACGGCTTCATTCGCACCAAGCTCGGCCAGCGAGCTTTGGTAATTGGGAATGAAGCTGGCCTATTTTTCGGTGGACGCAGTCTTTGGGAGTGTATTGACCCAGCTGAATCTGCTCAGGTTAAGCCGCTAATCTAAATGCCTCGGCAGGCGTGCGCATGGCAAGCGCCTGATGAGGGCGGCGGCTATTGTAAAAGGCAATCCAGTCACCGATGACGCGCATCGCGTGTTGGAGGCTTTCGAAGCGGTGGCGATGTACGCACTGCTCCTTCAGCGTCCGGATGAAGCGCTCGACCATGCCGTTCTGCTGCGGGCAGTGCGGGGTGATGAACTCCTGCTTCAGCCCGTAGCTGCGGACTATGGCTGTGAAGTGATGGCTGGTGAAGACCAGGCCATTGTCCGACCTCAGCAGGAACTCGTCTTCGACACGACCCAGGGTGCCGAACCTCGCGATCAGGGCATGCTGAAGGGCGGCGCTGGCCGTTGTCGCCTTGCCCGATTTCGAAAGGTGCCAGCCCAACAGCTCGCGGGTGTGGCAGTCGATCACCAAGGCCAGTGAAGCCCAGCCGTCCTTGCCGGTCCAGATGCGGGCGAGATCGGTCGACCACCTCTCGTTCGGCGCAGCTGCGACAGAAGGAACAGACTGGATGCGAGGCCGCATGCCCACGGCGCGCTTGCGAACCTGCCAGCCCTTAATCTGGAAGATCCTCTGCACCGTGTTCTTGTTGAAGCCCAAGAGGCAGGCCACGGTCCGATAGCCGAAGGACGGCTCCTCCTCGATCATCTTCTTGATCGGTTCGGCGAAGCGGGGAGCGACCTTCGGCGCGGCTTTCACTGGCTTGTAGTAGACCGTGCGCCGGGAAATGCCGAGCCACGTGCAGAGCTTGGCAATCGACACAGCGACGCCTTCGGCCAAGAGGCCCTGCTGGACGCGACGGATCAATTCCCGTCCTGCGCATCCAGCAGGGCCTGAAGCTTTTTTCGGGCCCGCAGCTCCAGCATGGCCTCGCCATAGGCTTCCTGCAAATCCCGGAGCTGCTTCTCGTATTGCTCGCGAATGTCGAGCGGGTTGGCGCGCAGCGAATTCTCCATGCCGCGCTTCGCGTCCTCGACCCAACCCTCAATCTCGGAAGGCGTCAGGTCAAAGGACCGGCTCGCCTCCGAAACACTCGTCTTGCCCTGAATGATCTCGATCACAAGCGCTGTCTTACGCTTCGCCGTCCACCGTCTAATGCTGTCGTCCATTGTCATACTCATTGCTACGTTCTCCCTTGTAGCATGAGCAGGTTTTCACTGGCACGATACAGGAGGGCCTTAGGCGTTCGATACTCGAACCCCAAGCGCGCCAGAGAGTGTCATCACCTTCTCAGCAGCAGGAACTGGCTTATCTATCGCTAACAAACATCAATGCGGAATCGAAGCATCTCCGGCTTCCCACAGCATAGTTACGTTTGGGCAGAAGCAGAATCTTCGGCTAGTTACCTTCGTTACGATGAACCGGAAGAGCGGTCAGAGACGCTTTGTTCCGTAAATAATTGGGTTCTTTTTAGAATTGAGCCTCTGGTGTAGATCTTCCGCAAATTTTCGTGCGCTGAAATTACTGCAGAAGTGAACTGAGAGATTTTTGTCGAAGATTGATCTTAGATCCGCCATGTTCCCTGAAATTTCGTGGCAATCGGCCAGAAGAGACTTTGTTCGAACTTCATCCAAGGCGGATCTCAACTTCTAGCGTTTTGCGCTACAGTTGGCGCTCAAGCTCCCGGACGCGGGCTTCCATCTCTCGGACAGCCTTATTGCTGGTCACGCTGTCATCCCCTGTCACGGCGACACTCCCTCCCTCTAGCATCAATCTACGCCAACGATACAACAGATTGGGCGCCACGCCATTGCGACGAGCAACGGCGGAAACGCTATCCCCGTCATAGAGGGTCTCTTCAACGATCCGCAGCTTTTCCGCTGCAGACCAACGTCGACGACGGCCGCCATCGGTGATGATTTCTATCTCAGATATAAGCACGTGCTTTAGGCTATCCTTAAGCCTCCTTGGTCAGCCCAAGGTGTCCGGTCGAAATGGGGCCAGTTCACGTTCGGCCAAGTCGCAGCGAATGACGGCTCTCCGCCCTTGGGGTACAGTAGGTTGCATCGTGGCCTGAATTTTTGCGCTCTTAGAGCCCGAAAACCACTTATAGCTTAAAGCAGCAGCCCAAAGAGCAATTGTTGCTGCACCCTTTTCGTTGCAGGCCACAAGCAAACCTAAGGTCGTGCAAATTTATGCGCTATTTGTGCAAAACTATGGGAAGCATGCAGGATTACACGCATCCCTACAACCGCTCAGAAATCCAAATTCTCCACGCTCAGCGCGTTCTGCTGGATGAACTCGCGGCGCGGCTCGACCACGTCGCCCATCAGCTTGGTGAAGAGATCGTCGGCCTCCGCCATATCCTCCACGCGGACCTGCAGCAGCGTGCGCGCGTCGGGGTCGAGAGTGGTTTCCCACAGCTGATCGGGGTTCATCTCGCCCAGACCTTTGTAGCGTTGCAGCGACAGGCCTTTCTCGCCCTCGGCAAGGATCGCGTTGAGCAGGTCCATGGGGCCATAGATCATCTGGCTGCGGTCCTTGCGGATCAGCTTGGCGGGTTGGTCGTAGACCTCCTGCAGGTGCTGGGTGAAGCTGCCGGATTTCTTCGCCTCGCCCGAGCGCAGCATGCGGCCGTCGAGGGTGCGCACCTCTTCCACGCCGCGCAGGATGCGGGCGAGGCGGATGCCGTGGTCTTGGGTGATCCGGCCCTGCCAGCCGCGCTCATATTCCAACGCGATCAGGTTCAAACGGTCGGCGACCTTGTCGGCCACGCCCTGCAGGTCGCTGTCCACCGCGCCCTCGACAAAGGCACCGGCGATGGCGGCCTGTTCGAGGATGTGGCGCGGGTAATGGGTGGGGAAGGCCTCCAGCACGCGGCGCAATTGGCGGGCCATGTCGACCACGCGGGTGAGGTCCTGACCGGTGATCTCTTCGCCATTGCCCTGACGCAGCATGGCGCCGTCAACGCCCTGTTGGATCAGGTATTCCTCCATCGCGGCCTCGTCCTTGAGGTAGACCTCGGATTTGCCGCGCGACACTTTGTAAAGCGGCGGCTGCGCGATGTAGAGATGGCCGTTCTCGATAAGCTCGGGCATCTGCCGGTAGAAGAAGGTCAGCAGGAGCGTGCGGATATGCGCGCCGTCGACGTCGGCGTCGGTCATGATGACGATCTTGTGGTAGCGCAGCTTGTCGATGTTGAACTCGTCGCGCCCGATCCCGGTGCCGAGCGCCATCACGAGGTTGCCGATCTCTTGGCTGCCCAGCATCCGGTCGAAACGCGCGCGTTCGACGTTAAGGATCTTACCCTTCAGCGGCAGGATCGCTTGGGTCTGACGGTCGCGGCCGGTCTGGGCGGAGCCGCCGGCGCTGTCCCCCTCGACGAGGAAGACTTCGGTCTTGGACGGGTCTTTCTCCGAGCAATCCTTGAGCTTGCCGGCGAGGAAATTTACATCCATCGCCGATTTGCGGCGGGTCAATTCGCGCGCCTTGCGCGCGGCTTCGCGGGCCTGTGCGGCCTCGACGATCTTGCCGACGATCTGCTTGGCCTCGTTGGGGTTCTCCTCGAACCACTCGGCCAGCTTCTCGTTCATCAGCCCTTCGACAGCGGGGCGCACCTCAGAGGAGACCAGCTTGTCCTTGGTCTGGGAGGAGAACTTCGGGTCCGGCACCTTGACCGAAAGCACGCAGGTCAGACCCTCACGCGCGTCGTCGCCAGTGAAGTTGATCTTTTCTTTCTTGGCGATGCCGCTGGTCTGGGCATAGGCGTTGATGGTGCGCGTCAGCGCGCCGCGGAACCCCGCCATATGGGTGCCGCCGTCGCGCTGCGGGATGTTGTTGGTGAAGGGCAGCACGTTCTCGTGATAGCTGTCGTTCCACCACATGGCGACCTCGATGCCGATGTCGTCCCGCTCCCCGGTGATGAAGATCGGCTCGTCCATGACCGCATGCTTGTGCCGGTCGAGGTATTTGACGAATTCCTTCACGCCGCCTTCGTAGTAAAGCTCGGTTTGCAGCGGCTCGACGGGGCGTTCGTCCTTCAGGATGATGCGCACGCCGGAGTTCAGGAAGGCCAGTTCGCGCAGGCGCTTTTCCAGCGTCTCAAAGCTGTAGTCGATGTTCGAGAATGTCTCGGTCGAGGCCATGAAGCGCACTTCGGTGCCGGTGCGGTCGGTCTCGCCCACGACTTCGAGATGCTTGGTGGTGAAGCCGCCTTCGAAGCGCGCGACATGTTCCTTGCCCTCGCGCCAGATGCGCAGTTCCAGCCAGTCCGACAGCGCGTTCACGACCGAGACGCCGACCCCGTGCAGACCGCCCGAGACCTTGTAGGAGTTGCTGTCGAATTTACCGCCCGCGTGCAGCTGGGTCATGATGACCTCGGCCGCCGAGACGCCCTCTTCCTCGTGGATACCCACCGGAATGCCGCGGCCGTTGTCGCTGACCGATACGCTGGAATCCGCGTGGATCGTGACCGTCACCGCGTCGGCGTGACCGGCCAGCGCCTCGTCAATCCCGTTGTCCACGACCTCATAGACCATGTGGTGCAGGCCCGAGCCATCATCGGTGTCCCCGATATACATGCCGGGGCGTTTGCGAACGGCCTCCAACCCTTTGAGAACCTTGATGGAATCGGCACCGTATTCCTGTGGTGTCTGCGCGGTATCGGACATGCGGAAAAAACCCTTATCGTTTGCCCGATTTATAGTGTTTTCACCGGGGATTGTCACGCGAATGACACAAGATTTTGTGTCAGGCGAAGGGGATGATCAGGCCCACGAAAACCAGCATGGCGCCGGAGATTAGATTGATCCGTCGCAGGGTGCGTGGGGCGGTCAGAAAGCCGCGCAGATGGCCCACCAGCAGCGCGATCACGAGGTTGCCGACAAGCGGCACGATGACCGAGGCGGCGAGGATCAGCCCGATGTCGGGGGCGGTGACCGCGCGCAGGTCGAAGAAGCCGGGCAGCACGCCCATGTAGAAGAGCACCGCTTTGGGATTGCCGAGGATCGCCACCAGTCCCGCGATGAACCCGGGCCACATGCCGGGGCGGGTGAGGCGGCTGTCGGTGTCGATCTTCGCACCCGCCTGCCGGATCAGGCCCAGCCCCATGGCGATGAACACCAGTGCAGCGGTCCAGCGCAGCACCTCCATAAGCGTGTCGAAGGCCGAGACGATCCAAGTGATCCCCAAGATCGCCACCAACGGCCAGAGCATGTCGCCGATCGCGACGCCAAGCGCCAGCGGCCACGCCGCCTGAAAACCGCCCGAAAGCGCTCGGGCCATCATCGCCAACCAGACCGGGCCGGGGGTGAGAAACAGGATCAGCAGCGCGCCGCAGTAAAGAAGCAGGTCGGTGGGCGAGAGCGTCATGGCTGACGCACCACTTGCGACAGGCCCTCATCCTCGGTCACTTCCACATATTGCGCGCGGTCCCCGAGGCTGTCGAACAGCTCCGACCCCGTGCCCGTCATCCAGGCCTGCGCGCCGAGCGCCGTGATCTCGTCGTAAAGCGCCGCTCGGCGGCCCGCGTCGAGATGCGCGGCCACCTCGTCCAGTAGCAGGATCGGCGGCGCGCCGAAATCGGCGGCGATGGCGCGGGCATTGGCGAGGATGAGCGAGACCAGCAGCGCCTTCTGCTCCCCGGTGGAGCAATCCCGCGCGGCGATGCCCTTGGCGGCATAGGTGCCTTCCAGATCGGCGCGGTGGGGGCCGATGAGGGTGCGCCCGGCGGCGACGTCGCGCATCCGGTTGTCCGACAGCGCCCGGCGCAGCCCCTCGGCACTGTCGGGCATGTCGTTTTGCAGCATCAGCGTGGCGATGGGGAAGGCGGTCTGCGCCTCCTCCTGCGCGCTCGCGAGGGCCGTGAGGGCCTGTTGCCGATTGGCGTGAATCTGCGCCCCGGTCTCGGCCATGCGGTCTTCGAGGGCGGCGTACCACGCGGGCTCGCGCACCATGTCCTTTAGCAGGCGGTTGCGCTCGCGCATGGCCTTTTCATAGCTCAGCGACAGTTCGGCGTGATCGGGCAGCATCGAAAGCGTCACCCGGTCAAGAAAGCGCCGCCGCCCCTCGGCGCCTTCGATCCAAAGCCGGTCCATGGCGGGGATCAGCCAGAGCACGCGGGCAATGCGACCAAGCGCCGTTTGTGCGGACGCCTTGCCGTCGATCTTGGTCTGCCGTGCAGCGCCCGCTTCGGACCAGATGTCGACCTCATGCAGCACCGTGGGGCCGTGCAGCAGCCCGGTCACCTTCCAGCCCAAAGCCTCGGGCCGCCGTGCCATGTCTTGCGCGCTGGTGCGGCGCAGCCCGCGGCCCGGCGACAGCAGCGAAATCGCTTCAATGATATTGGTCTTGCCCGCGCCATTGGGGCCATAGAGCGCGACGGGGCGCGCATCCACGTCGATCACCGCCCGGCGGTGCGAGCGGAAATGCGAGAGGCCGAGGTTGGAAAGATACAGTTGCGCCATTCAGACCCCGTTTTCTTTGAAAGAAAACGGCGCGGGAATTTCAAAAATTCCCGCCCAACTCACACGCGCATCGGCATGACGACGTAAACCGCCGAAGTGTCATTGCCTTCGCGCATCAGGGTCGGGTCGCCGGAAGAGTTGAACAGGAAGACGGCGTTCTCGCGGTCCACTTGGCTTGCGATCTCAAGCAGGTATTTGGCGTTGAAACCAATCTCCAGCCGCTCGTCGGCATAGGCCACGGCCAGCTCTTCTTCGGCGGCGCCGCTGTCAGGCGCGTTGACGGACAGCACCAGACGGTCTTCGTCCAGTTGCAGTTTTACGGCGCGCGAACGCTCGGAACTCACGGTCGCCACACGGTCCACCGCGCGGGCAAAATCAGCGGCGTCGACTTCCATCTTGCGGGTGTTCCCTTGCGGAATCACGCGGGTGTAGTCGGGGAAGGTGCCGTCGATGACCTTCGAGGTCAGCGTGATGGCGGGGGTCGCGAAACGGATCTTGGTCTCGGACACGGACACCGCGATTTCCATCTCGTCATCGTCGAGCAGTTTGCGCAGCTCGCCCACGGTCTTGCGCGGGACGATCACGCCGGGCATCTCAGACGCACCCTCGGGCATCTCGGCGTCGATCCGGGCCAGGCGGTGGCCGTCGGTGGCCACGCAGCGCAGTGCCTTGCCGCCCTCGGCGTCCGCCACGTGCAGATAGACCCCGTTGAGGTAATAGCGCGTCTCCTCGGTGGAGATGGCGAATTTCGACTTGTCGAACAGGCGGCGCAGCACCGGGGCCGGGGCCGAGAAGTTCGAGGCATACTCGGAAGACGCCATGACCGGGAAATCCTCGCGCGGCAGGGTGGCCAGCGAGAAATTGGAGCGGCCCGCTTCGACCGTCAGGCGGCCAGCGGCGGTGTCGGCGGTGAGGCTGATCAGCGCGCCGTCGGGCAGCTTGCGCACGATTTCATGCAGCAGCGTGGCCGAAACGGTGGTGGCACCTGCGCGCTCCACTTGGGCGGCGACCTTGTCGACCACCTCGATATCCAGATCGGTGGCGCGGAAGGAGACATCGCTGCCCTCGGCCTCGATCAGCACGTTGGCGAGGATCGGAATGGTATTGCGGCGCTCGACCACGGATTGGGCTTGCGAAACGGCTTTGAGCAGTGCCGCGCGTTCGATGCTGAATTTCATATGCCTTCTCCCATACCGACTGCCGGGAGAGGCAAACTACCCGGTTCCCACGCTTACACAAGAACTTTTGTGGATTTGTTGAAGTGAATGCAAGAGGGGCGCAAGCTGCGCCCCCGATCGCTGTTTGACCGTGTCCTGAGGACAACCCTCAGGCCGCTATGATTAGGATTCGAGCGCCCGGCGCAGCAGTTCCAGATCCTCGGCGATCTGCCCGTCCGAGACCTTGAGTTCTTCGATCCGGCGCACCCCGTGCATGACGGTGGTGTGGTCGCGCCCGCCAAAGCGGCGGCCGATCTCGGGCAGAGAACGGCTGGTCATCTGTTTGCACAGATACATCGCCACCTGCCGCGGGCGGGCATAGCTGCGCAGGCGCTTGGGGCCGATCATGTCGCTGAGGCGGATGTTGTAATGGTCGGAAACCTTGCGCTGAATTTCCTCGACCGAGATCTTGCGCTCCGAGGCGCGCAGCACGTCGGCCAGACAATCCTGCGTCAGCCCCATGTCGATCTCGCGGCCCACCAGCGAGGCGAAGGCGAAGAGGCGCGTCAGCGCACCTTCGAGCACACGGACGTTCGAGGTGATGCGATGCGCGAGGAATTCCAGCACGCCGTCGGCGACTTCGAGGTCGGGGTAGGTCTTGCGCTGCACGTCGACCTTGCTTTGCAAAATGCCGAGGCGCAACTCGTAGTCCGTGGGGTGCAGATCGACGATCAGGCCGCACTGCAGGCGCGATTTCACGCGGTCTTCGAGGTCCTTGATCTCGCCCGGGGCGCGGTCGGCGGAGATGATGATTTGCTTGTGCTGATCCACGAGCGCGTTGAACGTGTGAAAGAACTCTTCCTGCGTGGAATCCTTGCCCGCGATGAACTGCACGTCGTCGACCATCAGCACATCGACGGAGCGGAAGATTTCCTTGAAATCCATCATCTTGCGGTCGCGCAGGGCCTGCACGAAACGGTACATGAATTGCTCAGCCGAGAGGTAGAGCACATTCATCTCAGGCTTGCGCTCATGCAATTCGCGGGCGATCGCGTGCATCAGGTGGGTCTTACCAAGGCCGACGCCCCCATAAAGGAACAGCGGGTTGAAGGTGACGGGGCCGCCTTCGGCGACACGGCGGGCGGCGGCATGGGCCAGTTCGTTGGGCTTGCCGACGACGAAATTGTCAAAGCTGAAGCGCGGGTCGAGCGGGGCGGTGCTGAGCTGCGAATTGGCGGCAGGTTTCGCGGCAGCCGAAGTCTGACGAGCAGCCGGGGCGAGCTTTTCGGCGGCAGGGGTAGGCTGCTGATTCAGAGCAAAGTTCAGACGCGTGGCATCGGTGCCCGTCGCGTTGATCTCATGCAGAATCAGGTCCGAGAAGTTCTGGCTGACGTAGTTGCCGAAGAAATTCGTCGGCACCTTGAGTGTCACGATTCCGTCTTCGACGGCGCCGGGCACAAGCGGTTCAATCCAGGTGGTGTAGTTGTTCTGCCCCACGGTCTTTAGAAGCCGCTCTTTGATCTCGCCCCAGTGATCTAATGTCATCGTGCCTTACGTCCCGCTTTGCTCTTCGCACAGAGGCCGAGTGGATCCCGGCCCTTAATATTGTTTCACCCGGCAACAGGTCATCCACCCGGTCCCACGCGGATGACCGACCTGTGTCCTTCGGACTTTTAAAGAATGGCCTGCCCATGAGCCTTCTGTGCCGTAAACCGGCGCAAGAGGCGCTGAACGAACCGTTCGTGTTCTCATCGACAGGGTAAACGTGCTGGCAGCAGCATTCACGATGGTGCGCGGAACCGTCTGTGAACGGTCACTTGCACCCCCCTGAATTTGGCATTCTGCCAGTTGGCTGACGCCGTGTTCAGGGCCTGTCCCCCCAAGCGAAATGAATCGCTGGACCTTTGGTAGCAAGTGTTTCCGGTTCGCTTCAACATATCTTCCATCTTGACTCAGAGATTGCCGGAAAAGAATCTCTGGCGTGTTTTTTTCGCTGCACCCGCACGAAAAAAGGCGCCGCAATGCGGCGCCTCTTGTGTTTCTAAGGGCTTGGCTATGAAGCCAAATTAGCCCAGTGCTTTGACCCGTGCGGACAGGCGCGACATTTTGCGCGACGCGGTATTCTTGTGGAAAACGCCTTTGGTGACGCCGCGCATCAGCTCGGGCTGGGCGGCTTTCAGAGCGGCGGTTGCGGCTTCTTTATCACCGGAGGTGATCGCCTCTTCGACCTTGCGCAGGTAGGTGCGGATGCGCGAACGGCGTGCTTTGTTGATCGCAAAACGCTTTTCGTTTTGACGGGCACGTTTTGCGGATTGACGGGTGTTTGCCATGAGTATCAGCCTTCGGGTTCATATGTTGCGTAGCAATGCGTGACGCCAACCCGACCGGAAATCCGGATCCCCCTTTGGGGTAGGTGATTCTAGCCAGAGCGGGCTGCACGCGCATGTATTGGTGCCGCCTATAAGGCAGCTGGCGCGGCAATGCAAGCCGCGCCGGGGGCGACGCTTATTTGTCGCGGAATTGCGCTTCGCGCTTTTCGAGGAAGGCGGACATGCCTTCTTTCTGGTCTTCGGTGTTGAACAGCGAATGGAACATGCGGCGTTCGAACAGCAAGCCCTCGCTCAGCGGCACCTCATAGGCGCGGTTCACGCATTCCTTGACCACGGTGGCCGAGATCATGGATTTCTCGGCGATCTTGGCTGCGGCGCCCATCGCCTCTTCCATCAGCTTTTTCACCGGCACCACGCGCGACACGAGGCCCGAGCGTTCGGCTTCTTCGGCATCCATGAAACGGCCCGTGAGGTTCATGTCCATCGCTTTGGACTTGCCTACCAGACGGGTCAGACGCTGGGTGCCGCCGATGCCGGCCACGACGCCGAGGTTGATCTCGGGCTGGCCGAACTTGGCGCTTTCCGAGCAGATGATGAAGTCGCACATCATCGCCAACTCGCAGCCCCCGCCGAGGGCATAGCCCGACACGGCCGCGATAATCGGCTTGCGCACCCGCAGGATCTGATCGGTTTCGGGCGTGAAAAGATCCCCCATGAAGACGTCGACAAAGCTTTTCTCGCGCATCATCGCGATATCGGCCCCGGCGGCGAATGCCTTTTCCGAGCCGGTGATGACGATGCAGCGGACCTTGTCGTTTTCCTGCGCGCTTTTCAGCGCCTTGGCGAGTTCACCCAGCAGCGCCTCGTTGAGCGCGTTCAGCGCATCCGGGCGGTTCAGGGTGATCAGGGCCACATGGTTGTCCACGTCCACGGTGATCGTTTCGTAAGCCATCAAGAATGCTCTTTGTTGTTGCGCTCAGGGGAATGTGCATACCACGGCACCCCCATGTTTCAAGTTATCTTTGGCAACGCGGACAATAGAAGGAAGACCGCCCGCTTTGCACGATGCGCGCGATGGTGCCATCGCAACCCGGTCTGCGGCAGGCTTGGCCCTCGCGGCCATAGACGTCGAAACTGTGCTGGAAATAGCCCAATTCGCCATCCGCCTGCCGAAAATCCTTGAGCGACGATCCCCCCGCCGTGATCGCATCGGCCAGCACTTGGCGGATGATCGGCACCAGCCCGGCGACCCGCGTGGCCGAGATGCGCCCGGCCTTGCGGGCCGGGTGAATCCCCGCGCGGTAAAGCGCTTCGCAGACATAGATATTGCCCAAGCCCGCCACGATCCGCTGATCCAGCAGCGCCGATTTGATCGGCGTGTTGCGGCCTTTTAGCGCGGCGACCAGATGCGCTTCGTGAAAGTCGTTGCCCAAGGGTTCCGGCCCGAGCGAGGCCAGCAGCTTGTGCGTCCCGGCCCCGGCGGTGGGCATCAAATCCATCGCGCCGAAACGGCGCGGGTCGTTAAAGGTGATCCGCGCACCGTTACCCATATGCAACACGACGTGGTCATGTTTTTCGGGCGCGGGGTGGTTGTGCTGAAACTGCCCCAGAGGGTCTCCCGAAACCAGCATCCGCCCGGACATGCCCAAATGCACCAAGAGCGATTCCCCGCTCGCCAGATCGGCGAGGATGTATTTCGACCGCCGCCGCAGCAGGCCGACGCGCTGTCCGGTCAGCCGCTCCGCCATCCGCTCCGGAAAGGGCCAGCGCAGGTCGGGGCGGTTCACCTCGGCGCGGGCGATCACTTGGCCCTCCATCGCGGGGGCCAGCCCCCGGCGGACGGTTTCGACCTCTGGCAGTTCCGGCATCTCGGTTTCCCCTCTGGCTTGCCTGTGACAAAAGGCACGCATTGTCCCTGCCCCCCGGCACCCTATAACAAGGGACAGAACCAGAGGATCGCAAGAGCAGATGACCCAGGACGCTGACAAAACAACCCATTTCGGTTTCGAGACCGTGCCCGAACATGAAAAGGCCGGGCGCGTGCAGGGTGTGTTCAACTCCGTCGCCAGCAAATACGACATCATGAACGATGTGATGAGCATGGGGATCCACCGCGTCTGGAAAGAAGCGATGATGGACTGGCTCGCCCCGCGCCCCGGTCAGAAACTGCTCGATGTGGCGGGGGGCACCGGCGATGTGTCTTTCAAATTCCTCAAACGTGCCGGACACGGCCATGCCACGGTGCTCGACCTGACCGAGCCGATGCTGGTCGAAGGCCGCCAGCGGGCCGAGGCGGACAGGCTGACCGGCAGCCTTGATTGGGTCGTGGGCGACGCGATGGCGCTGCCGTTCCCCGACAACACCTTTGATGTCTACACAATCAGCTTCGGCATCCGAAACGTGACCCGCCCGCAAGAGGCGCTGAACGAGGCCTACCGCGTGCTCCGCCCCGGTGGCCGTCTGATGGTGTTGGAGTTCAGCCAGCTTCCCAACCCGGCGATGCAAAAAGCCTATGACCTCTACAGTTTCAACGTGATCCCGCGCATGGGCCAAGCCATCGCGGGCGACCGCGACAGCTATCAATACCTTGTCGAATCGATCCGCAATTTCCCCGATCAAGAGACCTTCCTGTCGATGGTCCGCGCGGCGGGCTTTGGGCAGGCCAAATATCGCAACCTGTCGATGGGGATCGCGGCGCTGCATTCGGGTTGGAAGCTCTGATGCGCGGTCCGCACAACATCTGGCGGTTGATCCGCACGGGCGCGACCTTGGAACGCGCCGGGGCGATGAATGTGGTGCTGGATGCTTTCGATGCCTCCCCGCCGCTGCGTTTCGTGGCCCGCGCGCTTGGCCTTCCGTTCAAATGGCTGGGCTACAAGGGCGACCCGACGATGCCGCCCGCCACCCGCGCGCTCACGGCGCTTGGCCCGGCCTACATCAAATTCGGTCAGGTGCTGTCGACCCGCCCCGATGTGGTGGGCGACGATCTGGCGGTGCAATTGCGCGTGCTGCAAGACAAGTTGCCCCCCTTTGACATGGCGCTGGCCCGCAGCGCGGTCGAGCAGGAGTTGGGCGAGCCGGTCAGCGCGATCTTTTCCGAGTTCAGCGAACCCGTCGCCGCGGCCTCCATCGCGCAGGTGCATCACGCGCGGCTGGCCGAGAGCGGCGAAGAGGTCGCCGTCAAAGTCCTGCGCCCCGGCATCGAAAAAGCCTTCCGCAAGGACATTGACGCCTTCTACCTCGCCGCCCGCATGGCCGAGATTTTCTCGCCCGGGTCGCGCCGCCTGCGCCCGATGGAGGTGATCGAGCATTTCGACGGCGTCGTGCGGGGGGAGTTGGACCTGCGGCTCGAAAGTTCCGCCGCGTCGGAGTTCGCGGCCAACACCAAAGACGACGCCGGGTTTCAACTGCCCGAGATCAAATGGAATTATTCGGGCCGCCGCGTGATGACGCTAGGCTGGGCCGATGGGCTGCCGCTGGGCGACAATGCCGCGCTGGATGCGGCGGGGCACGACCGGGTGGCGCTGTCGGAGCGGGTGTTGCAACTCTTTCTTCAGCACGCTCTGCGCGACGGTTATTTCCACGCCGACATGCACCAGGGTAACCTCAAGGTCGCGGCCAACGGCGATATCATCGCCTATGACTTCGGCATCATGGGCCATATCGACAGCTACACCCGCCGGGTCTACGCCGAGATTCTCTATGGCTTCATTCGCCGCGATTACCAGCGCGTCGCCAAGGTGCATTTCGAGGCGGGATATGTCCCCGCCGATAAGGACGTCGATGAATTCGCCCGCGCCCTGCGTGCGGTGGGCGAGCCGATTTTCGGCATGGACGCCACCCGCATCTCCATGGCGCGGCTGCTGACCTATCTGTTCGAGGTGACCGAGCGTTTCGGCATGGAAACCCGGACTGAGTTGATCTTGCTGCAACGCACCATGGTCGTGGTCGAGGGCGTGGCCCGCTCGCTCAACCCGCATATCAATATTTGGGAAGTCGCCAGCCCCATCGTGACCGACTATATCACCAAGTCGCTCGGTCCCCGGGCCATCGTCTCTGATCTGCGCGACACGGCGATGGTCATGGCCCGTTTCGGCCCGCGTCTGCCCGGGCTGGTCGAACAGGCGCTGAACCGTCAGACCGAAGAGCAGCCAGAGCGCCGCCCGCGTTTCTGGCGCTATATCGCGGCGACTGCGGTGATGTCCGGTGTTGCCGGTGCCACCACAATCGCCCTGATTGACGCACTGCTTTAGGGCAGGGGGGCCGCGCGGCCCCCCGGCCTTCAGGCGATACGTTCGATGGCCATGGCGATGCCTTGTCCGCCGCCGATGCACATGGTGATCAACGCGCGTTTGCCGCCAATCCGCTCCAATTCATACAGCGCCTTCACGGTGATGATCGCGCCCGTCGCGCCGACCGGGTGGCCAAGAGCAATCGCCCCGCCGTTGGGGTTCACCTTTGCCGGGTCAAAGCCCAGTACCTTGCTCACAGCCAGCGCTTGGCTCGCGAAAGCCTCGTTGCTTTCGATCACGTCGAAATCATCGGCCTTCAGGCCCGTCCGCTCCAGCAAACGGCGCACGGCAGGGACCGGGCCGATGCCCATGACCTCGGGGCGCACGCCGGCGTGGGCGTAGCCGAGGATGCGGGCGCGGGGCGTCAGCCCGGCAGATTTCGCGGCCTCCGCGCGGGCCAGCACCAGCGCCGCGGCCCCGTCGTTGATGCCGCTGGCGTTGCCCGCCGTAACGCGGCCGTCTTTCTGGAAGACGGGGCGCAGCCCGGCCAGCGCCTCTGCCGTGGTCGCCTTGGGGTGTTCGTCGGTGTCGAAGGGCACCATGTCGCGCTTTACCTTCACATCGACCGGCACGATCTGGTCTTTGAAATGCCCTTCCGCGATGGCCGCCGCTGCGCGTTCTTGGCTTTGCAGGGCGAAGGCGTCCATCTCTTCGCGGGTGATCGTGTGTTCATCCGCCACGTTCTCTGCCGTCACGCCCATATGCCCGGTGCCGAAGGGGCAGTTCAGCGTGCCCAGCAGCATATCGAGGCTGCGTGCATCGCCCATCTTCTGGCCCCAGCGGGCGTCGGGCAGCACATAGGGCGCGCGCGACATGCTTTCGGCACCCCCGGCCAGCGCGAAGTCTGCATCGCCCAGCATCAGGCTCTGAGTGGCCGAGACCAGCGCCTGCACGCCCGAGCCGCAGAGCCGGTTCACGTTCATCGCTGGCACCTCGTCGGGCACGCCCGCGTCGCGCGCGGCGACGCGGCTGAGGTACATGTCGCGCGGCTCAGTGTTGATGACGGTGCCGAAGACGACATGGCCGATCTGCGCCGGATCGACGCCCGCGCGCGCCATCGCCGCCGCCGCGACGGTGCTGCCCAGCTTGGTGGGCGGTGTGGCGGCAAGGCTGCCGCCGAAAGTGCCGATGGCGGTGCGTGCGCCGCTCAGGATGACGATATCGTCTGACATGAAACTCTCCTCTAATCGTTGGCGGCACTATGGGGGGCGGGCGCGGCAAAGTCAGGAGAAACGTCCCGTCATGCGACAGCTTGACAGGGAGGGGGCGCCGCGCGACATATCCGCCATGACGGACAACACCGACAAGATCCTGACACAGCTGCCCGCCCGCCTGAAAGAGGCGCGGCAGGGGCAGGGGTTATCGCTCGACGCCGTGGCGAAGCTCTCGGGCGTGTCGCGCTCCATGGTCAGCCAGATCGAGCGCGGCGAATCGAGCCCCACCATCGCGACGCTGTGGAATCTCACCCGCGCGCTTCAGGTGGATTTTGCCGGTCTTCTCGATGCCGCCCCCGGCGAGCCGCAGATCGAGGTGCTGCGGAGTGCCGCCGTGCCGACGATCAGCAATCTGGGCGACGGTTGCCGCATTCGCATCCTGTCCCCGCCTGAGGAAGCCGGGCATCACGAGGTCTATGAATTGCTCATCGCCGAGGGCGGCGTGCTCGACAGTGCGCCCCACACCCGCGGCGCGCGCGAGCACCTTAGCGTCTTCGAGGGCGCGGTGGAGGTCACCAGCGGCAGCGGGACCGAGCGGCTGCAGGCCGGCGACACCGCGCGCTATGCCGCCGACGTGCCCCATGCGATCCGCGCGACAGAGGGGCCGGTGCGCGCCTTTCTGGTGGTTCATGACGCGTAGTTTCCGGGATATCGGAAAAAATCCGCCATTCCGGAAATCCTCTATTCCGGAATATCCTCCGCTATGGTAGAAGTCTCCTGAAAAGGAGAGCCTCATGACCCAAGCATTTCTGTCCCATGTCACCGACACCCTGGCCGAGATCGACGCCGAGGGCATGATGAAGCGCGAGCGGCTCATCACCACCCCGCAGGGCGGCGAAATAGCGGTGGGCGACCGCGAAGTCATCAACCTTTGCGCCAACAACTACCTCGGCCTCGCCGATCACCCCGAGCTTATTGCCGCCGCCAAGGAAGCGATGGACGAGAAGGGCTTTGGCATGGCCTCGGTCCGTTTCATCTGCGGCACGCAGGACATTCACCGCGAGTTGGAGCAGAAGCTGGCCAGCTTTCTTGGCCACGACGATTCGATCCTCCTCGCCGCCTGTTTCGACGCCAACGGCGGGCTGTTCGAGCCGCTTCTGGGACCGGAGGACGCGGTCATCTCGGACGCGCTGAACCATGCGTCGATCATCGACGGGATCCGGCTCTGCAAGGCCAAGCGCTACCGCTATGCCAACAGCGATATGGAAGATCTCGAGGCCAAGCTGAAACAGGCCCGCGCGGACGGCGCGCGCTTCATTATGATCGCCACCGACGGGGTTTTCTCGATGGACGGCTATCTGGCGAAACTGCCCGAGATCGTGGCGCTGGCCGTGAAATACGAGGCGCTGGTAATGGTCGACGACTGCCATTCCACCGGCTTCATGGGGCCAAAGGGCGCGGGCACCCCGGCGCATCACGGGGTCAAGGTGGACATCGTGACCGGCACGCTGGGCAAGGCGCTCGGCGGGGCCATCGGCGGCTATATCGCGGGGCCGCAGCCGGTGATCGACCTGCTGCGCCAGCGCGCGCGGCCCTATCTGTTCTCAAACTCGCTGCCATCCTCCATCGTGCGCGCCGGTATCCGGGCGCTGGAATTGGTGGAAGAGGGCGACGACCTGCGCGCGCGTCTTTTCGAGAATACCGAATACTGGCGCGCGGGGCTGGAGAAGCTGGGCTTCGATCTGCTGCCCGGCGAGCATCCCATCGTGCCGGTCATGCTGGGCGAGGCGCAGCTGGCGCAGGACATGGCGGCGAAGCTTTTCGAGGAAGGCGTCTATGTTTCCGGCTTCTTCTTCCCGGTGGTGCCGCGCGGTCAGGCGCGCATCCGCACCCAGATGAACGCGGCGCTGACGCGCGAGCAGCTTGACCGCGCGCTGAAAGCTTTCGAGATGGCCGGCAAGGCCTGCGGGGTGATCTGATGGCGACGAACGAGATGAAGGCGCTGGCCAAGCTGCACCCCCGCGAGGGGTTGTGGATGACCCATGCCCCGGTGCCCGAGATCGGCCCCGAGGACGTGCTGATCAAGATCAACAAGACCGGCATCTGCGGCACCGATATCCATATCTGGAACTGGGACGATTGGGCCGCCGGGACCGTGCCGGTGGGGCTGATCACCGGCCATGAATTCGCAGGCGAGATTGTTGAGCTTGGCCGCAATGTCGAGGGGCTGGAGGTCGGCCAGCGCTGCTCGGGCGAGGGACATCTGATCGGCAAGCAGTCGCGGCAAAGCCGGGCGGGCAAGTTCCACCTAGACCCGGCGACGCGGGGCATCGGAGTGAACGAGCAGGGGGCCTTTGCGCAATACCTCAAGCTGCCCGCCTTCAACGTGGTGCCGCTGCCAGACGAGATTTCCGACGACATCGGCGCGATTCTCGATCCTCTGGGCAACGCGGTGCATACCGCGCTCAGCTTCGATCTGGTGGGCGAGGATGTGTTGATCACCGGCGCGGGGCCGATCGGCATCATGGCCGCCGCGGTGGCGCGGCACGTCGGCGCGCGGCATGTGGTGATCACGGATGTGAACCCCGACCGTCTGGCGCTGGCGGAAAAGGTCGCCGACGTGGTGCCGGTGAACGTGGCCAAGGAGGAGTTGGCCGATGTGATCCCGCGGCTGAAGATGAAACAGGGTTTTGACGTCGGGCTTGAGATGTCGGGCAACCAGCAGGCGCTGGATCAGATGGTCGAGGCGATGACCATGGGCGGGCGCATCGCCATGCTGGGCATTCCGCCGGGCAAGTCGCCGGTGGACTGGAGCCGCATCGTCTTTAAGGCGATCACCATCAAAGGCGTCTATGGCCGCGAGATTTTCGAGACGTGGTACAAGATGATCGCCATGCTGGAAAACGGGCTGGATGTCTCCGCCATCATCACCCACCGCTTTGGGGTCGATGATTTCGAACAGGGCTTCGCCGCGATGAAATCGGGGCGGTCGGGCAAGGTGGTGCTGGACTGGACCTGAACCGCTCAGGGGCGCAGGCGATTGCGCCCCTGTTGCGTGAGGACCCAAACGTCCTCCCCTTCGAACACCGCTGCGCAGAGCGGTTTGCCATAGCCCGCCCCGGTGTCGAGGTTCACCCGGTTGCCATAGTGCATGGCGCTGTCGACCGGCGTGTGGCCGTGCACGACCAGCTTGGGATGCGGCGCGGTGTACTGGTGAAACTCCTTGCGGATCCACAGCAGATCATTCTCGCGCTGATCATCCAGCGGCACCTCGGGGCGGATGCCCGCATGAGCAAAGAAGAGGTCGGGCGTTTGATGTGACAGGGCGAAGGTCTTGAGGAAATCCACATGGCTCTGCGGCACCGCTGCGCGGGCTTTCTCATGCACCTCTGACATCCGGTCGCGCCCGCTGACCGACACGCCGTAGGAGTTCAGCGTCGTGTCGCCGCCCAAACGCGGGTTCAGCCAGTTAAGCTCAACCAGCAGCAGCGGATCGTGGCGGGGGAAATCCTCCATGAACCAGCTGAACATGCGGTCGTGATTGCCCATCAGAAAGGTCCAATTGCGGCCCTCGGCTTTCCCTTCGGCCAGCCGTTCGATCACCGCTTTGCTGTCGGGGCCGCGGTCGGTGTAATCGCCCAGAAAGACGATCTGCGCCTCCGGCCCGCCGTCTTCTTCGATCAAAGTCAGGACGCGCTCAAGCTCGGCGGCATAACCGTGGATGTCTCCGATGGCATAGATGGGGCTGGGCATGATCGTTCCTGTCCTTCTGCACCCCCTCGTGATGCCGCAAAGCGGCGGGGAAGGGAAGGCTTAGGCCCGACAATGCCCCAAAAGCAAAAGCGCCCCACGAGGAGGCGCTTCCAGATTGTGCAGGTCGTGCGGGCCTTAGGCCACGTCGAATTGCAGCGGCTTGATCTGCCGGAACATGCCGGTGTCGCGCAGCTTGCCGATCACTGTCTCGGGCACTTGATCATCGACATAGAGCAGGGCAATCGCCTCGCCCTTGGCGGTGTGGCGGCCAAGGGTGAAGTTGGCAATGTTCACGCCGTTCTCGCCCATGGTCTGGCCCAGCGTGCCGATGATGCCCGGCACGTCTTCGTTGGTGGTGTAGAGCATGTGCTCCCCGATCTCGGCGTCGATGGTGATGCCCTTGATCTGGATGAAGCGCGGCTTGCCGTCCGAGAAGACGGTGCCCGCGATGGAGCGCTCGCGCTTCTCGGTCACCACGGTCACCTTGACGTAGCCGTCGAAAACGCCGGATTTGTCCTGGTTGGTGGTGGAGATCTGGATGCCTTTCTCACGCGCGACCACGGGGGCCGAGACCATGTTCACGTCCGGGTTGGCGCGCTTCATGATGCCCGCCACGACGCCGCAGTTCAGCGCCTTGAGGTTCATTTTCGCGACCGAGCCGTCGTAGAGGATGTTGATCGCCTTGATCGGCTCATCCGTCATCTGGCCGATGAAGGCACCCAAGTGACCGGCCAGCTTGACCCACGGCCCCATGACCTTGGCCTCCTCGGCGGTGACCGAGGGCATGTTGAGCGCATTGGTCACGGCGCCGGTCAGCAGGTAGTCGGACATCTGCTCGGCCACCTGCAGGGCGACGTTCTCCTGTGCTTCGGTGGTCGCGGCGCCGAGGTGCGGGGTGCAGACCACGTTGGGCAGGTTGAAGAGCGGGTTCTCCTTGGCCGGTTCCTCGGCGAAGACGTCGAAGCCAGCGCCGGCGACATGGCCGGACTTCAGCAGATCGGCCAGCGCTTCCTCGTCGACCAGACCGCCGCGGGCGCAGTTGATGATGCGCACGCCTTTCTTGGTCTTCTCAAGGTTCTCACGGCTCAGGATATTTGCCGTCTGCTCGGTATAGGGCACGTGTAGGGTGATGAAATCGGCGCGCGCCAGCAGATCGTCGAGCTCGACCTTCTCGACACCCATCTTCTCGGCCTTCTCCTCGCCCAAGAAGGGGTCATAAGCCACGACTTTCATCTTTAGCCCGCGCGCGCGGTCGCAGACGATGCCGCCGATGTTGCCCGCGCCGATCACGCCGAGGGTCTTGCCGGTCAGCTCTACACCCATGAACTTGGACTTTTCCCACTTGCCAGCGTGGGTGGAGGCCGAAGCTTCGGGGATCTGGCGTGCCACGGCGAACATCATCGCGATGGCATGTTCGGCGGTGGTGATCATGTTGCCGAAGGGCGTGTTCATCACGATCACACCCTGTTTCGAGGCGGCGTCCTTGTCGATGTTGTCGGTCCCGATGCCCGCGCGGCCGATCACCTTAAGGTTCGGCGCGTTGGCGAGGATCTTTTCCGTCACCTTGGTGGCCGAGCGGATGGCGAGGCCGTCATAGTTGCCGATGATCTCGGCCAGTTTGTCTTTGTCCTTGCCCAGATCGGGCTGAAAATCCACGTCGATGCCGCGGTCGCGGAAGATCTGAACGGCAGCTTCGGAGAGTTTGTCGGAAATGAGTACTTTGGGGGCCATTTGTCTGGTCCTTCATAAACGGGGTCAGCGGTGCGCAGAGACGCGCAGCCGACGAGAGGGGGGAGTAGGGTGCGCGATCCTCGCGCACCATCGCATCACGCGTTGATTTCGGCTTCAAAAGCCCATTCGAGCCAAGGCAGCATCGCTTCGATGTCCGCCGTCTCGACCGTGCCGCCGCACCAGATGCGCAGGCCCGGAGGGGCATCGCGGTAAGCGCCAATGTCGAGCGCTGCGCCCTCATCCGCCAACCGCTTGGCCACGGCTTTGGCAAAGGAAGCGCCGTCCTCGATCCGGTCATCGGTGAACTTGAGGCAGACCGACGTGTTGGAGCGTGTCGCGGGATCGGTGGCGAGGAAGTCGATCCAGTCATGGGCTTCGACGAAATCGGCCACGGCCTTGGTGTTGGCGTCGGCGCGGGCGATCAGGCCCTGCAGCCCGCCCACGGATTTGGCCCAGTCCAGCGCCAGCAGGTAATCCTCGACACAGAGCATCGACGGCGTGTTGATCGTCTCGCCGCGGAAGATGCCCTCGTTCAGCTTACCGCCCTTGGTCAGGCGGAAGATCTTGGGCAGCGGCCACGCGGGGGTGTAATTCTCCAGCCGCTCGACAGCACGCGGGCTGAGGATCAGCATGCCATGCGCCGCTTCGCCGCCCAGCACCTTCTGCCAAGAGAAGGTTGTCACATCGAGCTTGTCCCACGGCAGGTCCTGCGCGAAGGCGGCGGAGGTCGCATCGCAGAGCGTCAGGCCGGCGCGGTCCGCCGGGATCACGTCGCCCGTGGGTACGCGCACGCCAGAGGTCGTGCCGTTCCAAGTAAAGCAGACGTCGTTGTCATAGTTCAGCGCGGCCATGTCGACGATCTCGCCATACTCGGCGGTGTGGACCTGCGCCTCGATCTTCAGCTGCTTGACCACGTCGGTGACCCAGCCCGCGCCGAAGCTTTCCCAAGCGACCATCTCGGCGGGCCGTTCGCCCAGGAGCGACCACATGGCCATCTCGAAGGCGCCGGTGTCGGAGGCAGGCACGATGCCGATGCGGTAGTCGGCGGGCACGCCGAGCACTTCGCGGGTGGTCTCGATCGCCTCTGCGAGCTTGGCCTTGCCGGGCGCGGCACGGTGGCTGCGGCCCAGCGGTGCATCCGCGAGCTTGGTCAAATCGAATGTGGGGATTTTGGCGCAGGGGCCGGAGGAGAAACGCGGGTTTGCCGGTACGGCAACAGGTTTCGCTTCCGGGCGCAATGCCGGTTGGTTCATAGCCATTGATGCTACCCTCTCAGATATTCGCCCTTCGTTGGGGAAGGGTGTCCCACTTGCCGGGATACGCGGGGAGGCCGGGCTGGCGCAAGTCGCAAAATGACGCTAGGACGCCGGTCATGTCGCTTTGCGCGGCGCGAATGATGCGGATCGGAAACTTATGTTCACGGCAATCTTGTTGACCTCCCCCACCAACCCCAGCCTCGACCCCGCGCTGGTGGAAAGCCTGCGCAATGCTTGGGGCGGGGGTGACGCGCTTTGGCTGGCCCCGGATGAGGCGGCGGAGTTCTCGCTGGCGCAGATGCCGGAAAACCGTTGGGATGTCTGGGAAAGCTGCCAGTCCATGGGGGTCGATCTGGTGATCGTGCCGACAGAGGGCCGCCGCAAGAAGATGCTGCTGGCCGATATGGACAGCACGATGATCCAGCAAGAATGTATCGACGAATTGGCCGATGAAGCAGGCGTCGGGGAGCGCGTGAAAGAGATCACCGCCCGCGCCATGAACGGTGAGTTGGATTTCGACGGCGCCCTGCGCGAACGGGTCGGCCTGCTGAAAGGGTTGGAAGCCAGCGTGATCGACAAGGTCTTGGCTGAGCGGATCACCCTGATGCCCGGCGGCGGGGCGCTGGTGGGCACAATGAAGGCCAACGGCGGCTATGCCGCTCTGGTCTCGGGCGGGTTCACCGCCTTCACAGCCAAAGTGGCCGAGATGCTGGGCTTTGATGAGAATCGCGCCAATACGCTGCTGGTTGAACAGGCCGCGCTGACGGGCGATGTGGGGCTTCCGATCCTCGGGCGTGAGGCCAAGGTCACCGCGCTGGAAGAGATCACGGCAAAGCTGGGCATCACCGAAGATCAGGTCATCGCCGTGGGTGACGGGGCCAATGATCTGGGCATGTTGGGGCGCGCGGGCATGGGCGTGGCGCTACATGCAAAGCCTTCTGTCGCGGCGGAATGTGACATCCGCATCAACTTTGGCGATCTGACCGCGCTGCTGTTCGTGCAGGGCTATGCGCGTAGCGAATTTGCAGGCTGAGCCTGCCCGCGGAGCGCTGCCGCTTCCTTAGAGCAAGGCGGCAGCGCGAGTGGCTTAAAGCAGCCCCGCCGCTGGTTTCAGCATCCCGGTTTCAAGCCCGCGCCAGTTCTTGATCGGCGCGTTCATCCGCTTGAGCGCGGCGGGGTGGTTGGCGTCCAGCGCCCCCAGTTTGACCATCAACGCGGTGATCGCGCATTCGGCGGCGCGGGTGGTGCCGCAGGCGGCTTTCAATGCGATGCCCAGTTTGCGCTCGGGCCAGATGGCGATGAAGAAGCCTTCGGCCCCGGTTTTCAAGGCGACTTTGCCATCCATCGCCCGCATCAGTTCCGTGCAGGCGCGACCTTCGCCCGCGACGAGTTCGGGGTGCAGGCGCATGGCCTCGTGCAGCCGCGCTTCGGCAGAGCCTTCGGGGGCGGCGGCGAAATGCGCCATGGCGCGGGCCATGCCATGCAGGGTGCAAGCGTAGTTCGGGGCCGAGCAGCCGTCGATCCCATAGCCGGGGGAGGTTTCTTGCGTGACCGTCTCGAAAGCCTCAAGGCAGGCTTTTTGCACCGCGTGCTCCGGCTTTTCGTAATTCGCCCCGCCGCCCAGATGTTGGTTCAGCGTCAGGAAGCCTGCGTGTTTGCCCGAGCAGTTGTTGTGGATCTGGCAGGGTTTCTCATGGGCGCGGATCAGCCCCTCCATGGCGTCGCGGTCGGCGGGCTCCTGCGGGCCGCAGCGAAAGGCGTCGTCGTCCAGACCCAGCGTGTTGAGCCAGACGCCCACCCGGTCGGTGTGGATGGCGGCCCCTTGGTGCGAGGCGCAGGCCAGCGCCAGTTGCTCGGTGCTCAGCCCCGCCTTGTCGGCCGCGCCGGAATTGATCAGCGGCAGCGCTTGGATCATCTTGGAAGAAGAGCGCGGCAGAATGACCTTTTCCGGGTCGCCCCAAGCCTCGACGATCTGGCCGCTGGCGTCGCAGATCACGGCGTGACCGGAATGCACGCTTTCCAGAAAGGATCCGCGCCAGATTTCCGCAAATGGGGCTGCTTTGGTCATGAGGTTCATCCTGTTTCTGGGCGAAAACCTGCCAATCAGGGTTTCGTCGGTCGCGCGTTTGCCGTTATTGTGGTTGGTGTCGAACAGATAACAGACACCCGCAAGAGAGCAACCCGCTGAGGTTGCCCGGTTGGGGTCTGTGGACGTGTTGAGGTCAAGGACGGCTGGAGGCTGGACAGATGGGAATGATGAAGACATGTGGTCTTGCACTTGGGGCGCTCGCCCTTGTGGCGAGCGGCGCAGTGGCGCAGGAGCAGAGCACCAACCGGGTGGCTGCCAAGACCGACTGGAGCGTCTTTGTAGAAGATAACCCGACGGAATGCTGGGGCGTCTCGACGCCGAAGGAAGTGGTCAACACGCGCGATGGGCGTGTGGTGGCGGTGAACCGGGGCCAGACATTGCTGATGGTATTCTATCGTCCTTCGGCAGAGGCCAAGGGTCAGGTTGCTTTCACCGGCGGCTATCCTTTCGCCTCGGGCTCGACCGTGACGATGAGCATTTCGGGCAATACCTATGAGCTGTTCACCGAAGGCGAATGGGCATGGCCCGCGACAACGGCGGATGACGCCAAGATCATCGCCGCGATGAAGCGCGGTGCGGATGCGACGCTGGTCGGCAAGTCTTCGCGCGGGACGCAGACCAAGGACACATTCTCGCTTCTGGGCTTCACCGCTGCGGTGGAAGATGCGGAGAAGCGCTGCGGGGGGTGAGCCTCTGCGATTTGAGAGTTTGGGACGGCCTCGCGATTGCGGGGCCGTTTTTGTTTGGGGCGAACGTGCCACCCGGGCCCGGGACAAGCCGCAGGCGCCGGGCCATCGCCTGCCCGCCCCCCCCGGGTCGGCGATTTGGTGAGGCTGTGTGTGACTTCGCAGGGCTTACACCATGGTTGAGGCATAAAGTGGTATCGAAGATATGTTGGTTCGCCGACACGCGGGCAGCCGATGGCCCTTGCACGAAAAAGCCGCGGCCTCCTTTCGAGAGCCGCGGCTAAGAATACGTCGTATATTCCGGCGTCAGGCCGCGCGCGACAATGGCGCCGCCACCTCTTCCTCGATAAACGCACCATGCAGCGCCTTGATCACCGGTTGCAGGCTCTCCCGCTCGACGATGAACTGCACATCCACATTGCGCGGCCCTTGGCTCGCGCCGATGGCCGTCTCGCCAGCCTCTGCGATGGCCACGAGGCCCCGTTGCAACACCGACAAGCCGTTCAGATCGCGCCCGATGACCGAGGCCATGGACAGCGTGCGGGTGGTGATCTCGGCGGTGGGGTAAATCTCGGCCAGATCCTTCTCCACCCGGCGCATCGTCTTCAGCGAAGCGTCCAGATAATGGGTGATCGTATTGGCGTTCGAGACCTTCGAGACGATCCGCACGTTGTGCCGCGTCAGCACGTCGAGGATCGCGGTGTCATAGCCTTTGACGCCGACCATGTCCTGCTCGAACAGTTCAAGCGTAACGATGTCCAGACCGGTCACGATCTCCACCGCGGGCGCTTCGGCCTGACGGTCGTCGATCAGCGTGCCGGGGTCTTCGGGCTCGAAGGCGTTGGTCACGCGCAGCGGCACGTCGGCCTGACGCAGGGTCTTGGCCGCCTTGGGGTGGATCGCCTCCATCCCCATGTTCGAGAGTTGGTCCGCCACGTCGTAGTTCGTGCGGCCAATTTTCTTGACGGCATGCTCGCCCACCAGTTTCGGGTCACAGGACGACAGGTGGAACTCCTTGTGAATGATCGCCTCGCGCGAGCCGGTGAGGGCGGCAAGCTTGGAGAAGGTCACCTCGGAATAGCCGCGGTCGAACTCGCGCATCAGACCTTCGGCGCATTGCGCATAGCCTGTGACGATGGGCATTTCCGTATGAGGGTCGATGCCCTCCATCGCCTGCGCGATGCGCTCATCGAGGGTCACGTTGCCCTCGTCACGCCACCCCGAGAGGTCGACGAAACGGGCGTTCACGCCAGCGCGTTGCAGCAGGATCGTGGTGACGAAGGCGGAATGCGCCTCGCCCAGACCGGACAGCAACTCGCGAATTTGCAGCATGTGCTCCGACAGGCGGAAGTGGCCATAGGCGCAAAGGCGTTGCAGGTCGATCAGGCAGTTGCGGGCACCATGGGTGCGCTCGGACACAAAGGCGTCGGCCTGTTCGATGTCGCCGGGATGCTCCAGCACCTCGCGGTGCACGCGCTGCATCTCGGCCGAGACGCGGGTCAGCGCCTCGTGCCAGCCGTGATCGTTGCTGGCATTGGCCAAATGGGCGTAAACGCCCGGCTCGCCCGATTTCTTATGCTCCAGCAACAGGTTCGTGATCCCGCCAAAGGCGGAGACCACGAAGACGCGCCCATAGATGTCCGCGCCCTTACGGTCACCGACAAAGAGCGTATCTTTGAGTTGGTTTACGCGGGACATGGACGTCCCGCCGATTTTTTCGACAGTGTGGGACGGTTGAGTCATAAAACTTAAGCGACCTCCTCGGCAGGCGCATAGGAACCATCTTCGCGGTGCACTTCGTTGCCGGTGACCGGCGGGTTGAAGCAGCACGCCATGTGCAGTTCTTCCTCTGCGCGCAGGATGTGTTTGTCGTGCAGGTTCAGGGCGTACATCACGCCGGGGGTGATCTCATGCGTCTCGCCGGTGGCGAGATCGGTGATCGAGCCTTTGCCCTTCATGCAATAGACGCTCTCGAAGTGATGCTTGTAGTGGAACGTGTGTTCCGACCCGGCCTCAAGCACGGTGATATGGAAGGAAAACCCCATCCCGTCATCGGCCAGAAGCATCCGTGTGGAGGTCCATTTCGCATCCGCCACGTGACGGTCTGTGCCCTGAAGTTTGTTAAAATCGCGTACAATCATCGGTATTACTCCGCTGCCAGTTTCATGTTGCCCGTCACATCGCGGGTCGCTTGAAGAAGGATATCAAAGCCTTCGCGCATAACCTTCTCCGGCGTGGTGAGCGGGGCAAGATATTTTACGATCTCGTCGTTCGCGCCCGATGTTTCGATCACGAGGCCCAATTCATAGGCACGCGCGCAGATCGCACCGGCCAGCTCGCCCGAGCCAACATCGACGCCCTGCATCAGGCCGCGGCCTTTCAGCGTGGCACCGTCGACCAGATCGGCCACATCCTTAAGCGCGGTGGTCAGCAGCACGGCTTTCTCGGCCAGCGCCTTTTCGAAGGTGTCATCGGTCCAGAACTTCTCAATCGCGACGCGGGCGGTGACGAAGGCATGGGTGTTGCCGCGGAAGGTGCCGTTGTGCTCGGCGGGCTTCCAGATGTCATGCTCCGGCGCGATCAGCAGGGCCGCGAAGGGCAAGCCAAAGCCGGAAAGCGATTTCGCTTGGGTGATCATGTCAGGCTTGATACCGGATGCCTCAAAGGAGAAGAAGCTCCCCGAACGGCCACAGCCCGCCTGAATGTCGTCAACGATCAGCAGCGCACCATGTTTGCGGGCGATCTTCTCGATGCCTTGCATCCATGCGTCGGAGGCCGCGTTCAACCCGCCTTCGCCTTGGATCGGCTCAAAGATGAAGGCCGCGGGCGCGTCGATGCCCGACGACGGGTTCGATAGCATCGCGTCGATCATCTCAAGCGTGTCCACGTTCTCGCCCAATGCGCCTTCGAAGGGCATGTGGGTGACATCGGCCAGCGAGCCGCCGCCCGCGCCGCCGCGCTTGCCTTTGTTGCCAGTCAGCGCCAGCGCGCCCATGGTCATGCCGTGAAAACCGTTGGTGAAGGAGATCACGTTGGTGCGGCCTGTTACCTTGCGCGCCAGCTTGATCGCGGCTTCGACGGCATTGGTGCCGGTCGGGCCGGTCATCATGACCTTATAGTCCATGCCGCGCGGCCTGAGGATTTTCTCCTCATAGGCTTCGAGGAAGGCCGCCTTAGTCTCGCTATGAAAGTCGAGGCCGTGGGCGATGCCATCAGCGGTGATATGCTCCACCAGCGCCTGCTTCATGTCCGGGTCATTGTGCCCGTAGTTCAGCGAGGAGCAGCCGGCGAGAAAGTCGATGTAGCGGTTGCCCTCGCCATCGAACATTTCCGAGCCGCTGGCGCGGGTGAAAACGGCGTTCATACCGCGGCAGTAGGAGCGGGCTTCGCTCTCGCGGCGGGTAAAGATGGTCGTGTTCTGTGCCATGTCCTTAGGCATAGGAATTCCTTTCTCTTCTAGAGAGTCTATCGTGTGAATTGTCAGCTGCGGTTTACGCGGCGCGTCTCAGCGCGGCGGCCTCGGGCAGCGTGATCGTCACCATATGTTCGGTGTCATGCGCGCCCTCGAAGTGGGCGTCTTTGGTAAAGTGGGGCGCATCGGAAAGATCGCCGCCGATGTGGTTCGCAAAGCTGCGGAACAGCCCCCAAGAGGCGTCGTTGTCGCGGGTGATCGTGGTTTTGAGGGTCTTGGCGTCCTCGGTCTCATCCCGGTTCACCAGTTCCATCAGCATGGTTTTCCCCAGACCAAGGCCGCGGGCCTTGGGGCTGACGGCGACCTGCCAGACAAAGAAAGCATCTTGGGCAGGGATCATATGGCCGGAGATCCAGCCCACGATATCACCGTCCAACTCGGCCACCACGCAGGTGTCGCGGAAGTGGTCGGCCTGGATCAGGTTCGCATAGAGCGAATTTTCGTCGAGCGGCTTACAGTCGCGAATCAACCGCCAGATGGCGGCTCCGTCCTCGGCATTGGGCTTGCGCAGCTTGGGTGTGCGGGCTTTTTTCATGTCGAGTTTATTCTGCATCCGTTCGTGGCTCCCTGATTGTTTCGATAGGCTAAATAAGTCATGCGCGGAAATACTTCAACAATCAAAGCGAATTACTTCAAAATGCGCTTATAGCGTGCTTTAAGCGCCATAGAGCTGTGCATATTTGTTTCGTTCTCCGAACGAAATTAGGCGGCTTCGCTTAGCTATACTAAGCGATCAGGCGGGTTTTGAGCGATTGCTGAGAATGCCGCCAATGTGCAATGATGCACCATGACGCAGAAACATCCCGACCGGGTCGACGAAAGTCTGATCGCCTTGCGCCGCATTTTGCGGGCCACCGAACTCTATGCCCGCGATCTGGCGCAGGCCGCGGGGGTGACTCCTGCGCAACTGCGCGTCTTGCAGATCGTGGGAGAGAAGAAAGACCCGACCGCCAAGACCCTCGCCAATCAGATGGGGGTGAGCCAAGCCACCGTGACCGCCTTGGTCGACAAGCTGGTGGCGCGCAGCTTGGTCTCGCGCCAGCCCTCAGCGCAGGACCGTCGTCAGACCAACATCACCTTGACCACCCAAGGCGAGGATGTGTTGGAAGAAGCCCCCGATGCGCTGCAACAGCGCTACGTCCGCGCCTTTGCGGATCTGGCCGATTGGGAGCAGGCGCAGCTGGTGTCGTCGTTGGAGCGTGTTGCGGCGATGCTGAACGTGGACAGTCTGGATGCCGCGCCGGTTCTCGCGACCGGGGAATTGCGCACAAGCAAGAAGACCTATTGAGCGCGGTCCCAGACCTCGGCGGCCAAACCCTTTTGCAAATCGCGCCTTTTCTTATATAGAGACCCATCCCTAGCCAGTGAGTCTTTGAAATGTCCGCTTCCGCGCCCATCACCCAAGACGTGATGACCCTTCCCCGTAAGCTGCCCGACGGGCCGATCAACCTTGTCGGCCTGACCCGCGACGCCATGCGCGACGCGCTGATCGCCCATGGCACGCCCGAGAAACAAGCGAAGATGCGTGTGGGGCAGATTTGGCAATGGATCTACCAGTGGGGCGTGCGGGATTTCGACGCGATGACTAACCTCGCCAAGGGCTACCGCGCTCAATTGGCTGAGAAATTCGTGATCGAAGTGCCTGAGGTGGTGACCCGTGCGGTCAGCGAGGATGGCACCCGCAAATACCTCGTCCGGATCGCGGGCGGTCATGAGGTCGAGGTGGTTTATATCCCCGAAGAGGGGCGCGGCACGCTTTGTGTCTCCAGCCAAGTGGGCTGCACGCTGACCTGTTCCTTCTGCCACACCGGCACGCAGAAGCTGGTCCGCAACCTCACAGCGGGGGAGATCATCGGTCAGGTTATGGTGGCGCGTGACGATCTGGGCGAATGGCCTGAAATCGGCGCGCCGAAGGATGAAACCCGGCTCTTGAGCAATATCGTGCTTATGGGCATGGGCGAGCCGCTGTATAATTTCGAGAACGTGCGTGACGCGATGAAGATCGCGATGGACCCTGAGGGCATCCAGCTCTCGCGCCGCCGCATCACGCTGTCGACTTCCGGCGTCGTCCCCGAGATTCACCGCACCGCCGCTGAGATCGGCTGCCAGTTGGCCGTGTCCTTCCACGCCACCACCGACGAGGTGCGCAACAAGCTGGTGCCGATCAACAAGCGTTGGAACATCGAGGCGCTGCTGGAGGCGCTCAAAGCCTACCCCAAGGTCAGCAATTCCGAGCGGATCACTTTTGAATACGTGATGCTGAAGGACGTGAACGACAGCGACGAAGACGCGCATCGTCTGGTCAAGCTGATCGAGGGCATCCCGGCCAAGATCAACCTGATCCCCTTCAACGAATGGCCCGGCTCGCCCTATGAGCGGTCGTCGAACAACCGCATCCGGGCTTTTGCCAATATCATCTATCAGGCCGGCTATGCCTCGCCGATCCGCACCCCGCGGGGCGAAGACATCATGGCGGCCTGCGGTCAGCTCAAGTCGGCGACCGAACGCGCCCGCAAGTCGCGCAAGCAGATCGAGGCGGACGCGGGTCTGGGCGGTTAAGCCAGCCCCGCGCGGTCCCGCGAAAGCGCTTCTTCAGTAACACCCTCGGCGGCGATGTCGCCGGGGGTTTCCGCGCCCCGCACCAATGCCGCCGCCGCGCGCGCTAGCGCCGGGGCGGTCTGGATGCCATAGCCACCCTGACCGGCGAGCCAGAAGAACCCTTCACCTTCAGGATCATAGCCCGCCACCGGATCGCCATCGGGCAAAAAGCTGCGCAGCCCGGCCCAGCGGCTTTCGATGCGCGGGCGCTCGAGGTCGAAGGCGGTTTCGATCCGGTCGATGCAGATCGCGATATCCAGTTCTTCGGGTTGGGCGTCGCAGGGGGGCGAGGGCGTGGCATCGGCGGGCGAAATCAGCAGCTTGCCCGCATCGGCCTTGAGGTAGAACTGCTCGTCAATATCCACCACCATCGGCCAACGGTCCGGCACCATCCCCTCGGGCGAGGCCACGGTGAGCGCCGTTCGGCGTTTCGGGGTGAGGCCCGCAGGCTTTAACCCGGCCAGCGTGGCGATCTCATCCGCCCAAGCCCCGGCGGCATTGACGACGACCGGCGCGTGGAAGGTGCCTTGGCTCGTGTCGACCTGCCAGTCACCCTCTTTGCGAAGCGCCTGCACCTCGGCCTTGGTGTGCAAAACGCCGCCCCCGGCGCGGAAGGTCTTGAGGTAATGTTGATGCAGCCCGTTCACGTCGATATCCGCCGCCGAAGTGTCCTGCAGCCCGCCGGTGGCATAGCCTTTGCGCAGCAGCGGCACGCGCGTCTCGACCTCGGCCCCGCTCAGCGGGGTGACATGGGGGCCCAACTCCTCGGCAGTGCGGGCAAGCGATGCTTGCTGGTCCTGCCGCGCGACGAAGACCGCGCCGCGGGGTTCCAGCAGCGGATGCGCCAAATGCGGGCTGGCAGGGTCGTGAAAGAAAGCGGCAGAGGCACGGGAGAGGGCGCGGATCACCTCAGGCCCATAGGTCACCGTAAACAGCGCGGCAGAGCGGCCCGTGGTGTGATAGCCCGGCTGGCTTTCGCGCTCCAGCAGCAGCACCCGGCGGTCGCTGGACAGTTCAGCGGCGACAGAAGCGCCCGCTATGCCCGCACCGATCACGATGCAATCGAAACCTGTCGTTGAATTGTTCATACTCTGCCCTCTCTGCGCGGAGGCTAGCACCGCCCGCGGCGGGGCAAAAGGGCCGAAGCGCGGTCCGCCTCTGCCCCTGCGGGCAATCGTATAAATCCGCCATATTGTTGCAATTGCATGAAATTTTCGCCCGGCGCGGCAAAGCCGTTGACCGAACGCCCCGCCCGGCGCAGTCTGTCGCAAAGGGCGCATGCGGTGATGCCGAACGCGCCCCGACCCACAGGAGTGCTGCCCCATGTCCGAACTGACCCTTTCCAGAACCCTTCCCGCGCTGACGCTGGCCTTTGGCCTGATGGCCTCGGCCTCCGCCGCTGCCGAGCTTGTCATCGGCATGCAGCAGGAGCCCACGTCGCTTGATCCCACGGCGGATGCCACCGCCTCCATCGACAGCATGATGACTCAGAACGTCTTCGAATCGCTGACCACCGTGGCCGAGAATGGCGAAGTACAGCCGAACCTTGCCACCTCTTGGGAGGTGTCCGACGACGGGCTGACCTATACGTTCAAACTGGCCGAAGGTGTGACCTTCCACGACGGCAGCACGTTGGATGCCGAGGATGTCGTCTATTCCTTTAACCGCGCCATGGGCGAAGACAGCGTGAACCCCTCCAAGGACATTTTCGAGCCAATCGAAAGTGTCACGGCGGTCGATCCCCAGACGGTCGAGATCACGCTTTCGGGCAAGGATGCCTTTTTCCTCTTCAACATGGGGCAGGGCGACAGCGCGATTGTCGCCGCCGAGACGGCGGATACGAACAACGCCAACCCGGTGGGCTCCGGTCCCTTCAAGTTCGACAGTTGGACAAGGGGCGACCGCCTGACGTTGGTCAAGAACCCCGATCACCGCGATGCGGCCGAGGTGGCGCTCGACAAGGTGGTGTTCCGCTTCATCTCCGACCCCGCAGCCGCCACCGCGGCGATGATGGCCGAAGAGCTCGACGCTTTCCCCGGCTTCCCCGCGCCGGAACTGCTGCCGCAGTTCGAGGCCGACCCGCGTTTCCGCGTCAATGTCGGCTCGACCGAGGGCGAGGTGATCCTTGCCATGAACAACGCCAAGCCGCCTTTCGACAATGTCGAGGTGCGCCGCGCCGTGGCCACCGCCATCGACCGTGACGAGATCATCGAGGGCGCGATGTACGGCCAGGCCGTGCCGATCGGCAGCTTCTATCCGCCGCATGGCACCGCCTATGTCGACCTGACGGACGCCTATCCGCATGACAGCGCCAAGGCCGAGGAGATGTTCGAGGCGGCGGGGGTTGCGGGGGCCACCATGACCCTGCGCGTGCCGCCGTTCCCTTACGCCACTCGCTCGGCCGAAATCATCCAGAACCAGCTGTCGGAGGCCGGGATCGACGCCGAGGTCGAGAATGTCGAATGGGGCTTCTGGATCGATGAGGTCTACAAGAAGAAGAACTACGACATGACCATCATCGCCCACACCAGCCCCAACGACATGGGCAATTTCGCCCGCGGCTCGGACTACTTCTACGGCTACGACAATGCCGAGATGACCGCCCTGTGGGAGAAGATCCAAACTGAGGTCGACCCCGAGGCCCGCAACGAACTGCTCAAGCAGGGCCAGCAGATGCTGTCCGACCAGTCGGTGCATGGCTTCCTGTTCCAGCTGCCTCTCTTGGGCGTCTTCCGCCAAGAGGTCGAAGGCTACTGGTCCTCCTCGCCCGTGCTCTACATGCCGCTGAAGAACGTGCGCATCGCCGACTGACCTGAAACGGCCGTGGTGCCCCCGGGCGCCGCGGCTCTTGGACCTGACTTCGTGGCCTATTTCCTCTTCCGCCGCACGCTCGGTTTCGTGCTGACCCTGCTCGCCGTCTCGCTCGTCGTCTTTGCCGTGATGAACGTGCTGCCGGGCGATCCGGCGCTGACCATTCTTGGCATGGACGCCAGCGAGGATGCCATCGCGGCGCTGCGCGAACAGCTGGGGCTGAACGAGCCGCTGATGACCCGCTATATTTCGTGGGTCTGGAACGCGGTGCAGGGGGACTTTGGCCTTAGCCATTCCTTCCGCGTGCCGGTCTCGGAACTCATCGCCGAACGCCTGCCGATGACGATCTCTCTCGCGGTGGCGGGGATGCTGGTGACGCTGGTGCTGGCGCTGGGCCTTGGCATCACGGCGGCGGCGCAGCATGGGCGCGCGGGCGACTGGGGGGTGATGTTCCTCAGCCAACTCGGCATTGCCGTGCCGGCCTTCTGGCTGTCGATCCTGCTCGTGATGCTTTTTGCCGTGAAGCTGCGCTGGTTGCCGCCGGGGGGCTTTGCCGGGTGGGACGATCCGGGCGCGGCGCTGCGCTCGCTCATCCTGCCCACGGTGGCGCTGGCGCTGGTGCAATCGGCGGTGCTGGCGCGGGTCACGCGGTCCTCGGCGCTGGAGGTCATGCGGCAGGACTTCGTGCGCACCGCCCGCGCCAGCGGCCTCTCGCGGCGACGGGTGCTTTGGGCCCATGTGCTGCCCAATGCGCTGGTGCCGATCGTGACCATCGTCGGCATGCAGTTCGCCGCATTGGTGACCGGGACCATCGTGATCGAGAATGTCTTTTACCTGCCGGGGCTCGGGCGGCTGATCTTCCAGTCCATCGCCAACCGCGATCTGCCCACGGTGCAGGCTCTGGTGATGCTTTTCGCCGCCATCGTGGTGACGGCGAATTTCGTGGTCGATCTGCTCTACGTCGTCATCGACCCCCGGCTGAAGGCGCGGGCATGAAGCGGCTTCCGGCGAATTTCCTGCTGGGGGCGGTACTGGTCAGCCTCGTGGTCGGGATGGCGGCGCTGTCGCTCGTCTGGACCCCGCATGACCCGCAGGCGATGTCGATCTCCACCAAGTTCGCGCCTCCCTCTACGGAGCATTGGCTGGGCACCGATCAATTGGGCCGCGACGTGGTGGCGCAATTGATGGCGGCGGCGCGCAACTCGATGGCCGTGGCGCTGGTGGCGGTGCTCTTGGGTGGCAGCATCGGGGTGGGGCTGGGGCTGCTGGCCTCGGCGCTCGGTGGCTGGGTCGAGGATGCGGTGATGCGGTTGGCCGATTTGGGCTTTGCCTTTCCCGCGCTGTTGTTCGCGATCATGCTGGCGGCGGTCTTCGGGCCGTCGCTGACCAACGCGGTGCTGGCGATCTCCTTTATCAACATCCCCATCTTCGCCCGCGTCACCCGCGCCTCGGCGAAACAGATCTGGACGCGCGACTATGTCGCCGCCGCGCGGGCCGCCGGGCGCGGGCGCTTCGCGATCAGCCGCGATCATATCCTGCCCAACATCGCCGCGGCGGTGATCGTGCAGGCGACCATAGAATTCGCGGTGGCGATCCTCGCCGAAGCAGCGCTGAGCTATCTCGGCCTCGGCGCGCAGCCGCCCGCCTCGAGCTGGGGGCGGATGCTGTCGGAGGCGCAGACGCTGATGTATCTCGCCCCGCAACTTGCGATCTATCCGGGTCTGTGCATCGTGGTGGCCGTGCTGGGCTTCGGCCTTCTGGGCGACGGGCTGCGCGACATCACAGATCCCCGACTGGTGCGCGCGCGATGATTGAGCTTAGCAATCTTTCGATTCATTTCGGCACTGCCGCCGCCCTGCGCGACGCCAATCTGGTGATCGAGCGCGGCGACCGTTTGGGGGTCGTGGGCGAAAGCGGTTCGGGCAAGACGCTACTGGCGCTCTGTCTGATGGGCATGGCCCCCGAAAGCGCGCGGTTGACCGGACAGCTACGCATCGACGGGCAGGACATGGCCACCGCGTCTGAGCGCGATTGGCAGAGGCTGCGCAGCCGCCGCGTGGCGATGGTGTTTCAGGAACCGATGGCGGCGCTCAATCCGCTGCGTCGGGTGGGCGACACGGTGATGGAGCCGATGTTGCTGCATGACGGGCTGACACGCAGCGCCGCCCGTGCCCGCGCCCTGAGCCTGTTCGAAGAGGTGGGCATTCCCGATCCCGACCGTCGTCTGCGGCAGTTCCCGCATGAGATGTCGGGCGGCCAACGCCAGCGGGTGCTGATCGCGCTGGCGCTGGCCTGCAACCCGATGCTGCTGATCGCGGATGAGCCGACAACCGCGCTCGACGCCAATGTGGCGCTGCGGATCACCGACCTGCTGCAACGGCTCGCGCGGGAGCGGCAGATGGCGCTGGTTTTCATCAGCCATGACCTCGCCGCTGTGGCGCGGGCGACCGAGGACATCGTGGTGATGTATGCGGGCGATATGGTCGAGCAGGGCCGCACGGCAGAGGTGCTGGGGAGGCCTGCGCATCCCTATACCAAGGGGCTCTTGGGCGCGCGGCCCGATCCGGGCGTGGCGGGGCGGGATGCCCAAGGAAAACGGCGCAGGCTGCCGACTATTCCGGGCGCGGTCCCGCCGCTGCATGGGCTGCCGCAGGGCTGCCGCTTTGCGGGGCGCTGCCCGGTGGAACTGCCTCACTGCGCCGCGCAGCGCCCAGACTTTGTGCAGACCGACGCGGGCCGTGCCGCCACCTGTCACCTGCTGACGGAGGGGCGCCATGACTGACGCGCCGCTTTTAGAGGTCCGCAACCTGACCCGCCGCTACAAACTGCCGCGCCAAAGTCTGCTGCGTGCCCCGCCGGTGCTGACGGCTTTGGAAAACGCCTCCTTCTCGTTGCACGCAAGCGAGACCTTGGGCGTGGTCGGGGAAAGCGGTTCGGGCAAATCGACATTGGCGCGGCTGATCATGGCGTTTGAGCGTCCGGACGCGGGCGCGGTGCTGTTTCGGGGGCGCGATCTGCATGGGCTCGGGGGGCAAGAATTGCGCAGCCTGCGGCGCGATTTTCAGATGGTGTTCCAAGACCCTTTCGGCTCGCTCAACCCGCGCCGCCGTATCGGCTGGTCCATCGCCGAGCCGTTGCGCGCCAATGGTGAGACCGAGGATATCCCCCATCGCATCGCCGAAGCCTTGGAGCAGGTCGGGCTGCATGCCGCGGACGCGGGCAAATATCCGCATGAGTTCTCGGGCGGGCAGCGCCAGCGCATCGCCATCGCGCGGGCCATCGTCACCCGCCCCGCGCTTCTGGTCGCGGATGAGGCGGTCTCGGCCCTCGATGTCTCGGTACAGGCGCAAATTCTCAACCTTCTGATGGACCTGCAGGATGATCTGGGCCTCGGCATGGTCTTTATCAGCCATGACCTTGCGGTGGTCGGATCGATCTGCGACCGGGTGCTGGTGCTGCAGCATGGCAAGACCTTGGAAAGCGGTGCGGCGGCAGATGTGTTGCGCAGCCCCGAGCACCCTTATACGAAAACCCTGCTGACAGCCGCAGGAGTACGCCCATGACCCGTTTCGTCCACCTGACCGACCTGCATATCTCGCATCCCGATCTGAACGACCCGCATCTGCACAGCGACACGCCCGCCACCCTGCGCCGCGTGGTGGAGGTGATCAACGCGATGGAGCCCCAGCCCGATTTCGTGGTGGCCAGTGGCGATCTGACCAACCATGGCGACCAGCAAAGCTATGCCCTTGTGCGCGAGATCATGGAGCCGCTGAAAGCGCCGCTGGTCATGGCCCTCGGCAACCATGACAAACGCGATGGGTTCAACGCGGTCTTTGCGCCGGGGCTGGCCGATGCGCCCTATTTCCATGACGCGCTGCAGGGCGATCTACATGTCATCACGTTGGACAGCAGCGTGCCGGGCAAGGTGGCCGGGGCGCTGGACGACGCGCAGTTCGAGTTTCTGGACGCCGCGCTTGAGCGTCATGGCGATCTGGCGAAACTCTTGGTGATCCACCACCCGCCGCGCATTGATCCCGCGGCCCTCGCATGGGGCAGTCTGGACGCAGCGAGCAGTGCGCGTTTGGCCGAGATGTTGAAAGGGCAGCGCGTGGCGGGCATCCTCTCGGGCCATGTGCATGTGAACCGGGTGAGCCATTGGCACGGCATTCCGGTGGTGATCTCCAACGGGCTGCATTCCACCATCGACCTGACCGAAACCCGCGATCTGCGTATCGTGGAGGGCACTGGATTCGGGCTTTGCGAATGGCATCCCAGCGGGCTGAGCGTTTCCTTTGCCCCGCTTGACCCGACGGCGTCTGAACTGGCGCGGATCGACCGCGCGCAGCTAAAATCCTTTGAGTAGAATGACATCCACCCTCGCTGGCCGTAGCCGCTACGCCTGCGCCGCGGTGCAGTAAAAAAATTATTGTTGACCCTCAACCTTTTTAATTTCACACAGCGAGACATGAAAAGGCTATACCCGGCATGAGATCGGGCCGCTGTTCACGGGAGGGTGAATTTGCTGACTGCCAATGGCGACAGTGTATCGACGCTTGGCTCGCGCATGCGCAAGCAGCGTCATCGTTTGTCCCTGACTCTACAGCAGTTGGGCGAAGCCTCCGGCGTGTCCGTGGGCTATCTCAGCCAAGTCGAACGGGGCCGGGCCACGCCGTCGCTGGGCACCCTGTCGCAGATCGCCGTGGCGCTTCAGGTCGATGTCAGTTTTTTCATCCATACGCCTAAGACCCAAGACAGCCTGACCCGTGCGGCTGAGCGTCCGCGCTTTGCCGTTTCGGGCTCATCCATCGAATATGAAAAGATCGGCGCGGATTTCCCGGGCCATGAGCTGTCCTCCTACATCATGAACGTGCCGCCGGGCTATGCCTCGGAAGAGGTCGTCCATGAGGGCGAAGAGGTGATCTATATCCTTGAGGGAGAGATCGCGCAGGTCGTCGATGGGGGGGAGCATATCATGCGGCCCGGCGACAGCCTGCATTACCTCGGCAGCAGCCCGCATTCGTGGTCCAACAAGACCGACAAACCCGCCCGCGTGCTTTGGGTGGGGCGGATGCAATATGAACAGGCCGCTGGCGCCAATAGAATACGTCCGAATGAAGGGGCAGTCGCCACCGCATTCGCGTCGTCTCGCCCGTAAGGGCGTATCACCTGCGGCGGATACCCCGCTGCCAAGAAACAAACCAACCAGGAGAGAGAATATTATGTCTTTTACAACGAAATTGGCCACCGGTGCCATGCTGGCGGCCCTTGGGGCCTCGGCGGTATCGGCCCAATCGCTGGTCTATTGCTCCGAAGGCTCGCCCGAGGGTTTTGACCCTGCGCTGTACACAGCCGGCACCACATTCGACGCCTCCAGCCACCCGATCTACAACCGTCTGGCCGAGTTCAAAGTCGGCACGACCGAAGTCGTGCCTGCGCTGGCCGAAAGCTGGGAAGTCAGCGAAGACGGCATGACCGTGACATTCAAGCTGCGTCAGGGTGTGAAGTTCCACTCCAACGACCAGTTCACGCCGACACGCGACTTTAACGCCGACGACGTGATCTTCAGCTTTGACCGTCAGGGCAACGAAGAAAACCCCTATCACACCGTCTCGGGCGGCACATGGGAATACTACGGCGGCATGTCCATGCCCGATCTGATCGAGAGCATCGAGAAGGTCGACGACTACACCGTGGCCTTCAACCTGACCCGTCCCGAAGCGCCCTTCATCGCGAATATGGCGATGGACTTTGCTTCGATCGTGTCCAAGGAGTATGCCGACGCGATGATGGAAGCGGGCACGCCGGAAATGGTGAACCAAGCGCCCATCGGCACTGGCCCGTTCAAGTTCCAAGCCTACCAGAAAGACGCGGTCATCCGTTACCTGCGTAACGACGACTACTGGGGCGATGCGGCCAAGGTTGAAAGCCTGATCTTCGCGATCACGCCCGACGCCTCCGTGCGCTACCAGAAGGTGCAGGCGGGTGAGTGCCACGTGATGGCATATCCGAACCCGGCTGATGTTCAGGCGATGAAAGACGCCGAAGACATCGTCGTGATGGAACAGGAAGGTCTGAACGTCGGCTATCTGGCCTATAACACGCAGGTCGCACCCTTCGACAACGCCAAGGTCCGCAAGGCGCTGAACATGGCGATCGACAAGCAGGCGATCATCGACGTGGTGTTCCAAGGCTCTGGCGAAATCGCCAAGAACCCGCTGCCGCCGACCATGTGGTCCTACAACGACGCCATCGAAGACGACAACTATGACCCCGAGGCCGCCAAGGCAATGCTTGAGGAAGAGGGCGTCAGCGATCTGTCGATGAAGATCTGGGCGATGCCGGTTCAGCGTCCCTACAACCCCAACGCCCGCCGCATGGCCGAGCTGATGCAGGAAGACTTCTCCAAGGTTGGCGTCGATGTCGAAATCGTCTCCTACGAATGGGGTGAGTATCTGGAGCGCTCCAAGTCCAAGGACCGTGACGGTGCCGTGCTGCTGGGTTGGACCGGCGACAACGGTGACCCAGACAACTTCCTCGCGGTTCTGCTGGGCTGTGACGGTGTCGAAAAATCCAACCGCGCCCAGTGGTGCAACGAGGAATTCGACGCGCTGATCCAGAAAGCCAAGGTTCTGCCGACCCAAGAAGAGCGTGCGCCGCTTTACGAAGAAGCGCAGGAAATCTTCAAGGACCAAGCGCCTTGGGCCACCATCGCGCATTCGGTCGTCTACATGACCATGCGCCCTGAGGTTGAGAACTATGTCGTGCACCCGCTGGGTGGCCACATCTTCAACCAAGTTGGCCTGAAGCAGTAACCCTGCCGCTTTGACCAAAGGGGGCGGCATCCTGTGCCGTCCCCATTTTATTAACCTCGCCAGCTCGAAAGCCAGCCCATGTCCCCTTCGCTGAATGATCGCCTGTCGGCCTATGCCGATATCGCCGCTGACCTATCGGTCGATGCCGTGGCGCTGGTGCCCGGCCCGAATTTCACCCGCGCCGTCGACCATGCCTTCATGAGCCACGAACGCCCCTTCGTTCTGGTGATCCCCGCCCGCGGCCCCGCCGCCGCCTTGGTGCCGAACCTTGAGTTGGGCAGTTGGGAGTTGGTCGGTTTCGACGGGGCCGTTTTCGATTGGCGCGACCAGACAGGCTATGACGATGCCTTCGCCGCGCTGACGCAGCATCTGAACATTACCTCGTTGGCCGTTGAGGGCCAAGTGATGCGCGTCTTCGTGCATCACGCGCTGAAGAAAGCGCAGCCCGACTTGCGGATCATCGACGCAGAGCGCGAAATTTCCGCCCCGCGCATGATCAAGACCGAGGCCGAGGTCGCCGCCCTTCAAGAGGCCATCGACATTTCCGAACGCGCCCTTCGCGCGACGCTCGACTTTGTGAAGCTCGGCCAGACCGAGAAAGAGATCGAACAGAAACTGGTTCAGATGGTTTTTGCCGAAGGGGCCGATGATCTGTCCTTCGCCCCCATCGTCGCCGCCGGTGACGGCTCGGCCCGCCCGCATGCCAAAGCGCGTGAGGATTACCACGTCAAAGCAGGCGATGCGCTGCTGATCGACTTCGGCGCGCGGAAGGACGGCTTTGCCGCCGACATCACCCGCACCGTTTTCCTTGCCCATGTCAGCGACGAAGGGCGCGCGGTGTACGATACTGTGCTGCGCGCCAACCTTGCCGGGCTGGAGGCCACCCGCGCAGGCGTCACCGCGCATGAGATCGACGATGTGGTGACCGGCGTGCTCGAAGCCTCTCCTTTTGCCGACCGCATCCGCACCAAGACCGGCCACGGTCTGGGCCGCGATGTGCATGAAGCGCCCTATATCATGCGCGGCAACCACATGACTTTACCCGCCGGAACGGTGTACACCAACGAACCCGGTCTCTATGAGATCGGCAACTTTGGGGTGCGCATCGAAGATGACGTGCTGATCACCGAAGATGGCTACAAATCCCTGACCAACTTTCCGAAGGAACTGATGGTGCTCCCGTGCTGAAATATGTCTTGTCGCGCCTTGCGACCTTCATCCCCACCTTTATCGGCGTCACGCTGATATCATTCGCCTTCATCCGCTTGCTGCCCGGCGACCCGATCGTCGTCATGGCCGGTGAGCGTGGCATTTCCGAAGAACGCTACCTCGAACTGCAACAGCAGTTTGGCTTTGACCGGCCGATCTATGTGCAGTTCTGGGATTACTTCACCGGCGTGATACAGGGGGATTTGGGCACGTCCTTCGTGACCAAACGCCCGGTCTGGGATGAGTTCTTCTCGCTTTTCCCCGCCACGCTGGAGCTGTCGCTCTGCGCGATGATCTTCGCCGTGGCCTTGGGCCTGCCCGCAGGGGTGATCGCGGCGGTGAACCGGGGCAAGTTCTTTGACCGGGCGCTGATGTCGACCGCGCTGGTGGGCTATTCGATGCCGATTTTCTGGTGGGCGCTGCTGCTGATCATCGTCTTTTCCGGTAACTTGGGTTGGACGCCAGTCTCGGGCCGGATCGACCTACTTTATTACTTCCCCAACGCCACCGGCTTCATGCTGATCGACAGCATTGCCTCCGGGCAGGACGGGGCGTTCCTCTCGGCGCTGCGGCACCTTCTGCTGCCGACCATAGTACTGGGGACGATCCCGCTGGCGGTGATCGCGCGGCAGACCCGTTCGGCGATGCTTGAGGTTTTGGGCGAGGATTATATCCGCACCGCCCGCGCCAAGGGCATGTCGACGGGCCGGATCAACGGCATCCACGCCCTGCGCAACGCGCTTATCCCCGTCATCACCGTGATCGGCCTGTCGGTCGGCACGCTGCTGGCGGGCGCCATTCTGACCGAGACGATCTTTAGCTGGCCGGGCATCGGCAAGTGGATGGTCGACAGTATCTTCCGCCGTGACTACCCGGTGGTTCAGGGTGGCCTTCTGCTCATCGCCGTCATGGTCATGGTCGTGAACCTCACCGTCGACATGCTCTACGGCATCATCAACCCGAAAATCAGGAAACGCTAATGGACGACGCACTCTCTGCCGAAGCCGAAATGGTGCACGACCGCCCCGGCCGCTTGCGCGAATTCTGGTTCTATTTCCGTGAAAACCGCGGGGCCGTGATCGGCCTGTGGATCTTTGCCATCTTCGCCGTGCTGGCGCTGTTCGGCCCATGGATCGCCCCGCATGACGCAACTCAACAGTTCCGCGCAGCCACGCTACAGCCGCCCGTCTGGCAGGACGGTGGCACTTGGAGCCACATCCTCGGCACCGACCCGCTGGGTCGTGACATGCTCTCGCGGCTGATCGTTGGCGCGCGCTACTCCTTCTTCGTGGGCATCGTGGTGGTGACCATCGCCGCCTCGGGCGGGATCATCATCGGCCTCATTTCGGGCTTTGCGCCCAAGTGGGTCGACACGATCATCATGCGGATCATGGACATCATCTTGGCCTTCCCGTCGCTCTTGCTGGCTTTGGTGCTGGTGGCAATCCTCGGGCCGAGCCTCACCAACGCGATGATCGCCATCGCCATCGTGCTACAGCCGCATTACGTGCGCCTGACCCGCGCCAGCGTGATCTCCGAGCGGCAGAAGGACTATGTCACCTCGGCCCGCGTCGTCGGCGCCAGCACGCTGCGGCTGATGGTCGTGACCGTGCTGCCGAACTGCCTTGCGCCGATCATCGTGCAGGCCGCGCTGTCGTTTTCGACCGCGATCCTCGATGCGGCGGCCTTGGGTTTCCTCGGCATGGGCGCACAGCCGCCGACCCCTGAATGGGGCACCATGCTGGCCGAAGCGCGCGAGTTCATCCTGCGCGCATGGTGGGTCGTTACCTTCCCCGGTCTTGCGATCCTCGTCACCGTGCTCGCGATCAACCTCATGGGCGACGGTCTGCGCGACGCCCTCGATCCGAAACTGAAGCGGAGCTGATTGATGTCTCTATTGCGTATCCGCAACCTCTCGGTCGATTTTGCCACTGCCTCGGGCAAGTTCCGCGCGGTCGACAGTGTCGATCAGGATGTCGACACCGGTGAAATTCTTGCCATCGTCGGCGAAAGCGGCTCGGGCAAATCGGTCTCGATGCTGGCGCTGATGGGGCTGCTGCCCTGGACCGCCACCGTCACCGCCGATGAGCTGACCTTTGACGGCCACGACCTGCTGACCATGGACAAACGCGCCCGGCGTAAGATCGTCGGCAACGATCTGGCGATGATCTTTCAAGAGCCGATGTCCTCGCTCAACCCCTGTTTCCCGGTGGGCTGGCAGATCAAAGAGTCGCTCCGCGTGCACCTCGGCCTGAACCGTGCCGAACGGCACAAGCGGGCGATTGAACTCTTCGAGCAGGTCGGCATCCCGGACCCGGAAAAGCGCCTGTCAGTCTTCCCGCACCAGATGTCGGGCGGGATGAACCAGCGGGTGATGATCGCCATGGCGATTGCCTGCAAGCCGAAGCTGCTGATCGCGGATGAGCCGACCACGGCGCTCGACGTGACCATTCAGGCGCAGATCCTCGACCTGCTGACCTCGCTGCGCGACGAGACCGGCATGGGGCTGGTGCTGATCACCCATGACATGGGTGTGGTGGCCGAAACCGCCGAGCGCGTGAGCGTGCAATACGCGGGCCAGAAGATCGAGGAGCAGCAGGTGCTGCCGCTCTTCCGCGAACCGCACCATCCCTATACGGCAGCGCTGCTAGACGCGCTGCCCGAGCGCGCGACCGAAAAGCGCCTGCCGACGATCCCCGGCGTGGTGCCCGGCCAGTTCGACCGGCCCGCGGGGTGCCTCTTCTCTCCGCGCTGCAAATTCGCCAACGACAAATGTCGCGCCGAGAACCCGCCGCCCTTGGGCGAGGATCTGGGTAAGGCGCGTTGCTTCTATCCGCTCAACACCAATGAAAGGGCCCCGTCATGACCGCCCCCGTAATGACCGCCGACGCGCTGCAGCGTCACTATCAGGTTGGTGGCGGCTTCCTGCGCAAGACCCAGACGCTCAAGGCCGTCGCGGGTCTCGATTTCGAACTGCACCCCGGCAAGACGCTGGCCGTGGTGGGCGAGAGCGGCTGCGGCAAGTCCACGCTGGCGCGCATGGTCACGATGATCGAAGAGCCGACCGCAGGCTCGCTCACGCTCGACGGCAAACCGGTGCGACCCGAGGATTGGGCCGACCTGCGCCAGCATGTGCAGATCGTCTTTCAGGACCCCTATGGCTCGCTCAACCCACGCCAGCAGATCGGCACGATCCTGCAGGAGCCCTTGGTCATCAACCGCAAGGACATGTCCAAGAAAGAGCGCGAGGAGAAGGCACGCGAAATGCTGCGCCTCGTCGGTCTGCGGCCTGAGCATTACGACCGCTACCCGCATATGTTCTCGGGCGGGCAGCGCCAGCGAATCGCGGTGGCCCGGGCGCTGATGCTCGACCCCAAGGTGCTGGTGCTGGACGAGCCGGTCTCGGCTTTGGACCTGTCGATCCAGTCGGCGATCCTGAACCTCTTGGTCGATCTGCAGGAGAAGATGGATCTGGCTTATCTCTTCATCAGCCATGACCTGTCGGTCGTGCGTCACGTCGCCGATGACGTGATCGTCATGTATCTCGGCCGCGCGGTGGAGAAGGGGCCGAAGGACGAGGTTTTCGACAACCCTCGCCACCCTTATACGGCGGCCCTTCTGTCGGCCACGCCGCGCGCCGACCCCGAGGGCGGTAAGGAGCGGATCAAGTTGCAGGGCGAGCTGCCCTCGCCGCTCGCGATCCCCGAGGGCTGCCCCTTCGCGCCGCGCTGTTGGAAAGTGCAGGATGTTTGCCGCAAGGAGCGCCCCCCGTTGGAGGGCGCACCGCATCCGGCGGCTTGCTACTTCCCCGTCGACAAATGAGGCGGGCGCGGGTGGCTCAGACCACCTGCGCCACCACGCCGATGCAATCGCCCATCTTGACCAGCCCCGGCACATGCCGGGCGGTCAGGATGCCGCTAAGCTGCGCGTGGGCGAGGATCGCTGGCTGACCGCTGCGGTCGCTGGGCCAGAGCCGGGCGATGGGCTGGCCCTCGGTCACCGCGTCACCCAGATCGACCAGCGGCTCCAACAGGGCCGTGGTCTCGCTAAAGGTGAAACAGCGCCCGTCGGGCATGTCGAGCATCACGCTTTCGGCCACCTCCGGCTCCCCTTGCAGAATGCCCGCGTGGATCAACAGGTTGCGCGCGCCTTTGCGCGCCACGGCGATGCTCTTGGCTGTCGATGTGCCCGCGCCCCCCAACTCGGTGGTGACAAAGACCTTGCCCTGCTCCTCGACCTCGGTGTCGAACATGCCGCGGTTGTCGATCTCTAGCATTTTCATGGAGTAGGGCGCGTTGAACGCCTCCATCGCGGCCATGCAAGCGGCCTCCTGCCGCTTGTCGGGCAGGATATGCGCAGCGGCGAAGGGCAGGAAATCCAGCGTGCGCCCGCCGGAGTGGTAATCCAGCACAATATCGGCCAGCGGCACTAGTTCGGTGGCGATGTAATGCGCGATCTTCTGGGTCACCGTGCCGCCCGGGTTGCCCGGAAAGCTGCGGTTCATATTGCCCCCGTCGATGGGCGAGCAGCGGCGGCCTGCGGCAAAGGCGGGTTGGTTCATCATCGGCAGTATGATGACGCGACCGGTGACCTGCGCCGGATCCAGTGTGGCGGCCAGTTCCTGCAAGGCAATCGGGCCTTCGTATTCATCGCCGTGGTTGCCGCCGGTCAGCAGCGCCGTGGGGCCGTCGCCGCCATTGATGACGGTGATGGGGATCATCACGGACCCCCATGCGCTGTCATCGCGGCTGTAGGGCAGGCGCAGGAAACCGTGATGCGCGCCGGGTTGGTCGAGCGGGATGGTCGGGGTGATGGGATTGCTGGTCATGCGGAAACAAACAACTTTCGCGGTGTGGTGCAGAAACATTCATGGCCGGTCTCGGTGATGCGGATCGGCTCGGTGATCTCAAGCCCGCCATCGTCGAGCCAAAGCGCGGGCATGAAATGGAAGGTCATGCCAGGCTCTAGGATCGTCTTGTCGCCACGGCGGAAAGAGATGGTGCGCTCTCCCCAGTCCGGCGGGTAGCTGATGCCGATGGCATAGCCGCAGCGGCTGTCCTTTTCGAATCCCGCCTTGTTCAGCGTGGCGTTAAAGGCATTGGCGATATCCTCGGCCCGGTTGCCGGGTTTGGCCTGTTCGAGACCCGCGTCAATCGCATCCAGCACGGCGCTTTCCGCGTCGCGGTATTTCTGCGGCACATCGCCAAAGAACAGCGTGCGCGACTGGGGGCATTGGTAGCGCCGGTGCGCGCCTGCGATCTCAAAGAACGTCGCCTCATTGGGCTGCATGGGCCGGTCGTCCCATGTCAGATGCGGGGCGGTGGCGTCCATGCCCGAAGGGGCCATGGGCACGATGGCCGGGTAATCGCCCCAGAACCCCTGTGCGCCGCGGATGCCGGTGGCATAGATCTCGGCCACCAGATCATTCTTGCGCATGCCGGGCACGGCGACTTCGAGAATGCGGACGTGCATCTCCTCGACGATGCGGGCGGCGCGTTCCATATATTCGATCTCGCGCTCGGATTTCACCGCGCGTTCCCAGTTCACCAGCGCCGTCGCATCCATGAAGGTCGCCTTGGGCAGTTTGGTCTTGAGCGTGTCATGTGCGCGGGCGGAGTAATAGTAGTTGTCCATCTCGACGCCGATGCGCGCCTGCTCCAACCCCATCTCGCTCAGCAGGGCCGAGAGGTCTTCCATCGGGTGTTTTTCGGGGTTCTGGACGTAGCTGTCGTCATAGCCGCGAATGCAGTCGTCCTCCATGAAGACCGTTCGCCGGGCGCCAAGCGCATCCATGCCGCGGCCCCACCAGACCGGCTCCCCCTCATGGGTCAGGATCACCGCTTGGTAAACATAGAACGACCACCCGTCATAGCCCGAGAGCCAAGACATGTTCGACGGATCGCTGACGACAATGGCATCGAGATTGCGCGCAGCCATGGTCTTGCGCGTTCGGTCGACCCGGCGCTGGTACTCGCTGTTTGTAAAATTCGCCTCATAAGTGGTCATAGGCCAGCCCCTTTCATGTCTGGTTACCCGAATAATGCGATCCGGCCAGAGGGGCCGGGATCACGGAATGATGCCTTGCGCATGGGCGCTTGGCATGTCGCAGTCGAACAGACGGCCATAGCCATCGGGGCGGCCCGAAAGCCCGCCCATCCGTTGCAACGCCCAGCACAGCGCTTGGTTGGAGGTCACGACCGGTTTGCCCAAGGCGGTTTCGATCCGGTCGATTACGTCGACACCACGCAGGGACGTGCAGGAGAGGAAAAATGCCTCTACTTCTGGTCCGTCCAATGCTTTGGCGCCGTTGATGATGCTCTCGCCGTCGATCCGCGCCATGTCGCGGTCGTCTTCCAGCGCGAAGGCGCCGTTGCGCATGACCTCAAGCCCTTGATCGTTGAAATAGGCGGCGAGGGGGGCGGCGGTGTCGGGCAGATAGGGGGTCAGCATCGCCACCCGCGTCACGCCAAGCGCGGCAAAGCCTGCGATGGCGGCAGAGGCGGGGGTGATGACGGGCACGCCGGGCAGCCCCTCGCCAATCGCGGCGCGCACTGCCGGGTTGCCGATGGCGACCGAGGCCGAGGTGCAGCAAAAAGCGATGGCCGAAAGCTGGATACCCGGCACCAGCAGTGCCGCCGTGCGGGCCATATCGGGGGTCATGGCGCGCAGCCGGTCGGGTGTGGTGGGGTTCTCAAAGGCGATCCGCGCCACATGCAGCGCCGCCTGCGCCGGGTCGATCAGCCGCGCGGCGTCGCGTTCAAAGGTCATGTCGGTCGACAGCAGCATTGCCCCCAGCCGCACGGGGTCATCTTCACGCAAACGGCAATCAAGCGTCTCGCTTTGCACAGGGGGTGTCACCTGAATATTCCTTTGACCTAGACGACAAGCACGGGGCATTTCGCGAGCCCCGTAACCTTGTGAGAGACCGACCCCAAGAGATAGCTGTCACCCGTGGCCCCAAGGCCGCGCGAGCCGATGACGATCAGGTCAACCTCATGTTTCTTGGCAAATTCCGTTACCGCCCGCGCGGGGCGGCCAGAGCGGACGAAGGCGCGGACATTCTCGACGCCCGCGTCTTTCATCAGTTGCTTGCCGTGGGTGATAATCTCGGTCGCATGGGCCTGCATGGCGTCGTCGATATTGCCCGGATCGTTCACCCGCACCATGGACAGCGACGCCTCCAGCATCGAATGATGCCGGTAGATCGTCAAAAGCGTCACTTTCGCCCCGGTCAGCTTGGCCATCTCTGCCGCCTTCATCAGTGCGCGGTCGGCATTCACCGAGCCGTCATAGGGGGCGAGGATATGGGTGAACATGACGCTCTCCTCTTATTTCGCAAAGGCCAGATCGCGCAGGAAGAGGGCGATCTGCGGGAAAAAGATCAGGGCAACCGAAACGCTCAGCAGCATGATGATGAAGGGCGGGGTGCCGCGGATGACCTCCATATAGGGCCGTTTGAAGACCGCGATAGCGGTGAAGATGTCACAGCCGAAGGGCGGCGTGGCCGAGCCGATGGCGACTTGCAACGTGATGACGGTGCCGACCAGCACCGGGTCGAGGCCGACCGAGTCCACGACCGGTGCGAAGATCGGCACGAAGACGAGGATCACGACGATGGGGTCCACGAACATACAGCCGATGAAGAAGGCCGCCGAGATCACGAAGAGCACGCCAATCGGCCCCATGCTGTCGATCCCGATGCCGGTCAGCACCGCTTGGGGAATCTGCGCGAAGGAGATCACCCAAGAGAATGCCGCACCCGCCGCGACGAGGATGAAGACCACGGCGGTAATCAGCCCGGTCGATTTCGCGGTCTCATAGATGCCGGCAAAGTCGATTTCCCGAAAGACGATCATCTCAAGGAAAATGGCATAGAGCACGCAGGCCGCTGCCGCTTCGGTTGGGGAGAAGACACCGCCGTAGATGCCGCCGATGATGATCGCCGGGAAGCCCAGGGGCCAGAGCGCTTGACGCACCGCGCGGAAACGCTCGCCCCATGTCGCTTTCTCTTCGGTGGGGACGTTGTGGCGGTAGGCGTAGATCACGGAATAGACCGAGAAGAGCGCGAGGATCAGCAGCCCCGGCCCGATGCCCGCGATGAAGAGTTCGGCAATCGACGTGTTGGAGACGACGCCGTAGATGATCATCCCGATGGAGGGTGGGATCAGGAAGGCGATGTCGGAGGAGTTCACGATCAGCGCCAGCACGAAACTGTCTTTGTAGCCCGCCTTGAGCATCCGGGGCCGCAGCGGGGAGCCAACGGCGACGACCGTCGCCTGTGTGGAGCCCGAGACCGCGCCGAACATGGTGCAAGCCGCAGCGGTGGCGACCGCGAGACCGCCCTTCATATGGCCGACGAAAGACATCACCATATCGATCAGCCGCCCGGCGGATTGGCCGCGCGTCATGATGTCGGCGGCAAAGATAAACATCGGCACGGCAATCAGTGAGGCGGGTCTGACCCCTGCCATCATCTGCTGCACCATCGTCTCAAGCTGGCCGAAACCGCCGAAGAGCGAATAGAAACCGACGAAAGCCCCCACGATCAGCGGGATCATCATGGGAAAGCCGAGCAGCAGCAGAACGACCATGACAGAGAAAATGGTGACGGCCATGGCTCAGACCTCCCGCTCGTTGTCGTCGTAGCCTTCGAGAACGCTGGTCGACAGGTAAATATCTGGTTCAATGATGTTTTTGATCGCGGTCAGCAGGTATTGCAGCCCGGTCATGAAAAAGCCGAAAGGCACCCAGACCAGCGTCCACCAGACCGGCACTTGCAGCGCGGGCAGCAGGCGGCCGCGTCCGGCTTGGGTCATGATGTATTGCAGGGCGTACCAGGCAAGGCCGAACATGAAGACGGCGGTGACGAAGGCGATGAAGATCATCAGCATTTTGCGCGGGCGCGGGGGGAGGGCGTCGAAAATCGCCGACATGCGGATATGCCGCCCATGCCGCGCGGCATAGGAGATGCCCGCAAAGGTGATGAGAATGATCAGGATGCTGTTCAGCTCTTCGGAAAAGAAGATCGAGCTTTGAAAGACGAAACGGCCCACCACGTTGGCAATCGTATTGGCGGCCATCAGCAACACCCCAGCGGCGAGCATTACGGACTCAAGCCAGCTGATTGCGTTGTCGATCGTGCCCAGAGGGCCGGGGAGGGTGGATTTATAGGTGCCCACAGGGGCGTCATCGGTGCCGGTGGTATCTGTCTGAGATTGCAGTTGCGAACTGTGGTTGTCTTCCGTCACCGGCGTCATCCCGTAGATGGTTCAAATGGATCGCGTCAAAATAAGGTCACCCCCCGGCGATGCCGGAGGGTGAGAAAGTCGTTTACTTGACGGCTTCAAGGTCTGCCTTGAATTGGTCAAGGATTTCCTTGCCGCTGTCGCCTGTCATTTCGATGAAGGCTTCTTCGACCGATGCGGCCTTGTCTTTGAAGGGCTGACGCTCTTCTTCGGACAGGATGTTGATCTGCATGTCGGGCTTCGCCTTGGCGATGTTATCCAGCGACTTTTCCTGCAGGCCGGACTGGTATTCGAGGATGTATTCGAATGCCGCGTCAGAGGCGTTCTGAACCACCTCTTTGTCCTCATCGGACAGGCCGTCATAGAAATCCTTGTTGGCCATCACAGCGGTGGTGAAGTTGTTGTGGCCGATGCAGGTGATGACCTCGGTCACCTCATACATCTTGGTGGATTCCAGATAGAAGCCGGGGTTTTCCTGACCCTGAATGATGCCGGTTTGCATCGCGCCATAGACTTCGCCCCATGGCAGCGGTGTTGGCGTGGCACCAAAGGCTTTGTAGCTTTCCACCAAGAGCGGGTTGGTCATGACGCGGAACTTGACCTCGTTGAGGTCTTCGGGCGTTTTGACCGGCTCTTGTGTGGTCATGCAAACGTCACCCTCGGGGAACATCTTGAGCAGTTCCAGACCCTGTTCTGCATAAAGCTCGGGGAACATTTCGTTGATGGCCTTGGAGGTGCGGAAGAACTCGAACAGTTCCTCGTCGTCCTGCGGCAGCAGGTAGGGCACGAAGAAGACCTGCGCCTCGGGGATCAGCGCGCCGGTGAAGCCGGGGGATTGGTCAACGAACTGAAGAATGCCGGCCTGCGCTTGTTCCATCGTGTCAACGGATTCACCCAATGTGCCATAGGGGAAAAGCTGCACTTCGTGGTCGGAGTTCGCTTCGACCTCTTCCTTGAATTTCTGGGCGTATTTGCCCTGCACCTCGTCCAGTGCCTCTTCGAATGCATAGCGCCATGTGTCGGCGGAGGCCGCGCCTGCGACGCTTGTCACGGCTGCGAGGATACCCCCGGTGATAACGGTCTTGAAATTAGCCATCTGTCTCCCTTTCATTTATTGCCCGCGCAGCACAAAGGCCGCAGCGAAACTAATGTCCTGACTGCTAGATCATTTAAACCGATCCCAATCATGTCAATGTGAATATTGATCCATGACAATTTGAGACGCTCTCACAGTCATTCCGCCCTACCCCTGTTGCGTAATCTTGCATCGATCATGCGAATCCCCCGGGCGAATTCGGGAAAGGATTGCCCCCCGATCGAGACGCGAAGCCCCGGGTGGCGGTCGGGCGGGCCGATGGCGAAACTGGCCCCATTGGCCACGGCGACCCCGCTTTCGCGGATGGATTTGACCAGTTCGGCCTCTTCGTAAATGTCGTGACAGGGCAGCCAGAGGTGCAGCCCGTTCGAACTGGTCCGCATGTCGAGGCCGCGAAACACATTGGCGGCGAAATCGGCACGGTCGCGCAGGGCCAATTGCTGACGGTTGAGCAGGGTTTCGGCGGTGCCTTCTTCGATCCAGCGCCCGGCGATCTCGGTCATCATATTGGTGGCCATCCAACTGGTCACCATATGCCGGTTGGCCGCCGAGGCCCCAAGGTGATCCGGCACCACCAGATAGCCGACCCGCAGCCCCGGCAGCAGGCATTTCGTGAGGCTGGTGAAATAGAGCACCCTTTCCGGGGCCATGGCCGCCATCGGTGGCGGCGGCGCGTCTTGCAGCGGCCCCCATGACTGGTTTTCGATGATCAGCAGGTCATGGCGTCTTGCCACCTCGATCACCGCGGCGCGGCGGCTTTCGGTCATGGTAAAGGCCAGCGGGTTGGCCCCGTTGGGGATCAGGTAGACGGCTTTGACAGGCTCTTTCGCGCAGATCCGCTCCAGCGCTTCGGGGCAGATGCCGCCCGCGTCGACGGTCACCCCTTGCAGGCGGATGCCCAAAAAGCGGGCGAGGGGGCGCAGGGTGTGATGGCCGATGTCTTCGCTGACGATCAGATCGCCCGGTTGGGCCGCCGTCATCATCGCCACAGTCATGGCGCTGGTGCTGCCGTTGGTGGGGATTACCGCCATCCCCTCCAGGTCCAGCCCGCAGAGCGAGAGCCAGCGCCGCACTGCGCTGCTGCTGTCCCCGGCGCGGAGGTCTTGGCGAAACCCGCCCATCATCGCGCGGGGCAGGGAGCGGGCCATGGCGCGGAGCGTCTTTTGCATCGCCTCTTCATGGGCGTGATCCAGCACAGGTTTCAGGATCGACATATCCAGCAACCGCCCGGCGGCCTTGCGGCTGACGAAGGGCATGGAGATCTCATCGCTCGCCGCGCGCACAAAAGTGCCGCGACCCACCTCACCGACGATCTTGCCCGCCTCGACCAGCTTGTCATAGGCGCGGCTGACGGTCTGCACGCTCAGCGACAGGTCAAAGGCCATCTGGCGCTGCGTCGGCAGGCGGTCTCCGGGTTTGAGCACGCCGTTCTGTATCGCCGTTTCAATCGCCTGAACGAGTGAACGATAGGCAGGGCGGGTCAGGGATCCGGGGTCTGGGCGCCATTTTGTCATGATCTGGATGATCACCACAATCATGACAATTGACAAGTCCGGCATGCGCTCGCATGAAGCGGATATGAGCTTTGTCAAACTCGATAAGCGCGATATCGCGGTGCTGTCGATCCTCTCTCGCGAGGGGCGCATCGCCAAATCCGCGCTTGCCGACAAGGTCAACCTGAGCGCCACCGCCTGCGGCGAACGGCTGTCGCGGCTGGAGGCTGCGGGCATCATCACCGGCTATCAGGCCCATGTCGCCCTGCGCCGCATCGCCCCGCATGTCACCGTCTTTGTGCAGGCCGAATTGGGCAACCACCGGGCCGCGGCGTTTCAGCGATTCGAGGCCGTGATCGCGCAGCATGATGAGATCGTGCAGTGCTGGGCCTTGGGCGGCGGCTTTGACTATCTGCTACAGGTCGTCACCCGCGACATCGACAGCTACCAGCGTCTGATGGATGCGCTGTTGGACCAGCAGGCCGGGCTGAGCCGCTACTTTACCTATGTCGTCACCAAATCGGTTAAATCGGCACCGCTGCCGCTGTCGCTCCTGCTGCCCGAGGGCGAAAGCTGAGCCGCCGTAGTTTTTCCGGCGGGCCGGGGGGCGCGCCGCAAAACCTCCTGCCGATCGGCTGATATTCGGTCAAACCCGCGCCGCATCCTGTATTACCTTCGGGGCAATTCATCCCAAGGAGGTGCCCGATGACCAAGATGATCCCAACCCCCGCCGATGGTCTGCCCGCGCTGACGCGGGGCGCACTGGCCCGCCACTTTGCCTATGTCGATGGCGCATGGGTCGCGGGGGCGCAGAGCGATGATTTCAACGTGACCGATCCGGCCAGCGGCGCGGTGCTGGGCGCGGTGGCCAAGCTTAGCGCCGAAGACAGCCGCGGCGCGGTGGATGCCGCCCACGCTGCCTTTCCCCATTGGTCGGGCCTTCTGCCGCAAGAGCGCGGCGCGATCCTGCGGCGCTGGCGCGACCTGATGCTGGAGAACCGCGAAGATCTGGCGCGGATCATGACCGCCGAACAGGGCAAGCCCATCTCCGAGTCGCGCGGCGAGATCGACTATGCCGCGTCCTTCTTTGAGTTCTATTCCGAAGAGGCCCGCCGCCCGAACATCGAAGGCGTCACCTCGCATCTGCCGGACGCCGAGGTGGAAATCTGGCGTGAGCCGGTGGGCGTGGCCGCGCTCATCACCCCGTGGAACTTCCCCTCTGCCATGCTGACCCGCAAGGCGGGGGCGGCGCTGGCGGCGGGCTGCACCGTGGTGGCGCATCCTTCGGCAGAAACGCCCTTCTCAGCGCTGGCGCTGGCCGAATTGGGCGAACAGGCAGGGCTGCCCAAAGGGGTGTTCAACGTCGTCACCGGCGAGGCGCCCGAGATCGTGAAACCGTGGATGGAGGACACCCGCGTGCGGGCCATCTCTTTCACCGGCTCCACCGAGATCGGCAAGCTACTGTACCGTCAGGCATCGGACAGCGTGAAACGTCTGGTGCTGGAGCTCGGCGGCCATGCACCTTTCATCATGTTCGATGATGCCGATATGGACCGCGCCGTCGAAGAGGCGATCAAAGCTAAGTTCGCCACCTCAGGTCAGGACTGCCTCGGCGCGAACCGCTTCTTCGTTGCCCGCGACAGCTATGCCACCTTCTGCGCGCGTTTCACCGCCGCGACCGAAGCGCTCACCGTGGGCATCGGGGCGGATGACCCCGACATCGGCCCGTTGATGAACGAGAAAGCCGTGGCCAAACAGGAGGAACACGTCAAAGATGCGCTTGACCGTGGGGCGCGGCTGCTTTGTGGTGGCAAGCGTCACGCGGCGGGGCCGCTGTTCTTTGAGCCGACGGTGCTGGCGGACGTGCCGCCCGATGCGCTGATCATGCGCGAGGAAACCTTTGGCCCCGTGGCCGCCATCGCGGCTTTCGACAGCGAGGATGAGGCGATCCAGCGGGCCAATGACACGGAGTATGGCTTGGTGGCCTATGTCCACAGCCAAGACCCGCGCCGCATCTACCGCGCCAGCCGGGCGCTATGTTTCGGCATGGTGGCGGTGAACCGCACCAAGGTGACCGGCGCGCCGATCCCCTTTGGCGGCACGAAACAATCGGGGATCGGGCGCGAGGGATCGCGGCTGGGGCTCGAAGCCTTTACGGAAGTCAAATACGTCTGCCGTGACTGGGCCTAAGATTTGAAAGATACGGCGCAAAGCCGCGCCGGAAGAAAGGAAAGACCAATGCTGAAGAACGATATGCTCGAACAATGGGACCGTGAGAATTTCTTTCACCCCTCCACCCATCTGGCCCAGCACGCCCGCGGCGAAAGCCCGACCCGTGTGATCAAGACCGCCAAGGGCAGCCACATCACTGACCGCGACGGCAACGAATTGCTCGACGCTTTTGCGGGTCTCTACTGCGTGAACGTCGGCTATGGCCGCACCGAGATTGCCGAGGCGATTGCCGAGCAGGCGCATGAACTGGCCTATTACCACTCCTACGTCGGCCATGGCACCGAGGCGAGCATCACCCTGTCCAAGATGATCCTCGACCGCGCGCCCGAAGGCATGAGCAAGGTCTATTTCGGCCTCGGCGGGTCGGACGCGAATGAGACCAACGTCAAGCTGATCTGGTATTACAACAACATCCTTGGCCGCCCCGAGAAGAAAAAGATCATCTCGCGCTGGCGTGGCTATCACGGCTCGGGGCTGGTGACCGGCTCGCTCACCGGGTTGGAGCTGTTCCACAAGAAATTCGACCTGCCGCTGGCGCAGGTGGTTCACACCGACGCGCCCTATTACTACCGCCGCCCCGACGCCAACATGAGCGAAGCGGAGTTCACCGCCCATCTGGTGGGCGAGTTGGAAGCGCTGATCGAACGCGAAGGGGCCGACACCATCGCCGCCTTCATCGGGGAGCCGGTTCTGGGCACCGGGGGCATCGTGCCGCCGCCCGAGGGCTATTGGGCCGCCGTGCAAGAGGTGCTGAACAAGCATGACATCCTGCTGGTCGCGGATGAGGTCGTCACCGGCTTTGGCCGTCTGGGGTCGATGTTCGGCTCGGATTACTACGGGATGAAGCCTGACCTGATCACCATCGCCAAGGGGCTGACCTCGGCCTATGCGCCGCTGTCGGGCTCCATCGTGGGCGACAAGATGTGGAAGGTGCTGGAGCAGGGCACCGATGAAAACGGCCCCATCGGCCACGGCTGGACCTATTCGGCCCACCCCATCGGCGCGGCTGCGGGGATCGCGAACCTCAAGTTGATCGACGATCTGAAGCTGATCGAGAATGCCTCGGACGTGGGCGGCTATCTGAATGCGCAGATGAAAGCCGCATTGGGCGATCACCCCAAGGTGGGTGATATCCGGGGCGAAGGCATGCTCTGCGCCGTGGAACTGGTCGAAGACCGCGATGGCCGCACGCCCTTTGATCCGGCGCGCAAAGTGGTGCCGACCATCGTCGGCGATATGGTCAAGGCCGGTGTCATCGCCCGCGCCATGCCCCAAGGCGACATCATCGGTTTCGCGCCGCCCTTCTGCCTGACCCGCGAAGAAGCGGACAAGGTCGTGGGGGTGACCGCCGACGCGATCAAGGCGACCTTGGGCTAAGGCTCAAATCTACGAGACATTTAAGCGGCCCGGCGGAGACGTCGGGCCGTTTGCATTGGAGGGAATCACACCCCGCGAGAGGTGCTGCAGCTAGACCGATCAGAAATGAAAAAACGGTAAACAGGGCCGTTCATCGGGCCAAATTCCCCCGATATGGAAACAGTGCCCCGGTTTGTCGCCTATTTACTAAGAATTCGCCAAAATTAGGCCACAGTTCCCAGAGAAATTAGAAGAAAGCAGCGGTCCGTCCAGTTTGGGGCCCAAAGATTTTTATCTGTGGAGAGATGTAATGAGAATTCTGGCGGTGGATGACGATCCGATTATCCTCGAATTGCTTGGGCAATTTGTAGAGATCATCGGCGCGCATGACCTGACGACCGCCCCATCGGCTCTGCATGCGGTTGATATGTTGGGCGATCCCAATCTCGAGCCGATTGATTGCTTCATGCTTGATATTCAGATGCCGGGCATGGATGGGATCGAACTGGCGCAGCACATCCGCAATTCGGCGCGCCATGCCGATACGCCGATCTTGATGCTCACCGCGATGTCCGACAAACGCTATATCGACGCCGCCTTTGCCGCCGGGGCGACCGACTATGTGACCAAGCCTTTCGAGATTGCCGAACTGAAAGCCCGCATCGGGCTGGTCGAAGGCATGGTGAAAGAGCGTCAGCAGCGGACCAAGAAGATTTTCGCCGCCAAGACCATCGCCGATCAGGCGACGCATATGGAGCTGTTCGAGCCGGTCCCGATCTATGACGTGGACAATGTGATCGACTATACCGCGATGGAGAACTACGTCGCCCAACTGTCGCGCAGCGCGCTTTTCGGCTCCACCGCCTTCGCCTTCACCATCCGCGAGGTCGACGCTTTCCACGCGACGATGACCTCTTTCGAGTTCTATAGCCTTGTCTCAGATGTGGCCGAAATCCTGTCCGATACGCTCGTCGATCATCAGGTGCTGATGTCCTACGCGGGCAATGGCACTTTCGTATGCGTTACAGAGAGCGGCTGGCGCCCGAATATGGGCGGTTTGATGGATGCGGTTAACTTTGAGTTGTCTCAAACCGAATTGTTCGACAATAATGGCGAGCGTGTTCACCCGCGTGTCAGCGCGGGAGAGGCCGTGCGGCTGATCTGGAAAAGTGGCAATTCCGTCATGGATGCGCTGGCGCAGGCCCATGCAAGTGCAGAAGCCGCCAGTGAGGCGCATACGAGATCGCTCAATGATTTTTGGCAGAATGATCAACAAGCATGACTAAAATGTTAGCGGAACTTCCCGGCATAGAGCGCATCAGACAGCGCTTTGTCGAAATGCTGGACGAGCGTCAGACGCTGATCGCAACCCATGGTCTGGCCGCCTGGGACGGGACCACCGTGGACGAGATCAAAGGCAATCTTGCCAGCGCGCAGGCCATTCTGCACCAGATCGCGGGCAGCGCCGGGTCGCTCGGCTTTGAAGAGCTGGGCCGTCTGGCACGCAAATGCGAAACGCAGATTGTCGAGCATCTGGCCGGACCGCGCGCCAATCACGCGGATTGCCCGATCGAGATCATCTCGGAACTGGATGGGTTCGTCGCCCATTGCCGGCAGGAAATCGACGCCCACGCCTAAGGGCGCGGCGACCGGTATTGAGCCGGTCCAGAACTTACTGACAATTTACCGCAAACCCGCCCGGAAGGGCAGACCAAAGGCAAGTCGGCTTAGCCTGCTTGCATTGCCGCCTTGACCTGATCCGCCAGCGAGATCGGATCGAAGGGTTTGCTGATCACGTCAGCCGCCCCCAGATCACGAAGCTCTTCGATCTCATTATGCTGGGCGCGGGCGGTCATGAAGATCGCGGGCACGTCGCGCAGGCTCTCCATCTCGCGCATCTTCTCAAGCGTCTGGCGACCGGTCATGCCGGGCATCATCATATCGAGCAGGATCACATCGGGCGTGTAGGACTGAACCTGATTCAGCGCCGCTTCCCCGGTCTCGCATTGGACGACGTCGAAATCGCCGCTCAGCTCAAGCGCCATCAGCGCGATTTCACGAATATCGGCGTCATCCTCGACGTGCAGCAGTTTGATCATTCCATACTCTCTCTAGGAGGCTTCGCGCAGCAACGCGGCCGGTTCCTCTGCCGCTACCTGAGAATTTTTCTTCGGCAGGGTAAAGTAAAATGTCGTACCAAATCCCTCACGGCTGTCAAAACCTATTTTACCGCCGAGATTCTCGACAATGGCTTTGCAAACGCTGAGGCCCAGCCCGGTGCCGCCTTTGTCGGCCCGGTTGGAATTGGACAGATCGGCAAACCGCTGGAACACCTTGTGCTGCTCGGAAGCCGGAATGCCGGGGCCACGGTCGGCCACGGAGATGCGCAATTCGTCGTCATTCTCTTCGGTGCGGATGGTCACACGCTCCCCAGGTTTGGAGAATTTGGCCGCGTTCGACAGGAAGTTCGTCAGCACCTGAATGACCCGGTTCGGGTCCGTGGTGACCTTGTTCAAGTCCTCCGTCCCTTCGACGTGAATGCGCACGCCATGGCGCTGTTCGAGTGAGGCATTGGCGGCGCTGGTTTCGTGCAGAAGTTCCGCGATGTCGACTTCTTCAAGATTGAATTCTAACCGCCCGTTGGCGATTTTCTCAAGATCGAGGATGTCGTTGATGATCAGCACAAGCCGGTCGGCGTTGCGGTGGGAGATCTCCAGCAGGGCACGCGCCTTGCTGGGCAATTCGCCCGCCGCCCGCGACAAGAGCAGCCCCATGGAGCCCTTGATCGAGGTCAGGGGCGAACGTAGTTCGTGACTGACCATCGAGATGAACTCCGACTTCATCCGCTCTTCGTTGATGATATCCGAAATGTCATGCAGCATGATCAGGAACCGTCCCGCCGCCCCGCCGGTGGGCAGCAGCTTGATCGTAACTTGGAAATGGTTGCCAAACAGTTGCGTGTCGAACTGCGTCATCGCTTTGCCCGACTTTTTCAGCGCGCGGCAGGCGTCCAGCAGGGCCGGGTTGTCGCTTTCCTCGGTCAGGGTTTCGAGCGTTTGCGTGCGGTAGCTGTCCTTGCTCCAGCCGGTGCGGCTCATGGCGACGCGGTTCATATAGCTGAACCGCTCTGTCTCGGCGTCGACGATCCAGATGTCATCGCGCAACTCATAGAGCGTTTCCGCCGTGTCGCGTTCGGCCAAAAGTTCGTTGGCATGGGTCACATCGGTACGGGCCGAGATCGACCCGGCCCAAGCGCCCTTTTTGTCGAAAAGTGGCATCACGGTGCACTGCGTCTGGATCACCCGGCCATCGGCGCAGCGCAGCGGGGTTTCGCCCTGCCACGTCTTGCCTGCCATCAGGGTGGCACGGATCTCTTCGGCAAGTTCGCGAAACTCTTCTTGGTAAAGCATCGACACAGGCTGGCCGATCAATTGATCGCGGGTGTAGCCTGTCAGTTCGATGAAACGGTCGTTGACCTGTTCCAGCATCCCGCCCGTATCAACGATATTCACAATGGCATGGCTGTCGAACGCCTTAAGCCTTTGTTCCATATCTGAATTATCGGCAGGAGACTGCGGGTTTGGTTGCAGTGCGTTCGCGGCAAAGGGCGTCAGCCCCGCCAGAATGATCGCACCAACGACGGGGATAACCTCCCCCATTTGGCCCGCGAAAATTGCGGATGTTGCGGTGTACCAGCTGCCGGAAATGGCAGTGCCCAGAAAAAATGTGGCGGCGGTACGCTTGGTAAATGGCTTTGACGACACTTGGAATTCCTCGCCCCGAAGCGGACATGCTTAAAACTATAGCATGACTTGTGCATTGTAATTTAATCAAAATGCCAGAGCATATTGGCAATAATATGGCATGTCGCACTTTAGCGTCACTCCGCTGAAATGCCACGGTTTATAATGCGCCGGTTAAGAGGCGCGGGCGGTTGTCCCCGTAATTGAGTTGACCACCGAGCTGATACCGCTCCGTGATTTGACAAGGTTGATCCCCACGCGGGGGTCGGGTTCGCGGTTGTTGTCTGCGGAAAGGCTGATGATCTTGGCCGCGGGATGCAGGCGGGTGATGTCTTCCAACAAAGAACGTGCATCGCCATCGGGCAGCGACCAATCAAGGATCACGACGTCGAGTTCATCCTGGCCGATCATCTGCCGCGCTTGGGCAAGGTTGGTGACATTGGTCACCTCCGCCACGCTGTCCAACCCGGTGCGGATCACCTCGGCGAAGTCGATGTCGTCTTCGATATGCAGCACGCGCAGCTTGGTGTCCCGCTCCTCTGCTTCCACGTCGGGTGTGGCGGGCGTTTGCGCGGTCTGTGCCTCGGCGATGGGGCAGGTGAACCAAAAGACGGTGACGCCGTTGGGGATGCTTTCGAACCCGATGGTGCCGCCTTGGCGTTTGATGATCTGCCGCGTGATGTTGAGCCCCAGCCCGGTGCCGCCTTTGGCGCGGGTGTCGGAGCCATCGGCCTGCGAGAAAGCCTGAAAGATGCGCGGGCGGAAGTTTTCCGGCACGCCGGGGCCGGTGTTCTGGATAAAGACGATGGCCCGGTCCCCCAGCCGCTCGGCGCGGATTTGCACCTCGCTCTCGGCATCGGAGTATTTGCAGGCGTTCGAGATCAGATTGGCCAGCACCTGCCGGGTGCGGCTTTCATCCACCCGAACCGTCAGCGGCTTGTCGGGCAGTTGCAGGCCCAACGTGTTGTTATGGGTGATCGCAAAGGGCGACATTTCGTTGACCGAGTCGGTGATCACCTTGTTCAGGTCGACATCATGGAAGTCGAACTGCACTTCGCCCGATGAAATCTTCTCAAGGTCAAGAATGTCGTTCACGATATGCGACAGGCGGTCGGCATTGCTGCGGGCAATGTCGATCAGGCGGATATGCGCGGGGAGGAAGCGGCTGTTGTCCGTGGTGTCGATCAGCCCCAAAGCGCCTTTGATCGAGGTCAGCGGCGTGCGCAGCTCATGGCTGACGGTCGAGACGAACTCGCTCTTGATATGTTCCAGCTTCTTTTGGTCGGTGATGTCGTTGATCTGAACGATAAAGACATAGCCGCGGGCGTTCTTGTCATAGGTCCAAGAGACGTTGAACAGGCCCCAGCGTTCATAGCCCAGCTTGTGGGTAATGCGGTATTCGGCCTGATAGTTCTGCGAACTGCGGGAATCGACCAGCCCGCGCACCTCACCGTAGAGCTTTTGCAGATCGCCCTCGGGCATCAGATCGCCCAGTTTGGTATTCGACAGAAGCTCTTCTTCGCTATAGCCGCAGAGCGTGCAGAGCGCGCTGTTGACGCTGTTGAACACGCCGCCTTCGCCCAAGATCGCCATGCCCACCGGGGCCGCGGCCAGCACTTGGCGAAACCGCCGCTCGCTGGTTTCAAGGGCGTTGCGGGCGTGGACGATGTCGGTCACATCGGTCTGGGTGCCGACCATTCGCAGAGCGGTGCCATTCTCATCGCGTTCGGTCACCAGCGCGTCAGAGCGCATCCAGCGCCACTCACCGGTGCCGATCTTCAGCCGGTATTCGGTGACGGAACGTTGTTGCTGCCCCGAAATGCAGGCCTGATCGGTCTGGGTCAGCAGGGGCAGGTCATCGGGGTGGACACGTTTGAGGAATTCCCCCTGCGGGTCGGGCAGCCGCTCGAAATCCGCCATCCCCAGAATGCGCCGCCATGTGTCGGACACCTCGGATTTGCCGGTGCGCAGGTCGATGTCGAAAACCCCGATCTGCGCGCCTTCGAGGGCGAGGTCATAGAGCGCCTTGTTCCGCGCCAGCTCATCCTGCACCGCCAGTTCCGAGGTCAGGTCACGCACGATTGCGGTCACCCGCCGTTCGCCGGTGTGGGTGGTCCAATTGTTGCGTTGCAGATTAAGCTTGAGGTCTTGGCCAAAGCAGGTCTTGCCCGCCGCGTTGACCTGTTCGTGGTCGTGATCCTTAACCAGATCGGTGACGAGTTCGCTGAACTCCATTCCTTTGAGCGCCTCATGCCCATAGCCAAAGCAGACCAGCGCCGCTTGGTTGGCGAAGAGCACCCGGTCATTGCTGTCGAGCAAGAAGATGGGCGTTACCGCGTTCTCGATAACGGCGCGGTTTTCCTCTTCATGGGCGTCGATCTGGCGTTCGCGCAGCACGGCAAGCTCGCTCAGTGCGGCGCTGCGCTGGCGCAGGCTGCGGAAGGCCACGAAGAACAGGATCGCCAGAAGGATGCCAGAGACCAGCAGGATTTCCGGCACCGCGCTATGGGTGGCGCGGTCAAAGCTGGCGGTGCTGACATGCACAACGGTCCAGGGGCGGCCAAAGCGTTCGATGGTCTGGGTGATGCTGTGGTGGCCGGTGGCGATGCCTTCGGGCGTGCTGTCAAAAATCCGGTTTTCGGGGGCCGTGGTCAGCCCATCGTAGACTTGAATGTCATAGGACTCTCCCTGAGCTGGGGTCAGCCCGGACAGCAGGTTGGCCCCGACAAAGGGCGCATAGACCCAACCGATGAAACCGGCGGTCTCCTGCGCCGGGCTGTTGTCGGCGGCAAAGACCGGGCGCAGCAGGAGGAAGCCGGGCTGGCGGGTCTTGTCCTGCACCAGCAGGATGCGCGGCGTCAGCTTCGGCTCTCGCGTCTCGCGGGCGCGCAGGGCGGCGCGGCGGCGGTCTTCGTTAAAGCTGATATCAAGGCCCACGGCCTCTGCATTCGGCCCTTGGGGGTAGATATACTGGATCACCATCTTCTCGGCATTGCCGGTGTCGGGGTGAATGCGGAAACCCTCGATCCCGAGGGCGGTGACCTTTTCGATGAACGCCTCTTCGGTGCCTCTGGCGACGGGGGCAACAAAGCCGATGCCGTTGATGCCGGGCAGGAAGCTGTCGATCTCCAGCGTATCGACATAATGCGCGAAGTCGCTGGCCGTCACCTCGTCCGAGGCGTTCATGAAGGCGGCGATGCCATTGAGGCTTTGCAGATAGGTATGCATTCGCGCATCAAGGCTTTTCAGGCTTTCCTCGGCGATGCGATCAAAGGCCCGGTCGGCGGCGGCATCATTGCTGCGACTGCTGTAGAGGAACACCCCAAAGGTGATGGCGAGACATCCGAGAAAGAGTATGAATTCGGGTCGCCGCACCAGTTCAAGCCTTTGTTTCTGGCCACCAATTGGCGGCAAAATCTTTCCCCGAAATGAACGTCGCGCATCGCGGGAGGGGTATGTCCAATCCGGTCATATTCACTCATGGGTCGAAAAAATCAACAAACGGATTCGCCGCGCATGCAAAGCGCGGTGATTGTGGCTTTGCGGCAAAAGCCCCGGGGGTCCGGGCGATTTACGGCAGGGATTGTGACCCGTCACCGCGCGCTCTACCAATGACGGGCCGGGGAGGCGGGACAGAATATCGGGAGAGAGCACCATGAACGACGAGACGCAGCTAGAGGGCCGCTATGACTATATCATTGTCGGTGCGGGCACCGCGGGCTGTGTCTTGGCCAACCGTCTCAGCGCCGATCCGGCCAATCGGGTTCTGCTGCTCGAAGCCGGGGGGGATGACAATTATCACTGGGTGAAGGTGCCGGTGGGGTATCTTTACTGTATCGGCAACCCGCGCACGGATTGGATGATGAAAACCGCGCCTGAGGCGGGGTTGAACGGGCGCTCTCTGGCCTATCCGCGGGGCAAGGTGCTGGGCGGCTGCTCTTCGGTGAACGGCATGATTTACATGCGCGGGCAGGCGGCGGACTATGACCATTGGCGGCAACTGGGCAATGCCGGGTGGAGCTGGGACGACGTGCTGCCCTATTTCCTGAAATCCGAAGACCACCACGCGGGCGACAACGACATGCACCGCGCGGGGGGCGAGTGGAAGGTCAGCAAGCAGCGCCTGCGGTGGGACATTCTGGAGGCCGTGCAAGACGGCGCGCGGGAGTTCGGGATCGAGCCGCGGGCCGATTTCAACGATGGCGACAACGAAGGTTCGGGCTTTTTCGAGGTGAACCAGAAGGGCGGGGTGCGCTGGAACACGGCGCGCGGTTTCCTGCGCCCTGCGATGAAGCGCCCCAACCTGCGGGTGATCACCCATGCGCATACCGATGGGTTGGTCTTGGACGGCAAGCGTGTGACTGGCGTGCGTTTCACCCATAAAGGCCGCGCGATGCGCGCCGAGGCCGAGGGCGAAGTGTTGCTTTCGGCGGGGGCGATCAATTCGCCCAAGATCCTTGAGCTGTCGGGGATCGGGCAAGGTGACCTTTTGAGCGGCATGGGGATCAACACGCTGCACGATCTGCCCGGCGTTGGGGAGAACCTTCAGGACCATTTGCAAATCCGCACTGTCTATAAGGTGCAGAACACCAAAACGCTCAACACGATGACCCATTCGATCTGGGGCAAGGGCCGGATGGGGTTGGAATACCTCCTGCGCCGCAGCGGTCCCTTGGCGATGGCGCCCAGCCAGTTCGGCATGTTCACCAAGTCCGACCCCGCGCTTGAGACGCCGGATCTGGAGTATCACGTGCAGCCCCTGTCGACCGACAAGCTGGGGGATCCGCTGCACCCTTTCCCCGCGATCACCGTCTCGGTCTGTAACCTGCGGCCCGAAAGCATCGGCTCTTGCCATCTCACCAGCCGCGACAGCGCGGTGCAGCCCGATATCCGGCTGAACTACCTTTCTGCCGAGAATGACAAACGCGTGGCGGTCACGGCGATGAAACAGGCGCGTCACATCATGACGGCCAAGGCGCTGCGCCCCTATGCGCCCGAGGAAATCCTGCCCGGCCCCGCCGTGCAGAGCGACGAAGACCTGCTCGACAAGGCGCGCGACATCGCCACGACGATTTTCCACCCCGTCGGCACCTGCAAGATGGGCAGCGATCCGATGGCGGTGGTCGATAGCGATCTGCGGGTGCATGGCTTAAGCGGTCTGCGGGTGGTGGATGCGTCGATCATGCCCAAGATCGTCTCGGGCAACACGGCTTCGCCGACGGTGATGATCGCCGAAAAAGCCGCTGATGCCATTCTGGCGGGGCGGTAGGCGATGCTGACCACGCGGCTGACCAAACGACTGGGGATCGACCACCCGATTATCCAAGCGCCGATGGCCTTTGCCGCAGGCGGGCGGCTGGCGGCAGCGGTCTCAGGTGCCGGGGGCTTGGGCATGATCGGCGGGGCTTACGATTCCGGCGATTGGATCGCTGAGCAGCAGGAACTGGCGGGCAACCAATCGGTGGGCTGCGGTTTCATCACTTGGAAGCTGCGCGAGCATCCGCAGGCGCTGGAACAAGCGCTCGACCGTGATCCGGCAGCGATCTTTCTTTCCTTCGGCGACCCGGCAGTGTTCCTCCCCGCGATCCGCGCGGCAAAGGTGCCGTTGATCTGTCAGGTGCAAACCCTGCGCGATGCCGCCCATGCGATCGATCTGGGCGCCGAGATCATCGTCGCCCAAGGGGCCGAGGCTGGCGGCCACGGCGAGAAACGCGCGACCTTTACCCTCGTCCCCGAAGTCGCGGATCACATCGCCCGCCATGCGCCCGAGGTGCTGCTTTGCGCCGCAGGCGGCGTGGCGGATGGGCGCGGGTTGGCAGCGGCGCTAATGCTGGGGGCCGATGGTGTGGTCGTCGGCTCGCGCTTCTGGGCTTCGGAAGAGGCGCTGGTGCACCCCGCGATGCGAGAGGCCGCGCTCAAGGCCAGCGGTGATGACACGCTGCGGAGCACCGTGACGGACATCATGCGCGGCTATGATTGGCCCAAACGCTATACGGGCCGTGTCTTGCGCAACGATTTCACCGACCGCTGGCATGACGACCCCGACGGGTTGCGCGCCGCGCTGGCGGAAGAGTTGCCGCACTGGCAGGCGGCGGTGGCCGCGGGGGATGCTCGCACTGCCAACGCCTTTGTCGGAGAGGTGGCGGGGCTGATCGGTACGATCAGCCCCGCCGCTGATATTTTGCGCGATATCGTCCAAGGGGCCGAAGCGGCCTTGGGCCAGACCTTTACCCGGTAACGGGGCGGGGGCGGGCCAAGGCGGCTTAGCCGTGATCTTCGACCTCTTCGCGGCCCGGCACATGTTCGCGGGCGGGGGCGGTCTCCCAATTCTCGATCACCTCCATCGCTTCATCCGCGCTTTCGACAAAGCGGAACAGGTCGAGGTCTTCGGCTGAGATCGTGCCCGCATCGGCCAGCGCGTCCCAGTTGATGATCTTTTCCCAGAACTCACGCCCAAACAGTAAGAAGGGCACCCGGTTCATGCGGCCCGTTTGGATCAGCGTCAGCGCCTCAAAGAGTTCGTCCATCGTGCCGAAACCGCCGGGGAAGACGCAGATCGCGCGGGCGCGCATCAGGAAGTGCATCTTGCGGATCGCGAAGTAGTGGAAGTTGAAGCAAAGCTCCGGCGTGACATATTCGTTGGGCGCCTGCTCGAACGGCAGCACGATGTTGAGGCCGATGGAGTGGCCGCCCGCGTCGAGCGCGCCGCGGTTACCCGCCTCCATCACACCTGGCCCGCCGCCGGTGACGATGACATTCTCGGTGCCGCCGCTTTCCATCGACTTTTCGGTCATTAGCCGCGCAAAGGTGCGCGTCTCGTCATAAAAACGCGACAGATCGGCCAGCGTCTTGGTCCGGGCGGTGTGTTTTTCGGCTGGTTCAGGAATGCGCGCGCCGCCAAAGAGCACGATGGTCGATTGGATGCCATGGGCGTCCAGCAGCAGTTCTGGCTTGAGCAGTTCCAGTTGCAGACGCACCGGGCGCAGCTCATCACGGCACATGAAGTCATCGTCGGTAAAGGCCAGACGATAGGCAGGCGCGCGGGTTTGCGGCGTGTCGGGGGCGTCTTGGGCTTTGGCGCGGTCCACATTGGCGCGGCGCAGGGGGTGGCGGTGTTCGTCGGTCATCCTCGGGTCTTTCCTTGGTCTGGGGCTTGGCTCAGGTGGCGCGATGGCCGCTTAGGTCAAGATGCCCTGTTGTTCGGCGAATGACCACGCCCCTCATCGGCCGGCAATTGCACCCTAGGCAGTGCAAGGCTATAGCCCTCAAAAGGCCTTTTCATCATTCGGAGACTTGCCCCATGTCCAACGCCCAACTTGAAACCGCCATCGAAGCCGCTTGGGATACCCGCGATCAGATCACATCCGCCACCACTGGCGAAGTGCGCGACGCCATCGAAGAGACGCTGAACGCGCTCGACAGCGGCAAGCTGCGCGTGGCGGAAAAGCAGGACGACGGTCAGTGGCACGTCAATCAGTGGGCCAAGAAGGCCGTGCTGCTGGGCTTCCGCATCAAGGACATGGAACATCAAGAAGGCGGTCCGCAGGGCGCTGGCTGGTGGGACAAGGTCGACAGCAAGTTCAAAGGCTGGGGCGATGCCGAGTGGAAAGAGGCGGGCTTCCGCGCCGTGCCGAACTGCGTCGTGCGCCGCTCGGCCTATATCGCGCCGGGCGTGGTGCTGATGCCGTCTTTCGTCAACATCGGCGCCTATGTCGACTCCGGCACCATGGTCGACACATGGGCCACCGTCGGCTCCTGCGCCCAGATCGGCAAGAACGTGCACCTTTCGGGCGGCGTCGGCATCGGCGGCGTGTTGGAGCCGATGCAGGCGGGCCCCACCATCATCGAAGACAATTGCTTTATCGGCGCACGGTCAGAAGTCGTCGAAGGCTGCATCGTGCGCGAAGGCTCGGTGCTGGGCATGGGCGTCTTCATCGGCCAGTCGACCAAGATCGTCGACCGCGAAACCGGCGAGATCATGTATGGCGAAGTGCCCGCAGGTTCGGTCGTCGTGGCGGGCACCATGCCGTCGAAGAACAACGTGAACCTCTACTGCGCCGTGATCGTGAAACGGGTGGACGCCAAGACCCGCTCCAAAACCTCGATCAACGAGCTGCTGCGCGACTGAACGGAACCAAATACCCCGTCACGGCGTTGAGACCTGAATTTAAAGGAGATTGACGACATGACGGGTATCGGTTGGTTTGCCGCAATCATCGTGGGTGGCCTTGCGGGCTGGATCGCGGAAAAGATCATGAAATCGGACATGGGTCTGATCATGAATATCATCCTCGGCATTCTGGGTGCCTTGGTCGCGAACTGGCTCTTGATGCTGATCGTCGGCAGCACGCTGGGCGGTTGGTTCGGTCAGTTGGTGGTGGGCGTCATCGGTGCCTGCCTGCTGATCTGGGTCACACGGATGGTCCGCGGCAAGACTTAAGGGCAGGGGCGCGGCCCCTTTCCAAATCCAAGTGAAAAGGTTAGGGCTGCCGAAAGCAATCGGCGGCCCTTATCATGTCTGAACCCAAGAAAACCAAGAAACCTTCGCGCCAGCAGGTCTTTACCCTTTTGGTTCAGATTGGCCGCAAGGACGGTGACGGTCTGCCCGACAAGGCCACCGGTGCTGCGCTGATCTGTTTCGCCTCCGGTATCGACGAGGCCGAAGCCGTGCGAGAGACCGTGGCGATCCTCAAACAGGCAGATACCAACCCGCTTGACGTGACCGGCTACGGCACGCTGGAAGAGCGCGAAGCCGAAGGTCAGGAGATCGACGCCGAGGAACGCGCCCTGATGCAGCGCGCTTTGGAAGAAAACTCGGTCATCGTCGCGCAAATGACCCCCTTTTACGACTGACCCGCGCCCCACACGGGGAATTGCAATGCGCCCCCTTGGCATTGGCGCGATTTGCCCACACAAGTTACCGGACAAGCGATAACCCCTGAAAAGGAGCCGATATGTCCGGTCTCGACCCTGTTGATCTCACCGCGAAACTGGTGCGCTGCGCCTCTGTCACCCCTGCGAACGATGGGGCGTTGGAAGTGCTCGAAGAGGTGTTGGGCGCGGCGGGTTTCGACTGTACGCGCGTCGACCGGGGCGGCATCTGCAACCTCTTTGCCCGCTGGGGCAACAAGGGCAACACCAAGTCCTTCGGCTTCAACGGTCATACCGATGTCGTGCCCATCGGGGATGAGGCGGATTGGTCGATGCCCCCCTTCGGGGCCGAGATCAAGGACGGCATCATGTATGGCCGCGGTACCACGGATATGAAATCGGGCGTGGCGGCTTTCGTCGCAGCGGCGGTGGATTTCGTGAAGGACACGCCGCCCGATGGCTCCATCGTGCTGGCGATCACCGGGGATGAAGAGGGCGATGCCCTCGACGGGACCACGGCACTGTTGGACTACATGTCGGAGAACGGCGAGCGGATGGATGTCTGCCTTGTGGGGGAGCCGACTTGCCCCGAGACCATGGGCGATATGATCAAGATCGGGCGGCGCGGCTCGATGAACGCGCATTTCAAGGTGACGGGCAAACAGGGCCATGCGGCCTATCCGCACCGCGCGAACAACCCGCTGCCCGCGATGGTGCGGCTGATGGATCGTCTGGCCAGCCATGAGTTGGATCAGGGCAGCGATCACTTCGACCCTTCGACGCTGGCCGTGGTCACCGTGGATACTGGCAACAAGGCAACCAATGTGATCCCGGCGCAATGCCGCGGCGCGGTCAACATCCGGTTCAACGACCACCATTCGGGCGCGAGCCTCAGCGACTGGCTGCGGGGCGAGGCGGATAAGATCGCCGAGGAATTCGGCCTGCAAGTGGATGTAGAGATCACGATCTCCGGCGAGAGTTTCATCACCCCGCCGGGCGCCCTGTCCGATCTGGTCGCGGGCGCTGTTGAGGCTGAGACGGGCGTGCAGCCCGAGCTTTCCACCACCGGCGGCACCTCGGACGCGCGTTTCGTCAAGGCGCATTGCCCGGTGGTGGAGTTCGGTCTGGTGGGCCAGTCCATGCACCAAGTCGATGAGCATGTGCGGGTCGAACATATCGAACAGCTCAAATCCATCTACGGGCGCGTGCTGCGGAATTATTTCACGTGAAACCAACGCTTATCGTCATGGTGAAAGAGCCGCGTCCCGGTCGGGTGAAAACCCGTCTGGGCCGCGACATCGGCATGGTCGGCGCGGCTTGGTGGTTTCGCCATCAGACCCGCCGCCTGTTGCGTCGGATCGAAGATCCGCGTTGGCAGATGGTGCTGGCCGTGGCCCCGGACGTGGAAGGGCTGCAAAGCCGCGTCTGGCCCGCGCATCTGCCGCGCTGGCCGCAAGGGCGCGGCAACCTCGGTGACCGTATGGCGCGGATGCTGCGCAGCGCGCCGGGGCCGGCCTGTGTGATCGGGGCGGATATTCCGGGCATCAACCGCAAGGAACTGGCGCGGGCATTCGATGCGCTTGGCAACCATGACGCGGTGTTTGGCCCGGCGCCCGATGGGGGCTATTGGCTCGTGGGGCTAAAACATCCCCGCCGCGCGCCGCCCAGCCTGTTTGACGGGGTGCGCTGGTCTGGCCCCCATGCGCTGGCTGACAGCCGCGCGACCCTGCCGGGCTACCGCATCGCCGAAGTCTCTACCCTGCGCGACGTGGACGAAATTCACGATTTGCCATGACGACAGGGGGGCTGCGTGCTACCTGCTGAGGTATGAGTAAGATACCCAGCAAATCCGAGATCCTCGACTGGATCGAACAGAACCCAACGCTGACCGCCAAGCGCGACATCGCCAAAGCCTTTGGCATCAAGGGCGCGGCCCGGATCGACCTGAAGCGCGTGCTGAAAGAGCTGGAGGCCGAGGGCCATCTGGAAAAGCGCAAGCGCAGCTATCAGGATCCCGACCGCCTGCCGCCGGTCTCGGTACTGCTGGTCACGGGGCCGGACAGCGATGGCGATCTTTTTGCCAAGCCGATGGAGTGGCATGGCGAGGGGAAAGAACCTGTCGTCCTGCTGATCCCGCGCGAGAGTGACCCGGCGCTTGGCGAAGGTGACCGCATTCTGGCGCGGCTGACGTTGGTAAAAGGCGAAGATCACCACTATGAGGCCCGGCTCATTCGCCGCATCGGCTCCAACCCGCGCAAGGTGCTGGGCATTTTCCGCAAAGCGGCCGAAGGCGGGCGGATCGTCCCGATCGACAAGGGCACGGATCGCGAATGGCGCGTCGGTGCCGACCATACACATGGCGCGAAAGACGGTGAACTGGTCGAGGCCGAGCAGGCCGGACCGAAGGCGCGTATGGGTTCCCCCCGCGCGCGCATCGTCGAACGGTTGGGCGACCCGTCCGAGCCGCGCGCGGTCTCGCTCATCGCGATCCACCAGCATGGCATTCCGGACGAATTCCCCGACGATGTGATCGCACAGGCCGATGCGGCCAAACCACAAGGCCTCAAGGGTCGCGAAGACCTGCGCGACCTGCCGTTGGTCACCATCGACCCCTCCGATGCGCGGGACCATGATGACGCCTGCTATGCCCATGCCGACGACGACCCCAAGAACGAGGGTGGCCATGTCGTTTGGGTCGCCATTGCCGATGTGGCCGCCTATGTGACGCCGGGCTCGGCGTTGGACCGCGAGGCGCGCAAGCGCGGCAACTCCACCTATTTCCCTGACCGCGTGGTGCCAATGCTGCCGGATCGGCTCTCGGGTGATCTGTGCTCATTGCACGAAGGCGTGCCGCGCGCCTGTATCGCTGTGCGCATGGTGCTGGATGCCAAGGGCAACAAGATCGGCCATACGTTCCACCGGGGCCTCATGCGCTCGCCCGCCTCGCTGCATTACGAGGAGGTGCAGGACGCCATCGACGGCAACCCCAATGACCGCACCGGGCCGCTGTTGGAACCGGTGCTGAAGCCGCTTTACGCCGCCTATGACGCGCTGAAGACCGCCCGCGCCGAGCGCCAGCCGCTGGAGCTTGACCTGCCCGAACGCCGCATCGAATTGGGCGAAGATGGCAAGGTGAAGTCGGTGAACTTCCGCGAGCGGCTCGACGCGCATCGGCTGATCGAAGAGTTCATGGTCTTGGCCAATGTCGCCGCCGCCGAGACGCTGATCAAAAAGAAAACCCCGCTGCTGTTCCGTATCCACGAGGAACCCTCGCCGGAGAAGCTCGAATCCCTGCGTGAAACCGCACAGGCGGCGGGTTTCACGCTGGCCAAGGGGCAGGTGCTGCAAACCGCGCATCTCAACCGGCTGCTGGATCAGGCGGCGGGGACCAATGACGCGGAGCTGATCAATCTCAGCACCCTACGCTCGATGACGCAGGCCTATTACGGGCCGGCGCATATTGGGCACTTCGGCCTTGCCCTGCGTTCCTACGCGCATTTCACCTCACCCATTCGCCGCTATGCCGACCTTATCGTGCACCGCGCGCTGATCACGGCGCATGGCTGGGGCAAGGACGGGCTGACGCCCGAAGAGATTGAGGGGCTGGAGCAGACCGGCGCGCATATCTCCGACACCGAGCGCCGCTCGATGGTGGCCGAGCGTGACACGACCGACCGCTACCTTGCCGCCTTCCTGTCGGAGCGCGTGGGCAACGAGTTCACCGGACGGATCAGCGGCATCGCGCGTTTTGGTGCCTTTGTGAAGTTGGACGAGACTGGCGCGGACGGTCTGGTGCCGATGCGCTCGCTCGGGCGGGAGTATTTCCACCACGACGCCGAGGCGCAGACGCTGATGGGCTCGGACACCGGGATGACCATCGGCCTTGGCCAACGTGTCACCGTGCGGTTGGCCGAGGCGGTCCCCGTGACCGGGGGCATCGCGCTGGAACTGCTTGAGATCGAAGACCAAAAGGTCAAACAGGGCGGAGGTGGGGGGCGCCGCAGCCCGGCGGGCCGTAGCAAGCCGCGCGGCAAGGCCGTGAAGGCCAAGCGCAAGAAGGACAAGATCAAACGCAAAGTGACCCGCACCCGCCGCTGAGGCGGCAAACCGGCGGAGCTTCGCGGATGGCCGCCCCCCTCCCTTTCCACCGGGGCGGGGCGGGCATAGGATTTGCCGTAACTCTATGAGGTGAGGCGATTATGATCCGGCACTACGCGATGATTTCAGGCATTCTAGCGACCGCTGGCATGGGGGCTCCGGCCTTTGCGTCGGGTCCGGCTGAATCCTTGCGCCCCGCGCCGCGCGCGCCGCAGGCCGTGCTGGCCGCCGTGGCGCCAACGGCGCAGGAACCCGCGGCAGAGGCCAGCGGCGACGATGCCGGGCTGCGCGCTTGGGTGAAAGACTTCCGCCCCCGCGCCTTGCAGCAGGGCGTCGACCCGGATGTCTTTGACCGCGCGCTGGATACGGTCAGCTATGATCCGGAGGTGATCCGCCGCGACCGCAACCAATCGGAATTCACCAAAACGATTTGGGATTACCTCGACACCGCTACCTCGGACCTGCGGGTGCAGAATGGGCAGAAGGCGCTGGCCCAATGGCAACGCACGCTGGAAGAGATCGAAGCGGAATACGGTGTCGAGAAAGAGATCGTCACCGCGATCTGGGGGCTTGAGAGCGCCTATGGCAGCTTCCGGGGCGGGGATCGGGTGTTGGATTCACTGGCCACCCTTGCCTATGACGCGCGGCGGGCGGAATTTTTCGAAGGCGAGCTCCTCGACGCCCTGCGCATCCTCCAGGCGGGCGATACCGATGCCGATCAATTGCGCGGCTCTTGGGCGGGCGCGATGGGGCATACGCAGTTCATGCCTTCGTCCTTCCACGCCCATGCGGTTGATTGGGATGGCGACGGGCGGCGCGACATCTGGGGCGATGACCCCAGCGATGCGCTGGCCTCTACCGCCGCCTATCTCAAGCATTTCGGCTGGACCGAAGGGCAGCCTTGGGGTGTTGAGGTGGCTCTGCCGGAGGGGTTCGACTATCTGCTGGCCGACCGTGCGGTGACCAAGACCCCGGCGGAATGGGCTAATCTTGGCGTCACCGTGCTCGATGGCGGGGCGGTGGCGGATCATGGCCCGGCGTCGATCTTGCTGCCCGCGGGTGCGCAGGGTGCCGCCTTCATGATCTTCCCCAATTTCGCGGTGATCGAGCGCTATAACACGGCGGATGCCTATGTCATCGGTGTGGGCCATCTGGCCGACCGCATCGGCGGCGCGGGCGAGATACAGCAGGACTGGCCCCGCGAAGACCGCGCGCTGAGCTTTGATGAGCGGATCGAATTGCAGACCCTGCTGACCGAAGCGGGCTTTGACACGCAAAAGATAGACGCCAAGATCGGGCCGCTGACCGTTAATGCCGTGCGCAGCTATCAAAAGGCCGAGGGGATCGCGCCCGATGGCTATGCCTCCCCCCGTCTGCTGGCCCGACTGCGCGCAGAGTGAGGGGGCGCCCCCAATTGGGGGCAACCCGATGTTTTAGGACGCGGCCTTGAGCATGTCCTCGTCTTTCAGATCGGCATAGGTCGCATCCAGTGCCTTGGTCGCCCGTTCGGCGAAGATCTTGATCTCTTCCGGGGTAATGATCAGCGGCGGAGAGATGATCATCCGGTCGCCGACATGGCGCATCACCAGATTGTTGGCAAAGCAATGTTCGCGGCAAATGTACCCGGCGGTGCCGCTATCGGCGAATTTCGCGCGGCTTTCCTTATGCGGCGTCAGCGGCAGGGAGGCCATCAGGCCCGATACGTTCACCCCGCCTACCAGCGGATGCTCTCCCAGCTTGTCCAACGCCTCTTTCAGCGCGGGGGCGGCGACGTTTTGCACATGGGCGACGATGTTCTCTTCCTGCATGATCCGCAGGTTTTCCAGCGCCACGGCGGCGCAGACCGGGTGGCCGGAGTAGGTGTAGCCGTGGTTGAACTCGCAGGCGTTGATGACCTCGGCGACCTCGTCACAAACGATTGACCCGCCGATGGGCGCGTAGCCCGAGCTCAGCCCCTTGGCGATGGTCATGATATGCGGCTTGATGCCCATGGTCTGCGAGCCAAACCAATTGCCCGTCCGACCAAAGCCGCAGATCACCTCGTCAGCGATCAGCAGAATGTCGTGTTTGTCGCAGATGCGCTGAATCTCGGGCCAATAGGTGCTGGGCGGAACGACGACCCCGCCCGCGCCCTGAACGGGTTCGGCGATGAAGGCCGCGACCTTGTCCGCGCCCAGCTCGACAATCTTCGCTTCCAACTCCTGTGCGCGTTTCAGGCCGAAGTCTTCGGGCGACATATCCCCGCCTTCGGCATACCAATCGGGCTGGCCGATGTGGTGGATGCCGGGGATCGGCAGCCCGCCTTGCTCATGCATATAGGTCATGCCGCCGAGACTGGCCGAGCCGACCGAAGAGCCGTGATAGGCGTTTTTACGGCTGATAATATGGCTCTTCTCGGGTTTGCCCTTTTGCGCCCAATAGGTGCGGACCATGCGCAGGTTGGTATCGTTGGCCTCTGACCCCGACCCGGCAAAGAAGACGTGGTTCAGATCACCGGGGGCCAGATCGGCCAGTTCCTTGGCCAGCGCGATCGCGGGCACATGGGTCGTTTGGAAGAAGGTGTTGTAATAGGGCAGTTCGTTCATCTGTCGCGCGGCGACATTGCCCATCTCTTCGCGGCCATAGCCAAGGTTCACGCACCACAACCCGGCCATCGCATCGAGAATCTCATTCCCCTCGCTGTCGGTCAGGTAGATGCCCTTGGCCCTTGTGATGATGCGCGCGCCCTTGTCGCCCAATTCATCATTGGTGGTGAAAGGATGCATGTGATGCGCCGCATCCAGCGCCTGAAGGTCCGCGGTGGGGAGGTGATTCGTGATGGGCGGCATGGGTGTGCACCTTCTATTTGCATGAAAAATGAGCTTCGTCGCAGAATATGATCAAATTATAGCATGTCAATCGAATCAACGCGGAACGGGAAGGCCATCGAGGGCTGCGCGAATTTGGGTCATTCCTTGGGCGACATCGCCCGCCATGACCTCTCCCGCCAAAGCGGCGTTGCCCTCGGCAAAGGCCGCCAAAAGCTCGGCATGTTTATCGGGCAGATTGCTGGTGCCATAGCGACCGCAAACCACCCGAAGCGAGGGGCCGAAACGCAGCCAAAGACGGTCCACCGTCGCGGCCATGATCGGCGCTTCGGCAAGGTCGTAAATCATCCGGTGAAAGCTGTAGTTCTGCATCAAGTAACCGCCGACATCGCCCCGGTCGATGGCATGGTTCAGCGCGTTGTCACAGTCTTTCAAAGCGTTCAAACGCTCATCCGTCATGCGGTTTGCGGCGCGTTTGGTCAGTTCCGGCTCTAGCGTTTCCCGCATGAATCCCAGTTCTTCCAGCCCCGCATGGGTCAGTTCCGGCACGGTGACCCGGCGGTTGCCCAAATGGGTCAGCGCCCCTTCCGAGATCAGGCGGCGGATGGCCTCGCGCACCGGCGTCATGCCCGCATCCAAAGCGGCGGTCAGACCTTGGATCGTGACCCCCTGTCCGGGGGCCAGATCGCCGAAGAGAATCATCTTGCGCAGGCGTTCGTAAACATGCTGATGGATCGGTGTCTTGGCCGCCGCATCGGCGGCGGGAAGCAATCTCGGATCGGTTTTTTCTGAACCCATGGGAGCGGTCTTTCCGTCTTGTTTCGCCGTGTCTTGCAGCATTTCATTCTGCATGAAAGCATAAACCATCTTGCCCGAAGAGGCAAAACTTGATCAAATTGACGAAAGGTGGGGATCAACCCGACCTGTCTACCGGGAGTATGAAATGAAACATGTGCTACTAAGCAGCGTCGCCGTTGCCACCTTGATGGCAGGTGCCGCCACTGCCGAAACGGTCCGGGTCTATAACTGGTCCGACTATATCGATGAATCCTTGCTGGATAAATTCGAAGAAGAGACCGGCATCGAATTGGTCTATGACGTGTTCGACAGCAACGAGGTGCTGGAGACCAAAATGCTCGCCGGTGGGTCCGGCTATGACGTGGTCGTCCCCTCGGGCACCTTCCTGCAGCGCCAGATCACAGCAGGTGCATTCCAGCCGCTGGACACGTCCAAACTGCCCAATCTTGAAAACATGTGGGACGTGGTCTCCTCGCGGACCGAACAATATGATCCCGATAACGCCCATTCTATCAACTATATGTGGGGCACCACCGGCATCGGCGTGAATGTCGGCAAGGTGAAAGAAATCCTGGGCGAAGATGCCCCGATCGACTCCTGGGACTTGGTTTTCGACCCGGCCAATATGGAAAAACTGGCCGACTGCGGCGTGCATTTCCTCGACGCCCCGGCAGAGATGATCCCTGCCGCGCTGAACTACATCGGCGAAGATCCCAACAGCCATGACCCCGATGTGATCGCGAAGGCCGAAGAGGTCTTCATGCCGGTCCGCCCCTATATCCAGAAGTTCCATTCTTCGGAATATATCAATGCCTTGGCCAACGGTGACGTCTGCGTCGCGGTGGGCTGGTCGGGCGATATCCTGCAGGCCCGTGACCGCGCGGATGAAGCCGACAACGGTGTCGAAATCGCCTATAACGCCCCCTCCGAAGGCGCGCAGATGTGGTTTGACCAGATGGCCATTCCGGTCGACGCGCCGAACCCCGAGGGCGCGCATAAGTTCCTGAACTTCATCATGGACGCCGAGAATATGGCCGCCGCGTCGAACTATGTGTACTACGCCAACGGCAACAAAGCCTCGCAAGAGCATCTGGTCGAGGATGTGATCGGCGACCCGGCGATCTACCCCTCTGAGGCGGCGCTGAACAACCTGTTCACCACCACACCTTACCCGCCGAAAGTACAGCGCGTGGTGACCCGGCTCTGGACCAAGATCAAGTCCGGTACCTGATCTGAGACAGGGGGTGCGGCCAGTCTGGTCGCGCCCCTTTTTCTTGCCCCGCGACCCGATCAAAGCCTGAGCAAAGCCCGATCAAAGGATCTCTCAACCGTGAGCCCAACCGTCTTCGCCCCCTGGAACGACCCTGACGAAAAGCCGCTCATTCGCTTTAAGAATGTGACCAAGAAATTCGGCGAATTCGTCGCCATCGACGATCTGTCTTTGGATATTTACGCGCAGGAATTCTTTGCCCTGCTTGGGCCTTCGGGCTGTGGCAAGACGACGATGATGCGGATGCTGGCCGGGTTCGAAAGCCCCACCACCGGGCGCATCGAGTTGGCCGGGCAGGACATCGCCCCGGTGCCCCCGAACAAACGCGCGGTGAACATGATGTTCCAATCCTACGCGCTGTTTCCGCATCTCAGCATCTGGGACAACATCGCCTTCGGCCTGCGCCGCGACAAGATGGAGAAGGACGCCATCGCCGCCCGCGTGGCCGAGATGCTGAAGCTCACCCGGCTAGAGAAATTCGCCCGCCGCAAACCGCATCAGATCTCCGGCGGTCAACGGCAGCGTGTGGCGCTGGCGCGCTCGCTAGCCAAAGCGCCGAAGCTTCTGCTGCTTGATGAGCCCTTGGGCGCGCTTGATAAGAAGCTGCGGCAAGACACCCAGTTCGAGCTGATGGACATCCAAGAATCCACCGGCACCACCTTTGTCATCGTGACCCACGACCAAGAAGAGGCGATGACCGTCGCCTCCCGCGTGGCGGTGATGGACGAGGGGCGCGTGATTCAGGTGGCCACCCCGGCCGAGATCTATGAAGCGCCGAATTCCGTCTATGTGGCCGACTTCATCGGTGACGTAAACATCATCGAAGCCAGCACCAAGGCCATTGGCCAAGATCAATACCATTTGAACTGGATCGACGGGCAGCCGCCGCTGACCGCCACCTCTGCCGCGCCGTTCAGCGAAGGGCAGCAAGCCCATCTTGCGATCCGGCCTGAGAAAATCCGCATTTCGACCGAGAGGCCCGAGGATGCGCCCAATGCGCTACAGGGCAAAGTGCTCGACATCGCGTATCTGGGGAACCTCTCTACCTATCACGTCGAACTGCCCGGCGGGCAGGTGATCAAGGCGCAAACGGCCAACACCCGGCGCATCGCGCGCCGTGACATCACATGGGAAGACCCGGTCTGGATTTCATGGAGCGCCACCGCAGGCGTTTTGTTGGCGCAATGAACATGCGTCGTTTCGCCCTGATCGCGGTCCCGTACCTCTGGCTGTTGGCGCTGTTTCTGGTGCCTTTCCTGATCGTTTTCAAAATCTCCCTCTCCGATACGGCGCTGGCGATCCCGCCCTATACGCCGACGATCAAAGACGGCATCGGCGCCCTGATGGCCCAGTTGGATTTCGAGAATTTTACCTTCCTCGCCTCCGACGACCTTTATTGGAAAGCCTACCTTAGCTCCCTGCGCATCGCCGTTGTATCGACCGCGCTGACGCTCTTGGTCGGCTATCCCATCGCCTATGGCATGGCCCGCGCCCCCGAAGAGTGGCGCGCCACATTGATGATGTTGGTGATCCTGCCGTTCTGGACCTCCTTCCTGATCCGCGTCTATGCGTGGATGGGCATTCTCAGCAACGAAGGGCTGCTGAACCAACTCTTGATGGGGTTGGGTCTAACGGCAGAGCCTTTACAGATCCTTAATACCAATACGGCAGTCTATATCGGCATCGTCTATACCTACCTGCCGTTCATGATCCTGCCGATCTATGCCGCGCTCGACCGGCTCGACGAGTCGCTCAACGAGGCGGCGGAGGATCTCGGCTGCTCGCGTTTGCAAGCCTTCTGGCTGGTGACGATCCCGCTGTCGCGCAACGGCATCGTGGCGGGCAGCTTCCTTGTCTTCATCCCGGCTTTGGGTGAATTTGTGATCCCCTCGCTCTTGGGCGGGTCGGGCACGCTGATGATCGGCAAGGTGCTGTGGGAGGAGTTCTTCAACAACCGCGACTGGCCGGTGGCGAGTGCGGTGGCGGTGATCCTGCTGCTGATCCTGATCATTCCGATCATCCTCTTCCAGCGCAACCAGCAGAAACAGGCGGAGGCCGAACAATGAAGCGGATGACATGGTTCAACGTGACCTCGCTCACCTTGGGCTTCGCCTTTCTCTACCTGCCGATGATCATTCTGGTGATCTACAGTTTCAACGCCTCGAAACTGGTGACGGTCTGGGCCGGATTCTCGACCCGCTGGTATGGCGAGCTGTTGCAAAACGAAGCCTTCCTGAATGCGGCTTGGGTCACGCTGAAGGTCGCGGTGATCTCCTCCTCCATCGCCACGGTGCTGGGCACGATGGCGGCCTATGTGCTGGTGCGCGGCGGGCGCTTCATGGGGCGGACGCTCTTTTCCGGCATGATCTACGCGCCGCTGGTCATGCCTGAGGTGATCACCGGCCTGTCGCTCCTCTTGCTTTTCATCGGCATCGGGCTGGACCGCGGCGTGCTGACCATCGTGCTGGCGCATACGACCTTTTCGATGTGCTATGTCTCGGTCGTCGTCTCTTCGCGGCTGGTGTCCTTCGACCGTTCGTTGGAGGAGGCCGCGCTCGACCTCGGCTCCTCGCCATGGGAGGCCTTCCGCCTCGTGACCCTGCCGATCATCGCGCCTGCGGTGATCTCGGGCTGGCTTCTGGCCTTCACGCTCAGCCTCGATGATCTGGTCATCGCCTCCTTCACCGCCGGCCCGTCGGCCACCACGCTGCCGATCAAGATCTTCAGCGCCGTGCGCTTGGGCGTCTCGCCCGAGATCAACGCGCTTTCGACAATCATGATCGCCATCGTGACCGTGGGTGTCATCATCGCGTCGTTGGTCAGCAAACGCTCCAGCCTACGCGCGCAAGAGGAGGCCCGTGCGGCGGAACGGCCCGCCTCATGAGGCGCATCTACGCGGATTTCGCCTACTCCGAGGCACCGCGCGCGGGCTGCTGGTGGGATGAAACCTGCGCCGCGCCGGACCGCCCGGCGCAACAGGGCGACGCGCAGGCCGATGTTGTGATCATCGGTGGCGGTTTCACCGGCCTCAATGCCGCGCTGCATCTGGCGCAGGCCGGGGTCGGGGCCACGGTTCTGGAGGCCGAGCGGGTGGGCTTTGGCGCTTCGGGCCGCAACGGGGGCTTTTGCTGCTTGGGCGGCGGGATGCTGGACGACGCGGCGCTTGACCGGAAATTCGGGCGGGCAGAGCGGCTTGGCTGGCGGCAGGCCGAGGTGGCGGCGATCCGACAGGTGGAGGATTTCATCGCCGCCCGCGGCATCAATGTTGATCGGCATTCTCGAGGGGAAACCCAGCTGGCCCACCGCCCGCGCGATTTCGAAGAGATGCGCGGCAGGCTGGAGTACTACGCGGAGAATTACGGCGTCACGGCCCGGTTGACCGAAAAGGCCGATCTGGCCGCCGAGGGGCTGAACGCAGGCTTCGAGGGCGCGATCACCGTGCCGATTGGCTTTGGCCTCAACCCCCGCAAATATGTGACCGCCCTCGCACAGGCCGCGGAAGAGGCGGGGGCCGCGATCTATCACAACAGCCCGGCCACCGGGGTGACAGTGCGCAAGGGCGCGTTCGAGGTCACGACGCCGCAGGGCCGCATTCGGGCCGAGCGGGTGATCATCGCCACCAATGGCTATTCCTCCGAAGACCTGCCGCCATGGCTGGCCGCGCGCTACATGCCGACGCAATCCAGCGTGATCGTGACCCGCCCGATGACCGAGGCAGAGCTTTCCGCCCAAGGTTGGACCAGCCAGCAGGCCTGCTACGACAGCCGCCATCTGCTGCATTATTTCCGGCTGATGCCCGACAATCGCATGTTGTTCGGCGTGCGCGGCGGGCTGATGTCCAACCCCAATTCCGAACGGCGCGCGCTGGCCCGGGCCCGGGCGGATTTCGAGGCGATGTTCCCCGCGTGGCGTCATGTCGAAACGCCGCATGGCTGGTCCGGCATGGTCTGTATCGCGCGCAATCGCATGCCCTTCGTGGGGCAGGTGCCGGATCAGCCGGGGATCTTCGCAGGGCTGTGCTACCACGGCAATGGGGTGGCGATGGGCAGCTATTCCGGTGCGCTCTTGGCCGATCTGGTTCGCGGCATTACGCCCGAGCGGCCCTATCCCGCCCCCATGCGCGCCCCGCTTGCACGGTTCGAATTGGGCCGTTTTCGCCGGGCGGTCATGCCCTTTGCCTATGCAGGCTTCGCGCTGTCGGATCGCTGAGGGGGGCGGTCAGCCCTCTTCCCGCGCCGCGCGTTCCTTGGCCAGCGTCATCTGGCGCTGGCGTTCGCGGAACCGTTCCTTATCCTCTGCCGAGGTCTCATCCACACATTGATGACAGGACACCCCAGCCTCATAGGCGGGGTGCTGCGTATCTTCAGGCAGGATCGGGCGGCGGCATCCGTGGCAAAGCATATGCGGCCCCTCGCGCAGCCCGTGGCCGACGCTGACGCGGTTGTCAAAGACGAAACAGTCGCCTTCCCATGTGCTTTCCTGTTCGGGCACCTCTTCGAGGTATTTCAGGATGCCGCCTTTGAGGTGGAAGACATCCTCGACGCCCTGACCGATCAGATAGTTGGTCGATTTTTCGCAACGGATGCCGCCGGTGCAGAACATCGCGATTTTCTTGTTGTGGAAGCGGTCTTTGTTCGCCTCCCACCACGCGGGGAATTCACCAAAGCTCTCGGTCTCGGGGTCGACCGCGCCTGCGAAGGAGCCAATCGCCACTTCGTAGCTGTTGCGCGTGTCGATCACCGCCACATCGGGGGAGCGGATCAATTCGTTCCAGTCTTTGGGGTCGACGTAATGGCCCACCTTGGCGCGCGGGTCGACATCGGGCTGGCCCATCGTCACGATCTCGCGCTTGATGCGCACCTTCATCTTGCCGAAGGGCGGCTTGTCGCTGGTGGCCTCTTTCCACTCCAGATCCGCGCAGCCGGGCAGGGCGCGGAGATGGGCGATCACCGCGTCGATCCCGGCGCGCGGCCCCGCGATGGTGCCGTTCACCCCTTCGGCGGCCAACAGCAGCGTGCCCATGACCGATTGCGCCTCGCAAAGCGCCAAAAGCGCGGGTTTGAGCGCGGCGGGATCGTCGAAGCGGGTGAAGTGATATAGGGCGGCGATGGTATACATGAGCGTCAAATAAGCGCTTCGGCGGCAAAGCTCAATCCGGCGCGTGCCATTGACCTACCCCATCCGCAGCCCTACCCCTTTTGGTAAGGAGAATGCTCATGACCCATGCCCTGATCGTGATCGACGTTCAAAATGATTTCTGCCCCGGCGGCGCGCTGGAAGTGCCGCAGGGCGATGAGATTCTGCGCGGCATCAACGCGCTGATGCCCGAGTTCGACGCGGTGGTCTTGACGCAGGACTGGCACCCGGCGGGGCATTCGTCTTTTGCCTCATCGCATAAGGACAACGGGCCTTACGAGGTCATCACCATGCCCTACGGCCCGCAGGTGCTTTGGCCCGATCACTGCATCCAAGGCAGCATTGGCGCGCAGTTCCACCCCGAGTTGCAAACCGACCGCGCCGATCTGATCATCCGCAAGGGCTATAACCCCGACATCGACAGCTATTCGGCGTTTTTCGAGAATGACCACCGCACGCCCACGGGGCTCGAAGGCTACCTGCGCACACGCGGGGTCGAGCGGCTGACCATGGTCGGGTTGGCGCTGGATTTCTGCGTGAACTTCTCGGCTGTGGACGCGGCGAAGCTGGGGTTCAAGGTCGACGTGCGCGAAGACCTGTGCCGGGCGATTGATCTGGACGGATCGCTTGCCAAGGCCCGCGAAGGCATGCGCGCGGCGGGGGTGACGCTGGCCTGATCCGCCGCTTTCCCCTTGCCCATCTGCCCGACCCCTTGGCATGAAGGGGCACGCAATAAGGAACCTCCCATGGTCGACATCGCCACCCGCGTCTATAACCACAAGTGGAAAATCGACCCCATCGTGCGGTCGCTGATCGACACGGATTTCTACAAGCTCTTGATGTGCCAATCGGTGTTTCGCAACAAGCCGGACACGCAGGTCACCTTTAGCCTGATCAACCGCTCCACCCATATCCCGCTGGCCAAGCTGATCGACGAGGGGGAGTTGCGCGAGCAACTCGATCACATCCGCTCGCTCAGCCTCAGCCGGGGGGAGAGCACATGGCTGCGCGGCAATACCTTCTACGGCAAACGCCAGATGTTCCGCCCCGATTTCATGGAGTGGTTCGAAGGCATGCGCCTGCCGCCCTATCATCTGGAACGGAAGGGCGATCAGTATGAACTGACCTTTGAGGGCAAGTGGCATGAGGTCATGCTTTGGGAGATTCCCGCGCTGGCGGTGTTGATGGAGCTGCGCAGCCGCGCCGCGCTCGACCCGATGGGCAAGTTCGAGCTTCAGGTGCTTTACGCCCGTGCCATGACCCGCGTTTGGGAAAAGATCGAAGCGCTGCGCGAGGTCGACAATCTTTCGATCGCGGATTTTGGCACCCGGCGGCGGCATTCCTACCTTTGGCAGGATTGGTGCGTGCAGGCGATGCATGAGGGGCTGGGCGATGCCTTTACCGGCACCTCCAACTGTCGCATCGCCATGATGCGCGAGCTTGAGGCGATTGGCACCAATGCCCATGAATTGCCCATGGTCTATGCCGCTTTGGCCGAGGATGACGCCGCCCTTGCCCGTGCGCCCTATGACGTGCTGTCGGATTGGCATGATGAGCATGAGGGCAACCTGCGGATCATCCTGCCCGATACCTACGGCACTAAGGGCTTTCTCGATCACGCGCCGGATTGGCTGGCGGGCTGGACCGGCATCCGCGTCGACAGCGGCGATCCGGCCACGGCGGCGCAGACGGCCATTGACTGGTGGCGCGCCCGCGGCGAGGATCCGACGACCAAGCGGGTGATCTTCAGCGATGGGCTGGATGTGGACAAGATCAAGGAGTTGCACGCGCAGTTTGCGGGCAAGGCCAAGGTCTCTTTCGGTTGGGGGACGTTGCTGACCAATGACTTCCGCGGGCTGGTGCCGAATGATGCGCTGGCGCCCTTTAGTTTGGTCTGCAAAGCAGTCAGCGCCAATGGGCGGCCTACGGTCAAACTCTCAGACAACCCGAACAAGGCGATGGGTCCGGTGGATGAAATCGCGCGTTACAAGCGTGTTTTCGGGGTCGGAGAGCAGGCCGCGCAGCAGGTGATCGTTTGACGGTCAGCCTTCGCCAAGGGCGGCCACGGGGAACTCCGCCGTGGCGATTAACCCTTCGGGCTGCCAATCGTAGTGCAGGGTGCCACCGACCGCGCGGGTCAAGGACTGGATGATCCGCGAGCCGCTGTTGCGCGGAGACTTGATGACCTCCGGCCCGCCTGTTTCGCGCCAGACAAACCGCAGGCGGGCAGGCTCCTGAAGGATGGTGATATCGAGCGATACCCGCCCGGTATCGGAACTGAGCGAGCCGTGTTTCACCGCATTCGTCGCCAGCTCGTGCAAGGCCAGCGTCAGGGGGGAAACGAGGCGGTGCGAGATCAGCGGATTCGCCCCGGTGAGGTTGATCTGATCCTCGGTGGCCGAGGTGTAGGCCCGCATGATCGGCCCCATCAGCGTCTCGAAATCCACCTCATGCTGGTCGCTGCGGCCAATCGTGTCGAAATGCGCCGCGCCCAAGGCGGCCAGCCGCTCGATCACCTTGTCGGCAAAGGCCGCCGGGGTCGGCTCCTCACGGGCGGTCAGGCGGACCATCGCAGTCATAACGTTGACGATATTGCGCAGCCGGTGCAGCAATTCGTCATCGGCCAGTTGCCGGTGCTCCCGCTCCACCCGGCGGCGTTCGGAAACGTCGAGTTGCGAGCCGAAGAAGTAGATCAGATTGCCATCTTCGTCATTGATCGGCCCCAGTTGCAGGGCGTTCAGGAAGCGGCTGCCATCCTTGCGGTAGTTCACGATCTCAACCGTATCGACCCGGCGGTCCGCAAGGATTTCGCGCACGGCATCGACGCTTTCACGCGTCGTTTCGGGCCCTTGTAGAAAACGGCAGTTTTGCCCGACGATCTCATCCGAGCCATAGCCAGTCAGATCGGTGAACGCGTCATTCACATAGACGATGGGATTGTCAGGCAGGGTCGGATCGGTGATGCACAGCGGCAAGCGGGCGTAGCGCACGACCTTGCCTAGAACGTCTTCGGTCAGGGTCTGCCGAGCGGCGGAGACCGTGTTGTCGTTCATGAATTCCCGCCCTTTGATCGAAACTGGCCGTCAATGTGCCCTGCACGTGGCTTTTGGGTCAACCCGCATACTGGGGGTTGGGCCATATTTATCTACTAAATGCTGTATGCGCCATAAGGTTCCGCGAGGTTCGATAAATGCGGCTTGTCAGGAAGGGCCTAAAATGCGTAATTGAGGGCGCTTGGTGTCCCGAAAAGCGCCTTTGAGTGTGGGACCGAAAAGGGAATTCAGTAAGGGGTCGCCCGACCCTGAAGCCGAAGCCGCCCCCGCGACTGTAAGCGGTAAGCCAATGCCCCTCGTGCCACTTGTCCTTTCGGACGGGGAAGGCGGGCAAAGGCCACGACCCGCGAGCCAGGAGACCTGCCAGGCAAATGAAACGCTAGATGCCGTCGGGTGTGACGGTAAGGAGATTGAAGATGACGACGATGATTAAGACCGCCGGTGCCACGCGCAGCAAACTCGTACCGGCGCTGTTTGCCGCCGTATTGGGTGTGGCTCTGATGGCGCTGACCGGCCATGTGCAGGCCGCAGCACTGCATGATGCCGCCCATGACGTGCGCCACGCGACAGGCTTTCCCTGCCACTAAGCGCCGCGTTCGGTATTACAGGGGTCCGGGCTGCCATGCCGCAGTCCGGCTGTCTGTGATTCTGCCATTGATCAATGCCTGCCTTTCGCTGTTTTGCCCGCGCCCGCCGTTCGCTGCGTCGGGAGGGCTTTGGCACATCTTGAGGCTGGGTATGTCCTCGACCCGCGTTTCGCGCGGCGCTGAGTATCATTTCGCATCTAAGGATCATTGCGATGTTTTCACGTTTTCTGACTTCCGCCCTCTTTGCAGGGGCCTCTGCCGGCTTGTTGACCGGCCTGCTGCAACTCTATTTCGTGCAGCCCGTGCTGCTTCATGCCGAGCTTTATGAGACCGGCGCGCTGGTGCATTTCGGGGCCGACCCCGTCAGCGCGCACCCCGATTTGCCCGGTTTCGATGCCGTCCGCGATGGGTTGAGCCTGATCTTCACCATGTTGACCTATACCGCCTATGCGCTGATCCTTCTGGCCGCGATGAGCCTTGGCGAAGAGCGCGGCGCGGTAATCGATGGCCGTTGGGGCATCCTTTGGGGTGTTGCGGGCTTCGTCGCTTTCCACCTCGCGCCGGGGTTCAGCCTTGCGCCCGAAGTGCCCGGTGTGGCCGCAGCGGACATCACCGCGCGGCAAATCTGGTGGTTTGCCACCGCAGCGGCAGCGTTGGTAGCGCTTTGGTTGCTCGCCTTCGGCAAAGGCTGGGGCGCGTGGATCGGCGCGGCGGTTCTGCTGATGGCCCCCCATGTCGTCGGCGCACCCGAACCCGAAAGCTTCAGCGGCCCGGTACCGACAGAGATCGGCGCGCTCTTCGCCGCGCGTGCGCTTGGCATCGGCTTGGCCGCATGGGTGTTGCTGGGCAGTTTCGCCGGGTTCTTTTGGCAACGTGAAGGCGCGCAGAGCGCCTGAGGGAGGTCGAGATGGACAGATCACTGGCGCTATTCGCCATTGGATTGGTCTTTGGCGGTGGCATCGGTTTTGCCATCGCCGCAAGCAACGGTGTGACCTTTGACGGCCATGATCACGGCGACCCTGCCGCCCATGGCGGCGGCGGGCATGCGGCCATGGATCACGGTGGTGCGGATCACGCGCGCATGCATGGCCAGCCCATCGCGCTGGCCGCTGAAGTGGCCCCCAGCCTTGCCATCCGCGTAACCCCTGACCCGATGTCAGGCCATAACCTTTTTGTTGAGACCGAAGGCTTCGCCTTTGCCCCCCAGAACGCCAGCGGCGAAAATCAACCGGGCGAGGGCCATGCCCATGTCTATGTCAACGGTGCCAAGATCGGGCGGCTTTATGGCCCGTGGCTGCATCTGGCCGATCTGCCCAAGGGCGAGGTCACGGTGGAGGTCACGCTCAACGCCAATGACCACCGCCCCTTGGCGGTGAACGGTGCGCCGATTACGGCCCGTGAGGTGCTGACGGTTGAATAATCGCGCCGCCTCCCCTTTTCATGGCGGGCCGGAGCGCATACCCGGCACGCATAACCCGATGGGACAAGATCAATGAGCGCAACCCTACATGTCTGCATGACCTGCCGCGCCGGTGAGGTGCTGGAGGAAGACGCCCCGCGCCCCGGCGCGCAGCTTCATGCCGCCCTCGACGCCGCAGGCGCGCCCGAGGGCGTGACCATCGTGCCGGTGCAATGTCTTTCGGCCTGTTCGCAGGGCGCCGCCGTGGCGCTTTCTGCGCCGGGCAAATGGTCCTATGTCTATGGCCGCTTGACCAAGGAAGACGCCGCCGACATCCTTGCCGGAGCTGCCGCCTATGCCGCCACTCAAGACGGGCTCGTGCCATGGCGCGAACGCCCGGTCATCTTTCGCAAGCAAAGCCTTGCGCGTATCCCCCCTTTGACCCTGCCGCAGGAGCCTACCGTATGAGCGATCTCGCCAAAATCCCCGTTACCGTCATCACCGGCTTTCTCGGCGCGGGCAAGACCACGTTGATCCGCCATCTCATGACCAATGCAGGCGGGCGCCGCCTTGCGGTTCTGGTCAATGAGTTCGGCACCGTGGGGGTGGATGGGGACATCCTGAAATCCTGCGCCATCGACGACTGCCCGGCGGAGAATATCGTCGAGCTGGCCAATGGCTGCATTTGTTGCACCGTGGCCGATGATTTCATCCCCACCATCGAAGCGTTGATGGCACTGCCCACGCGCCCCGATCACATCCTGATTGAAACCTCCGGGCTCGCCCTGCCGAAACCGCTGCTCAAAGCCTTCGACTGGCCCGCGATCCGGTCCAAGATCACCGTCGACGGCGTCATCGCGCTGGCCGATGCCGAGGCCGTGGCCGCTGGCACTTTCGCCGCCGATGTCGCCGCCGTGGACGCGCAGCGTCTGGCCGATGACAGCCTCGACCACGAAACGCCGCTCTCCGAAGTGTTCGAAGATCAGATTTCCTGCGCCGATATCGTGCTGATGTCCAAGGCCGATCTCGCCGGTCCCGATGGCCTTGCCAAAGCCCGCAAGGTGATTGAAGAAGAAAGCCCGCGTGAGATTCCGATCCTTGAGATGACCGAAGGCGTGATCGACCCCAAGGTGGTGCTCGGCCTCAACGCCGCCGCCGAAGACGACCTCGCCGCGCGCCCTTCGCATCACGACGGCCATGACGATCACGAGCATGACGATTTCGAAACCGTGGTGATCCCGATGCCGGAAGTGTCGGATGTCAATGCGCTGGTGGCCTCGATCGAGCGGCTCGCGCGTGAGCAGAACATCCTGCGCGTGAAGGGCTATGTCGCGGTCGAGGGCAAGCCGATGCGCCTGTTGGTGCAGGCCGTGGGCGCGCGGGTGCGCCAGCAGTTCGACCGCCCTTGGGGCAGTGACACGCGCGCCGGGCATCTGGTGGTGATCGCCGAACATGACGACATCGACCTCGCCAAAATCCGCGAGACTTTGGGAGCCTGACCCCCCATGCATGTCGTCTTTCGCGAAAGCCACGGGTTGGAGGATACCGACACCCCCTATGATCCGGGGCAAACCCCCGCCGATCTGGTGGTGCTGTCGTTTTCCGACAGTGACCTCGGCGCTTTCGCGGCAGGCTGGCATCGCGGCGGCGGCAAGGAGGGCAAGCTGCCCTCGCTGCGGCTGTGCAACCTCGTGGCGCTGCGGCACCCGGCCTCGGTCGACAACTACATCGAACAGACGCTGACCGGGGCCAAGGGCATTCTGATCCGCCTCATCGGGGGGGAGAATTACTGGCCCTACGGCATCATGCAGGTCCAAGACTTCGCCCGCCGGAATGACATCGCGCTGGCCGTGCTGCCCGCCGATGGGCGCGAAGATCCGGTGCTAGACGCGCATTCGACTTTGCCGGTTTCCACGCTCCGCCGTCTTGCGCATCTCTGTGATGCAGGCGGGCCGGTGGCGGCGCAGGCCGCGCTGGCGCAGATGGCGCTGGCGGCGGGCTTTTACGCCGGGCCGGTCATGGGCACGAAAACGGTGCCGGATTGCGGCTATTACGACCCCGATCAAGGGGTGCTTCCCCTCGCCGACGCGGCGGGGCAGACTGTCGCGGTTACCTTTTACCGCAGCTATCTTCTGGCCGCCGATACCGCGCCCGTCGATGCGCTGATCCGCGCGTTGCGTGCGGCGGGGCTGAACGCGATCGGGCTTTTCGTGCCCTCGCTTAAATCCGATCCCGCGCGGGGCTTTCTGGGCGATGCGCTGGCGGCGATGAAACCCGTGGCCATCGTCAACGCCACCGCCTTTTCGGGGCGCGGGGATGATGGCACCTCCCCACTTGACGCGCCGGGCTGTCCGGTGTTTCAGGTGGCCCTCTCCACCGCCCGGCGGCGCGATTGGGACGAGAGCGAGCGCGGCCTTTCCCCCGCCGATCTGGCGATGCATGTGGTCTTGCCCGAGGTCGATGGCCGCATCTTCGGCGGCGTCGTCAGTTTCAAGAGCCCCGGAAAGCGCGACCCCGACCTGCAATATTCCCGCTTTGCCCACCGTGCCGAAGAGGCGCGGATCGAGGCTGTCGTCGCCCGTGTGCTGGGCTGGTATCGGCTGGCGCAGACATCGGCGGCCACGCGCAAGCTGGCACTGGTGCTCTCGACCTATCCGGGGCGGGACGATCAACTGGCTCATGCGGTCGGTCTTGATGCGCTGGCCAGCGTCGAAGACATGTTGATGCGGCTCGCGGGCGAGGGCTATGGCGTCACGCCGCAGATCGGCTTTGGCCGCAGCCTGACCGAGCAGCGCATCACTTGGCCCCTTGCCGACTATGAGGCGGCGCTGGCCGCTCTGCCGCAGGCGCTGCGCGATGACCTTCGCGACGCGTGGGGCGCGGCGGCGGATGATCCGCTGGTGCAGGACGGCGACTTTCACTTCGCCGCGCAAACCTGCGGCAACGCACTGGTCGCCCTGCAACCCGAACGGGGCGATCTGCAAGACCGCGAAGACAGCTATCACGACCTCGCCCGCACGCCGCGGCATTCCTATGTGGCCTTCTACCTCTGGCTGCGGGCGCAGGGGCATCACGCGCTGGTGCATATCGGCGCGCATGGCACGCTGGAGTGGCTGCCGGGCAAGGCGGTGGCCCTTTCGGGCGATTGCTGGCCCGAGGCGCTGACCGGTGATCTGCCGGTGATCTACCCCTTCATCGTTAACGATCCCGGCGAAGCGGCACAGGCCAAGCGGCGCATCGGGGCGGTGACGCTCGGCCATCTGCCGCCCCCGCTGAAAGACAGTGAAACGCCCGATGGGCTGTTGCGGCTGGAACGGCTGCTGGACGAATATTCCACCGCCGACGGGCTCGACCCCGCGCGCCGCGACCGGCTGGTCGACACGATCCGCGCCGAGGCGCAGGCGGCGGGGGTGGAAGATGACCTCGGCCTCGACGCCGCCAGTTCCTCGGCCGAGGCGCTAACCCGGATCGACGCCTTCGTTTGCGACATCAAGGAAAGCCAATACGGCGATGGTCTGCACGTCTTCGGCGCGGGGGCGGGCGAATGGGACGGTTTGCTGACCGCGCTGGCAGGGCGGCGCGTCACCTCCGGGCCTTCCGGCTCACCCTATCGCGGGCGGTCTGATGTGCTGCCGACGGGGCGCAACCTCTATGCCGTCGATCCGCGCGGGGTGCCCAGCCGGGCCGCCCATGCGCAGGGGGTGAAACTGGCCGAGGAATTGCTCAGGCGGCATCTGCAAGACAATGGCGACTGGCCGCGCGGGCTGGTGATCGACCTTTGGGGCTCCGCAACCATGCGCACGGCGGGCGAAGAGGTCGCCATGGCGATGCATCTCGCCGGGATCGCGCCGAAATGGGATGAGGGCAGTGAACGGGTGTCGGGTTTCGAGGTGATCCCGTTGACCCTGCTGGACCGTCCGCGCATCGACGTGACCCTGCGCATCTCGGGCCTGTTCCGCGATGTCTTTCCCGGCCTCGCGCAGCTTTTCGAAGCCGGGGCGGCGGCATTGGCCGAACGCGAAGAAGCGCCGGATATGAACCCCTATCTCACCCGAACCCCCCGTGTCTTTGGCCCCAAGCCGGGCCTTTACGGCGTGAATATGGAAGCGGCCTTGCAAGACTATTCCGAAGCGGGTCGCGCCGCAGCGGGTGAGGCGTGGCTCGCGGGGTCAGAATGGGCGATCAACGCCCAAGGCGAGGCGCATCAGGACCGCGCCGCGCTGGAGGCGCAGTTGCAGCGCGCCGATGGCTTTGCGCATGTGCAGGACTTGGCCGAAAGCGATATCCTGCTGGCCTCGGACTATGCCAGCCATGAAGGCGGCTTTGCCGCCGCGATGGCGCATCTGGGCGCGCAGAAACCGGCGATGTACCACCTTGACCACACCCGCGCAGGCAGCCCCCGCGCGCGCTCCATGCCCGAAGAGATCGCTCGCGTCGTCCGCGCCCGTGCGGCCAATCCCGGCTGGGCCAGCGGCATGATGCGCCATGGTTTTCGCGGCGCGGCAGAGGTGGCAGCGACACTCGACAACCTTGCTGCCTTTGCGCATCTGACGCGCGAGGTGCCTGCGCATCTCTTCGACCTCTATTTCGACGCCACACTGGGGCGCGAAGATCTCGTGGCCTTCATGGAGGCCGAGAACCCCGCCGCCTTGCAAGCCATGCGCGACCGTTTCGCAGCGCTGCGCGAGTCCGGCCTCTGGCTGACCCGCCGCAATTCGATCTCGGCCACATTGGACGGGGTGACGTGAGCGCGGCTCCGGCGATCAAGGGCTGGTGCCCCGGTGCGCTGCGTCCGATGCTCTCGGGCGATGGGCTGGTGGTGCGTCTGCGGGTGCCGCAGGGACGCTTGACCCCGGCCCAAGCCCGCGGCGTGGCGGGGCTGGCCACGCGCTATGGCAATGGCATGCTCGACCTGTCGAACCGGGGCAATCTGCAACTGCGCGGTGTCGATCCCGCGCGGCACGAAGGGCTGATCGACGCGCTGCGCGCGCTGGCGCTGATCGACGTGGATGAGCGGACGGAGCGGCGGCGCAACATTATGGTCAGCCCCTTTTGGCAGGCGGGCGATGATACGGATTCCCTTTGCCAAGCCCTCTCTGCCGCCGCGCAGGCCCATGCGCTGCCGGATGTCTCCGCCAAATTCGGTTATGCGGTCGACGCAGGGCCGCAGCCGGTGTTGCAGGCCGATCCCGCCGACATCCGGTTCGAGCGGTCGGTGGAGGGGCAACTGCTACTCTGCATCGAAGGGGCGCCGCGGGGCAAACCCGTAACCCGCGCGACTGCGGTGGCCGAGGCCATCGCGCTTGCCGAATGGGTGCGCGCGCAGGGGGTGCCCCGCGCCGCGCGCGCCACGGCCACGGGGGCGCCGCTTCCCGCCGGTTTTGACTGCCCGCGTCAGACAGGGCAGGGCACACCCGCCCCCGGCCTCTACCCAGCCGGGGCGCTTGTCGCCTGTGCTTTCGGGCAGATGGAGGCCGAAACGCTTGCCGCGCTCGCCGAGCTTGGCCCGCTGCGCCTGACCCCGTGGCGGAGGGTGCTGATCGAAGGTGCCACGCGGTTGCCTGATCTGTCCGGTCTTATCACCGCCGCCGATGACCCGCTGTTGCGCGTGGTTGCGTGTATCGGCGCGCCGGGCTGTGCACAGGGCCGGGGTGAGACGCGCGGGCTGGCCCGGCACCTTGCCGCCGTGGTGCCGAAGGGGCAACGCCTGCATGTCTCCGGCTGCGCCAAGGGCTGCGCCGCGCCGCGCGCTACCGACCTCACCCTGACCGCCACCGCGCCAGAGCGCTATGACCTCATCCACGATGGCCGCGCCGATGCCATCCCTGATCTGCGCGGGCTGACCCCCGCCGCCATCGCCTCTCACCTTAGAAAGTCCGCCGATGCCCCATAGTTATATCACCGACGGTGCCGAGATTTACCGCCAGTCCTTTGCCACCATCCGCGCCGAAGCAGCGCTAGCGCGTTTCACCCCGGAGGAAGAGATCGTCGCCGTGCGCATGATCCACGCCGCGGGTATGGTCGGGCTGGAAGAGCACATCCGCTTTTCCGAAGGCATGGCCGTGGCCGCGCGGGCGGCACTGGAGGACGGCGCGCCGATCCTCTGCGACGCCTATATGGTCAGCGAAGGCATCACCCGCAAACGCCTGCCGCGCGGGAATGAGGTGATCTGCACCCTGCGCGACCCTTCGGTGCCAGCACTGGCCGCGAAGATGAGCAACACCCGCTCTGCTGCCGCGCTGGAACTGTGGCGGCCCCATCTGCAAGGCGCCGTGGTGGCCATCGGCAATGCGCCCACGGCGCTGTTTCACCTGCTCAACATGCTCGAAGACCCCGATTGCCCGCGCCCGGCGGCAATCATCGGCTGCCCGGTGGGCTTCATCGGCGCGGCGGAATCGAAAGAGGCCTTAATGCAGGACTTGCCTGTGCCCTCGATGATTGTGCAGGGGCGTTTGGGCGGTTCGGCGATCACCGTGGCGGCGGTGAACGCCTTGGCCAGCAGGGTGGAATGACGATGGGCAAGGTAATCTGCGCGGGCCTTGGCCCCGGCGATCCGGAATTGATGAGTGTGAAGTCCGACCGTGCCATTCGCGGCGCGCGGCATCTGGCGTATTTCCGCAAGAAAGGCCGCGCCGGACAGGCGCGCCGCATCGTCGAGGGCATGTTGCGCGACGACGTGGTCGAATATGCGATGGAATATCCCGTCACCACCGAGTTGCGCTTTGATTCGCCCGAGTATCGCGCCCAGATGGTCGCCTTTTACGAGGAATGGGCCGACCGGCTCGAAGCGCTGGCGCAGGATCACGAGGTGGTCGTGCTGTGTGAGGGCGACCCTTTCTTCTACGGCTCCTTCATGCATTTGCACACGCGGCTTCAGGGCCGCGCCGAGGTTGAGGTGCTGCCCGCGATCCCCGGCATGGTGGGCTGCTGGAACGCGCTCGATACGCCCTTCACTTGGGGCGACGACGTGGTCACCGTCTTGATGGGCACGCTGCCCGAGGCCGAGTTGACCGATCACATGAAGCGCGCCGATGCGCTGGTGGTGATGAAGACGGGCCGCAACCTGCCGAGCGTGCGCCGCGCGCTGGCGGCGGCGGGCAAGTTGGAGGACGCTTGGCTGGTCGAACGCGGCACCATGCCCGACCAGCGGGTGGCGAGGCTTTCTGACGTGGCGGATGACGACTGCCCCTATTTCGCGATCGTCTTGGTCCATGGTCAAGGCCGCAGACCGGAGGCCGAGGCATGAGCGGCATCCTTCATATCGCGGGCCTCGGCCCCGGCGACGACGCGCTTGTCACGCCCGAGGTGACCGAGGCCTTGGCGCAGGCCACAGACGTTATCGGCTATATCCCTTACGTCGCCCGTGTCACCCCGCGCGACGGGCTGACCCTGCACCCCAGTGACAACCGGGTGGAGTTGGACCGTGCCGAACACGCATTGCAACTGGCGCAGGCGGGCGCGCGGGTGGTGGTGGTGTCTTCGGGTGATCCGGGCGTCTTTGCCATGGCCTCAGCCGTGTTCGAGGCGGTGGAGCGGGAACCGGCGTTTGAAAGCGTCGACATCCGCGTGCTGCCCGGCATCACGGCGATGCTGGCGGCGGCGGCGCGGCTTGGGGCGCCTTTGGGCCATGATTTCTGCGCGATCAACCTCAGCGACAACCTCAAGCCATGGGCGATGGTGGAGCACCGTTTGCGGATGGCGGCCCGGGCGGATTTCGCCATGGCCTTCTACAACCCCCGCAGCAAATCCCGCCCGCATCAATTCGCCGAGGCGTTGGACATTCTGCGCGCCGAATGCGGGCCGGGCCGGCTGATCACCTTCGCCCGCGCCGTGACCACGCCGGAAGAGGCGTTCAATACCGTCACATTGGGCGAGGCGACGCCCGAGATGGCGGATATGCGCACCGTGGTGATTGTCGGCAATTCCGCGACGCGGCGGGTCGGACGCTATGTCTATACGCCGCGCAGCGCGGTATGATGTAGCCAATGCATCACTTCGGTCACATCATTGGCGGCCACCTCGCCCGGCAGGGCGGGCCGGTCGGCCAAGATCACCGGCAGGCCAAGCGCGCGGGCGGCATCCAGCTTGGCCCGCGCGCCAGCGCCTCCGGCGTTCTTGGCGACCACATGGGTAATCGCATGGGTCTGCATCAGCGCGGTGTCACCCGCCACGTCGAACGGACCACGCGCCAGCACAAGGGTCGTTTGTCGCAGCGGCAGCGGGTCGCGCGGCGGATCGACAAGGCGCAGGAGGTAGCGGTGCTGCGGTTTCGCGGCGAAAAGCGCCAGTTGCTGCTTGCCGATGGCCAGAAACACCCGCGCCGGGCTGTCGGGCAGGGCGGCGGGCAGATCGCTGATGTCAGGCACGAAAGTCCAATCGTCACCCTCCTGCGGCTCCCACGGGGGGCGCTCGAACCGCACCAGCGGCAGGTCTTGTCGGGCGCAGGCGACGAAGGCATTGTTGCTCATCCCCGCGGCGAAGGGATGGGTGGCGTCGACAACATGGGTGATCGCTTCGGCTTCGAGATAGGCCACCAGCCCCGCCACGCCCCCGAAGCCGCCGACGCGGGTGGGCAGGGGCTGGGCCACGGGGCTGTCGGTGCGCCCGGCATAGGAAAACACCGCGTCGATCCCGGCTTTGGCCAAGGCGCGGGCCAAGGCGCTGGCTTCGGTGGTGCCACCCAAAAGAAGGACGCGCATGATGGGTGATCCTTGGCTCAGCTTCATCGGAATGCCCGACGATAACGCGGATGCCTTGCCCGCGGCAAGCCGCGCAGCGCTGGCAAAGGCCGAGGTGATCTTTGGCGGGCCGCGCCATCTGGAGCGGGCAGGCGCAGGCGCGCGCGGGCGGGCTTGGCCGGTGCCCTTCTCGGTCGAGCCGGTGTTGGCCGAGCGCGGCAAACGTGTGGCGATGCTGGTGTCGGGCGATCCCTTCTGGTTCGGCGCGGGCGGCAGCATCGTCGGCGCGTTGCAGCCCGACGAATGGCACAGCCTGCCCGCGCCCTCGACCTTCTCGCTGGTGGCCAATGCGCTTGGCTGGCGGTTGGAGGAGATTACCTGCCATGGGCTTCACGCCGCACCGCTGGCGCAGTTGCGCGGTGCCCTGCGTCCCAAGGGGCGGATGATCTGCCTGCTGCGCGATGGGAAAGCCCCTGCGGCGCTGGCGGAGTTTCTTTGCACACAGGGCGCAGGCGCGGCCAGGCTGCATGTGGCCGAACGGCTGGGCGGCCCCGACGCGCGGGTGCGGGCGGTGCAGGCGGATGGCTTCGATCTGTCGGATGTGCAAGCGCCGGTGGCGGTCGGGGTGGAATTGCCCAAGGGCATTGGCCTGCCGCGCGCCCCCGGCCTGTCGGATGACCATTTTGCCAGCGACGGCCAAATCACCAAGGCGCCGGTGCGGGCGCTGACGCTGTCGGCCCTCGCCCCTCGGCCCGGCGAGTTGCTGTGGGACATCGGCGCGGGCAGCGGCTCGGTCTCGGTCGAGTTCTGTCTTGCCGGTGGGCGCGCCATCGCCTTTGAGCAGCACGCCACGCGGGTCGAGAATATCACCCGCAACATCGCAGATTTCGGCCTGAACGCGCGTATGCAAGCGTTTCATGGCCGCGCACCAAATGTCTGGGCGGGGCAGCCTCTGCCGGATGTGGTCTTTGTTGGCGGCGGCGGCAACGCAGCGCTTTACGATGCCCTGCTGCCTGCGCTACCAGCGGGCACGCGGCTGGTCGCCAACGGTGTGACGCTGGAAACCGAGGCGCTTTTGGCGCAGTTGCAAGCGGAGCATGGCGGCACCCTGTTGCGGATCGAATTGGCGCAGGCGGCGCCTTTGGGCCGGATGCGCGGCTGGCAGCCGCTGCGGCCCGTGGTACAATGGAGCGTGACTTTATGAGGTTGGCCGGGATCGGATTTCGGGGCGCGGCGAGCGTCGCCTCGCTGCGCGATGCGCTGGCGCGGGCCAACCCAGATGGCACCAAGATCGACGCGCTGGTGACCGAAGCCGCCAAGGCCCGTGCGACCGTGTTTCGCGACTTCGCGCAGGAGTTGGGCGTGCCGGGGCTGGGCATCACCACCGAAGACTTGGCCCGCATGATAACCCCTACGCAATCGGCCCGGATCGAAGACCGTTTCGGCACCGGCTCCCTGTCCGAGGCCGCCGCATTGGCTGCCGCCGGGCCGGGGGCGGTATTGGTTGCCGAACGCGTCGTTTCGGGCGATGCCATGGCCACCGCGGCGATTGCCGAGAGGAAAGGATAGATACCGTGACTGTACATTTCATCGGGGCCGGGCCGGGGGCGGCGGATCTCATCACCCTGCGCGGGCGCGACCTGATCGCGGCCTGCCCGGTCTGCCTCTATGCCGGGTCGCTGGTGCCCGAGGCGTTGCTGAGCCACTGCCCCGAGGGGGCGCGGATCGTTAACACCGCAAGGTTGTCGCTGGATGACATCATGGAGAAAATCGCCGCCGCCGATGCCGCAGGTCATGACGTGGCGCGGCTGCATTCGGGCGACCTGTCGGTCTGGTCGGCGATGGGCGAACAGCTGCGCCGCTTGCGCGAGATGGGCATCGCCTATGACGTGACGCCGGGGGTGCCATCCTTTGCCGCCGCCGCGGCGGAACTGGGGGCCGAGCTGACCCTGCCGGGCGTGGCGCAATCGGTGATCCTGACCCGCACCTCGGGCCGCGCCACGGCGATGCCCGAAGGCGAGACGCTGGCCAATTTCGCCCGCACCGGGGCGACGCTGGCCATCCATCTGTCGGTGCATGTGCTCGATAAAGTCGTCGAAGAACTGACCCCGCATTACGGTGCCGATTGCCCCGTCGCCGTGGTCTGGCGTGCAAGCTGGCCCGATCAGCGCATCGTCAAAGCGACGCTTGCGACCCTGCGCACCGAGGTGGGCGAGGAAATGGCCCGCACCGCGCTGATCCTCGTGGGCCATGCCATCGGGGCCGAGGATTTCGGCGAGAGCCGCCTATACGCCGCCGATTATGACCGCCGCTTCCGCCCCGTCGGGGCCGAGCCGCGCTTTCCGGAGACCTCCTCATGATCCCGCCCGGCCTGCTGATTTCCGCCCCGGCCTCCGGCACCGGCAAGACAACCCTCATGCTGGGGCTGCTGGCTGCGCTGCGCGCCGAAGGTGTCGCGGTGCAGCCGTTCAAAAGCGGCCCCGATTACATCGATCCGGCCTTTCACACGGCGGCCTCGGGCCGGGCGTCTTTCAACCTCGACAGTTGGTCGATGGACCGCGCGCGGATCGAAGGGCTGGTCGGCAATGCCGATGGGGCCGAATTGATCCTCGGCGAGGGGTCGATGGGGCTGTTTGACGGGGTGGCCAAACCGGGGGCCTGTGGCAATGGCGCCAGCGCTGATGTCGCGGCGCTGATGGGCTGGCCGGTGGTGCTGGTGCTCGACGTATCGGGGGCGGCGCAATCGGTGGCGGCCACGGCGCTTGGTTTTCGCGAAATGCGGCCCGATGTGGAATTGGCGGGCGTGGTGTTGAACCGCGTCGCCTCCCCACGGCATGAGACGCTGGTGCGCGCGGGGATGGAGGCTGTCGGGATCAAAGTCTTCGGCGCACTGCCGCGCCGGGTGGAGATCGAAATGCCCGAGCGTCACCTCGGGCTGGTGCAGGCCGGAGAGCAGGAAAACCTGCCCGATCTGTTGGGGCAGGCGGCGGCCTTCGTCGCGGCCCATGTCGATGTCCCCGCCCTGCGGGCCGCCGCGCGGGGCACGTTGCAGAACCCACCCGCACCGGCGCAGATCACCCCGCCCGGGCAGCGCATCGCGCTGGCGCAGGACAACGCTTTCGCTTTTGTCTATCCGCATCTTTTGGCCGGATGGCGCGCGGCGGGGGCAGAGGTTCTGCCCTTCTCCCCGCTCGCCGATGAAGCGCCGGACGACAGTGCCGATTGCTGCTGGCTCCCCGGTGGCTACCCTGAACTCCACGCCGGCAGGCTCGCCGCCGCCGCGCAATTCCGCGACGGGCTGCGCGCCTTTGCCGACACCCGCCCCGTACACGGCGAATGCGGGGGCTATATGGCGATGGGCGCGGGTCTCATCGACAAGGAAGGCACCCAGCATGAGATGGCGGGGCTTCTGGGGCTGGAGACCTCTTTCGCCAAGCGCAAGATGCATCTGGGCTACCGTCAGGCCGACCTCAACGCGCCGATCCCCGGCCATTCCGCACGGGCCGAATTGCGCGGGCATGAGTTCCACTATGCCACGATCCTTGCCGAGCCGGACGCCCCGCTGGCGCGGATCACCGATGCCAATGATCTTGAAGTGCCCGAGACCGGCTCGGTCCGCGATTTCGCGGGGGGCGGGCGTGCCACGGGCACCTTCTTTCACATGATCGCGGCGCTGTGATGGGAGGCTTTGTTTCCTTCGTCTCCTCCGGCCCCGGTGACCCGGAGCTCTTGACCGTCAAGGCCGTGGCACGGTTGCAGGCGGCGGATGTGGTGCTCTTCGATGACCTCAGCGCAGGCCCGATTTTGGAACACGCGCGGCCCGATGCGGACCTGATCGGCGTCGGCAAACGGGCCGGGCGCGCCTCGCCCAAGCAAGACCATGTGAGCCGCGTTCTGGTCGATCATGCGCAAGCCGGGCTGAAGGTCGTGCGGTTGAAATCCGGCGACAGCGGCATGTTCGGACGGCTGGAGGAAGAAATCATCGCACTGCGCGCGGCGGATATCCCTTTCGAGATCGTGCCGGGTGTCACCGCCGCCTCTGCCGCCGCCGCCACCGCAGGCATCCCGCTGACCCGCCGCATGACGGCGCGGCGCGTGCAATTCATCACCGGCGCGGATGTGACCGGCGAATTGCCGCGCGACGTGAACATGGCCGCCTTGGCCGATCCGATGGCGACCACCGTGGTCTATATGGGCAAACGCACCTTCGCGGGCCTTGCTGCACGATTGATCGAACACGGGCTGCCAGGCCACACGCCCGCGCTGCTGGCCGAGGCGGTTTCGACCCCGGCGGAGAAGGTGCAGCGCTTCACGATCGAAACGCTGGCGCGCCATCTGGAGAGCTCCAGCAGCACCACGCCCGCGCTGATCTTTTACGGACCATTGGCCGAGTTCGAGACGTGAAAGCGTTCGTCTGCACCTCCTGCACCGCTGATGGCGGCTTTCTGGATGTGGTCCGCGCGGGTCTGTCCGAGGTGGAGGTCGAAGGCATCGACTGTATGTCAGGCTGCTCGCGGGGCCAGACCATCGCCTTTCGCGCGCCGGGCAAGGTGGCCTATCTGTTTGGAGAGATCACCGAAGCGGATATGGATGACCTGCGCCGTTTCGTGATGCTCTACCGCGCGTCGCCGGATGGCAAATTTCCTGATGCGCGGGTGCTCGGCGGGCTGCGGTTGAAAGCGATTGCGAGGATACCGGGATGAGCGCGCTTGAACTCACTTTGATCGGCATCGGCACCGGCAACCCTGAGCATCTGACCCTGCAAGCGATCCGGGCGATGAACGCGCAAGACCTGATCTTGATCCCGCAAAAGGGGGCGGGCAAGGATGATCTGGCGGGGCTGCGGCGGAGCATCTGCGACGAGGTGCTGACCAATGAGGCGGTGCAGGTCGTCGGCTTCGATCTGCCCGTGCGTGACCCGGCGATCGAAGATTACCGCGCCCGCGTTGACCACTGGCATGATGCGATTGCCGAGGCATGGCGCGGGGCGATGGCCCAGCATCCGACCGCCCGGCGGGTGGCGCTGCTGGTCTGGGGCGACCCATCGCTTTATGACAGCACCCTGCGCATCGCCGCGCGGCTGGAACCTGCGCCGCGTATCACCGTGATCCCCGGCATCACCTCATTGCAAGGGCTGACGGCGGCTCATGCGATCCCGCTGAATGAAATCGGCGCGCCCTTCATGGTGACCACCGGGCGGCAATTGCGCGATCACGGTTGGCCCGAAGGGGTCGATACGCTGGTGATCATGCTCGATGGCGATTGCGCCTTTCAGGCGTTGGACGCGGAAGGCGTGACGATCTGGTGGGGCGCCTACGTTGGCATGGCCGAAGAGATCATCCGCCATGGCCCGTTGGCCGAGGTTGCCGAAGACATCATTGCCACCCGTGCCGCCGCCCGCGCGGCGCATGGTTGGATCATGGACATCTACCTGCTGCGGCGCGGCTGATCCTTAACCGTCGGGATCGACCTTGCCGCGCATCGCCTTGACCTCGCCGCGCACCTTCTTGGCCTTGAGGCGGCGCTTTTTCGACCCCAGCGTCGGGCGGGTGGCGATGCGGCGTTTCGGCGGGGTGAGGGCACGGCGGATCAACTCGGCCAGACGCTCGCGCACCAGCTCGCGGTTGCGCGCCTGACTGCGGGTCTCGTCACATTGCAACACCAATGCGCCTTCGGTCGTCCAGCGCCGCCCGGCCAGACGGCGCAGCCGGTTCTTGACCGGTTGCGGCAGGGAGGGCGAGGTGGCGGCCTCGAACCGCAGTTCCACCGCCGAGGAGACCTTGTTCACATTCTGCCCGCCGGGGCCGGAGGCGCGCATGAAGCTTTCCGTCAGCTCCCAATCCTGAATGGCGATGTCATCGTTGATGTGCAGCATGGGCTCTCCTTGCCCCCGCAACATGCCAGCCCGCGCCGTAAGGGTGAAGGGGGAATGCGAAATGGGCCGCCCCTTGCGGAGCGGCCCAATCGAATGGTTTCAGGAGGGGGATCGGTTAGACCGACGTCTACCAGGTGGTTGCATTGCCAGGGGCTGCCCTAGCAGGAAACCCCGCTGGCTGTTCCGACACCTCGCTCCAATACCTTTCTTGACACTGGATCACCTCCTTTACAGTTGTTGAACTCACCCTGAGCGTTGCACAGGTTTTGAAATTCGCAAAGCGTTTTTTTAGAGGGGCGCGGCGGCAGGGGGTGGCCCCCTGCGCCAGTATCACGCGCGGGCGGTCAGCCGTGCGGTCAGCAGCCGGAAGGGGATCAGCGCGATCAGCGCGATGGCCAGTTTGACCGACCAATCCGCCACGGCGAGCGAGACCCAAAGCGGCGCGAGCGGGCCCGTGCCCAAAAGCGGCAGCGTCTCAGCGGCCCAAGCCACATCGGTGGCGGGGTGGATGAACGACAGGCTGGCCGAAAAAGCGATGGAGAAAAACAGCGCTGTGTCGATCGCGCTGCTGATCAAGGTGCTGACCAAGGGCGCGCGCCACCATGCGCCATCGCGGAAACGGTTAAAGATCGTCACGTCCAACAGCTGCGCCACGAGGAAGGCGGTGCCCGAAGCCACGGCGATGCGGATCGTCACCAGCGGGCCGAACTCGCCCATGATCTGCGTGCCAATGAGCGAGCAGATCAGGCCCACGACAAAGCCCACCAAAACGACCCGACGCGCGGCAGAGGCGCCGTAGAGACGGTTCATCACATCGGTGACGAGGAAGGCGAGCGGATAGGTGAAAGCGCCCCACGTCAGCCATTGGCCAAAGAGAAACTGAACAAGGATATTCGAGGCCACGACGATGGCGGCCATGGCAAGAATGCCGGGAAGATAGGTGCGTGTCATATGTGAACCGTTTTGTGCAAGGGTGCGGCGACTTGGCCTGCGGGGATCGCAGACGAAACGGCTTTAGTCGCCGGAACCCGGTTTGGCAAGGATCAGCTCGACCACCTCATTGCGCTGCATGACGAAGAAGTTGTCGTCCGACAGCAGGGTCAGCCGGGTTTGCCCCGCCGCATCCTGCCAAGTGCTGAGCGCTTCGAGGTTGTCATATTGACCGGGGCCAGAGGTCAGCAGTGTCTCTTCGCCAAGCGCAGGCGCGGTGAGGTCGAACCGGCGGATGCGGCTGCGAAAGCCCAGTGGCGTGATCGTCCGCTCCAGCAGGTAAAGCGTGCCATCCTCGGCAAAATCCGCATCCACGGGTAGGAACGGCCCCCGGCGCGGAACCTCCGCGGCAATCGTCCAACTGCTGCCGTCAAAGGCATAAAGCGGGAAGTCATCGGATGTGGGAACGCCGCCTTCGGGGACGGCAAAGAGCCGCCCATCGGGGTGGGCGGCCAAAGTCTCCATCCCCGCGTTTGGCTCGAACTTGGCGAAGTCGTCATGTCTGGGCAGCGGGGTGGTGACGCCGCTCTCGGGCGACAGCCGCGCGACATGGTGGTCGTGTTCGAATGAGACGTAGAGTTGCCCGCTGCCGTCACGCGCCAGCGCTTCGGCATCGCGCATCTTGTCGCGCAGGGGCTTGCCATCGGCATCTTTGAGCGGCGCATCCTCCTCAATCTCAAGCGCGACCAAACGGCCCGCCTCGCGCAGCATGCGCGCCTGCACGACACGGCCCCGGTCCGACACCGCCGTGAGGCGGGTGCCATCGGCATTCACCTCAACCCCGGAAAAGCCGCCGAACCACGGCGCCGGATGGCGCCATGTCAGCACGCTGTCCACCTGCACCACCGGCCCTGTCTGCGCGGCGGGGGCCACGCAGGCGATGAGCAGGAAGAACGGGAGGCAGGCGCGGATCAGTTTGCGTTCAAAACGGCGTTGCATTGGGCAGGCAGGTCCGCAAGCAGGATGTCGCGCTTGGGCTTGGGTTTCACCTTGGGCGCGCTCGGGTCGGGCTTTGGCGGGTTCAGGATATTGGCCTGCCACTGCCGCGCATCGGCGCAGCCGTCACCGGGCGGGGGCGGGGCCTGATCCACACAGCCCCGCGCGCCCTTGGGGCAGCTGATGCGGATGTGGAAGTGATAGTGATGCCCGTACCAAGGCCGGATTTTGCGCAGATAGCTGCGGTCGCCTTTCTCATCGGCGCACATCTGCACCTTGGCGCCGGGGAAGACGAAGATACGCGCGGTGCGGGGGTCTTGGGCCGCAGCCTTGATCACCTCGTGATGCGCAGGTGTCCAAGAGGAATTCACATAGGCCCCGCTCGCCCGGCGCATGGAGATCGAGGAGATATTCTCGCGCTGCGCCCGGCTGAGGTTCAGGGACTTCGGCGGCAGCATCCAGATGTCGGCATCAAGCCCGATCTGGTGGCTGGCGTGACCGGTCAGCATCGGCCCCCCGCGCGGTTGGCTCATATCGCCGACATAGACGCCTTCCCAACCGGGTTGCTGCGCGGCCTTGCGGCTGAGCTTTTTAACCATGTCGATCATCTCGGGGTGGGCCCAGTTGCGGTTACGCGACAGGCGCATGGCCTGCCATGTCGGACCTGTCTCGGGCAATTGCTCGGCCCCGGCAAGGCAGCCTTTGGAATAGCTGCCGAAAGCCGCCGGAGACTGCGCGGAGGCAAAGTTTTTGGCGCCGAAAAGCCGCTTGGCCTCGACCGTGCTCAATGCGCCGCCCGAAGAGCCGATGGTCGGCAGGGCGACCTTCTCACCGCTGATGTCGGTCTCGGTCCGGCCGCCCCCGCAGGAGGCGAGCGCGAAGGCAAGCGCCACGGAGGTGAGGGTGCGAAGCAGCGTCATGTGGCGAAATCTCCCTTGGGTTTGACCCAGGCTAACAGGATCAATCCGATGATGAAAAGCCCCACGACGGGGGTGATCCCCAGCCTTTGGCTGCCTGTGAGGTCGCTGGTCAGGGCAATCAGCGCCGGTGCGAGAAAGGAGGTGGCCTTGCCCGAGAGGGCGTAGAGGCCAAACGCCTCGGTCATCCGCTCGGGGTTTCCCTGCCGGGTCAGCATATTGCGCGAGGATGCCTGTAGCGCACCGCCCGCCGCGCCGATAGAGGCCCCGGCGACGTAGAACAGGATATCGGGCAGGGCAGAGCCTTCGGGCAAAGAAACGCCCATGACGGAATTCGGCCCCAGAGAGATGATCAGGCAGGCGGTGGCGATGAGGATGACGCAACAGGCCACGATCATCGGCATCGGGCCGATGCGCCGGTCGATCCGCCCGCCCAGCACGCAGAACACCGCGCCCGAGATGGCGGCGAGGATGCCGAAGATGCCGATCTCTTGGATCGACCAATCCAGCACCCCAAGCGCATAGACCCCGCCAAAGGTATACATCCCGTTCAGCGCGTCGCGGTAGAACATCGACGAGCCGAGATAGGCCAGAAGCGACGGGTGTTTCGGCAGCCCCCGCAGGGTGCGCACCAAATCCGCAAGACCCGCACCCACGCGATAGCGCACGGCGCCGGGTTTCGGCCTGTCGCGCACATAGAGGAAGAAGGGGATCATAAAGACCGCGTACCAGATGGCCGTCAGTGGCCCGACGATACGGGTGTCGGCCTTTGTCGCCGGGTCGAGCCCGAAAAGCGGCGTCAGCCCCGCCATGGTGCGCCCATTCGCGCCGCTTTGAAACAGGGCGATCATCGCGATCAGCGCCAGCACCCCGCCCGCATAGCCAAAGGCCCAGCCATCGCCGGAAATGCGCCCCCGCTCATCCGCGTCGGGGTGCAACTCGGGCAGGTAGGCATTGGTAAAGATCGTCGCGAACTCCATCCCGACCAAGCCGATGCCGAAAAAGAACAGCGCCCAAAGCAGAGAGAAATCCGCCGGGGCCGTCCACCACAGCGCGCCCGCGCCGACCACATACATGGCCGAGAAGAGCCTGATCCAAGGCATCCGCCGCCCCGAGGAATCCGCCACCGCGCCCAAGATCGGGGCCAGCACCGCAATCGCGACGCCCGCCAGCGCCAGACCATAGCCCCAGTATGCCTGCGCTTGGGCTTTGGCGGCGCCAAGCTCCATCCCGCCTCCGACCAGCGCATTGGTCGCGGTCTGAGCAAAGTAGGGGCCGAAGATAAAAGTCAGAAGCAGGGTGTTGTAAGGCTGGCTGGCCCAATCAAAGAAATACCATCCCCAGATGCGCTTGCGCCCGCCTGTCTGTGCCATGTTGCGCCCTTTCGCGGCCTGCCCTTTTTCAAGTTAGAGCAGGGCAGGGCGCAAGGCGCAAGCGTCAGTAAGGGCATGGGGTGAGGCAGAGGAGGGCGGTCGGCTCAGGCCGAAAGCGGCCCTGCCGCATCGGGGGTCGGGGCCGCGTCCTGCATCGGCGGCCAGGGGCGGTGCGCATCAGCGCGGATCCATTCGGCCACCCAGCCCGGCACCTCAGGCGAAGCTTGCTGCCGTCCCATCGCTTGCAAGACCTTTTCCGGCGGGATCAGCCCGTTACGATCGGTGACGGCGGAACGGTAGAGCACATGGCTCGCGCATTCGCCGTTCTTCTTCCACATGGATTGCTCAAGGTAGATGAACTTGTCGTCCCAACACAGGGTCCGGCTGCGCATCTCGAACTTCTCGAACATGCGGATGCGGCGGCGGAACCGCGTGCTGGAGCCTGCGATGGTGATCGCCCATTTGTTCTGGCGCAGCAGCGTGATCAGCCCGGCCCGCTGCGCCATGGCGGTGCGGCCCAGATCATAGAGCGACAGCGCCCGCCCGTTGTTCAACTCCATCCAGATATCGAGGTCATGCGGCCAGCAGATGTGATGGCTGACATGGGTGTCGGTCAGATTGTCCAGCGGTGCCTGCCGCGCGGCGACGATGACGTCTTTGGCCATGCGGATGATCGGGAACATGAGGCTTTCCTTTGTCGTGACGCCGCGGATCTGCGGCGGAAGCGCTGCGCGGTCAAGCATATACGTCGCGGCACTCTTGCCCTTTGAGGGCGGGGCGCTTAACTGTCTTGCGTCAAACCAAGGGGATATTCCATGACGTCGCTGTTCCAGATCCTGATGCTGCTTTTGAACATCGTTTGGTTCATCGTCATCGCCCATGTCATCATGTCTTGGTTGATCAACTTTCAGGTGCTGAACCTGCGCCAACCGCTGGTGGCGCAGATCTGGGACGGGCTGAACCGCATTCTTGAGCCGGTCTATAGCCGCGTGCGCAATGTGATTCCGCCGATGGGCGGTCTGGACCTCGCCCCCCTGATCGTGCTGATCGCCGTTGCCATGGCGCGGATCGTGCTGACCAACAACGCAGCGGCCTTTTACTGACCCGTGCCCCGGCCCGCCCGCGCGCCGATGTCGCGCTTATCCGGCCTTGTTCACGCTTTGTTAGTGTGGGAGTCTGCATAAAAAGAGCAGACAATCTTACAGGTTCTCCATGACAGGCGCTGCCACGCTTCTTCGTGATGTTTTCGGTTTCGACGGGTTCCGCCCCGGCCAGCAAGAGATTGTTGAGGCCGTGACCGAGGGCGAAAACGTGCTGGCCATCATGCCCACGGGCGGCGGCAAATCCCTGTGTTTCCAATTGCCTGCCCTGATGCGCGAGGGCGTGACGGTGGTCATCTCGCCGCTCATCGCCCTGATGCGTGATCAGGTCCGCAGCCTGCAAGAAGCAGGCGTCGCGGCAGGGGCGCTCACCTCGGGCAACACGCCTGAAGAGACCGATGCGGTTTGGAAGGCCTTGGAGGCAGGCACGCTCAAACTGCTCTACATGGCACCGGAACGGCTGGCTGCAGGCTCCGCCATGGGGATGCTGCGGCGCGTTGGCGTCAATCTCATCGCCGTGGACGAGGCGCATTGCGTCAGTCAATGGGGCCATGACTTCCGCCCCGATTACCTCCGCATCGGCGAGCTGCGCCGCACGCTCGACGTGCCGCTCGCGGCTTTCACCGCCACGGCGGATGCCGAAACCCAAGCCGAGATTGTCGAAAAGCTCTTCGACGGCACCCCGCCGCGCGCCTTCCTGCGCGGTTTCGACCGGCCCAACATCCACCTCGCCTTCGCCGCAAAGAACAAGCCGCGCGACCAGATCCTCGCCTTCGCCGGGGCGCGGCGCGGCCAGTCGGGCATCGTCTATTGCGGCACCCGCGCCAAGACCGAGGGGCTAGCCAAGGCGCTGCGCGATCAGGGGCAGGAGGCGCTGCATTACCACGGCGGGATGGAGGCCGAGGACCGCCGCATTGCCGAGCGCCGCTTTCAGCAAGAGGACGGGCTGATCGTCTGCGCCACCGTGGCCTTTGGCATGGGCGTCGACAAGCCCGACATCCGATGGGTCGCCCATGCCGATCTGCCCAAGTCGATCGAGGCTTACTATCAGGAGATCGGCCGCGCCGGGCGCGACGGGGCACCTGCCGAGACGCTGACGCTTTTCGGCCCCGACGACATCCGCCTGCGCCGCGCCCAGATCGACGAGGGGCTGGCCCCGCCCGAACGCCGCGCCGCCGATCACGGGCGGCTCAACGCGCTTCTGGGGCTGGCCGAGGCGCTGGAGTGCCGCCGCAAGACGCTGCTGGGCTATTTCGACGAGACCGAGGTGACCTGCGGGCGTTGCGATCTCTGCGATACCCCCGCGGAGGTTTTCGACGGCACCACGGCGGTGCGCAAGGCGCTCTCGGCCATGCTGCGCACCGACGAATGGTTCGGCGCGGGCCATCTCATCGACATCCTTTTGGGCAACGAGACCGAGAAGGTTCGCGAGCGCGGCCACCAATCGCTGCCGACCTACGGCGTGGGCGGGGAATACAGCCGCAACGAATGGCAGGCGGTGTTCCGGCAGATGATGGGCCATGACCTCGTGCGCCCGGATGCCGAGCGCCACGGCGCGCTGCGCATGACCGACGCGGCCCTGCCGATCCTGCGTGGCGAGGCCAGCATCAACCTGCGCCGCGACACGATCAAGGCGGCGGCGGCCAACCGGCGGCCTGCGGTCAAGGCGATGGTCAGCGACGAGGATGCGCCGCTCCTCTCGGCGCTCAAGGCCAAGCGCCGCGCACTAGCCGAGGCGGCGCGCGTGCTCGCCTATATCATCTTCACCGACCGGACATTGATCGAGATGGCCGAGGCGCGCCCGCAAAACCTCGACGCCATGGCGCGGATCGGCGGCGTGGGGGCCAAGAAGCTGGAAAATTACGGTGCGGCCTTCCTCGAAGTCATCAACGGCGAGGCGCAGCCGATGCATAAGGCGCGGCGCAAGCTGGCGGGGCGCGAGGCGGGCAATGTCTATGACCAGCTGTTGCAGGTGCAGGCCGATCTGGCGCGCGGCGAACAGGGGACCGAAAAGCCGCTGAGCTGTTCTGCCGCGATGCTTGCGAAAGTGGCCCAACTGCGCAGCGCCGACCCTTCGGCCATTGAACGATTGCTCGGCGATAAACGCGCTGAACGCTTTGGTCCGGCCTTTCTGGACGTTCTGCGCGACGCGGGCTAGATCACCCCGAAACGCCCCCAAGGAGACTGCCATGCTCGTCGTTATTTCCCCTGCCAAACGCCTTGATTGGGCCGCGCGCGATGTCGCCGTCACCCAGCCTGATTTTCAGGAAGACGCCGTGCGGCTGGCGACGACCGCGCGCAATCTCAGCTTGGGCGATCTCAAAAGCCTGATGGGGCTGAGCGACGATCTGGCGCGGCTCAACCGTGACCGCTTTCAGGCGTTTGAGGCGGAACCCACAGCCGAGGTCACCCGCCCCGCCGCGCTGGCCTTTGCGGGCGATACCTATCAGGGGTTGGAGGCCGCGAGCCTTGATGCCGATGAGATGACCTATGCCCAAGATCACCTGCGCATCCTTTCGGGTCTCTACGGTGTGCTGCGCCCGCTGGACGCGATCCAAGCCTACCGGCTAGAGATGGGCAGCAAGCTGAAAACCCGCCGCGGCGGCAACCTTTATGACTATTGGCGCGACAGCCTGTCAAAGGCGTTGAACGCACAGGCCGAGGCGACCGGCAGCGATGTTCTGGTGAACTGCGCCAGTCAGGAATACTTTGGCGCGGTGGACCTCAAGGCGCTGAAACTGCGGGTGATCACCCCGCAGTTCATGGAAGATAAGGGCGATGGCAAGGGGCCGAAGATCGTCAGCTTCTTCGCCAAGAAGGCGCGGGGTGCCATGGCCCGCTACATCGTGCAGCACCGGGTGAACGACCCGGAAAGCTTGCAGGATTTCGACAGCGGCGGCTATGCCTATCAGCCCGATGCCTCGACGCCCGAGCGTCCGGTCTTTGTCCGGCCCTACCCGTCGAACTGACCCACAGGCGGGGCGGCGATGCGCGCCTTCCCGCCTTGCGCCGCCCGCCGGGCGATTGCCGCGCTTGGCGAAGGGGCGTAGACCTAGCGCCATGAAATACCCGCTCGTCATCGCCGCTGTCATCGCCTGCGCCACGCCGCTTGGCGCGCATCCGCATATCTTCGTCGATACCGGGTTCGAAGTGATCGTCGATGCCGAGGGGCGGTTGACCCATCTGCGGATCACATGGGCCTATGACGAATTCTACTCTCTCTTGGTGACAGAGGATCGCGGCCTCGACCCCGATTACGATGGCGTGCTGACGCCGGCGGAAGTCGCCTCTCTCAACGGATTCGACATGCAGTGGATCGAAGGGTTCAACGGCGATACGGTCTTGCTGGAGGGGGGCGAAGAGGTCGCGCTCTCGGGTCCGCAGGACGTGGAAACCCGCTTTGCCGACGGTCGGATCATCACCAGCCATCTGCGCGCGGTCGAAGGCCCGGCGCAGGATGCCGATGGATTGGTCATCAAACCCTATGATCCGACCTATTACACCGCCTATGAGGTGACCCAGAAAGTGACCATCCAAGGCAGTGAAACCTGCCGCGCGCGGGTCAAGATGCCGGATATGAATGCCGATCTGCGCGCCCTTCAGCAGGACTTGAGCACGCTGGACGCCAATACCGATCCAAGCGATGTGGGTCTGCCGGAGATCGGCGAAGCCTTGGCCAATGAAGTGGTGATCACATGCGACGCATCATAGCGCTGGCGGCATTGGCGACCCTTTTGGCGCTTGCGGCACTGTGGTGGTCGGGCGGGTTCAACGCCCTTGCCCATTGGGCCGCGGGGCAGCAGCGCGGGTTTCAAAACAGCATCGCCAGCGGGCTGCGCGCCACGCGGGGCGGCGATGCGGCGGCGTTCTGGACGGTGCTTTTGGCGTCTTTTGCCTATGGCGTCGTCCATGCGGCGGGGCCGGGGCACGGCAAGATCGTGATCGGCGGCTACGGGCTGGCGCGCGCGGTGCCGGTGCTGCGGCTCTCGCTGATCGCGCTCGCGGCATCTTTGGGCCAAGCGGTGACCGCCGTGGTCTTGGTCTATGCGGGGATCCTGCTCTTGGGCCTTGGGCGGGAGGCGCTGGTCGGCGTGACCGAAGACATCATGGCCCCGGCAAGCTATGGCGCGATTGCCCTCATCGGGCTTTGGCTGATCTGGCGCGGGTTGCGCCATGCGCGGCAGGACAGATCGGCGCATTCCGGTGAAGTATGCAGCCATTGCGGCCATGCCCATGGGCCCAGTCTGGCGCAGGTTCAGCGCGCGGGCAGACTGCGAGATGCGCTGCTTTTGATCGGTGGGATCGCCATACGGCCCTGCACCGGCGCGCTTTTCGTGTTGGTGATCACTTGGCATATGGGGATCGGCGGGGTCGGCATCTTGGGGGCCTTTGCCATGGCGCTCGGCACCGGCTTGATCACCATCGCCACCGGCTTGGCCGCAACGGGGCTGCGCGCCGGGGTCTTGGGCGGGCTGGCCGGATCGCCGAGGCTGGCCCAAGCCGCAGCGGTGGCCGAGTTGACGGCGGGCTTGGTCGTGGTGACGCTGGCGGGCGGCTTGCTGCTGCGGGCGCTTTAGCGGCGGCCCTCGCGCAGCCATGCGGCGGTGATGAAGAGCGCCGAAAGCAAGAGCACCAGCCACCCCGGCAGCAGCGGCGTTTGTCGCACATCGCGCGTTTCGTAAGCGCCGCGCGGGGTCAGCCCCAGCCAGCCGCGCCCGGCGGCAGGGCGGCCAAGGCGCACGTCGCGCAGACGGGGGAGCCCATCCTCCACCCGTGCCACCCCACCGCGCAGGCTGTCGATCGCCGGGCGCAGGGCCGCGTCGCTGGCGATGGTCTCGACAAACTCGCGCGGGGCGGCGGGGCCGAGGCCGATGACGGTGACCTCATCGCCGTTCTCCAGCCGGTAGAGGCCGATCTCTTCGCCGGTATATTCCGCCTCGAACCGGCCCGGCCCGGCGGGGGCGAGGGGCAGTTCGGTCGTGCTGCCATCGGGGGCGGTGATCGTGACGGGGGGCACGGTCTCGTCCAAGGTGCGGCGGGTGATGCGCATGGTCCGGCCTTGGGCAGAGGCCATCAGCGCCTCTTCCTCAAGCTCGGGTTCCTTCATCATCCAATGGGCCAGACGACGCAGCAATTCCAACTGCGGGCCGCCGCCCTCATAGCCGCGGTTCCACAGCCATGCGTGGTCAGAGGCGAGCAGCGCCACGCGCCCCTCATCCATGCGGTCCAGCACCAGAAGCGGGCGGTCGTCCGCCCCGGTCATCACCACGTCGCCGCTGTCAGCAGTCACGTCGATCTGGCGCAGCCAGCGGCCCCAGTCGCCCTTGCCGGGCAGGTCTGAGGTGACGGGATGGCGCTGGCCGATGTCGGTGACGACCGGGGGGAAGGCTTCCTCCAACACCCGCGCGGTGGGGGTGGCGGGCAGCACCGTGCCGAGCGGCGACCGGTAGAGGCTGTCAGCACTGGCAAAATCCGGCCCGGCGGCGACCAGCACCGCACCGCCCTTGCGCACATATTGCGCCACATTATCAAGGTAAAGCGCAGGCAGGATGCCGCGCCGTTGGTAGCGGTCAAAGATGATGAGATCGAAGTCGTCGATCTTTTCCATGAACAATTCGCGCGTCGGAAAGGCGATGAGCGACAGTTCGTTCACCGGCACCCCGTCCTGTTTGTCGGGCGGGCGCAGAATGGTGAAATGCACCAGATCGACCGCGCTGTCGGACTTCAGCAGGTTGCGCCAGGTCCGCCCGCCGGGATGCGGCTCGCCTGAGACCAAGAGCACGCTGAGCCGGTCGCGCACGCCGTTCATCTGGATCAGCGCGGCATTGTTGCGGTCGGTCAACTCCCCCTCGGCTTCGGGCAGGGAGAAGCGGATCACGTTGCGCCCGCCGTGGGGCAGGGCGACGGGCAGTTCGAGGTCTTGGCCAATCGGTACGTTGAAGCTTTGCGGTTCTTCCCCGTCGACAGAGATATCAAGCTGGGTCAGCCCGCCGCCCTCGGGCGCGGCGCCCAGATCGTCGATGCGCAGGGTCAGGGTCACCGGCTCTCCGATGATGGCAAAGGCCGGGGCGTTGCGCACGGTCAGGCGGCGGTCCCAATCCTCGGCCCGGCCGGTTTGTAGCAGATGCAGCGGCGCGGGCAGGTCAAGCGGCAGATCGGCGTCATGCACCCGGCCATCGCTGAGCGCCAGAATGCCCGCGATCCGCGCGCGTGGCTCTTCGGCCAGCGCATCGGCCAGCGTGGTCATCAGCCGGGTGCCGGCATCCTCGGCCCCATCGGGGACGGTGATCCGGCGCAGTTCGGTATTGGGGCGGGCGGCGATGCGGGTAGAGAGCGCCTCTGCCGCCGCGTCGGTCTGTGCGGCGCGGTCGGAGAGCCGCTGGCTGGCGCTTTCGTCTTCCAAGAGCAACACGATGTCCGACAGCGGCGCGCGGTCTTCGGTCTGGTAGGACGGCCCGGCGAGCGCGGCCAGAACCACCGCCGCCGCCAAGCCCCGCAGGGCCCAGCCCGACAGGCCGCGCCACAGCGCCAGCAGAAGGCCGAGCGCGGCCAGCACCGCAAGGCCGATCAGCAGCGGCAGGGGGATTAGCGGGTCGAAAAGCACGGTTCCGGTCATTGGCCCAACCTATCCAGCAGCGCAGGCACATGGACCTGATCGGATTTGTAGTTGCCGGTCAGCACATGCATGACAAGGTTCACGCCAAAGCGATAGGCCAGTTCGCGCTGCCGCTCTCCGGCAAAGCCGCGCCCGATGGGCAAAAGCGGCGCGCCATCGCGGCGCACAGCCCAAGCCGCAGCCCAGTCGTTGCCCCCGATCACCACCGGCGTCACCCCGTCATTGAGGTTGCGAAAGGGCATCCCCTCAATCCGTTCGGCATCGGGCGGCGCGGCCTCGACCCAGACATCGCGGCTGCTGTAGCGGCCCGGGTAGTCTTGCAGCAGATAGAAGGTGCGCGTCAGCACATGGTCGCCGGGCAGCGGCTCAAGCGGTGGGATGTCGAGCGGCGCGGCCAGTTCCTGCAACTTGCGCCCATTCGGGCTGGCGGCACCGTAGCTGGCGATATCCGCGTCCCGCGTATCGAACAGGATCAGCCCGCCCGAGCGGAGGTAGTCGTTCAGCTTGCCATAAGCCTCGGACGAGGGCTGCGGTTGGTCGGGGGTCACCGGCCAATAGAGGATCGGAAAGAAGGCCAGTTCGTCCTGCTCAAGGTCGACGCCGGTGGGCAGGTCGGGCTCCACCGTGGTGCGGAAATAGAGCGTGTCCGACAGGCCGATCAGCCCGGCGCGGGCGATCTCGTCAACGTCGCTGTTGCCGGTCAGCACATGGGCCAGCGTCACCTCCGAGGCCGAGCGTATGGCAAAGCTTTCGGGGTCATTCTCTTGCGCGTCGCCCATTTGCGGGGCGATGGCCAGCCCCAAAGCCAGCGCCAAGCTGCCGGTGGAGCGGCGCAGCAGCAGCCCCGAAAGGGCGAGGGAAGCCAGTACATCGGCCACCAACAGCAGGATAGCGAGGCTCAGAAGCGCCCCGGCGAGTGGTTGTTCTGGTGGCAGAGCGAGACCGCGCAGTGGCACATCGGCGGGCCATGTGGCGGGGGTAAGGGCAGTCTCGGTGGTCAGCACATTGCGCGCAAGCCGCCGATCTTCGGCGCCGTAGATTCCGGGCGGCAGGGCGGGGCCTGCGGGGGCCGAGATCAGGTCAGGCCCCGCGACTCCGGGCAGATTGCCCGCGTCCGACAGGCTGCCGAAACCGTCCATCACCCGCAACGGGGTCCATGTGGTGCCCTCAAGGCTCTCGGCTTCGGGGGCGCTGGCGCCAGAGGAAACGGCCAGCCGTTCCATCATCTGCACGAAAAGACCCGAGAGCGGCAGGGTCGACCATTCCGCCGTGGCGGTGACGTGGAACAGTACGATCTGCCCCTGACCCACGGATTTGCGCGTGACCAGCGGGGTGCCATCGCTCAGCGCGGCGATCACCCGGTCGGCCAGTGTCGGGTCGGGCTGAGCCACGACCTGGGCGGAGACGGTCACGTCATCGGGCACCGTCAGCCCGAAGAAAGGCGACCCGTTGCGGAAGGAGGCAAGCGCCTTGGGCTCCCCCCAAGACATCGCGCCGCCGACGCTGCGGCCCCCGACGCGCAGGCGCACGGGCATCAGCGGGTCTTCGTCGATGCGGCTGACATCGCTCGCCGCCACGCGCGGCCCGGCGAAACGGATGAGCATGCCGCCAGCGTCGATCCACTCTTGCAGCGGCTCGGCCTCGGCGGGGGCGAGGGTGGCCACATCCGCCAGCACGATCACATCAGGGTTCGCGGGCAGCACCTCGGTCAGGGTGCCGTCGATCAGATCGGCGCTCGGGGCCAGCGCCTGTTCGATGTAATGCAGCGGCGAGAGCAGTTGCAGCCCCTCCTGCGCCCCGCGCCCCCGGATTAGCGCGACTTCGCGGCGGCGCAGCCCGTCATCGACCAAGCTGCGCGCCCCGGCGGAGCGTTGGCCCGCGATGTCGAAAGAGGTGAGCCGCGCGCGCATTTCGGCGGGCAGCGAGAGGGATGTGCCGGCCTCGGTTGCGCCCGCCTCGAACGTCGCATTGGCGGTGGCGAGCACGCGGGCGTTGCCCGCCGGATCGCGGCCATGGGCCTGCACCACCGCCGCGCGTTCCGGCCCGGGCGCGGCGCGGCGCAGGGTCAGGTCGATCGCGCCGTCTTGGTAGACTGCGGGCGCGATGCCGATGACATTGCCCGCGGATTGGTGCACCTCGACCGCGCCTTTGGATTGCAGCGCGGTCAAGAGGTCTGCGCGGCCCGGATAGTCCAGCCCGTCGCTGAACCACAGCGTATCAAAGGCGGGCAGCGCCTCCATGATCTCGGTCGCGCGGGCGATCTCTGCCGGGGCGGGTTGCCACGGGGCGGGGCTCAGCCCCGCCAAACGGCTGCGCCACGCATCGGCGGATTGGAAGGTCGGCACCTGCGGGTCGGTGAGGCTGAGGATACCCACCGTCCGCTCGGCCCGTCCGGCGCGGGTGAGTTGCGCGTCAACGGCGGCCATCTGTCCGTCCCAGCCGCTGGCCCCGGCCCATGAGCCGTCGAGCAGAATCAGCAAGGGGCCGCTGCCCTCTTCCGCCTCGGCCTGCGGGTTCAGCACCGGCCCGGCAAGGCCAATGATGATCGCGGCCACGGCCAGCATCCGCAGCAAAAGCAGCCACCACGGGGTGCGGTCGCTGGTGCTGTCGTCATCCGCCAACCCCAAGAGCAGTGCCACACCGGGAAAGCGGCGGCGGACCGGGGCGGGCGGCACGGCCCGCAGGATCAGCCAAAGGATCGGCAGCGCCAGAAGGGCCAGCAGCAGCCAAGGCGCGGTGAAACCGATGCCGCCGAAAACGCTCATGCCGCACTCCCCTGCCGCGCGTCCAAAGCGCCATAGAGCCAGAGCAGCGCCGACTGCGCCGTGGCGTCGGTGTGGTGCAGCCCATAGCGCCAGCCGGTCCGGGCGCAGAGTTGCTGCAAGGCGTCTTTGCGCGCCGCCAGCCGATCGAGGTAGCGGTCGCGCAGGTCATTCGCTTTGAGCGTCTCATGCCGCAGACTGCCGCCGACGCTTTCGAAAATGGTTCGACCCGCGAAGGGGAAAGCCTCCTCCGCCGGGTCTAGCAGGTGATAGAGCACGCCGCGCACGCCACGGTCGGCGGCCTTGGTCAGCGCGGTCTGTACCGGGTCGAGATCGCCCATGAAGTCCGAGATGAAAACCGCCCGCGCATGGGGGATCATGCCGCGATGTTCGGGCGGGGCGTAGTCTTGGCCATCGTCTTGGCAGAGCAATTCGGCCAGTCGCAGCACCTGCGGATTGCCGCGCCGTGGGGGCAGGGCGGTGCCGGTCAGGCCCACACGCTCCCCCCCGCGCAGCAGCAAGATCGCCAGCGCAAGGCCCAAAAGGCGGGCGCGGTCGGCCTTGTCAGGCAGCGCCTTGTCCGAGGCAAAGCGCATCGAGGCCCCCTGATCGACCCAGAGCATGACGGACTGCGCGATCTGCCATTCGCGCTCGCGCACGAACTCCTGATCGCCGCGGGCCGAGCGGCGGTGGTCGACCATGCGGCGGCTGTCACCGATCTGCGCCGGGCGGTATTGCCAGAAATCATCCCCCGTCCCTGCGCGGCGGCGGCCATGGGCACCGGGCAGAACGGCACCGGCCAAATGCTCGGCCCGCGCCAGCAGGGCGGGCAGCCGGGCCGCTTCGCCCTCGGCGCTGGCTCTGAGGGACAGGGGGCTATGGGTCACGCGGCGGCCTTTTTCCCGATCAATTGACCGGCGGTGGCGTCGATCAGCCCTTGCAGGCTTTCGCCGCGCGCGCGGGCGGCGAAGTTCAGCGCCATCCGGTGGCTCAGCACCGGGCGGGCCATGGCGAGCACATCTTCGGCAGAGGGGGCCAACCGCCCATCCAGCAGCGCACGGGCGCGCACGGTCAGCATCAACGCCTGCGCGGCACGGGGGCCGGGGCCCCAAGCGACGCTGTCGCGCACGGGCTGTGTGGCCTCAGGCTCATCGGGGCGGAAGGCGCGGACAAGATCAAGGATCAGTTCCACCACGCTGTCGCCCACCGGCATCCGCCGCAGCAGGGTCTGGGCAGAAAGCAGATCTTCGGTGGTGAAGACCGGGCGCACCGTGCCCTCTTCGACACCGGTGGTGGCCAGCAGAATGTCCCGCTCCGTCGCGCGGTCGGGGTAGGCCACGTCGATCTGCACGAGGAAACGGTCAAGCTGCGCTTCAGGCAGGGGGTAGGTGCCTTCTTGCTCAATCGGGTTTTGGGTGGCGAGAACATGGAAGGGCTGGCCAAGCGCGCGGTCCTGCCCCGCGACGGTCACGGTCTTCTCTTGCATCGCCTGCAACAAGGCGGATTGCGTGCGCGGGCTGGCGCGGTTGATCTCATCGGCCATCAGAAGTTGGCAAAAGATCGGCCCTTCGACAAAGCGAAAGGCGCGGCTGCCATCAGGCGCGGTATCAAGCACTTCGGAGCCCAAGATGTCAGCGGGCATCAGATCGGGGGTGAATTGCACGCGGTTGCCGTGCAGGCCCATGACCGTGCTCAATGTCTCAACCAGCCGCGTCTTGCCCAAGCCCGGCAGGCCGATCAGCAGGCCGTGCCCGCCGCAGAGCAGCGCTGTCAACGCAAGGTCGACGACCTGCTCTTGCCCGACGAACCGCCCGGTGATCGACTGTTTCGCCACGGCGAGCTTTTTGGTCAGCGCTTCGATTTGCGCGATCAGATCATCCGCTTCGGCCATGACATTTCTTTCCCCGGAGTTATATCTTTCAGGTGTAAGTGTATCGCGACCAAAAGGAATGGCAAAACCAATGAGCGGACAAAATACCGTGACCCCCACGGCAGAGAGTTTGATCGAAGCCGCCAAGGCCGCAAAGGCGCGCGGAACCCCGCCGCTTGAGAAGTGGAACCCGGAATTTTGCGGCGATCTGGACATGCAGATCAAACGCGACGGGACGTGGTTCTACCAAGGCACACCCATTGGTCGGATCGAAATGGTCAAATTGTTCGCATCGATTCTCTGGCGCGAGGGGGATGACTATTTCCTCAAAACTCCGGTGGAGAAGGTGGGCATCACCGTCGAAGACGTACCATTCGTCGCCGTGGATTTCGAGGCCGAGGGCGCAGGCGAGGCGCAGCAGTTGCGGTTTTTGACCAATCTGGGCGATGTGGCCGAGGCAGGCGCGGCGCATCCGATCCGCGTGGTCCGCGATGAAGAGACGGGCGAGCCTGCACCCTATGTGCTGGTGCGCCGCAATTTGGAGGCGTTGATCGACCGCAAGAGCTTTTACCGCTTGGTCGATCTGGGCCAGCACCGCGATGGTTGGTTTGGTGTCTGGTCGGGTGGGGAATTCTTTGGCATCATCCCTTCGGAAGACCTGCCGTAAGTTCACCGAAAGACCCGAATGCCGATCACCCCTGCCGCCAATCTGTCGCTGCTTTGGTCCGAACTGCCCTATCTGGACCGGTTCGATGCGGCGGCGGAGGCGGGGTTTGGCGCGGTCGAGGTCTTGTTCCCCTATGCCATGCCCGCGAAAGAGACGCAGCGCGCTTTGCTGCGCAATGGCTTAACGCTCGCCCTGATTAACGCGCCGCCGCCGAATTACACCGGCGGTCCGCCCGGTTTCGCCGCCCTGCCGGGAGGCGAGGCGCGTTTCGCCCATGATATGCGCCGGGTCTGGCGCTATGTAGAGGCGCTGCGGCCCAGAATGGTGCATGTCATGGCCGGGGAGGGCGAAGGGCGAGCGGCGGCAAAGGCTTTCGTGGCGAACCTGCGCCATGCCGCAGCAGAGGCGCCGCCAGGGGTCACGCTAATGATCGAACCGCTCTGCGCGCAGGCCAAACCGGGGTATTTCTTGAACGACTACGCGCAGGCGGCGGAACTGCTGGCGGCGGTGGATGCGCCCAATGTAGCGCTGCAATTCGACAGTTTTCACGCGCAGATGATCCATGGCGATGCCGTGGCGGTTTTCGAGGAATATCGCCCCCTGATCCGCCATGTGCAGCTAGGTGACACGCCAGAGCGCGGCGCGCCGGGCAGCGGTGATGTCGATTTCGACGGGCTCTTTGCCGCGCTGCGGGCGGGCTATGACGGTTTTGTCAGCGGGGAGTATATTCCGGGCGGCCCGACAGAGCAGTCCTTGGGGTGGGTGTCCGCCTTAGGGGAATGACACCGGCGCATCTCCGGGCTGCCACTGGGGGTATTTATCCATCACGCTTTCAAAGCGGGGCGACGCGAGGAAGCGGTCGAGCCAGCCGCGCAGCGCGGGCCAGTCCTGCGCGTCGAACCAAGCGCGGTCGATAAAGGCGAACTGCCGCACGAAGGGCAGGATCGCGTAATCCGCCAGCGTGGGACGGTCAAAGATCCAGACCCCCAGTTGCGCGTCGAGGTCATGGAGGAAGGTTGCCGCCTTGGCGCGTTGCTCTTCGGGGTCCGCCTCGGGGTAGCGGGTGGCGTATTTGGTGCGGTCCAGCGCGTCTTTGAACGGGCCGTCGGCGCGGGCGATCCAGTCGTGGCCTTCGGACGGCATGTCGCACCAACCTTCAGGATCGTTCTGGGCCAGCGCCCATTTCATGATGTCGAGGCTTTCGTCGATGGGGCCGGTTTCGGTGACGAGGCAGGGCACGGTGGCGGTAGGCGAGGCGTCAAGGAAGGCTTGCGGTTTGTCGCGCAGGACGACTTCGCGCAGGTGGACAGGTGTTTGCGCGGCCGCGAGGGCGAGACGCGCGCGCATGGCGTAGGGGCAGCGGCGGAAGGAGTAGAGGATCGGGGTCATGCTGCATGATCTAGCGCATGGGGGACGCGTGTACAAAGGGCCATCGCCCGAGAATGGGGCCAGCCCGGAATCAAGCCGCAGGCGCCGGGCCATCGCCTGCCCGCCCCACCGGGTAGGCGATTTGGTGGGGCTGGGCGTAACCTTGAGGCCGCACATCATGGCTGAGAGATAAAGTGGCAGGAACTGATCTTGGATCGCCGACCCGCGGGCAGGCGATGGCCCTCCACCCTACTGAAACGGCGTCGGCGGCAGCCCCTTACCCGCAAAGCGCGCCACGTCATCCACCCGCTTTGACCGCGCCGTCGTGGTCCGGGCCGCGTCAATCCAAGCCAGCGCATCGGTGCGCAATTCGGCACTGTAGCTGTCCCAACCCGCCTGCGCGCCGGTCTCTTCCAACGCTTGGGCAAGGTCTGCGGGAAGGGCCGCGTCTTCCATCAATGCGCCTCCGCCCAATTGGCACCCACACCGGCGTCGACGATCAGCTTCACGTCAAGCTTCACCACCGGATCATTGGCATTCTCCATCACCTCACGCGCGGCGGCGATCAGCGCGTCTTCGGCACCCTTTTCGACCTCGAAGAGCAGTTCATCGTGCACCTGCAACAGCATGGTCGCGGGTAGATCGGCGATCGCCTCGGGCATCCGCACCATGGCGCGGCGGATCACGTCGGCGGCGGTGCCTTGGATCGGCGCGTTGATCGCGGCGCGGGCGGCGAAACCGGCCTGCGGCCCCTTGGCGCCGATGTTGGGCGTGTTGATCTTGCGGCCAAACAGCGTCTGCACGTAGCCATGCTCTTTCGCAAAGGCCTTGGTCTCGTCCATGTAGGTCCGGATGCCGGGGAAACGCTCGAAATAGCGGTCGATGAAGCCCTGCGCCTCGGCCCGCGGGATGCGCAGGTTGCGCGCAAGGCCGAAGCCCGAGATGCCGTAGATTACGCCGAAGTTGATCGCCTTGGCGTTGCGGCGAATCTCAGGCGTCATCTGATCCATCGGCACGTCAAACATCTCGGACGCCGTCATGGCGTGGATGTCGTCGCCGCGGTGGAAGGCTTCCTTAAGCGCGTCGATCTGGGCGATATGCGCCAGAATCCGCAGCTCGATCTGGCTGTAGTCCAGCGCCACCAGCACCTTCCCCTCGGGGGCGACGAAAGCCTCGCGGATGCGGCGGCCCTCCTCGGAACGGATCGGGATGTTCTGCAAATTCGGATCGGTCGAGGCGAGCCGCCCGGTCGCCGCCCCGGCGATGGAATAGCAGGTGTGCACGCGGCCCGTCTCGGCGTTCACATGGTCTTGCAGCGCATCAGTATAAGTCGATTTCAGCTTGGACAGCTGCCGCCAGTCCAGCACCCGGCGGGCGAGGTCATGTTCGGTCGCCAAGTCTTCCAGCACATCCGCGCCGGTAGAGTATTTCCCGGTCTTGCCCTTCTTGCCGCCCGGCAGCCCCATTTTGCCAAAGAGGATTTCGCCAAGCTGGGCGGGGGAGCCGACGTTGAAACTCTCGCCCGCCAACTCGTGAATATCCGCCTCCAGCCCGGCCATTTTCTGGGCAAAGGCGTTGGACATTCGGCTGAGCGTATCGCGGTCGACCTCGATGCCAGACCGCTCCATCTGCGCCAAGACCGGCACCAGCGGGCGCTCTAGCGTTTCGTAGACCTTGGTGACCTCAGCGCGGTGCAGTTGTGGCTTGAAAAGCTGCCACAGGCGCAGGGTGACATCGGCATCTTCGGCGGCATAGGGGACGGCATCGGCCAGCGGTACCTTGTCGAAGGTCACGGCGGATTTGCCGCTGCCCAAAAGCGGTTTGATCGGCATCGGTGTGTGACCGAGGTAGCGTTCCGACAGCGTGTCCATCCCATGCCCGTGCAGACCCGCGTGCATCGCGTAGGACATCAGCATGGTGTCGTCGATGGGCGCGACCGCGATGCCCAGTTGAGCGAAAATCTTGCTGTCGTATTTCATGTTCTGCCCGATCTTGAGGATCGCGGGATCCTCAAGCATCGGGGTCAGCAGTTGCAGCGCCTCTTCGACCGGCATCTGACCGGGGGCCAGCCCCTCTCCGCCGAAGAGGTCATCGTCGCGGCTGGCTTTGTGGGTCAGCGGGATGTAGCAGGCCTGCCCGGGCTCCACGGCCAGCGAAACGCCGACCAGTTCCGCGGTCATCTCATTGAGGCCGGTGGTCTCGGTGTCCACCGCGACATAGCCCCGCTCGTAAATCCGGTTGAGCCAGACGCGCAGCGCCTCGGCGTCGCCGACCTGTTCGTATTTGCTGTGGTCAAAGGCCACATCGGCCACCTGCGGCGCATCGGCCACGGCGGGGGCGGGCGCTTCGGGGATGGCCGGGGCCTCGCGGCCCAGCACCTCGGCCACGCGTTTCGACAGGGTGCGGAACTCCATCTCGGACAGGAACCCCAGCAGGCGGTCCGCATCGGGGTCACGCACTTCGAGATCGTCGATGGTGAAGTCGAGCGGCGTGTTCTCATCCAGCAGGACAAGATTGCGGCTCAGGCGGATTTGCTCGGCATGGTCGATCAGGGTCTGGCGGCGCTTGGGCTGTTTGATCTCGCCCGCCCGTTCAAGCAGCGCATCCAGATCGCCGTATTCATTGATCAAAAGCGCCGCCGTCTTGATCCCGATACCGGGCGCGCCGGGCACGTTGTCGACCGAATCGCCCGCCAGCGCTTGCACGTCGACCACGCGTTCGGGGTAGACGCCGAACTTCTCGAACACCCCATCGCGGTCGATAGTCTTGTTCTTCATCGCGTCGAGCATTTCCACCCCGTCGCCCACAAGCTGCATCAGGTCCTTGTCGGAGCTGATGATGGTGCAACGCCCCCCGGCGGCGCGGGCCTGCACGGCGAGGGTGGCGATGATGTCATCGGCCTCATAGCCCTCAAGCTCTTTGCAGGCGATGTTGAAGGCTTCGGTCGCGGTGCGGGTCAGCGGGATCTGCGGGCGCAGGTCTTCGGGCATCGCATCGCGGTTGGCCTTGTACTGGTCGTACATGTCGTTGCGGAAGGTGTGGCTGCCCTTGTCGAAGATCACGGCGACATGGGTAGGCGCGTTGGGGCCGGTGTTGCCCTCTACATAGCGGTGCAGCATGTTGCAGAAGCCCGCCACGGCGCCGATGGGCAAGCCATCGGATTTGCGCGTCAGCGGCGGCAGGGCGTGATAGGCGCGAAAGATGAAGGCAGAGCCGTCGATCAGATGCAGGTGGTGGCCTTTGCCGAATGTCATAGGAATGCTCCGCTGGGTTGGCGACCCTTTTGCCACGAAGCATGGCCCACGGCCAGACGCCAATGCGCCGCGCGGGCAGGTTCGTGCCGTCGGTTCAGATGTTCAGATGGGGGCCGGGAAGGCTCAGACTTTGCCTTCGAAATCCGCATGGACGAATTTGCAGTCGCAATAGCCGCATTCGACCCAGCCGCGATCCTGGGGAATTTGCAGCCAGACGCGCGGGTGGCCAAGCGCGCCTTCGCTGCCGTCGCAGGCCACGCGCCAAGTGTTCACGATGCGGGTTTCGGGCGCTTGCAGGGTCATGGAGTTGGTCCTCGGCTCAGGCGAAAGTTGCCACTCGTTATGACCAAAGCAGCCGCGCGGGGCAAGGGCTCTGCGCGGGAATGGGGGGCTTGTGCACAAAGTGGTTCAAGTGCCAGCCCACAAGGGGTAAAAGGCGCTGAACAGCCACCAAGCCGGAGCAACAGTCTGATGAGCGCCCCCAAACCTGTCGTATTGTGCATCCTTGACGGTTGGGGCCTCAGCGAGGTGCCTGAGGGCAACGCGCCCCTGCTGGCCAAGACGCCGAATTTCGACCGGATCATGCAAGCAGGACCAAAGGCGCAGTTGATCACCCACGGCCCCGACGTGGGCCTGCCGCGCGGGCAGATGGGCAATTCCGAGGTTGGGCACACCAATATCGGCGCGGGCCGGGTGGTGGCGATGGATCTGGGGCAGATCGATCTGGCCATCGAAGAGGGCAGCTTTGCCGAGAATGAGCGCCTGCAAGATTTCATCGCCAAGCTCAAGGAAACCGGCGGCACGGCGCATCTGATGGGCGTCGTCTCGGACGGGGGGGTGCATGGCCATCTCAGCCATATGATCGCCGCCGCCCGCGCGCTGGATGCGGCGGGGCTGCCGGTGGTGATCCATGCGGTGACCGATGGGCGCGACGTGGCGCCGTCCTCAGCCCTTGGCTATTTCGAGACGCTGGAGGCGGCGCTGCCCGAGGCCGTGAAGATCGTCACCGTGACGGGGCGCTATTTCGCGATGGACCGCGACAACCGTTGGGACCGGGTCGGCAAGGCTTCGGCGGCGATCCTGCATGGCGAAGGGGAGGGGTACTCCGATCCCCGCGCGGCGGTACAGGCGGCCTATGGGCGGGGCGAGACGGATGAATTCATCACCGCCAGCGTGATCGAGGGCTACGCGGGGGCGGCTTCTGGCGACGGGTTCTTCTGCCTCAACTTCCGCGCCGACCGCGCGCGGGAAATCATGGCGGCTTTGGGCGATCCGGGCTTTGACGCCTATGACACCGGCCCGCGCCCCGAATGGGCGGCGCTGATGGGCATGGCGGAATATTCCAAGGACCACGCCGCCTATATGACCACGATGTATCCCAAGCCGGACATCAAGAACACGCTGGGCGATTGGGTGGCGCAGCAGGGGCTGCGGCAGTTCCGGCTGGCCGAGACCGAGAAATATCCCCATGTGACCTTCTTCCTCAACGGCGGGGTTGAGACTCCGGCCACCGGGGAGGACCGCAACATGCCCAAATCGCCCAATGTGGCGACCTATGACATGCAGCCCGAGATGTCTTCCGCCGAGGTGACGGATCAATTCGTGCAGGCGATCGAGGCGGGTTATGACCTGATCGTGGTGAACTACGCCAACCCCGATATGGTCGGCCATACCGGCGATCTTGAGGCGGCGATTGCTGCTTGTGAGGCGGTGGATGCGGGGCTGGGCCGGGTGCTCAAGGCGCTGGAGGCCGCAGGCGGCGCGATGATCGTCACCGCGGATCACGGCAATTGCGAGATGATGATCGACCCAGAGACCGGCGGCGCGCATACGGCCCATACGCTCAACCCCGTGCCGGTGGTGGCGGTGGGCGCGCCCGAAGGGGCGGTGCTGCGCGACGGGCGGTTGGCCGATCTGGCGCCCACGGTGCTTGATTTGATGGGCCTGCCGCAGCCCGAAGAAATGACCGGGAAAAGCCTGCTTTCATGAAACATCTTGCCGCGGCTGTCCTTTTTGCCTGTCTGCCCCTGATGGCACAGGCGCAGGCCGATGAGGCCGCCGCGGAGGCCCGCGCGGCCGCAACCGCCTTGGAGGCGGCATCGGCGCGGTTGGACCAAGCCGATGGCGCGCGCGACCGGGTGAAGGCGCTGACCGAGACGATTCAGGCGTTTGAGGCAGGTCTCGCGGCGATGCGGGCTGGGCTGCGCCAGGCCGCGATCAACGAGGCGCAGCTCAGCCGCAAGCTACAGGCGCGCGAGGGTGAGGTGGCGCAGTTCTTAGGCGTCTTGCAAAGCATCGGCGGCGATCCCTCGCCCGTGGTGCTGCTGCACCCCGACGGCCCGATGGGCACCGCCCGCGCAGGCATGTTGCTGGCTGAATTGACGCCTGCGCTCAACGCCCGCGCCGATGCGCTGCGGCAGGATTACGAAGACATCAAGACCTTACGCGCATTGCAAACCGATGCGGCGCAGCGTCTGCAAGACGGGCTGACCGAGCTTCAGGCCGCGCGCACCGCGCTCAATCAGGCCATGGCCAACCGTACCGATCTGCCCATGCGCTTTACCGAGGACCCGGTGCGCACCGCGATCCTCATCGCCTCGACCGAGACGCTGGACGGCTTTGCCAGCGGCCTGTCCGAGATCACCACCGGCGCGGTTGAGCCTGCGCCGGTGAACCTTGACGGGCAGGTGGGCGATCTGCCCTTGCCCGCGCAGGGGCTGGTGATCCGCAAGGCTGGCGAGACGGATTCGGCGGGCGTAACGCGACCGGGCATGATCCTTGCCACCCGCCCGCGTGCCATCGTGACCAGCCCCTCGGCGGCGACGATCCGCTATGTTGGGCCGCTGCTTGATCTGGGCAATGTCGTGATCCTTGAGCCGCAGGTCGACACGCTTTTCGTGCTGGCGGGGCTCGATGTGGTTTACGGCCAAGCCGGGCAGGTGATTGCCGGTGGCACCCCCATCGGGTTGATGGGCGGGCCGGAAAGCGGCACAACTTCACAGATGTCACCAAATGGTGAAGCCACTGGCACTGACCGGACGGAAACGCTCTATATAGAAGTCAGGCAAGACAACACACCTCAGGATCCAGCAGACTGGTTCCGCACCGACAAGGATGGATAGCAGATGAAGAAATTCGTGATGGCAGCCGTTGCAGGCACGGTGGCGGGGGTGGTCGCCACCACTCAGATCGCCGGGCCGCTGCTGGCGCAAGAGGCCGAGAAGACGACCAATGTTTACGAACAGCTTGATCTTTTCGGTGATATTTTCGAACGCATCCGCGCCCAATATGTCGAAGATGTCGATCCCGGCGACCTGATCGAAGCCGCGATCAACGGCATGCTCACCTCGCTTGATCCGCATTCGTCCTACCTCTCGCCGAAAGACGCCGAGAAGATGCGCGAACAGACGCGCGGTGAGTTTGGCGGACTTGGCATCGAAGTCACCCAAGAGGAGGGTTTTGTCAAAGTCGTCTCGCCCATCGACGGCACGCCTGCCGCCGAAGCGGGGATCGAAGCGGGGGATTTCATCACCCATGTCGATGGTGAAAGCCTGCTGGGGCTTGGCCTCGATGACGCGGTCGAGATGATGCGCGGGCCGGTGGGGTCCGAGATCCTGATCACCGTAGTGCGGGAAGGGGAGCCTGAGCCCTTTGATGTCTCCATCGTGCGCGACACGATCCAATTGACCGCTGTGCGGGCCCGCACTGTGGGCGATACCGCCGTGCTGCGCCTGACCACCTTCAATGAGCAGACCTATCCGAAGATGAAGGAAGGGCTCGAGCAGCAGATCGAAGAGGCGGGCGGCATCGAGAACCTTAACGGCATCGTCATCGACATGCGCAACAATCCCGGTGGTCTGCTCAATCAGGCGATTGCCGTGTCGGATGCCTTTCTTGAGGAAGGCGAGATCGTCAGTACCCGGGGCCGGGATATCGAAGACGGTGACCGGGTGAACGCCACGCCGGGTGATCTGGCAATGGGCAAGCCGATCGTCGTGCTAATCAACGGCGGTTCGGCCTCGGCTTCCGAGATTGTCGCCGGCGCTTTGCAGGACCACCGCCGCGCCATCGTCATCGGCACCAAGAGCTTTGGCAAAGGCTCGGTCCAGACCGTGATGCCGTTGCGCGGGGACGGGGCCATGCGCCTGACCACGGCGCGCTATTACACGCCCTCGGGCCGGTCGATCCAAGCGCTTGGCGTATCGCCCGATATCGTCGTGGCCCAGCCTCCGGTCACGCCAGAGACCGAGGAAGACGACGACGCATTGTCGGCACGCCCCCTCCGCTCCGAAGCCGATCTGCGGGGCCGGTTGAACAATGACAGCCTGACCGACGATCAGATCAAACAGATCGAAGACGACCGCGAAAAGGCCCGCAAAGCGGCAGAGCTGCGCGAAGAGGATTACCAACTGGCCTATGCCATCGACATCCTCAAAGGTCTGTCGGCTCTGGGTCCGAACGAGTGATCTCTTTCACATAGATGCACAAAGCCCCGCTGGAGACAGCGGGGCTTTTTGTTGGGCGCAGCCCTGCGGGACGGCGTTTCGCTTATTCCGTCTCGCGGCAATGCCGCCGAAAGGCGCGTTTCAGCATGTCGAGTTCGGCGCGCAGCAGGTCCATCTCAGCCCGTATGTCATCGCCGAGCGCTTCATCCGCGATCAGGGTCACATGACCCAAGAGCGCCCCGCCGGCCATTTCGGTGATGACGAGGGTCTGGACCCCATCGGCAATCGCCTCTGCCGGGACCGGGAAGGAGATATGCCAGCGCCCCCCGGACCCTTCGGTCTCCAGCGTAACTTCCGCTATGTCCTTGCCTTCATGGGTCACGTTGATCTGCGGCGTGTCTGCGCCCTCTTCGGCGGTCAGCACGCCGTGCCAGACGCCTTGGCGCAGCACGGTTTTTGTGAGGTCATATCGGCTCATCACGGGGTCCTAGATCTGGGCGCGGGGGGAGCGGGAAAAAGTGAGGTCGCGCAGCACGACTTGGTTCATCTCCGGCCCTTCAAAGATCAGGTCGACCCATGCCGCCTCGATCCGCTTCTCGTTGAGCTTGCTATAGGCCAGATCGAATTCGACGCTAATGCTTTCCTGACCGATAGGCAGTTCGCGGACGATCTGTTCGGTGTTCGGCCCGTGGCGGATGTTGAGCCGGGCAAAGATCTCTAGCGGGTGCTCCAATTCCACAATCGTGTCCATGCGGAACAGGTGGCGGCGTTTCAATCCGGTGATGGACTGGGTCGGCAGATCGACCACCAGCGACAGGAATGACCCGTCGAATTTGAACACGTCGAGTTGCAGGCCAAAGGGGGCTAGGTCGGCCTCGCGCAGGTTGCGCGATTGGCGCAGGGTCAGTTCCGACTGCGCGCAATCGTGGAACAGGGTCACCTCTTCGCCCAGTTTGGATTTGGTCGCGACCGAGGACAGCCCCGGCGTGGCAAGCGGGCCGCGCCACAACTCGGGCCGCCATGCCCAATCGGCGTTATGTGGTTTCGGGAAGCCGCTGGCCCCGATGGCAGGCAGGGCAAGGCGGTCTTCGGCGCGGTGGATCAGCCGGTTTAGTTCGGCACGCAGCAGCCGGGCGCGGCTGCGTTGGCGGCGCAGGGTGGCAAGGTCAGCCGTGGCCGCTTTGCGGGCCGCAACCGCCCAGCGTTGCAGCGCGCGGGCAAAGAGCTTGCCCTCAAGATAACCGCTGCGGAAGTTGACCATGGACCTGCGCCTCTCGTTTGCTCGCAGTCTATGCAAGGCGGGGATTTCGTTCAAATGAATAGCCCCCGTGATTGTTTCCGGCCCCGGGCAGTGTTGCCGATTTGGAAACAAAGGCCGGTCAGCTGCCGGGGGCGGCGGGCGTTGCGCTTTTGCTGCGGCTTTGCTGGATCAGCTCTGCCACCAGCGCGCGGCCCTCTTCGGAAATGGCGCGGCTTTGCGGCGCGCCGTAGAGGGTGACGCTGGCCACATGGCCGCCGATCCGCGCCATGCCGCGCCAGTGGCGGGGCGACATGCCTTCGGCGGGCGCCGGCCCTTGGGCGACAAAGATCGACGCGCCCTCGACGCTACCGGCCTCTTGCAACTGGCTCAGCCCTGCCGCTTCGGCCACCTGTTGCGGCGTGGGCAGGGGCGCGTCGGCCTCGGCTTCGATCAGCGCGAGGGTGAGAATGCCGCGCGGCGCGGCGCTGACCACACCAGGCAAGCCAAGCGCATCGCAACGCGCCATCAGCGCAAAGCGACGTTTGAGGCTTTTGGGGTCGATGCAATAGCCTTGCGGCGGCACAACCTGCACCGCGCCCCCGGCCAAAGCGGTTTGCAGGAGCGGTTTCTCGGGCGTGGCGGGCCTGCCGCCAAAGGAAAAACCCTGACCGCCTTCGCAGGCGGACAGGGTGAGCATCGCAAGCGCCGCAATCGGGCTTTTAGAGGTCCATGTAATCATGGGTCTCCGCCTTGGCGCCGGGATGTGTTACCGCGCCAAGGTAGGTGGGGCCGACGAGTTTCGCGTATTTCCACAGCGCGCCGCTTTCGTAGTTGGTGGCACGCGGGCCAGCCCAAGCCTTGCGGCGCTCGGCCAGCTCCTCGTCCGACAGATCCACGGTGATGCTGCCCTTGACCGCGTCGAGGGTGATCATGTCGCCGTTCTTCAGCAGCGCGATCGGGCCGCCATGCGCCGCTTCGGGGCCGACGTGGCCAACGCAGAAACCGCGGGTCGCGCCGGAGAAGCGCCCGTCGGTGATCAGCGCCACCTTCTTGCCCATGCCCTGACCCGAGAGCGCCGCCGTTGTCGCCAGCATCTCGCGCATGCCGGGGCCGCCCGCGGGGCCTTCGTTGCGGATCACGAAGACATCGCCTTCCTTATAGGCGCGGTTCTGCACCGCCTCGAAGGCGTCCTGTTCGCATTCGAACACCAGCGCCGGCCCGGTGAAGACGATGTCTTCCTCGGCCATGCCCGCGATTTTCACGATGGCGCCTTCAGGGGCGAGGTTGCCTTTCAGGCCCACGACGCCGCCGGTCTTGCTGATCGGGGTGGCGACCGAGTGGATCACCTTGCCGTCGGCCTCGCGGTCGATGCGGTCCAGTTCTTCGCCGATGGAGCGACCGGTGGCGGTCAGACAGTCGGTGTGCAGCAGGCCCGCCTTGCGCAGCTCCTTCATCACCACCGGCACGCCGCCCGCGTCATAGAGGTCTTTGGCCACATAGGCGCCGCCCGGTTTCATGTCGACGAAGTACGGCGTGTCGCGGAAGATTTCGCAAACGTCTTCGAGGAAGAAGTCGATCCCGGCCTCATGGGCCATCGCCGGAAGGTGCAGGCCCGCGTTGGTCGACCCGCCGGTGCAGGCCACGATGCGCGCGGCGTTCTCGAAGGCTTCGCGGGTGCAGATGTCGCGCGCGCGGATGTTCTTCTCGATCAGGTTCATCACCGCAGCGCCCGAGGCCTCGGCATAGGCGTCGCGGCTTTCGTAGGGCGCGGGCATGCCCGAGGAGTTCGGCAGCGCGAGGCCGATGGCTTCGGAGACGCAGGCCATGGTGTTGGCGGTGAACTGGCCGCCGCAGGCCCCGGCAGAGGGGCAAGCGACGCGCTCGAGCACGTCGAGTGCTGCCTGCGACATGGAGCCGTTCTGGAAGCGGCCCACGGCCTCGAACATGTCCTGCACGGTCAGGTCGCGGGTGGCGAAATCTTCCGGCACATCGGCGCCCGCAGGCGCCTTGCCCGGCAGGATCGACCCGCCGTAGAGGAAGACCGACGGCACGTTCAGCCGCAACATCGCCATCATCATCCCCGGCAGCGACTTGTCGCAGCCCGCCAGCCCGACAATGGCGTCATAGCAATGGCCGCGCATGGTCAGTTCCACCGTGTCGGCAATCGCCTCACGCGAGGCCAGCGAGGAGCGCATGCCCTCATGCCCCATGGCGATGCCGTCTGTGACGGTGATGGTGGTGAACTCGCGCGGGGTGCCCTGTTCGGAATGCACGCCGACCTTCACCGCCTGCGCCTGACGGTTCAGCGCGATGTTGCAGGGGGCAGCTTCGTTCCAGCAGGTGGCGACGCCCACCAGCGGCTGGTGAATCTCTTCTTCGGTCATGCCCATGGCATAGTAGTAGGACCGGTGCGGCGCGCGGGCCGGGCCTTCGGTCACATGGCGGCTGGGCAGCCGGGATTTGTCGAAGCGGGGCGTGGTGGACATCGGTGGGCTCCTTGAAACGTCGTGAATGGAATAGTCGGGCGGCGGCTATGCTGCAAGGCTTTGGCGCGTATGAGGCGGGGGAACTGTTGTATTGCAGCGTGTTAGGGCATAGGTTCTGACCTTCTGGCGCGGTCGGTTGGACCGGCCCGGTAAGCGTGAAGGCCCGGCATATGCTCTGCAAGCACCACCTCCGATTTGAACGGCGCCGCTGATGAACTGGCGGCCCGATTACAGCGCCCACGCGGCCTTTGTCGCGCCCGCGCGCAGCACCTCGGCACTGTGGCGGTTTTTTCTGGGGCTGTTCGTGGCGGTGGTGGCCTATGTCGCGCTGAACGAGCTTTACTTTCAAACGGTCTATGGGTTGGCGGGATCGGCGGCCCCGTCGCTGCATGGCGATCTTCTGAAAGGGGCCACGCCGCAGGCGATGTATCTGCTGCTGTTCAGCTTTGGCACCATGGCGATGGCCGTCGCCGTGACCGTGCGGATCGTGCACCGGCGCAGCGCGGGGAGCCTTTTTGGCCTGCCGGGGCGGCTCTGGCCCAGTTTTCGCGCGGTTTCCGGGGCGATGTTGCTGCTGGGCGTTGCGCTTGCGGTCCTGCCGCCGTGGAGCATGGGCGGTGAGTTGACGCCGAACCTGCCCCTAAGCCGTTGGTTGCTGCTTCTGCCGCTGTCGCTGCTGGCCGTGCTGGTGCAGGTCAGCGCCGAAGAGATCGTCTTTCGCGGCTATGTGCAGCAGCAACTCGCGGCGCGGTTCAACGCGCCGCTGATCTGGATGGTGCTGCCGTCGGCGCTGTTCGCAGCGGGGCACTACCTGCCTGCCGAGGCGGGGGAAAACGCGCTGATGGTGGCGCTTTGGGCTGGGGTTTTCGGTATCCTGATGGCGGACCTCACCGCGCGCTCCGGCTCGCTTGGGCCTGCCATCGCGGTGCATCTGTGGAACAACGTCTCGGCCATTCTCATTGTCTCTCTGCCGGATGATCTTTCGGGGCTGGCGCTCTATCTTACGCCCTTTTCGATGGATGACGCGGCGGCGTTGCGCTCATGGTTGCCGGTTGATTTCGCCTTGATGCTGGTCTCATGGCTGGCGGCGCGGCTGGCGATACGCCGCTGATTGCAATTTCCCCATGCGGGGATTATCTGGGACGGAACCACAGCAGAGGCCTGCCAATGAACTGGATCACGAACTACGTCCGCCCGCGAATCAACTCGATCTTCTCGCGCCGCGAGACGCCGGACAATCTGTGGACCAAGTGCAACGAATGCGGCACCATGCTGTTTCACCGCGAATTGGCGGACAATCTGAACGTCTGTACCAACTGCGGCCATCACATGCACATCAGCCCCCGCGCGCGCTTCAAAGCGCTGTTCGACGGTGGCATCTTTACCGAGGTGAAGGTCCCGGCGCCCACGCCCGACCCGCTGCATTTCAAAGACCAGAAGCGCTATCCCGACCGGATGAAGGCCGCGCAAAAGCAGACCGGTGAGCATGAGGCGATGCTGGTCGTGACCGGCGATATTGGTCGCACGCCGATCGTCGCCTGCGCGCAGGACTTCTCTTTCATGGGCGGCTCCATGGGCATGTATGTTGGCAATGCGATCATTGCCGCCGCGGAGGAAGCCGTGAAGCTGAAGCGCCCGCTGGTGCTGTTCTCCGCCGCCGGTGGCGCGCGCATGCAGGAGGGCATCCTGAGCCTGATGCAGATGCCGCGCACCACCGTCGCCGTGCAAATGCTGAAAGAGGCGGGGCTTCCTTACATCGTCGTGCTGACCCATCCCACCACCGGGGGCGTCACCGCGTCCTACGCAATGCTGGGCGATGTGCAGATCGCCGAGCCGAACGCGCTGATCTGTTTTGCCGGGCCGCGCGTGATCGAACAGACCATCCGTGAGAAACTGCCCGAAGGGTTCCAGCGGGCGGAATATCTGCTCGACCACGGGATGCTTGACCGGGTGACCAAGCGGACCGAGATGCGCGATGAGCTGATCACCATCATCCGTATGCTGATGGGCCTGCCGCCTGCCGTGCGCGGTGATCTGCCCGCCCCGGAAGAGGCCGAGGTGGCCGAGGCCGCTGCCGCCGTTCAGGCAGCGGCGGACCTGCCCGCCGACACGCCAGAGAAAAAATGAGCACGCCGTCATCCGACGTCATCCTTGAACGGATGATGGCGCTGCATCCCAAGATCATCGATCTTACGCTCGACCGGATGTGGCGGCTGCTGGCGGCTTTGGGCAATCCGCAAAACGACCTGCCGCCGGTGATCCATATTGCGGGCACCAATGGCAAAGGCTCGACCCAAGCGATGATCCGCGCAGGCCTGGAGGCTGCGGGCAAAACGGTGCACGCTTATACCTCGCCGCATTTGGCGCGGTTTCATGAGCGCATCCGGGTCGCGGGGGCGTTGATCTCGGAGCCCGACCTCGCTGCCGTGCTGGACGAATGCTATGCCGCTAATGGCGGCGAAGAGATCACCTATTTTGAGATCACGACCTGCGCCGCGATCCTCGCCTTTTCCCGGGTGCCTGCCGATTACACGCTTCTTGAGGTGGGGCTTGGCGGACGGCTTGATGCGACGAATGTGGTCGATCCCGCCCTGACCGTGATCACCCCGGTGTCGGTCGATCATCAGCAATATCTGGGCGAAACACTGGCCGAGATCGCAGGGGAAAAGGCGGGTATCATCAAGCGGCTTGTCTCTTGCGTGGTCGGCCCGCAGGAAGAGCCTGCGCTTGAGGTGATCGAAGACCGCGCTGCGAAACTTGGCGCACCGCTCTTGGCCTATGGTCAGCAGTGGCATGTCGCACCCGAAGCCGGGCGCATGGTCTATCAGGATGAGCGCGGCCTGCTTGATCTGCCGCGTCCCAATCTGCCCGGCGACCACCAGATCATGAACGCCGGGGCCGCGTTGGCCGCGCTGCGCCAACTTGGCGTCGATGCAGAGGCCTGTGAGGCTGCTGTAACGCAGGCGCAATGGCCCGCGCGGATGCAGCGGCTGTCAGATGGGCCGCTTGCCCGGATGGCGCCCGAAGGCGAGTTGTGGCTTGATGGCGGTCATAACCCGGCGGCGGGGTCGGCATTGGCGGCCACACTGGCCACCCTGCCGAAGCGCCCCACGCATCTGATATGCGGCATGTTGAACACCAAGGACATCGCCGGATACCTGCGCCCGTTGGCGGCAGAGGCGGCTAGCCTCACCGCCGTGTCGATCCCCGGCGAGGCGGCGACCCTGCCTGCCGAGGCGACAGCGAAGGTGGCGCGCGATGTAGGGTTCGAGACCGCCGAGGCCGAGACCGTCACCGCGGCGCTCAAGACGATCATCGCCCGCGAACCCCATGCGCGTGTGCTGATCTGCGGCTCGCTCTACCTTGCCGGTAGCGTGTTGCGTGAAAACGTCTGATTAACCATATTTGGGTGTACCGCTGCTGCGAGGTGCAGATGTGGTATATCTTGGTCCATGGAAGTCTCCCCTTTCGAATTTGACCGAGGTGTCCCCATGCGCAATTTCAGCCGGTCCGCGCGTCACGATCAGGACGATGCACGGAAATATCAATTTATCTTCATGGCCGTAGGTCTCGCCATTATCGCGGGCGGCCTGTGGTGGCTTTATGAGGTCGAACGGCCCTACCACCCTTTCCTGCAGGGCAATGACCTGCATATGCAGCCGGTCAGTGATTCCTGATCGGTTGGCCGGGGGCGTTCAGCGCCCCCAGTCTTCCCCCTGCATCTCCCGCAGGCGGGAGGCTGTACGCTCAAATTCGAAAGTGCCTTCACCTTCGAGATAGAGCATTTCCGGGGCGGCGGCGGCGGAACAGATCAGCCGCACCTTCGCCTCATAAAGCGCGTCGATCAGGGTGACGAAACGCTTCGCCTCGTTAAAATTCGACCGGCCAAGGGTGGGGATGTTGTCCAGCAGCAGCACGCGCACAGCCTGCGCCAGCGCGAGGTAATCCGCCGCGCCCAAGGGCTGGCCGCAAAGCGCGTGAAAACCGGCGCGGGCCATGCCGTTGTGATATCGCGGAATGGTCACTTCGCGGCCCTTGACGTGTAGGGTCAGCGGTTCGCCCTCGGCCCCTGCAAGATCGTCCCAGACCGCGTCCATCGCGGCGCGGCTTTCGGCGTTGACGGGGGTGAAATAGACCTGCGACCCTGCCAGCCGGTCTTGGCGGTAATCGGTCGGGCTGGCCAGTTCATGGACCACCATCCGCTCTTTGATGAGGTCGATGAAGGGCACGAAAACCTCGCGGTTGATGCCGTTTTTGTAGAGGTCATCGGGCAGGCGGTTCGAGGTGGTGACCACCACGACGCCCGCGGCGAAGAGTGCTTCGAACAGGCGGCCTACGATCATCGCGTCGGTGATGTCGGTGATCTGCATTTCGTCGAAGGCGAGCAGGCGGACGCTTTCCGCCACGTCGCGGGCCACGGGCGCAATGGCGTCATCCACGCCGGTCTTGCGGACCTCATGCATGGCGTTGTGGATTTCCTGCATGAAGGCGTGGAAATGCACGCGCCGCGCAGGCACGTCTGGCAGATGCGCCACGAACATGTCCATCAGCATGGACTTGCCGCGCCCGACACCACCCCAGAGGTACAGACCCTTAGGCGGCTCGGGGGCTTTGCGGAAAAAGCTTTTCTTCGGCGGGTTGGTCAGCGCATCGCGGATGCGGTCGAACTCGGCCATGACGGTTTCTTGGGCCGGGTCGGCCTGTAGTTTGCCCTCGGCGACAAGCCGGGCGTAGGTTTCGCGCATGTTGCTCATGGCGGGAGAGATAGCGTGCTGGTGGGGGAGAGGAAAGGTGGTCTTGTGAGAGTGCCAGCGCCTGCCCGCGGGTCGGCGATCAGACGGTATGGCGTTGCCGCTTTATGGCTCAACCATGATGTTTGTTCGCAAGTTCGTACCCAGCCTCGCCCAATCGCCTACCCGAGGGCGGGCAGGCGATGGCCCGGCGCCTACGGCTTGATTCCGGGCCAGGTGGCAGTCGCGACTGTTACCAGTCCGCCGGCCCCTTCTCGGCAAACTCATGCACCAGAAAGTCGATGAACGCCCGCACTTTGGGCTGGGTGAACCGGCCCGGCGGATAGACGGCATAGATGCCCTGCGTCTCCAGCGGCAGGTCGGGGATCGCGTCCTCGACCAGACCTTTCTCCATCGCCTCGGCGTAGAGGAAGCTTGGCAGATAGGCGATGCCCAGCCCCGAGATCGCGGCGTTCAAAAGGCTCTGCCCGTCATTGACCGAAAGCCAACCGGCGGTGCGCACCTGCCGTTTCTCGCCCGAGGGGGCGGTCAGTTTCCACACGTTGCCTGACGACTGGTTCGAGTAATGCAGCAGCTTGTGATTGTTCAGGTCGTCGATCTTTTCCGGCCGCCCGTATTGCTCGAAATACTTCGGGCTGGCGATCATGCGTTTGGTGGTCTCGGTCAATTTGCGCGCGCGCAGGGTGCTGTCTTCCAGCTCCCCGATCCGCACGGCCATGTCGAAGCCTTCCGAGATCAGCTCGACGTAGCGGTTGTTTAGCACCATGTTCACGGTGATATCGGGAAAATCCTGCAGGAATTCCGACAGGGCGGGCGAGAGATGGTTCACCCCAAAGTCCGTCGCGACCGAGATCCGCAGCAGCCCCGAAGGCGCCGATTGCATCGAGGTGACCAAGGCATCGGCCTCGCCCGCGTCGTTCAGCACGCGACGGGCGCGGTCGTAGTAAGCAAGGCCAATCTCGGTGGGCGAGACGCGGCGGGTGGTGCGGTTCAGCAATCGTGCGCCCAAGCGCGCCTCAAGCGAGGAGACATGCTTTGAAACGGCGGATTTCGAGATCCCCATCTTCTTGGCAGCATCTGTAAAGCCGCCTTGATCCACCACAGTGGCAAACGCTTCCATTTCCGTAAGGCGGTCCATTGCCTGTCCCTTCGCATTGATCTTGTTGGGGTCAGGTATGGGCGGCAATTCGGGCAGGATCGGGGCGGAGGCAAGACAGTCCCGTGGTCTTTGCGGGGATCGTTCATGGCATGGAAACGGCAGAACAATCCGTTTCCCCGCCTGTCACAGCCAGCGCAGCCATTTCAGCACGGCCAGCATGATGGCGGCGAGGCCGACCATGGCAAGGCAAAGGATCGCGAAGGCGCGCGGATCATCCACGCCCGGCATCCCGCCCACGTTCACGCCGAAAAGCCCCGTCAGGAACCCTAGCGGCAAGAAGACCGCGGCGGCGATGGACAGCATGTAGCTGTGCCGCGCCTGTCGCTGCGCGACCTGGTTGTCGTGTTCGTCCTGCACCGTGACGATGCGTTCCTGTAGGGCGTCCAATTCCTCGACCACGATGGCGGTCCGGTTGGCCAGTTCGCGCAGCTTCATCGCGTCCACGTCCGGCACCAGCGGCAGGTCCAGCGTGGCCAGCCGCTCCAGCGCGTGGCGCTGCGGGGCGAGGTAGCGCTCCAGCCGGATCGCGCTGCGGCGGGTCACCGGCAGTTCCTTCGGCGGCGGTGTGCTGTGGTCTTCTAGATCGGCCTCGTAGAAGGCCGTCCGATCCGCCAGCCGCGCCACTTCGACCTGCACCCGCGCGGTCAGCCGAGACACCAGCGCCTCGACAAAGGCCGAAGGCCGGGGTGGCGCGTTGTTCTCGGCAGCCAGCGCGCGCAGCTCATCTATGGCAAAGACCCGGCGCATCCGCACGGTGATCACCACCGCATCCGTCACCCACATCCGGACCGAAACCATTTGGTCGGCCTGTTGACCTTCGTTGAGGTTGATGCCGCGCAGGTTCAGGATCAGCCCGTCGTCATATTCGTCACAGCGCGGGCGGGTTTCGGGCTGTAGCAATGCGCCCGCCGGGATCTCGGGCAGGTGTTTGGCCAGCCACGGCGCCAGCGCCGGATCGGCCATGTCGTAGTGCCACCAGCGGTAGCGCCCCGGCCCGGTGAGGTTGTCGTCGGAGGGCACCTGCGCGGTGCCGTCCTCATAGATGTCGAAGACGCAGAGGGGCATGGAGACCTTGGACCGTTTTGGCAATCCTGCGGCGATCTAGGGCGGGGCGCAAGGGGGCCAAGCGCCCGCCCGTCACTTACAGCCCGGCGGCCAGACGTGTGCCTTGGTTGATGGCACGTTTCGCGTCCAGTTCCGCCGCCACATCCGCGCCGCCGATCACGTGGCAGGTCTGCCCCCGCGCCTCCAGTGCATCGGCGAGGCTGCGCTCGGACAATTGCCCGGCGCAGAGCACGATGGTGTCGGCCTCGATCACCGTGGGGTTCTCGCGCGCTTCGCCAAAGGAGATATGCAGGCCCGCGTCGTCGATCTGCTCGTAGTTCACCCCCGCAATCATCTTCACGTCGCGCATGGTGAGCGAGGCGCGGTGAATCCAGCCCGTGGTCTTGCCCAAACCCTTACCGGGCTTGCTCGTCTTGCGTTGCAGCATGGTGATCTGGCGCGCGGGCGCCGGGGGCTGCGGGCCTTCTGGGGCGAGGCCGCTGCGGTGTTCGCCCGGATCCGTGACGCCCCATTCGCGCATCCATTCGGGCAGGTTCATCGTGCTGCTCTCGCCATCGTGGACCAGATGCTCCGACACGTCGAAGCCGATGCCGCCCGCGCCGATCACGGCGACCCGATGGCCGACCTTCGCGCTGCCGTTCAGCACGTCGATGTAGCTCACCACGTTGTCGCGTTTCTGGCCGGGAATCTCCGGGTCGCGCGGCACGACGCCGGTGGCGATGATGACCTCGTCGAAGCCTGAAAGCGCCTCGCTCGTGGCTTCGGTCTCAAGCTGCACGGTCACGCCGTGCACGTCCAGCATGGTGCGGTACCAGTCGACGAGGCCCCAGAACTCCTCCTTGCCGGCTACCTGTTTGGCGAGGTTGAGTTGCCCGCCGATCTCGCTTGCGCGGTCCATGAGCGTCACCTTGTGGCCGCGCTCCGCCGCCGTGATGGCCGCCGAGAGACCGGCGGGCCCCGCGCCGACAACGGCAATTGTTTTCGGGCTTGCGGCGGGTTCGATCCGCAATTCCGTCTCGTAGCAGGCGCGCGGGTTCACGAGGCAGGTGGAGATCTTGCCGCCGAAGGTATGGTCGAGGCAGGCTTGGTTGCAGGCGATACAGGGGGCGATGCGCTCGGTCTGACCGGCCTTGGCCTTGGCGAGGAAATCGGCATCTGCCAGCATTGGACGCGCGAGGCTGACCATGTCGGCGCAGCCCTCCGCCAGCACCTCTTCGGCCACTTGCGGCGTGTTGATCCGGTTCGAGGTGATCAGAGGGATACCCACCTTGCCCATCAGCTTTTTCGTGACCCATGCAAAGGCCGCGCGCGGCACCGAGGTGGCGATCGTGGGGATGCGCGCCTCGTGCCAGCCGATGCCGGTGTTAATGATATTTGCACCCGCCTTCTCGACCTCTTGCGCCAGTTGCACGACCTCTTCGAAGGTCGAGCCGTTGGGCACGAGGTCGATCATCGACAGGCGGTAGATCAGGATGAAATCCTCGCCCACCGTTTCGCGCACGCGGCGCACGACCTCTAGCGGCAGGCGCATGCGGTTTTCGTAAGACCCGCCCCAGCGGTCTTCGCGCTTGTTGGTGTGGGTGACGAGGAACTGATTCAGGAAATACCCCTCCGACCCCATGATCTCGACCCCGTCATAGCCCGCCTCGCGGGCGCGCAGGGCGCAGGCGGCGATGTCACTGATCTGTTTCTCGATGCCTTCCTCGTCCAACTCCTTGGGCGCGAACATCGAGATCGGGGATTTCACCGCGCTCGGGGCCACGCATTCCGGGGTGAAAGCATAGCGGCCCGCGTGCAGGATCTGCATGGCGATCTTGCCGCCCGCCTCATGCACCCGCTGGGTGATGATGCTGTGGTTGTCCACGTCCTTCTGGCTGACCATCATCGCCGCGCCATGGGCCACGGCGCCCTCGCGGTTCGGCCCGATGCCGCCCGTGACCATCAGCCCCACGTCGCCCCGCGCCCGTGCCGCATAGAACTCCGCCACGCGGTTCCAGTCGCCTGTCTCCTCCAACCCGGTGTGCATCGAGCCCATCAGCAGCCGGTTCTTCAGCGTAGTGAAACCAAGGTCGAGCGGGGCAAGCAGGTGGGGATAGTCGGACATGGCTTTACCTTTCTGGGTGGGCTGGGTCACTGTGACACCATCGGAAACGGCAGGGCAAGTCACGCGAAACGCCGCGTCATCTGCCCGGCTCACGGCAGGTCAAGACGGGGTGCGGGATGGCGCGGGCAGAGGTGGCGTTGCGTGATGCGGTGATGGCGGATCATGATGCTTTGGGGCGGGTGATGTTCGACGCGATCCACCATGGGACAAGCGCCTATAGCGCGGCGGAGCGTGCCGCGTGGCTCCCTGCTCCACTACGGGGGCCGCAGTGGACGGCCAAGTTGGGCAGGCAGCAGGTGGTGCTGGCCGAACGGGCGGGGCAGGTGATCGGTTTCATGACGCGGGAGCGGGGCTATATCGATCTGGCCTTCATCGCCGCGGCGGCGCAGGGGCAGGGTGTCTTTCGCGCGCTTTATGAGCGGGTCGAACAGGCAGCGGTCGCCGCAGGCGAGAGCCGGTTGCACACCGATGCCAGCGTGATGGCGCGGGCCGCCTTTGAGGCTATGGGCTTTCGTGTTATCGCGACAGAGCGCATCGCACGGTCGGGTGAATATCTGGACCGCTTTGAAATGGAGAAGATACTGACATGACCCCCGAAGAGATTGCCAAACTGCCCTACCGCCCTTGCGTCGGCGTGATGCTGGTGAATGCCGAGGGCGAGGTCTTTGTCGGCCAGCGGCGCGACCGGGATCAGGACGCTTGGCAGATGCCCCAAGGCGGGGTTGACAAGGGCGAGGCCGCCCGCGATGCGGCCCTGCGCGAGTTGGAGGAGGAAACCGGCATCCCCAGCAATCTGGTGCGGATTGAAGCCGAGACGACAAGCTGGCTGCCCTATGATCTGCCCCATGAACTGGTGCCCAACATCTGGAAGGGCCGCTACCGGGGGCAGGAACAGAAGTGGTTCCTCATGCGTTTTCTGGGGCAGGACGATCAGGTCAACATCCAGACGGCTGAGCCTGAATTCTCGGAATGGCGCTGGATGCCCGCAGATCAACTGGTCGCGCATATCGTGCCGTTCAAACGCGCGGTCTATGCGGCGGTTCTTGAAGAGTTTGAGGAGAAGTTATGACACGGATCATCGCCTGCGCTCTCGCCACTTTGGCCCCGCTGCCCGCGCTTGCGCTCAGTTGCCTGCCCCATTCGGTTGAGGCGACTTATCAACGCGCGGCCAAGGCCGAGGAAAGTTATGTCGTGGTGCAGGGGCGTCTGACCTTTGACGCCAGCGCCCTGCCGAAGGGTGGCACCATCGGGATCAACCCACCCGAAGAGACGCCGATCCGGGCGCAGATCAGCGGCAAGGCGCTATCCGAAGGGGGCTTTGACGTGCCCTTTGACCAGCCCTTGACGCTCAACGTTCAGTGTTTCGGCCCTTGGTGCGGCTCCGCCGAAGAGGGGGATGTTCTGGCCTTCCTCGAACGCAAACCGGATGGGGCCTATGCGCTGGAAAGCAACCCCTGCGGGGGCGACCTCTTCGGCTCTCCGAAGCCTGCCATGGTCGATAAAGTAATCGCCTGTTTCCAAGGGGCGGAGTGCACGCCGGTTCGATGATCCGGCGGCGGTCCTATGCCTCGATAAGCGGCACTTGCGGTGCCGCATCGCGCGGCAGCAGCCCTGTGAGACGCGGATCGTCGTCGATCTCGACCTGACGGCGCACCGGGATGAAGCCTGACCGCACATAAAAGCCAAGCGCCTGTGGGCTGTCGTTGGTGCAGGTATGCAGATGCAGCCGGGTGATTGGCTTTTCCCATGCCAGCGTGATCGCTTGGTTGATCAGATACCGCCCCGAACCGCTGCCGATCAGCGCAGAGGTCAGCCCGAAATAGGCCAGCTCGCAGCTGCCATCTTCGGGGAAGTTCAACTCAAGCAGCGCCTCGTCCTTGCCATCGCGGGTCAGCGTATAAAAGTCCCGCGCCGGGTCTTGCAGCAGCGCAGAGAGGGCCGCGCCCTCCAGTTTGAGCCGCCCGTACCAGAGCCAATCCATCCCGACACGCCGGAAAATGTCCCGAAACCAGTCGGGCGTCGGTGTGACCTTCCGAAAGGTGACACCCTCGGGCAGGGGCACCTCCCGCAAGCTGGGTTTGGCGTCCATCTCAAGGTGGGTTACCACCACAGCCAGTTTGCCGGGCGGAACATCGTGAAAACCGTTTTCGATCATGCTCAGACCAGCCCTTCGGCCTTGAACAGTGCCATGATGTCGGTCTGGGGGCGGGGGCCGATGTGACGGATCACTTCGCCCGCGCAGATGTTGCCCATGCGGCCACAGGTCTCCAGATCGCGGCCCGTGGCAAGACCATAAAGGAAGCCCGCCGCGAATTGATCGCCCGCGCCCGTGGCATCCACCGGCACGACCTTTTCGACCGGCACGTCGACCCGTTCCGCACCCCGGACCAGCGTGACCCCGTCGCCCGAGCGGGTGCAGACCACCAGCGGGCAAATCTCAGCGGTTTTGGCCAGTGCGGCTTCGGTGTCGTCGGTTTCCCAAAGGGCGCGAATCTCGGCCTCATTGCCGATGACATAGCCCAGATCGTTTTCGATCAGCGCAAGGAAGTCATCGCGGTGGCGCTCCACGCAGAAGGGGTCGGAAATGGCGATGCCTGCCATGCCGCCGCCCGCCGTCGCCGCCCGCGCCGCCTCGCGAAAGGCGGTTTTGCCGGCGTCATGGTCAAAGAGGTAGCCCTCAAGGAACATCAGCTTGGCCTTCTCCGTCACCGCCTGCGGCACGTCAGCCGAGGTCAGCCCGGTCGAAATGCCGAGGTATGTGTTCAGCGACCGTTCCCCATCCGGGGTGACGAAGATCATGCAACGCGAGGTCGGGTTCTCTCCCTCCGCCACGGGGGCGTTGACAAAATCGATGCCGATATCGGTCATCGCTTTGGCATAGAACTGGCCCAGTTCATCATCGCGCACCCGCCCGATAAAGGCGGTCTTGAGGCCCAGCGCGCCCGCGCCCGCGACGGTATTGGCGACCGAGCCACCCGGCGTCTGCACCCGGTCTTGCATTGCGGCATAGAGGTCTTCGGCGCGGTCACGCTCGATCAACTGCATGATGCCTTTCTCGATACCGTTGTCGGCAAGGAAACTGTCATCGGCATGGGAGATCACGTCGACGACGGCGTTGCCGATGCCAACCACTTCGTATTGGGTCATTCTGTCTTGTCCTCGTATTGGCACAGGTCACGGATGATGCAGGTGCGGCACAGGGGTTTGCGGGCTTTGCAGTGATAGCGGCCATGCAGGATAAGCCAGTGATGGGCATGGCGCTGGAAATCGGCGGGAATGTTGTCTTCGATGGCGCGCTCTACCGCGTCGACCGTCTTGCCCGGTGCGATGCCAGTGCGGTTGCCGACGCGGAAGATATGCGTGTCCACCGCCTGCGCAGGCTGGCCCCACCACATATTGAGCACCACATTCGCGGTCTTGCGCCCCACCCCCGGCAGCGATTGCAGCGCGGCGCGGGAATTGGGCACCTCGCCGTCGTAATCGTCGACAAGGATTTGGCTCAGCTTGATGACGTTCTTGGCCTTCTGACGGTAGAGGCCGATGGTCTTGATATGGTCGATCAGCCCTTCAAGCCCCAGATCGAGCATCTTTTGCGGCGTGTCGGCGATCTTGAACAGCTCGCGCGTTGCCTTATTGACGCCCGCGTCGGTCGATTGCGCGCTCAGCGCCACGGCGACGACAAGCGTATAGACATTCACATGCTCCAACTCGCCCTCGGGCTCAGGCTCTGCCTGTTGGAAGCGGGCGAAGATCTCGCGGATGGTATGATAATCAAGTTGGCGGGCCATGGCTCAGGGTATGCGATGAATGGCGCGGCAGGGCAAGCGGGGGCGGGGCGTGGGGTGCGATGGCGCAAGAAACGGGTCGCACGGGGGCAAGGGCGCGGCTAATCTGGTGGCATGACACAGATCGCACAGCTCTCTCCCGCGCCCGAAGATCAGGGGTACCACTATCAGGTGATGCGCCGCGCCATCGCCCTGATTGACGAGGCCGAAGACCCCAAGCAATTGGATTGGATCGCGGGCGAGATGGGCATGTCCGCCGCGCATTTCCAGCGGCTGTTCTCACGCTGGGTGGGGGTCTCGCCGAAGCGATACCAGCAGTATCTGATGCTGGATCAGGCCAAGGTCATGCTGCGCGATCGTTTCACCACGCTGGCGGCGGCGCATGAATTGGGGCTGTCGGGCAGCGGACGGTTGCATGACCTTTTCCTGCGCTGGGAGGCGATGAGCCCCGGTGAGTTTGCCCGCAAGGGCGCGGGGCTGACGATCTACTGGGGTTGGTTTGACAGCCCCTTCGGCCCGACACTGGTGATGGGCACCGACAAGGGCATCTGCGGGCTCGCCCTGTCGTCGGAAGTGGGGGAGGATGCGGCGATGGCGGATCTTTGTGGCCGCTGGCCGCTCGCCGATTTCGTGGAGGCCCCCGCGCGGTTGCAGGCATGGGTCGACGCGGCCTTTGGGAGACGGAAGGAGCCCGAGGCGAAGGCGCCGCTCTACCTCATCGGTGCGCCCTTTCAGATCAAGGTCTGGGAGGCGCTGCTGAGCATCCCTTCGGGGCAGGTGACCACCTATTCCGAAATCGCACAGAGCATCGGCAGCCCCCGTGCCGTGCGTGCCGTGGGCACAGCAGTAGGGCGCAATCCGGTGAGTTGGCTGATCCCCTGTCACCGGGCGCTGCGCAAAAGCGGGGGCTTGGGCGGCTACCACTGGGGGCTGCCGGTGAAACGCGCAATGCTCGCCTTCGAGGCGGCACGGGCAGAGGCGCAAACAGCCCCCTCTGGGCGGGTTTCTGCCGAATAGCGGTTATATGTAATGTTTTTGGGAACTTTGCGTGCCTATATTGCGTTCACGTCAAGATGCCCCGCCCGAACGGGGCCGCAAACATGAAGGCAGTAGACATGATTTCTTCGAAGATGACTTTGGCCGCCGCTCTGGCCGGCGCGATGACACTGGGTGCCTGTACGCAGCCGATGCAGCCGGGCAATGGCGATCCCAACCAACGGACCAAGAATGGCGCTTTGATCGGTGCGGGCGTCGGGGCCCTTGCCGGTGCGATTTCCGAAGGTGACGGCAAAGGCGCGCTGAAAGGCGCTTTGATCGGCGGCACGATTGGCGCGGGCGTCGGCTATTCGCTCGATAAGCAAGAGGCCGAGCTGCGCGCCGCGATGGACAGCCGTGTGGTGATCACCAACACCGGCGACCGTCTGATCGTGACACTGCCGCAAGACATCCTCTTTGCGACCGACAGCACCAGCGTATCGCCCGCCCTGCGTGACGATCTGGCCGCGCTGGCGCAGAACGTGAACATCTATCAGAACTCCACCCTGCAAGTCGTGGGCCACACCGACAGCGATGGCGAAGCGGCCTATAACCAGCAGCTTTCCGAGCGTCGCGCGCAGGCCGTGGGCAACATCCTTCTGTCCAACGGTGTGCCGCAGCAGCGTTTGCAGACATTCGGCCGTGGCGAAAGCCAGCCTGTGGCAAGCAACCTGAGCGCCGCTGGCAAAGCGCAGAACCGCCGGGTCGAGATCGTGATCCTGCCCAACGCGCGCTAAACGGCAGGTTGAAAGTGACAGAGAACCCCGGCCAGTGGCCGGGGTTTTTTGTTGGTCTAGAGGTTGTCCTCGACCCTGAAACCCTTGGGGATGGCATCGCGGCCTTCGAGCAGAAGATCGGTCATGACCTCTGCCACTTTGGGGGCCATGCCGAAGCCGATTTTGAAGCCGCCGTTGGCGATGTAATGCCCCGGTCTGCCCGGCCACGGGCCCAGCATCGGCGCGCGGCTACGGCTGCGCGGACGCAGCCCGGCCCAGCGTTCGACGACCGGCGCGTATTGCAATGCGGCCACCGCCGCGCGGGCCTTGGCGATCACCGCGTCGAGCTGTGCATCGGTGCTGTCGGGGCTGTCATATTCTCGCTCAGTGGTGCCGCCCACAGCCACCGTGCCATCCAGATGCGGGATCACATGGACCCCATCGGCAAAAAGCTGCGCTGCGCCGCCCCGGTCCAACCGCAAGAGCGCGGCCTGCCCTTTGATGCCCGCGCCAACCAAACGCGGATGGCCCGCATTCAGCGCCTCCAGCCCCGCAACCCCAGTGGCCCAGAGGGTCAGACCCATATCGGGGGCCTCGGCCACGATCTCAACGCCTTTGGCCGCCAGCGCTGCGACCAGTGCCGCGCAGGCGTGGCGCGGGTGGACGAGGGCGCTTAGCGTGTCGCGGATCAGCCAGCCGGTGGGGCTCTGCGGGGCCCAATCGCGGCTCTCGGCGCGGATCAACTCCCACCGGGCGCGGCCTTGCCAAAGCGCGGCTGCCGTGTCCTGCCGTTGCCGCGCCAGCGCGAGGGCCGCGTCATCCGCGACCGGCTGCAACCGCCCGCTGCGGATATAACCGGGCGCGCGACCGCCCGCAGCCTCGACCTCGGCCCAGAAGGCTTCGGCGCTGAGCAGGCTCTCAAGCTGAAAGGCTTTCTTGGCGTTCCAATTCTCTGGCACATGCGGCGCCAGCGCGCCCACGATCCCGCCCGAAGCCCCCGCCGCCGGTCCTGCCGGATCGACCACACGGACCACCGCCCCGCGCCGGACGCAGGCCCAAGCCACCGACAGGCCAAAAATCCCGGCCCCTCTTACGGTTACATCCACCATTGCCATTCCCCGCCAGCTTGCGCAGTGTCTGCGCGACTTCTTTCCCCCTCTAGCAGGACGTGCCGTGCCAGACCAGAATGCCCAGATCACTTGGCGCGCGGGCCAAGTGCCCGTCTCGACCCAGTTCGATGACCCCTACTTCAGCTTGGAGGATGGCGCGGCTGAGACGGCCTATGTCTTTCTGGCGGGCAATGACCTGCCCGAGAGGTTCCGCCCCGGCTTTCACATCGCCGAGCTTGGCTTTGGCACCGGGCTGAACCTGTTGCTGGCATGGGATGCTTGGATGCGGGTGGGCCATGACGGGCCGCTGCATTTCACCAGTTTCGAAGCCTACCCGATGCACCCCGAGGATATGGCGCAGGCCCATGCGGCCTTTCCCGCGCTCGACGGGCGGCGCGATGCGCTGACAGCGGCGTGGGATGGCGCGGGTGGCGTGTTGGAACTGCCCGGCCTGCGGGCGGAGATCATCATTGGGGACGCGCGCGAAACCCTGCCCGCATGGCAGGGGCAGGCCGATGCTTGGTTTCTCGATGGGTTTTCACCGGCCAAGAACCCCGAGCTTTGGGGCGATGATCTGATGGCCGAGGTGGCACGCCATACCGCACCGGGCGGCAGTGCTGCGACCTATACCGCCGCGGGCTTCGTGCGCCGTGCGCTTGCCGCGGGCGGTTTCGAGGTTGCCCGCATCCCCGGCTATGGCCGCAAACGCCATATGACCCGCGCGCGGATGCCCGCATGAGCCAGTCCAACAACATCCCGCTCGGCATCATGCTGATGATCGCCACGACGATGGTCTTTGCCGCCCAAGACGGGCTGTCGCGCCATCTGGCCGAGAACTACAATGTGCTGATGGTGGTGATGATCCGCTATTGGTTTTTCGCGGCCTTCGTGATTGCGCTGGCATTGCGCAAGGCGGGCGGCATCCGCCGCGCCGCCGCCACGACACAGCCCGCGGTGCAAATCCTGCGGGGCGTGCTGCTCTCGGCGCAGATTTGCACGATGGTGCTGGGCTTCACCATTCTGGGGTTGGTGGAGAGCCATGCGGTCTTTACCTGCTACCCGCTTTTGGTGGCAGCGCTCTCCGGTCCGATCTTGGGTGAGAAAGTCGGCTGGCGGCGGTGGGCCGCGATTGGTGTGGGCTTTGTCGGGGTGCTGGTGATCTTGCAACCCGGGCTTCGCGTGGTGGACCCTGCCGCCGCGATCCCGCTGGCAGGGGCGGCGATGTTTGCGGTCTATGGCCTGCTGACCCGCTATGTCGCGCGGCGCGACACGACGGCGACGAGTTTCTTTTGGACGGGCGTGACCGGTGCGGTTGTCATGACGGCGGTCGGCGTCTGGTTTTGGGAGCCTATGACGCCGGGCAACTGGCTGCTGATGGGCACGCTCTGCATCACCGGGGTTACGGGCCACTGGCTGTTGATCCGCTGTTACGAGGTCGCCGAGGCGAGCGCGGTGCAGCCCTTTGCCTATACCCAGTTGATCTTTACCGTGATCATCGGCCTGTCGGTCTTTAACGAGGTGCTGCGCCCCAGCGTGGTGCTGGGCGCGGGCATGATCGTGGCGGCGGGGCTGTTCACCCTATGGCGCGAACGCCTTCAACGTCGACCCGGTTAACTCTTCGCTAAAGGGGATTGGCAGCGGGTCTTTTCCCAGACGGGCGCGATAGACGGGCAGGCTTTCGGTCACCCGCATGACGTAGTTCTGCGTCTCACGAAAGGGGATCATCTCGATCCAATCGACGATGTCGATCTCGCCCTTGCGCGGGTCGCCATAGGTCGCCATCCAGCGCCGCGGTCGGCTGGGGCCCGCGTTATAGGCCGCCGACATCATGGAGACATTGCCGTCGAAAAGCCCCGCCATTTGTGACAGATAGGTCGCGCCAAGCCGCGCGTTGTAATCGGGGTCGGCGGTCAGGCGGTCCGTCGTGTGTTGGCCTGAGATGCCCAGATCGCGCGCCACGTCCCGCGCCGTGGCGGGCATGATCTGCATCAAGCCCCGCGCGCCGACGCCGCTTTGCACATTGGGGTCAAACTCGCTTTCACGCCGCGCGATGGCGAGGGTCATCTCGGTCGCCATCGGCAGGTCTTTTTCCACCAGACTGTGCAGCGCGTAATAGGGGGCGGGCACCTCCAGCCCCCGCTGCGCCGCGCGTTTGCCGATCATCACCGCGATATGCGGCTGGCCCACGTCGATGGCGGCTTGCCCCAGCAGGGCGATGTCTTCGGGGACGAGCTGTTCGGCCAAATGGGTCCAGAACCGCTCGGCGGTGGAAAGCTCGCCCGAGGCTTGCAGCAGCAACCCGGCCTCGAACAGCGGCGCACGGGCCAGTGGAGAGCTGCGCCAGTCTTGCTCAGGTGCCGCGCCTGCGAGCTTTTCGTCAAAGGGGAGGCCGCCCCGTTCGGCGGCCAGCAGCCCGTAGAAGGAGGTTTGGTATTCCGCCCCCATGGCATAGGCTTTCGCCGCGCTTTCGGCATCGCCCATCGCCTCTAACGCGCGGCCTTGCCAATAGCCCGCGCGGCCTTGGCTGATGGGGGATTCCACGGCGTTGTCATGGTTCTGGAAATGGCCCAAAGCGGTGGTGGGATCGTCCAAGAACCGCAGCGCGATATAGCCCGAAAGCCATTCGAGATCGGCATAGTTCGAGCCATCGGTCAGAAAATGCTGCGACGCCAGCCGGTAGGCCCTTTGCGCGTCACCATTGCGCATTTCATCCCGCGCCAAGGCGCGACGGCGGTTGGCCCATCTGGGGGCCTGGCCGAGAGCCACAGCCGAGGTTGAGCGCGCCAGCATCAAATCCTTGGCATCCTCGCGCAGCCCCTTGCGGATACGCCATTCAAAGCGGTCATGCGCCAGCCCCGGCGCATCGGATTTGGAGGCGGGGAGTGCGTCGATCTTGGCGTTCACGTCGCTTTCCAGCTTTTGCAGGGCGATGCGGGTTTCCGCCAGCGCCCTATCGGCGCTTGAGACCAGATCGAACATCTGCCGCGCTTCGGAATGTTCGCGCTGCCAGAGCATCTCTTCCAGCCGGGCCGCGTGATGCGGGGCCAGAAGGTTCCCATGGGCTTCGGTGAAAAGGGCCTGACTGCTGGCGTTCATCGGCATGGTGCGCCACGCCAGAACGAGGTTTGCCTCAGCCTCACCGCGCTGGCCGCTGTTGATCAGCGCCTCGGCATGGGCCAGCACGCCGCGTGGGGTCTGCGGGGCCATGGCCGAGAAGAAATCCAGTATCTCGCTCTCACCCTGTTTGATGACCGCCGCTTCGCTCTGCCTGCGCAGATACGCCTCACCGGGCCAGTCGGGTCTGCGGTTCAGGAAATCGCGCGTGTCGGCATAGGAGCCGCGCCCGGCGCGCAGCCGGTGCCATTCGATCACATCGGCGGCGACCTGCCCGTCGCGGGCAGCCAGCGCCGCGGCGGCGTCCCAATTGCCGCTGCGCATCGCATCCATCGCCCAGCCCAAAGGCCGTGGCCGCTGCGCCTCCGCAGGCACGGTCAGGACAAAAACACTCATGAGGATCGCCATCAGGCGCGTCATCGCTTGCATTTCCCACGTCTCCGAGGCTAGAGCCTTGCAACATATGGCTCGGGCACCGTTTATCAAACCGTAGCGCCCGCAAAAGCCCTCATCCAGTCCGGTTTTCCGCCGGCCAGCACTTAAGGAGCGTGCACATGTTCAAAGGCTCTCTGCCTGCCCTCGTCACGCCGTTTCGCAACGGCGCGCTGGATCTGGATACGCTTAAGAAACTTATCGAATGGCACATCGGCGAAGGGTCGAGCGGGCTCGTCCCCGTCGGCACCACTGGCGAATCCCCCACGCTGAGCCATGCCGAGCATGAGACCGTCGTCGAAGAGGTGGTCAAAGCCGTCGCGGGCCGCATCCCGGTCATCGCGGGCGCCGGGTCGAACAACACGGTCGAAAGCATCCGCCTCGCCCGTCACGCCGAAAAGGTCGGCGCGGATGCGCTGCTGGTGGTGACACCCTATTACAACAAGCCCACGCAGCGCGGGCTGGTGGCGCATTTCACCGCCGTGCATGACTGCTGTGAGTTGCCGATCATCATCTACAACATCCCCGGCCGTTCGGTGGTGGATATGATGCCCGAAACGATGGGCGAACTGGCCGAGCTGCCGCGCATCGTCGGCGTCAAGGACGCCACCGGCGATCTGGCGCGCGTCTGCGATCAGCGCATTACCTGCGGACCGGATTTCTGCCAGCTCTCCGGCGAAGACGCCACGGCGCATGGGTTCAACGCTCAAGGCGGCGTCGGCTGTATCTCGGTCACCGCCAATGTCGCGCCGCGCCTTGTGGCGCAGATGCAGGCCGCCTGTCTTGAGGGCGATTATGCCAAGGCGCTGGAGTTGCAGGACCGTTTGATGCCTCTGCACAAGGCGATCTTTACCGAACCGGGGCTTGTGGGTGTGAAATACGCCATGTCGCGGCTCGACCTCTGCTCGGACGAGGTGCGTCTGCCGCTCACGGAACTGACCGACCCGACCAAAGAACTGGTCGATGCGGCCCTGCGCCATGCGGGCCTGATGAACTAAGCCTACTGTAAACAGGTTGGCCGATACGAAGAGGGGGTGGAGACACCCCCTCTTTTGCGTTCAGCGTTTGCCGTAATAGAGGCCGACCACATGTTCGGCTTGGGCAAAGAACAGCCAGCGCGCGGTCAGCACCCCTGCCGCATGGCTGAGCACCGCGAGACCGGCGGCAAGGTGGTGGAACACGGGCGACAAGAGCAACAGCAGCGGCAGCAGCACTATCAGCGCAATCGCGATCACCCGCAGTTTCAGCGCATGTTTGCGCCCGATCTGATAGACGAATTCCCGTAGCAGATAGTTGCTGCCAGTATGGGGCGGCTCAAAGGCGCGGACGCTGCCCTGCGGCCCCAACCGCGTCGCGCTCGCGATATCGCTGCTTGAGGCGGCAAGCGCCCGATCCCCGCGCCACCATGTGGCGATCTGCACCGCCCCGGCCAGCGCCAGCAGGATCATCGCCGCCGTCACCTGCCCCGCCAGTAGGGCACCGCCAGCGATGCTGAGCGACAGGAAATTCAGCGGCGTCATCACGCTGTGCCAGCGCGGCACGGTTTTCATCTGGGTATAGATCATCGCCGTGGTCAGCACCGTGAGCAGCGACAGCGCCGCACCGATCACCCCCAAGGGCCAAAGCCGCGTGTCGTAAAACACCAACCCCGCGCCATAGGCGGCCATGACCAGCAGCGCCGCAACCGAGGCCCAAGCCTCCCGGCTGAGCCAAGAGCTGCGCCATTGGGTGAAGGCTTTGAGCGCACGCTCCGGGTGGCCGAGGTGGAAGGTCGAGGCGATGAGCCCGCCCACGGCCAAGAGATAGGCCAGCGCGAAGAAGACGAAAGCGACCCAGCCGGTCACCGCAGGCAGGCCGATCCCGAGCCATGCAAGCAGGCCAAATCCCATGCCCGACAGGCTGCTGAACAGAATAACGGAAGGCGCCGGATGCATCAGAGCTTCTCCAAAGTGCGGTCGAGCCAGCCGAGAAAGCCCTTCGGGCCCTCGTCCACCGGAGCGAGGAAGGGGGCCAGCACGTCGATCTCGCCCTCGGGAGGACCAAGCGTGTCGCGCGGGCGCGGCGGCAGGTATTTGTTGACCGGTTTGGTGCCCTGTTCGGGCATCAGGTCCACGCCGCCACGCTCGGCCACAAGTTGGCTGACCGCGCTGTCGGGATCGCCCAGATCGCCGAAATGACGCGCGCCCGCGGGGCAGGTGCGCACGCAGGCGGGCTGGCGGTCCTCTTCGGGCAGGTTCTCGTTGTAGATCCGGTCGACGCAGAGGGTGCATTTCTTCATCACGCCGGCCGCCTGATCCATCTCGCGCGCGCCGTAGGGACAGGCCCAAGCGCAGAGGCCGCAGCCGATGCAGTCGCTTTCGTTGACCAGCACGATGCCGTCCTCGACCCGCTTGTAGCTCGCCCCCGTCGGACAGACGGTGACGCAGGGCGCGTCTTCGCAATGCAGGCAGGATTTGGGGAAATGGACCAGTTGCGCCGCGCCCGCCTCGGGCTGGACCTCGTAGCTGTGCACCCGGTTGAGGAAGGTGCCCGACGGGTCGCCGCCATAGGCGTCTTGGTCCGACAGCGGCGCGCCGTAGTTCTCGGTGTTCCAGCCCTTGCAGGAGATCACGCAGGCATGGCAGCCGACGCAGGTGTCGAGGTCGATCACGAGGCCGAGTTTGCGCTCGGTTTGGTCGGGAAGGGTGGTCATGTCTGGCGGTCCTGAAGGGTCGTTCTCGCGGCGCGGGGGGCGAAGGGGGTCATTTGCCCACCTTCCACGCGATGTCGCGCGGCGCGGGCGGGATAGGCGAGCGTTGCGGCGGGATCTCCGGTTGTGCCTCGGCAGGGGCCGCGGTCTTTTCGATATGGACCTTGAGGTCGAACCAGGCAGCCTGTCCGGTGATCGGGTCGGAGTTGGACCAGCGCAGGCCGTCGCCCTTGGGCGGCAGAAGCTCGTGGATCAGGTGGTTCAGCAGAAAACCCTTCGTCGCCTCCGGGGCATCCTTGTCCAGCGCCCATGCGCCTTTGCGTTTGCCGATGGCGTTCCACGTCCAGACGGTATGGGGGTTTAGCGCGGCCATCTCCATCACCGGCACGGTAATCCCGCCATGGGGCGAGGTCACGCGCGCCCAATCGCCGTCCTTCAGACCCTTTGCCCGCATGATCGCGGTGGGCAGGTAGAGCGGGTTGTGCCCGTGCAACTGCCGCAGCCAAGCGTTCTGGCTTCCCCAAGAATGGTACATCGCCATCGGACGTTGGGTGAGGGCGTGAACATCGTAGCCCTGCCCGCCCTCGGGGTCGCTTTCGTACCAATGCGGCAGCGGCGTCATGAACTGCTTGATGCGCTCGCGCAGATGGTCCGGGGGCTGGCGGTCGCCGTGGCCCTCGGCGGCCAGTTGGAAGCGGCGCAGCGGCTCCACGTAGAGCGAGAAGAGATAGGGTTGGGGCGCGTCGTAAATCCCCATGCCCACGGCCCAGTCCTGATAGGCGGCGTTCCACGGCTTGTAGTATTGCGCCTCGGCGGGAATGTGATGGGCCGAGAAGCCGCCGTTTTCAATGTAGCGGTCGATCTGGTCAGGGTTCGGGGCGCCGCGGCCGCTTTGGGTGCCGTCTTCACCGCGAAAACCGGCCAGCGGGCCGATGCCGGGGCGGCGTTCGTGGTTGATGATGTAATCGGCGTAGTCGCGGTACTTTTGACTGCCATCCTCGTTCACGAACCCGGGCAGGTCCAGCCGCGCGCCGAGATCGCAGAGCACCGATTGGAAGCCGCGCACGTCGCGGTTGGGCTCCACCACAGGCCAGCGGATCGCGTCGGCGGCGGCGTCGGCCTCGCTGATCGGACGGTCGAGGAGCGAGATGCAATCGTGACGCTCCAGATAGGTCGTATCGGGCAGGATCAGATCGGCATAGGCCACCATCTCCGAGGAATAGGCGTCGGAGTAGATGATACGCGGGATGACATAGTCGCCGTTCTCGTCGGTGTCGGTCAGCATCTCCATCACCCCGCTGGGGTTCATGGAGGAGTTCCACGACATGTTGGCCATATAAAGAAACAGCGTGTCGATCTTGTAGGGATCGCCCGCATGGGCGTTTGAGATCACCATATGCATCAGCCCATGGGCCGACATCGGGTTTTCCCAAGTAAACGCCTTGTCGATCCGCGCGGGGCTGCCATCGGGGCACAGCGCCAGATCGTCGGGGCCTTGCACGAAACCCAGATGCGGCCCGTCGAGCGGCCCGCCGGGCGTGGCCTTGCAATGCGGTTTGGGATGCGCCGTGGCGGGCTTGGGGTAGGGTGGTTTGAAGCGGAAGCCCCCCGGCACCTCCACGGTGCCGAGGATGATCTGCAACACATGCAGCGCGCGGCAGGTCTGGAAGCCGTTGGCATGGGCCGAGATGCCGCGCATGGCGTGGAAGGACACCGGGCGGCCGGTCATCTTCTCGTGACGCTCGCCGCGGAAATCGGTCCAAGGCTGGTCGATCTCAAATGCCTCGTCGAAGGCCACGCGCGCCAGTTCGGCGGCGATGGCGCGGATGCGCGGCGCCGAGATGCCGCAGCGTTCCGCCACGGCCTCGGGGGTGTAGTCCTCGCCAAGGTACTCTTCGGCCATCTTGTGGAACACCGGGCGGTGTGTGATCCCGCCCGCGCGGTAGGTCGCGGAGAGGTCGGGGCGGACGCCGGGTTGGTCGAAGGGGGTGAGCTTGCGGGTCTTGCGGTCGATCACCAGCGCCTTGCCGTCCGCGTCGCGCAGTTGCAGGCCGAATTCGGGCGACTTCGGGTCGCCGTTCAGCAGCACCGGCGCGTCGGTATAGCGCGCGAGGTAGTCGAGATCGATGCGTCCGGCCTTCATCAGGCAGTGAATCAGCGACAGGATGAACAGCCCGTCGGTGCCCGGCGTGATGCCGACCCAATCGTCGGCGATGGCATTGTAGCCGGTGCGAATGGGGTTCACCCCGATCACCCGCGCGCCGCGTTTCTTAAGCTTGCCCAGCCCCATCTTGATCGGGTTGCTGTCATGATCCTCGGCCACGCCGAAAAGCATGAAGAGCTTGGTGTGGTCCCAGTCGGGCTGGCCGAACTCCCAGAACGCGCCGCCCATGGTATAGATCCCCGCCGTCGCCATGTTGACCGAGCAGAAGCCGCCATGCGCCGCATAATTCGGCGTGCCAAAGGCCTGCGCCCAGAGCGAGGTGAAGCTCTGCGACTGGTCGCGCCCGGTGAAAAAGGCGAGTTTCTCTGGCGCCTCATTGCGTAGCGGCTCCAGCCAGCCGGTGGCGATCTGGAGCGCCTCGGCCCAGCTGATGTCCTCGAACTCGCCCGAGCCGCGGGGGCCCACGCGTTTCATCGGGTTGCGCAGACGCGCGGGGGAATTGTGCTGCATGATCCCCGCCGAGCCCTTGGCGCAGAGCACGCCGCGATTCACCGGGTGGTCGCGGTTGCCCTCGATATAGGCGACCTTGCCTTTCTTCATGTGCACGTTGATGCCGCAGCGGCAGGCGCACATGTAGCAGGTCGTGCGGCGGACCTCGTCCGAGACCTTGGGCGACAGATCAAGCGGCGGCTGGGAATGCGTCATGAGGGGGCGGGGGCTTTCAGCAGGGCAAGCGCTTGGCGCGCGATATGTTTCTCTTCGGCGGCGGGGATGACCCACGAGGGAATATTTCCCGCCCAGCGGAGGTTTGCAAGAACCTTTTCCCTCACCTCGGAATCGTTCTCGCCAATCCCGCCGGTGAAGGCGATGCCGTCGATCCCGCCCATCGCGGCGATCATCGACCCGGCCTGACGGGTGATCCAGTAGCAAAAGTGGACGCGGGCAAAGCGGGCGCTCTCGCTATCGCTTTCCGCCAATTGCCGCATATCGGCGGTCTGACCCGACAGGCCGAGCAACCCGCTTTCGTGGTGCAGCAATCTCTGCGCGGCTTCCAGTCCAAGATCGCCCACAAGATGCAGCACCGCGCCTGCGTCGATCTCTCCCGCGCGGGTGCCCATCGTCAGCCCGCCCAAGGGTGAGAATCCCATGGTGGTGGCGACCGAGCGGCCCTCGCGGATCGCGCAGAGGGAGGCGCCGTTGCCCAGATGCAGCGCCAAGAGGCGCGGGGGCAGGTCCGCGCCGGTTTGGGCGGTGAAATTCCGCACGAGGCTCTCGTAGCTGATCCCGTGGAAACCGTAGCGGCGGAGGGCGGCGGTCTGGGGCTTTTCGGGCAGCGCGTAGCGGCGCGCTACGTCCGGGTTGGTGCGGTGAAAGCCGGTGTCGAAAGCGGCGAATTGCGGCAGCTCCGGCATCAGTGCGACAAGGGCTTCGATGGCGCTGAGGTGATGCGGATTGTGCAGCGGGGCCAACGGTTGCGCCGCGGCGATGGCGGCGCGCACGGCGGGGGTGACTTCCGTTGTCTCGGCTAAATCCGGGCCGCCGTGCACCACGCGATGCGCCGCGGCGCTGAGGTCAGCGGTCGCGATCCCCGCGTCATGCAGCCCCGCCAGAATGGCGGTGAAGGCGGTGCGGTGGTCTGGCAGGGCTAGGGGCCGTGCCGGAGCCTTTCCTACACGCAGGGCGCCAGTCTGGCCGATGCCCTGCGCCTCAATCCGCAGGGTTTCAGACAGCCCGCCGTCAAAGACCGCCGCCTTGATCGACGACGAGCCTGCGTTGACGACGAGCACCAGCGGCATGGCTCAGGCCCGTTGCGGGCGCATGTCATCCCGGCTGATCCCGGCAACGGAGACCGGTTTCTTCATCGCGTCGCGGCGGAAGGGCTCGCCCAGTTCCTGATTGAGCAGCACCTCGATGAAGGTGGTCTTACCGTCATTCATCTGCGCCTTGATCGCGCGGTCCAACGCCTCGGTCAGTTCCTCCATGGTCGAGACCTGCACCCCCTCGACGCCGCAGGCTTTTGCGATCCCGGCGTAGCTTACTTCCTGCGCCAGTTCGGTCCCGACGAAGTTGTCGTCGAACCAAAGCGTCGTGTTGCGCTTTTCCGCGCCCCATTGGTAGTTGCGGAAGATTACCATGGTCACGGCGGGCCAGTCGTCGCGGTTCACGCTCACCATCTCATTCATGGAAATGCCGAAGGCGCCGTCGCCGGCGAAACCCACGACGGGCGTGTCCGAGCAGGCGATCTTAGCGCCGCAGATCGCCGGGAAGCCGTAACCGCAGGGGCCGAAAAGGCCGGGGGCGAGGTATTTGCGCCCCGCCTCGAACGTCGGGTAGGCATTGCCGATGGCGCAGTTATTGCCAATGTCGGAACTGATGATCGCCTCAGTGGGCAGCGCCTTCTGGATCGCGCGCCATGCCATGCGCGGCGACATTTTTTCCGGCTCGCGGCTGCGGGCGCGCTCGTTCCACGTGGTGCCGGGGTCGTCGTCTTCGTGGTCCATCGAGGTCAGTTCCTGCGCCCATGCCGATTTGGTCTGGGCGATCAGGTTGCGGCGTTCCTCGCGGCCCGCGTCACCGGCGCTCTCGCTCAGCCGGTCGAGGAGGCTGCGCGCCACCTTGCCCGCATCGCCCACGATGCCGACGCTCACCGGTTTGGTCAGGCCGATGCGGTCGGGGTTGATGTCGACCTGAATGATCTTGGCCTCTCGCGGCCAATAGTCGATGCCGTAGCCCGGCAGGGTCGAGAAGGGGTTGAGCCGCGTGCCGAGCGCCAGCACCACATCGGCCTTGGCGATCAGCTCCATCGCCGCCTTGGAGCCGTTGTAACCCAGCGGCCCGACCGAAAGCGGGTGTGAGCCGGGGAAGGCGTCATTGTGCTGATAACCGCAGCAGACCGGCGCATCGAGTCGCTCGGCCAGTTGGCGCGCGTCGTCGATGGCGCCACCGATCACCACGCCTGCGCCGTTCAGGATCACCGGGAATTTCGCGTTTGAAAGCAACTCAGCCGCTTCGGCGATGGCCGTCTCGCCGCCCGAGGGGCGCTCGAACTCGACGATGGCGGGCAGGTCGATGTCGATTTCCTGTGTCCAGAAATCGCGGGGGATGTTGATCTGCGCCGGGGCGGAGTGGCGCTTGGCCTGAAGGATCACGCGGTTCAGCGTCTCGGCGATGCGCGTGGGATCGCGGACCTCTTCTTGATAGGCGACCATATCGCGAAAGAGCGCCATCTGCTCGACTTCCTGAAAACCGCCCTGGCCGATGGTCTTGTTCGCCGCCTGCGGGGTTACCAGCAAAAGCGGCGTGTGGTTCCAGTAGGCGGTCTTTACCGGCGTCACGAAATTGGTGATGCCCGGCCCGTTCTGGGCCACCATCATCGACATCCGCCCCGAGGCGCGGGTGTAGCCATCGGCCATCATGCCCGAATTGCACTCATGCGCGCCGTCATAAAAGGTGATCCCGGCAGCGGGGAAGAGGTCGGAAATCGGCATCATGGCCGAGCCGATAATGCCAAAGGCCGTGTCGATCCCATGCATCTGAAGGGTTTTGACGAAGGCTTCTTCGGTGGTCATTTTCATCGCGCGATCCTTTGGGCATGGGGCAAAGCTATCGGCAAATTACGGGCAGGTGCAGGTCGGGGTTAGGGCCAGAAATGCGCCAGCCCTAAGGCCAGATCAGCGCAGGTGGTCAATCTCTTGCGCGATCAGCCCGACGCCCTCTTCGATCCGCGCGGCGGGGATCGAAGAATAGGCCAGCCGGTAGTAATTCGTGGCCTTCTCAGCCCCGGCGAAAAAGGCATGTCCCGGCTCCAGCAGCACATCCTTCGCGCGCAGGTTTTCGGCCAGTTCCGCCGTCTCCACGCCCTCCGGCGCGCGCATCCAAAAGGACGACCCGCCATAGGCCCCCCGGCCCGACACGCGCAGGCCATGGGTCTCTAGCGCCTCGTCCATGACGCGGCGGCGTTCGTGCAGCGCCAGCCCCATCCGGCGGATCTGGGCGTCGTAATGGCCAAGCGACAGGAAATAGGCGGCGGTGCGCTGGATATGCCCCGGCGGGTGCCGCAGGACCGAGGCGCGCAGCGCGCGGGCCTCACGGATGAAGGGTTCGGACCCCACCAGATACCCCAGCCGCAGCCCTGGAAAGAGCGATTTGGAAAAGCTGCCGACATAGATCACCCGCCCCTCGTCATCGAGCGATTTGAGCGCGGGCGAGGCGGGTTTGAGAAAGGACATCTCGAACTCATAGTCGTCCTCGACGATCAGCGCCTCCAGCGCGCGGGCGCGGGACAGCAGCGCGCGGCGGCGGTCCATCGGCATGGTGGCGTTGGTCGGGCATTGGTGGCTGGGGGTTGCGAAAATCACATCCGTATCGGGGGGGATCGCCTCGGGCGGGAGGCCGTCTTGATCCACCCGCACGGGCGTGATGTGGCAGCGGGATTGGCTGAGAATGCCGCTCAGCGCCGGATAGCACGGGTCTTCGAGCACGGCGCGGCGACGTTGGGTCAGCAGCACCTGCGCGGTCAGCCAAAGCGCGTTCTGCGCGCCAAGGGTGATGAGGATCTGCTCGGGCCGGGCCGAGACGCCGCGCCGGGGCAGGATATGGCGGGCAATGAACTCGATCAGTTGCGGGTCGTCCTGATCGTAGTAATCGGTCGTCATCGAGGTGAAATCGCGCTGGCCAAGGGCTTGCAGGGCGCAAAGCCGCCAGTTGGCATGATCAAAGAGCGTCGGGTCGGCTTGGCCATAGATGAACGGGTAGCGGTAGCTGGCCCAATCCTGCGGTTTGGCGGCCAGCCCATTGGCGCTGAACCGCTGCCCGATGGCACGGGTCCAGTCGATGGCGTCATCCGCCTCGGCCCGGGGGGCGAAAGCGGGCGGGGCGGGCGCGTTGTCCGAGACGAAATACCCCGACCGCCCGCGCGAGGTGAGATAGTCATTCGCCAAAAGCTCGGTATAGGCGATGGTCACGGTGATCCGGCTGACGCCGAGATGCGCGGCGAGTCTGCGGGTCGAGGGCAGCTTCTCCCCCCGCTGGAACCGGCCTGAGAGGATGCCTTGGGCGATCATCTGCTGGATCTGCTGTTGCAGGGTGCCTTGCGCATCGGGGCGCAGGAAAAAGGTTTCGACGGGCAGGGCCATGGGGCGAAGGTTAGGCTGGCCCTAGGGGGAGTTCAATCTGGCATTACGGCTGGCCGAATTTATCCTCGGGGCCGCGCCCGCACTTCCGTTCGCCCGGCCCCTCGCCTAGAACGATCGCATGAGCATTACCGCCCCCCTTTTGATCGCCGTGGACGGCGGTGGCACCGGCTGCCGCGCGGCCATTGGCACGCAGCGTGATGGTATCCTTGGTCAGGCTTCCGGCGGGCGGGCGAATATCGGCAGTGATCCCGACCGGGCGCTTGTGAATATCCGCGCCGCGGTCGAAGCGGCGGCGGCCTCGGCTGGGCTGCCGGCCGCCGCGCTTGCCGGTGCCACTGCCTTTCTCGGCCTCGCCGGTATGAACGTCGTCCGCGACGCAGCGCGGCTGCGCGCGGCGCTGCCCTATGGCCGGATCATCGCGGAGGATGACCGCCCCGCCTGCGTGGTCGGCGCGCTTGGCGAAGGCGCGACGGGCTGGGTCTTGGCCATCGGCACCGGCACGATCGTGGCCGCCACGGATGGCGCGGCGTTCCGCTATGTCGGCAGTTGGGGGTTCCATCTGGCGGATCAGGGATCGGGCGCTTGGCTGGGGCGCGGGGCACTGGATCTGGCGTTGCAATGTCATGATGGGGTGTTGCCCCACAGTGACCTGACCCGCGCTTTGTTGGCGGATTTCGGAGCCGATCCTGAGGCTTTCGTGGCCTTCAGCCTGACGGCGCAGCCGGGGGATTACGCGGCATTCGCGCCCAAGGTCATCGCAGCGGCTGAGGCCGGGGACCATCACGGGCAGGCGTTGATGCGGGAGGGCGCGGCCTATTACACCCGCGCGTTGAAGGCGCTGGATTTCGCGCCCGGCGATCCGCTCTGTCTGCTCGGCGGGATCGGCCCGCATTATGCGCCGTACCTGCCAGAAGACCATCTGGCAGGCCGGATCGTGGCGCGGGGCACGGCGCTGGACGGGGCGTTTCATCTGGCCTGCAAGGCCGCGGCGGAAGAGGTTCTGTGATGAGCGAGATCGCGAAGGTTTTCGTCGGGGCGCAGATCCACGACGGCACGCGGTTGCACCGCGGCATGGTGCTGGCGCAGATGCAGGACGGCAGCCGCTGCATCCTCACCGCCGAAGAGGTGCCGCAGGGCATCGTGGCGGAGCCTATGGCGGGCGGCGTGCTTTGCCCCGGTTTCGTCGATCTTCAGGTCAACGGTGGCGGCGGGGTGATGTTCAACGACAGCCCCGATGTGGCGACCCTGCGGCGCATGGCTGAGGCGCATCGCAGCACCGGTGTCGCGGCGCTGCTGCCCACATTGATCACCGACACGCCCGAGAAGACCGAAGCCGCCATCGAGGCCGCTGTCGACGCCATCGCCGAAGGGGTGCCGGGCATCATCGGGCTGCATCTGGAAGGCCCGCATCTGGCGCTTTCGCGCAAGGGCGCGCATGACGGGGCGCTGATCCGCCCGATGCGTGAGGCGGACCTCGCCCTGATCCTACGCGCCGCCGGGCGTCTGCCGAATCTCATGGTCACCGTCGCGCCAGAGAACACCAGCACCGCCCAGATCGCCGCGATGGCCGAGGCGGGGGTCGTGGTCTCGCTCGGCCATAGCGATGCGGATTACGAGACCTGTATGGCGGCCTTCGACGCGGGCGCGACCTGCGTCACCCATTTGTTCAACGCGATGAGCCAGATGGGCAACCGCGCGCCGGGGCTGGTCGGAGCGACGTTGGCGCGAGAGGGGGTGCATGCCGGGCTGATCGCCGATGGCATCCATGTGCATCCCGCCTCTATGCGCAACGCGCTGGCGGCCAAGCCCGAGGGTATCTTCCTCGTGAGCGATGCCATGGCGACGGCGGGGTCGGATATCACGGGCTTCACCCTCAACGGGCGGAAGGTTTACCGCGCCGAGGGGCGGTTGACCTTGGCGGATGGCACGCTGGCGGGGGCGGATCTGGAAATGGGCCGCGCGGTGCATACGCTGACCCATGCGGTGGGGGAGCGGCTGGAGGTGGCCCTCGCGCGGGCGATCTCGGGGCCGGTTGCGCTGTTGCGCGAGGACATGGGGCTGGGCCGGATCGAAAGCGCGGACCACCCCTTGGTGCATTTCGATCCTGAAACCGGCGCGGCGCGGGTGGTGGACTAGCCCGCCACGAGCCGCCAGAAAAACACCGCGCTCATGCCGAAACCGATGGCGGCGATCAGCCAGCGTACGGTCTCTTTCGGCAAGGCTCGCGCCAAGGGCGCCCCGGCATAGCCGCCCGCCGTGGCCGCCAGCATCATCAACAGCGCCTGCGGCCATGCGACCAGACCGGCCAAGGCAAAGACCGCTACGGAGATTGAGGAAAGCACGAAGCTCAGCCCGTTCTTGAGGCCGTTCATCCCGTGCAGGTCGGTCATCCCCCAAAGCGCGAATAGGGCCAGCAGAACGATGCCCAAGCCCCCATTGAAATAGCCACCATAAACGCTGACCGCAAAGAGGCCGAGCGCGCCTTGGGGCGTCACGGCGCGGGCATGGGAGGCGGCGAAGGCACGGATACGGTCGCCGAGTAAAAACGCCAGCGTCGCCGCGAGCAGCAGGAAGGGCACCACGATGGAAAACGCCGCGTTGGAAGAGATCAGAAGCAAACCCGAACCGACCACACCGCCCGCCAGCGTGATAAGGCACAGCCGCAGCAAGGCGCGGCGGTCGAAGCGGCCAAGCTCGTTGTGAAAGCCAAGAACGCCTGCAAGGTAGCCCGGAAACACCGCCACGGCGCTGGTCGCATTGGCGGCCACGGGGGGCATGCCGGTAAAGACCAACGCGGGAAAGGTCAGAAAGGTGCCGCCCCCGGCGATGGTGTTCAACACCCCCGCGCCGAAGGCCGCGATCAGCAAGATCGCGATATCGCTTATTGTGGTCATGGTTCCTCCCCGCGCCCTTGGGGCGCTTGATCCCTGTTAGGATCAAATCATGTCGGTGCCAAGGTGAGGGGAGAAGCGGAAACGAAAAAGGGCTCCGACCGATGGTCGAAGCTCCGATAACGCGAAATCGCGCGATGTCAGCCGTTTACGGGCAAGCCGCGACGTAGCGCTGGCCGTTGGCGTTCTGGTACACGCATTTGCCGGACTGGGTCTGGCCGATGTAGTTGCCAGCCGCCGCACCTGCGAGACCGCCAATGATTGCGCCTTGAACCTTGTCGTCACCGCCTGAAACGGCAGCACCGGTGGCAGCTCCGAGAGCCGCGCCAGTCAGAGCACCTTGGTTGGAGGTGGTGCCGTCACAAGCGGCGAGGCCGGCGATCATCGGAATTGCGATAAGAAACTTCTTCATGTCTTTCTCCCAGTTTACTCATTTGCCAACGCGGGGGGATTGGAAGAGGTTCCCGCGAAGGCGCTACATTTTCAGAAAAATCCCGCGGGTTTCGATCTGCGGCGATCTTTCGGTGCGATGTCATGTTCGGGCAAGACAGGGGTTTAGATAGACGAAGGCGGCACCGGGTCAACCGATGCCGCCTGTCGCATGCCGCAAGACGCGGTTTTACGCCGACGTGAAGACCCGGCCCAAGGCACCATCGACCGCCGTGATGATCTCATCAATATCATCGCGGGTGGCGATCAGTGCGGGCGAGAAACACAGCGTGTTGTTCTTGCCGGGCAGGGAGCGGTTGGTGGCGCCGATGATCACCCCTTGGGCCATGCAATCGCCCACCACGGCCTGAATGCGCTTTTCCTCAACAGGGGCGCGGCTGTCGCGGTCGGTCACCAGTTCGGCCCCCAGAAACAGCCCCTTGCCGCGCACATCACCGATCACCTTGTGCTTGTCGGCCAGCGCGTGAAGCTGCTCTAGCATGTAGTGGCCCATGTTGGTGGTGTTCTCCAACAGGTTCTCACGCTCGATGATGTTCATGTTTTCGATGCCCGCGGTCGGCCCCGCGGTGCAGCCGCCAAAAGTCGAGATGTCGCGGAAATAGTTCAGCGGATCGCTGGCATCGTCCTTGAACATGTCAAAGACTGCATCGGTCGTGACCAGACAGGCGATTGCGGCATAGCCCGAGGCGACGCCCTTGGCCATGGTCACCATGTCGGGCTGGATGCCGTAGTGCTGATAGCCGAACCATGTGCCGGTGCGGCCCACGCCGCAGACGACCTCATCGATGTGCAGCAGGATGTCGTATTTGCGGCAAATCTCTTGCACGCGCTCCCAATAGCCCTCGGGCGGGCAGATCACGCCGCCGCCCGCTGTGACCGGTTCGAGGCAGAGCGCGCCCACGGTTTCGGGGCCTTCGGCGAGGATCACCTTTTCGATCTGGTCGGCGGCCCAGACACCGTAGTTCTCCTGCGGCGCGCCGTCCTGTTCGAAGCTGCGGTATTCAAGGCAATGCGGTACCCGCACGAAGCCCGGTGCGAAGGGGCCGTATTGCGCGTTGCGCTCGTCCTGACCGCCCGCCGAGAGGCAGCCAAGCGTGGTGCCATGGTAGTCGCGGTCGCGGTAGAGGATCTTGTGCTTTTTGCCGCCGTAGCGCTTGTGCGCGATCTGGCGGACCATTTTGAAGGCTTTCTCATTCGCCTCGGAGCCGGAGTTGCAATAGTAGACGCGGTCGAGCCCGGGCATCTTGTCGAGCAGTTTCTCGGCGAAATGGGAGCCGGGGATCGAGCCTGCGGAGCCTGCGAAATAGTTCAGCTTGATCAATTGGTCGCGCACCGCATTGGCGATGCTTTCGCGGCCATAGCCAACGTTGACAGTCCAGACACCGCCCGAGACGGCGTCGAGGTGCTCTTTGCCCTTTTGGTCCCAGACCCGGATTCCCTTGCCTTCGACGATGATGCGCGGGTCGGTGGTTTCATAGGGTTTGTGCTGGCTCAGGTGGTGCCAGATATGCGCGCGGTCGGCTTCGACAACGCGGGAGATGTCGTTCTCGTTGAAATTGCCGTCCATGGGGCAAACCTTTCTTTACGGGTGGGCGAGCCCACGAATGAAGCCCGCGCAAAGGCGGGATAAACTGTTCCAAGAACACCGCGAATAGGCAAGATCCAGTAGTGCCAGTTTATCCCCTTCGGTGAGGCCAGAGGGGGCGATTTCATTAAAGAAATGGCGCCGGATGCAAAAACGCCGGGGTGAGGCCCCGGCGTTTGGTCTTACTTCGATTTCGGGCCACCCTTGCCGCCCTGTTTGCCGATCTTATTCGGCGGGGTGAAGCGTTTGGACGGGTCGGAGGCCCGTTTGTAGGACTTCTCTCCGCCCGGCGTGGTGGCCGAGGTGGTTGGTTTGCCCTTGCCCTTGCGCGGGGCGTCGCCCGCGGGCTTTTCCTTTTTCCAAACGGCCTTTGCCTTGGGCTTGCCGCTCGTGTCGCCGCCCGATTTGGGCTTGGGCGTCGCGCCGGGTTTCATTGGGCTACGCTCGGTCTTATGCGACTTCGGCGGGCGCTCGCCCTTGGGCGCGCGGGGTTTGTCGAATTTCGGCTTGTCGAAAGACGCAGCACCGGGGCCGTCGCTGGATTTCGCGCGGGGTTTGCGCGGGGCAGGGGCGGCATCCGGGTCGTAATCGCCGCGCGGTTTGCGCGGGCCGCGGTCGCCTTTGAAACCGCCGGGTTTCGGGCCACGTTTGCCGCCGGGCTTGGGGCCGCGCGGCAGGTCCGGGGCCTTGTCCAACTTGGTCAGCACCACGCCGTCTTCCAGCGTCATTTCGCCGCCGAGCGTGTCGAGCAGGCCGGGCACCGAGGCTTCGGCCACCTCCACGAAACTATGGCTATCTTGCACGCGGATCGCGCCGATGTCGTCCTTGGTCAGGTCGCCGCGGCGGCAGAGCATCGGCAATAGCATGCGCGGCTCGGCCCCGTCTTTGCGCCCGGTGGAGACCGAGAACCAGACCGATGGGCCAAAGTCGCGGCGCGGCTTGTCCTCGCCCGGCGCGCCGGGGTCGCTCAGCTCTTCCGGGGCGGACTGGCGCTTGCGGTAGAGGTTGACGAAAGCGGTGGCCAATTGCTCGGCGCTGAATTTCTCGACCAGCGAGGTGACGAATTCCGCCGCATCCTCGGGCGCAGGCTCCACCCATGCGGAATCGGCCAGCAGGCGGGCCTCATCGGCGGCGTTGACCTCGGCGGCGGAGGGCGGTGCGGCCCATTCCACTTTCAGCTTGGCCCAGCCCAGAAGCCGGTTTGCCTTGCTGCGCATCTTGGGCGGCACGATCAGCGCCGAGACCCCCTTGCGCCCGGCGCGGCCCGTGCGGCCCGAACGGTGCAGCAGCGTGTCGGAGTTGCTGGGCAGGTCGGCGTGGATCACCAGTTCGAGGTTCGGCAGGTCGATGCCGCGTGCGGCCACATCCGTCGCGATACAGACCCGCGCGCGCCCGTCGCGCAGCGCCTGCAGCGCGTTGGTGCGCTCGGATTGCGTCAGCTCACCCGAAAGCGCCACGACCGAAAAGCCGCGGTTGGTGAACCGCGTGGTTAGCCGCGCCACGGCGGCGCGGGTGTTGCAGAAGACGATGGCGTTCTTGGCCTCATAGAAACGCAGCACGTTGATGATCGCGTTCTCGGTGTCGCGCGGATGCACGTTCAGCGCGCGGTATTCGATGTCGCTGTGCTGCTTGGCCTCGCCCACAGTGGTGATGCGCTGCGCATCGCGCTGGTAGGATTGCGCGAGCTTGGCGATGGCCGCGGGTACGGTGGCCGAGAACAAGAGCGTGCGGCGTTCCTCGGGGGATTCCGACAGGATGAACTCAAGATCTTCGCGAAAGCCGAGGTCGAGCATCTCGTCAGCCTCGTCCAGCACCACGGCGCGCAGGGAATCTAGGTCGATGTTGTTGCGCTTGATGTGGTCACACAGACGCCCCGGCGTGGCGACGACGATATGCGCGCCCCGGTCCAGCGCCCGGCGCTCGGTCCGGGTGTCCATGCCGCCGACGCAGGTGGTGACCACCGCGCCCGCTTTGCCGTAAAGCCAGGTCAACTCGCGGCTGACCTGCATGGCCAATTCGCGCGTCGGCGCGATGATCAGCGCCAGCGGAGCGCCCGCTTGGCCGAAATGCGTGTCCTCGCCCAGAAGCGTCGGCGCGATGGCAAGGCCGAAGCCCACCGTCTTGCCCGACCCGGTTTGGGCCGAAACCAGAAGGTCTTGATCGTTCAGCGCAGGGTCTGTGACGGCCTCCTGTACGGCGGTAAGTGTTTCATAACCCTGTTGGGCAAGGGCATCGGCAATAGTCTGGATCACGAAGGCTGTCCTGTCTTGAACGTTGTGCGGGGGGCGGGCACGTGGGGTGCTACCAGCCACGGCAAAGGAATCCGACCGTCGGTAGAGGGTCGGGGATGGAATGTACATGGGGGTTTTGTGGCGAATTGTCACCCTTTTTACCGGTTTGGCGGCTTTCCGGGCCTGAATGGGCGGGGAAGCGCCATTTCCGCTCTGATCCGGCCCGCTCACATCTCGGTCAGGCCGATGGCGCGGGCGGGCGGCTTGGGGTAGCTATGACCCAAAGCGGAAAGAGAGAGTGAGGCAATCTGGTGCAAAGCGATCTGCCCCTGACGCGGGATCTGGTGCTGGTGGGGGGCGGGCACGCCCATGCGCTGGTGCTGCGCAAATGGGGGATGGGCCCACTGCCCGGCGCACGGCTGACAGTGATCAACCCCGGCCCCACCGCGCCCTATACCGGCATGCTGCCCGGTCATATCGCCGGGCATTACGACCGCGATGCATTGGAGATCGACCTGATGCGCCTTTGCCGCCACACCGGGGCGCGGTTGATCCTTGGGGCGGCGACGGGGATCGACCGCGCGGCGCGGGAAATCACGGTCGCAGGGCGCGGGGCCGTGGCCTATGATGTGGCGTCAATCGACATAGGCATCACGGCCAAGATGGATCTCCCGGGGTTTGCCGAGCACGCGGTCGGGGCCAAGCCGCTCGATCTCTATGCCGCGCGTTGGCGGGAGTTTCTCGCGGCGGTCAAGGCGGGGGCGCAGCCGCCCGAGGTGGCGGTGATCGGTGGCGGTGTGGCGGGCTGCGAGCTTGCCATGGCGATGGCCTTTGCCCTGCGCGACGCGGGGGGGCAGCCAGCGGTGACGGTGGTGGAACATGGGCCGCAGCTTTCCGGCATGTCCCCCCGGACCGAGACGGTGGTGCGGCGGCAGATGGCGGAGCTTGGGGTGACCGTGGCGCTTGATGCTAAGGTCACGCAGATCACCGACCGGCAGGTGCTCTTGGCGGATGGTGCGCCGATCTCTGCGGCGCTTTGCGTGGGGGCGGTGGGGGCGGTGCCGCAGGGCTGGCTTGCCCAGACCGATCTGCCGCTGCACGCGGGGTTCATCCGCGTCGGGGCCGATCTGGGGGTGGTAGATGATGACAGGCTCTTCGCCGTTGGTGATTGCGCGCATATGGAGGCCAGCCCGCGCCCCAAGGCCGGTGTCTTTGCCGTGCGGGCGGCGCCGGTGCTGCACGACAACCTGCGCGCGGCGCTCAGCGGCGGGGCACGGCGGGCGTTCAAACCGCAGCGGCATTATCTCAAGCTGATCTCACTCGGTGGGAAATCTGCCGTGGCGGAGCGGAATGGGCTGGCCCTTGGCGGTGCGCTGCTGTGGCGGTGGAAGGATCGGATCGACCGGAAGTTCATGGACGGGCTCGATGACCTGCCCGCGATGAAGACCGACGCGCCGACGGGCCCGGTGGCCTCGGGCGTGCAGGAGGCGCTGGCGGGCAAACCGCTTTGTGGTGGATGCGGGGCCAAGGTGGGCGGCGCGGTGCTGGCCGATCTCTTGGCCGAGGTGCAGCCGCCCGTCTCGGGCGATGTGCTCACCGGGGCGGGCGATGATGCGGCGGTGCTGCGCCAACCCGGTGGCGGCTTTCAGGTGATGAGCACGGATCATTTGCGCGGCTTCATCGAAGACCCGTCCCTGATGACGCGGGTCGCGGCGGTGCATGCTTTGGGCGACATCTGGGCGATGGGGGCCAAACCGCAGGCGGCACTGAGTTCGATCATCCTGCCGCGCATGTCGCCCGAATTGCAGGCCCGGACGCTGCGAGAGATCGCGGCGGCCGCACAAGACGTGATGGGGGCAGCAGGGGCGCAGATCGTGGGCGGCCATACGACCATGGGTGCGGAACTGACAATCGGCTTTACGGTGACCGGCACGCGCGACGACATGCCGATTGGCGTCGGCGGCGCGCAGCCGGGGGATGTTTTGATGTTGACCCGGCCCATCGGATCGGGGGTGATCCTTGCAGGACATATGGCAGGGACCGCGCCGGGGCGGGTGGTGGCCGAAGCGCTCGACGTCATGGCCACCCCGCAGGCGCGGGAGGCTGAGATTTTGAGCAAGGCCCATGCGATGACGGATGTAACGGGCTTTGGCCTTGCCGGACATGTGCAAGCGATTTGCCGCGCCTCGGGATTGGCGGCGGAGCTTTGGGGGGAGGCGGTGCCGATTTACCCCGGCGCGCAGACGCTGTCGGATCAGGGGGTGGCCTCTTCTCTGCTGGCGGTCAATCAGGCGGATGCTCCGATTGCGGCGGCAGGCCCGGTGAACCCGCTCTTCCACGATCCGCAAACCGCCGGGGGGCTGCTGGCAGCCCTGCCCGAGGATGCGGCGAAAGCGGCGCAGGCGCGGTTAAAGGCCGAAGGCTTGGCGGGCCATATCATCGGGCGGCTTGAGGCGGGGGTGCCCTCTATCCGCCTGCGGTGAAACGGCTGTGCAGCGTGGCGGCGGTCTCGGCCAATGTGCTGTCATCAAGCCGGTCGAGCGTCAGCCGGGCGCGCGGGGCGGGGTTGCGGCTGGCGGCCTTGGCATAGCGCGGATCGTAGTGTTGGCCGATCAGCCCTTCGGCGAGGCTGGCCCAATCACCCGCGCGGGCTTGGGTCTGCCACTGGGTGATCGTCTCTCCGCTATGATAGGGCCGCAGCTTGTCGATGCGGTTTTCGAGCATGGCGGGGTCGGTGGTCAGGTCATCATAGGCCCGGCACAGAAAATCCGCCCGCGCGGCCAAGGGGGCGGCGATCTCAACCCGCGCGGCGTCGCGCATCGCGGCCCAAAGCGCAGGCGGAAGGGTGATGTCGCCGATCTTGCTGCTCTCGGCTTCGACCCATGTCACCTGCGCGGGGTCGAACGGCAATAGCGCTCGGGCAAGCCGGGATTCGAACATCTTTTGATGCGGCTGCCCGCCGTCCACCGCACCGAAAAGCGAGCCGCGGTGCTGCGCCAGCCCTTCGAGGTCAAGCACCTGCGCGCCTGCCTTGGCCAGATGGTGCAACAGCCGTGTCTTGGCCGTGCCGGTGCCGCCTTCGATCAGCATCAGCCGATGCGGCAGGGGCGTGTCGTAGAGCGCCGCGACCACCAAGCGCCGGTAGCTGCGATAGCCGCCGCGCAGCAGTTGCACGCGCCAACCGACCTGATCGAGGATCGTCGAGAACGCCCCCGACCGCTGCCCGCCGCGCCAGCAATAGACCAGCGGTTGCCAGCTGCCGTCTTTATCCGCCAGTGCCGTTTGCAAATGGTGGCCCGTGTTCTGCGCCACCAGCGCCCCGCCGATCTTGCGCGCGTCGAAGGGGCTGACCTGCTTGTAGATCGTGCCCACTTCGGCGCGCTCCGCGTCCGACAGCACGGGCAGGTTAATGGCACCGGGCAGATGATCCTCGGCAAACTCCATTGGCGCGCGCACGTCGATGATCGTATCGACGCGGAGCTGGGCGAGGTCCGACAGGGCGGTGAGGGTGCAGGGGGTCATCTGGGGTTCCGGCAAAGCCCCGCGCCCCGTGACAGGGCGCGAGGGCAATGGCTCAGGCTTTGGCGGCAATCACCAGCACTTCGACCAGATACTCCGGCGTGGCCAGTTTGGATTCGCCGCAGGCGCGGGCGGGGGCGTGGCCCTCGGGCACCCATGCGTCCCAGACGGCGTTCATCGCGGCGAAATCGGCCATGTCGGCCAGCCAGATTGTCGATTGCAGGATGCGGGTCTTGTCGCTGCCGACCTCGGCCAGCAGGGCGTCGACCTTATCAAGGCAATCTTGGGTCTGTTGGGCCACATCCGCCCCCGCCGTACCGACCTGACCGGCAAGGTAGATCACATCGCCATGCTCGACGATCTGGCTCATACGGGTGTTGGTGTGGTGGCGTTTGATCTCGGTCATTCTGTCTCTCCTTTGACGTTGCAAAACTTGTGGCAGCTTTACGTGGGGGAGGCCAGATCAAAGCCTGCGCTTCAGGACCTCTCGATCGGGCCGCCCGCTTTTTCCCAGCCGCCGAAACCGTCCTTCAGATGGGCCGCGTCAAACCCCATGTCTTGCAGCGTCGCGACCGAGATGGCCGAGCGCCAGCCAGAGGCGCAGTGAAAGACGAACTTCTTGTCTTGGGCAAAGACCTCTTTGAAATAGGGGCTCTCGGGGTCGACCCAGAACTCCAACATACCGCGTGGGCAGTGGAAGGCACCGGGGATGAACCCGGTGCGTTCGCGTTCGCGGGGGTCACGCAGGTCGACGAATTGCACGTTTTCGTCCTCCAGCATGGCGATGGCCTCAGTGCTGTCGATCTCTTCGATCCGGGCGCGGGCTTCGGCGACCATTTGCGCAGCGGTTTTCTTGAGGGCCATCGGTCTTCTCCTTACAGTTTGTTCAGCAACTCAGGCGTGGGCCAGCCATCGACGGGCATGCCGAGACGTTCTTGTTCGGCCCGCACCGCACCGCGGGTGCCAGAGCCGAGGATGCCATCCACATCGCCCACGTCATAGCCCTTGGCTTGGAGTTTGCGTTGCAGCGTTTTCATCGCCTCGCCGCCCAGACCGGGGGCCGGGTTGCCCGCGTCATAGACCTGCGCGCCTTCCAGCCGTGTGGCGAAATAGGCGGCGGTCATGACGTAGGTAAAGCTCTGGTTCCACTCGAAATAAACGCGGAAGTTCGGATAGGCGATGAAAGCAGGCCCGCCGCGCCCCTGCGGCAGCAGGACGGAGGCGGTCAGCCCCTCGGCCAACGGGCCGTTGCGGGGGGAGACACCCATCGCCTGCCATTCGCTGACGGGTTTTGTGGTCTCCAGCCCGGTTTGCGACCAGTCGAAATCCTGCGGCAGGGTGACCTCGGCCAACCAAGGCTCGCCCGCGCGCCAGCCGAGGCTTTGCAGCATCTTGGCACCCGACAGCAGCGCATCGGGGGCGGAGGTCTTGAGCGAGACCGCGCCGTCGCCGTCGCCATCCACCCCGTTCTCAAGGATGTCGCGCGGCAGCATTTGCACCATGCCGATCTCACCAGCCCAAGCGCCAGTGGTGGTGGCCGGGTCGAACTCACCGCGCTCGAAAAGCTCCAGCGCCGCGAAAAGCTGCGGGCGGAACAGTTCGGGGCGGCGGCAGTCATGGGAAAGGGTCGCCAGCGCGTTGGCGGTGTTGAAGTCGCCTTGGATTGCGCCGTAATCCGTCTCGAACGCCCAGAAAGCCAAGAGCACCCCACGGCTGACGCCGTATTCCGCCTCGATCCGGTCGAAGATGGTGTCGTATTTCTCGGCCATGGCGCGGCCCCGGTTGATCCGGTTTTCCGAGATCAGGCGGCGCGAGAATTCGATGAAGGGCTTTTGAAACACCCCTTGCGCCTGATCGGCGCGCAGCACGGCGGGGTCTTGGCGCAGGCCGGCAAAGAAACGCTCGGCCTTGGCGGGATCGGCGCCGTTCGCCACGGCCTCGGCCTTGGCATCGGCGACGAAACTGGAGAAATCCCCGCCGCAGGTGGCTTGCGCAAAGGCGCTGGCGGGAAGGGTGAGCGCCGCGAGTGCGGCGGCGAGAAACGTGGGGCGCATGGATACCTCTTTGTCACAGACAGGCCAGAACTAGGGCGATTGCCCACATCACCAACCATGCCTGCCAGAGGCGGGTGATGGCCGCATCGATCTCCAAAGGTCCGATGACGCGCGCCCCCGCGCCATGCACCCAAGGAAACTGCTGCACCTGCCCATTATAACTGCGCGGACCGGCGAGGGCCACACCTATGGCCCGCGCCATGGCGGCTTCCGGCCAACCGGCATTGGGCGAGCGGTGCAGCGCCGCGTCGGCTTTGATGTCGCGCCAGCGGTGCAGCACCCCACCGCGCAGGGCGATCAGCAGGGCGGTGAGCCGTGCGGGGGCGAGGTTCAGAAGGTCATCCATCCGCGCCGCGGCCCAGCCGAAATCGGCATAGCGCGGGGTGCGGTAGCCGATCATACTGTCGGCGGTATTGACGATTTTATAGACCAGCAGCCCCGGCAGACCGCCCAGCAGGAACCAAAAGGCGGGGGCGATGATCCCGTCGCTGAGGTTCTCCGCCCCGCTTTCGATGGCGGAGCGGGCGACGGCGTCTGCGGGCATCGCGGCAGTGTCGCGGCTGACGATCATCGCCACGGCGCGGCGCCCTGCGGGCAGGGACTGGCGCAGGCCATCTGCCACGGCGCGCAGGTGCTCAACGAGGGAACGTTGCGCCAGCAGGATGGCGGCGAGGATGATCTCGATGAGGGGGCCAAACAGGTTGAGCGCCCAGCCGAGCAGCGCGGCCCCGATCATCAGGGCCAGCAGCAACGCCACGCCCTTGGCGCGGCGGGCTTGGCCGCGGTTCAACCGACGGTCCCCCCAGCCGATCACCCGCCCCATCAGCACCGCCGGATGCGGCAGGCGACGCCAGAGCCAATCCGGCTCTCCAAGCGCGGCGTCCAGCAGCATGGCCAGCGCGAGGATCGCCGCCATGCTCATGCCAGGGCCTGCTCCAACCGCGCCCAACCTATCGAGGGCGGCAGGCCAAGGCGCAGCCAGCGCGGGTTGTAGGGGAAGACGCGGCTCCAGATCTGGTGCTGGGCGAGGCGGGTTTGCCAAGCCTGCGCGTCTTCGACCTCATAGAGCCGGAAAAGCGGGGTGCCGCCGACGATCTCTGCGCCTGCTGTGGTCATTAGCCCGTCGAGGCGCGTGGCCTCGGCCCCCAGCCGCGCCCGCGTGGCCTCGGCCCATGGTTGATCCCGCAGCGCCGCTGCGCCGATATGCAGCGCGGGGCCGCTGACCGGCCACGGCCCAAGCATCTGGTCAAGCCGCGCCAGTAAGTCCGGATCGCCGATCACGAACCCCAGCCGCAGCCCGGCCAGCCCCCAGAATTTGCCAAAGCTCTTGAGGATCAGCGTGCCGGGCACCGTGGCCTGCGCCATCAGGGTGGCGTCGGGCGTGATGTCGCAAAAGCTCTCATCAATGATGCTAAGCGGGGCTGTGGTCTCTGCCAAGGGCCACAGGCGCCCGTCGGGGTTGTTGGGATGGACGTGAACGGCGGCTTCGGCCTCGCCCGTCTCGACCACTTGCCAGCCGTTCTCGGCGAAGCTGGCGGCATGTTCGTTGTAGGTCGGCCCGGGGATGCGCACGCGGCCTTTCGGGGCCAGCGCCGGGATTCGCGCGATGGCCGAGGAGGCCCCCGGCACGGCGAGGATCGCGGCCCCTTCGGGCACCTTCCAAAAGCCGCGGGCGGCGGCCAGCAGCGCGTCTTGCGCCGCGGCGTCGGGGAGGGCAGACCATGCGCCCGCAGGCAGGGCAGGTATTGGGTAGGGCGCGGGGTTGATCCCAGTGGAAAGGTCGATCCAATCCGACCGCTCTCCGCCGAAACGCGCCGCTGCCGCATCGACACCGCCGCCGTGGTCGCGCTGGTCTGGCTTTTGCATGATCGTCCCCCTGCCGTCGTCGCTGCGGTGAAAGCGCAAAAGCGCTGCACGATCAAGCGTCTTCCACGGGGCAGGGGGAGGAGAGGTCAGCCGCGCCCGTGCGGCGCGTCGAAGTCCAGCACCGGATTGATCGGGATGATGCGGTGCGGGTTAATCGTATCATGGCTGTAGTGATAGTGCCGCACGATATGGTCGAAGTTCACCGTCTCGGCCACGCCCGGCACCTGATAGAGCTCGCGCGTATAGGCCCAGATGTTCGGGTAATCGACGATCCGGTGGCGGTTACATTTGAAGTGCAGGTGATAAACCTTGTCGAAGCGCACCAACGTGGTGAAAAGCCGCCAGTCCGCCTCGGTCATCCGGTCGCCCGCGAGGTAGCGGTTCTGCGACAGGATGTCTTCGATCCAATCCAGCGTGTCGAAGAGCGGATGCACAGCGGCGTCATAGGCCTCTTGCGTGGTGGCGAAGCCAGCTTTGTAGACGCCATTGTTCAGCGTGTCATAAACGCGGGCGTTCACCTTTTCGATGCGGTCGTGCAGCTGCGCGGGGTAATAGTCATCGTTGATGCCGGTGATCGCGTTGAAGGCGCTGTTGAACATGCGGATGATCTCGGCGCTCTCATTGCTGACGATGGTCTCGCGCTCTTTGTCCCAGAGGATCGGCACGGTGACGCGGCCTGTGAAATTGGGATTGGCACGGGTGTAGATGTCGCGGGCATAGGGCAGGCCGAAAAGCGTGTCGCCCGTGGCACCGGGGAAATCCGTGTCAAAGGTCCAGCCCTCGCCCAGCATATCGGGATGTACGACAGAGACGCCGATGTGATCCTCAAGCCCCTTCAACTGGCGGAAGATCAGCGCGCGATGCGCCCATGGGCAGGCATAGCTGACGTAGAGGTGGTAGCGGCCCGATTCTGCCTTGAACCCGCCTTCGCCGCTTGGTCCGGCGCTGCCATCGGCGGTCACCCAGTTGCGAAACTTGGCCTCGCTGCGCTCAAACTTGCCGCCCGAGGATTTGGTGTCATACCATTTGTCTTGCCATTTACCGTCGACCAATAGGCCCATCTTGTTCTCCTTTCCGCGTTTGAGGGTATATCTAGGGCAGGGCGCGGGGGCCGCCCATCTTCATAGGCGCGCAGCCGCTCTGCGCTGATGCAGACTGCCCAAACGTCACCAATTCTTAACTTGAATTTTCTACGCTTTCCGCCAGCTTAGAGGCATCAGCGGGGGGATTGCGCATGGAAGAATTTCTGTCGAAAGAAATACAGGCGGGGCTGGATGCCGCGCGTATGGCAAGCCTGCGCAAGGGCGCGCGCCTACGGCTTGAGGCGGGCGGTGATGTCTACCGCGTACTGCGCATGTGGAAGACCGGTTTCTCCGTCGATGCACAGGATGCGCCGAAGCTGCGCGGGCTGGTCGATCTCTATGACGGCAGCCTGCATCTGTTCCAATGTCTGATCGTGGCGAGTGAGGAAGAAGCGGGCGAGATGCGCTATGAGTTCAAACGCGCGACTGCCGTGGCAGACCGTCCGCCGCTTGATTTCGAACGCCCCGCCGATGCGCCGCTGGGTCTGATCGAAGACGGCCGCGCCTGAAAGGGCGGCACGGCGGGGCTGCCCCGCCGCGCCGTTTCGTTACTGCAAATCACTGAATGCTTTGGTGAGCCGCTCGCAGGCTTCCTCGACCCGTGCGCGCGGGGTGGCGAGGTTGAAGCGCATGAAGCTTTCGCCCCCCGTGCCAAAGGTGGCGCCGTGGTTGGCGGCAATGGCGGCGCTTTTCTCGACACGGTCCTGAAACTCTGCAGGCGCCATGCCGGTGCCCGAAAAGTCCACCCAAGCCAGATAGGTCGATTCCAGCGGCATCGAGCTTAGCCCCGGGATCGCGTTCACCGCCTCGTCGAAGAGCTGCCGGTTGCCGTCGAGATAGGCGGTCAACTCATCCACCCAAGCGGCCCCTTCGGGCGAATAGGCGGCGGTCGCCATGATCAGCCCGAAGGAGTTTGCCGAAACGCCCAAGGCCGCCATGCGCCGGGCAAAGCGCTCGCGCAGCTTAGGATCGTGGATGATGACGTTTCCGGTATGGCCGCCCGCGATGTTGAAGGTCTTGGTCGTGGCGGTCATCATCACCAGTCGGTCTTCGATCCCGTCGATCTGGGCCATGGGGATATGCTTGTGCCCCGGCATCACCAGATCGTGGTGGATCTCATCCGAGACCAGCACCAGATCGTGCCGCTTGGCGAAGTCGGCCACGCCTTGCAGTTCTTCACGGCTCCAGACCCGCCCGCCGGGGTTATGCGGCGAGCAGAGGATCACCATCTTCTCATCCCCGGTCATCAGGGCGTCATAGGCATCGAAATCCATCTCGTAACGGCCTGAGGCATTGGTCAGCGGGCATTCCACTACCCGACGCTCGGCGGCGTTAATCACGCGGGCGAAGGCGTGATAGACCGGCGTGAACAGCACAACGCCATCGCCGGGCTGGGTAAAGGCGTCGACGCACATGGCGGTGCCGTTCACCAAACCATGCGTGGTAAAGATCGCCTCGGCGTCGACCTTCCAGCCGTGGCGGTTTTCCATCCACCATTGGATCGCGGCAAGGTATTTGCTGTCATCGCCGAAATACCCGTGCACCCCGTGATCAATCTGGGCCTGAAGCGCGTCCTGCACCACTTGCGGGGGGCGGAAATCCATGTCGGCCACCCACATGGCGATGCCGGTATCCGCGGGCACGCCATAGATCGCTTCCATCTTGTCCCATTTCGCACAATGGGTGCCGCGCCGGTCGATGATGTCGTCAAAGCTCATGCTGGTCTCTCCTGATATTGCGGCCAAGCTAACGGCTGCCGCAGGCGCTGCAAGCCCCCGGTTGCGCGATGCACGGGCATGGCCTAAATGAGCGGGATGAAACGCCCGATCCTTTTGCACCCCGATCCACGGCTCAAGAAAGCCGCAGCCCCCGTCGCCGATCTCAGCGACGAGCTGCGCGTGCTGGGCGATGATATGTTGACCACCATGTATGATGCGCCCGGCATCGGCCTTGCCGCGCCGCAGATCGGCGTGTCGAGCCGGGTGATCGTGCTGGATTGCGTCAAGGAAGAGGGCGAAGCGCCCCGGCCCTTGCTGATGTTCAACCCCGAAATCGTGGCCTCTTCGGACGCGCTCAACACCTATGAAGAAGGCTGTCTCAGCATCCCCGACCAATATTCCGAGGTGACCCGCCCGGCGGAGGTTGAGGTGCGCTGGCTCGACCGCGACGGAAACGAGCAGCAGGAGGCCTTTGACGGGCTTTGGGCGACCTGCGTCCAGCATGAGATCGACCACCTCGACGGCAAGCTTTTCATCGACTACCTCAAGCCGCTGAAACGCCAGATGATCACCCGCAAGATGGTCAAGCTCAAACGCGAGCTGGCGCGCGGATGAGCGTGCTGGAGGTTCTCTGCTGGCCCGACCCGCGTCTGGCCGAGATCTGCGCCCCGGTCGAAGAGATCACGCCGGAGATCGAACGCCTCGCCGCCGATATGTTGGAAACGATGTATGCCGCCCCGGGGCGTGGCCTTGCCGGGCCGCAGGTGGGCGCGATGCTGCGGATCTTCGTGATGGATGCGGGCTGGAAAGAGGATAAGTCCGACCCGCTGGTCTGCATCAACCCGATGTTTCAAGAGATCGGCGAAGAGCGGGTGACCAATACCGAAGGCTGTCTTAGCATCCCCGGCATCAGCACCGACATCTCGCGCCCTGCGCAGGTGCAGATGGTCTGGACCGGTCTGAACGGGGGCCGCTATGTGCAGAGCATGGAAGGCGCCGCCGCGCTGATCGCGCAGCATGAGATGGATCACCTTGATGGCGTGGTGACCTTCGATCACCTCGACGCGGAGACCCGTGCGGCCAAGATTGCGGAGTTCAACGTACAATGACCCTACGCCGCTATGTTCCATGGCCTGACAAACGCCTGCGCAGCCCCGCCGAACCGATTGAGGCGGTGACGGATGAAATCCGGACCCTCTGGGACGACATGATCGAGACGATGGACGCCATGCCCGGCGTCGGCCTTGCCGCGCCGCAGATCGGGGTGATGTTGCAGGTGGCGGTGGTCGATGCCTCGGAAGCGCGCAACAAACGCATCCGGCTGGCGAACCCGGTGATCGTCGATGCCTCTGCCGTGTTGCATCCTTACGAGGAGGCCAGCCCGAACCTGCCCGGTCTCAGCGCCGTGATCCGCCGCCCGCGTGGGGTGAAGGTACGGTTCCTTGACGAGACGGGAGCCGAGGTGGAGCGTGATTTCGTCGGGCTGGAAGCGGTGAGCGTGCAGCACCAGATCGACCATCTGGCGGGCAAGATGTATTTCGACAACCTCAGCAAAACCAAGCGCGACATGCTGTTGCGCAAGGCACGCAAACTGAACGGCTGACGGCGCTCTCCAAGGCGCTGTCCGGCAGGAGTGAACAGATGCGACTGATCTTCATGGGCACGCCCGATTTCTCGGTGCCGATCCTCGATGCGCTGGTGCAGGCCGGGCATGAGATCTCTGCGGTCTATTGCCAGCCGCCCCGCCCCGCCGGGCGCGGCAAGAAACCCCGCCCCAGCCCGGTACAGCAACGCGCCGAAGCGCTTGGTCTGCTGGTGCGGCATCCGGTCTCGCTCAAACATCCCGAGCCGCAGGAAGAATTCGCGGCGCTTGAGGCCGATGCGGCGGTGGTCGTGGCCTACGGTCTGATCCTGCCGCAGCCCATTCTCGACGCGCCGAAACATGGCTGCCTCAACATCCACGCCAGCCTGCTGCCGCGCTGGCGCGGCGCGGCGCCCATTCACCGTGCGATCATGGCGGGCGACGAGAAGACCGGCGTGTGCATCATGCAGATGGAAGCGGGGCTGGATACCGGGCCGGTGCTGCTGTGCGAAGAGACCGAGATCGGCAGCGATGAGACGACGGCACAATTGCATGACCGGCTGAGCGCCATGGGCGCGGTGGCGATCAACAAGGCGCTGTCGCAACTCACCGATCTGACGCCGCAGCCCCAGCCCGAAGAGGGCGCCACCTATGCCGCCAAGATCGACAAGGCCGAAGCGCGCATCGACTGGACCCGCCCCGCGGTTGAGGTGGACCGGCTGATCCGGGGCTTGTCGCCTTTCCCCGGCGCGTGGTTCGAGATTGACGGCCAGCGGGTGAAAGTCCTCGGCTCGGTGCTGGACGAGGGTACCGGCGCGCCGGGTGAGGTGCTGTCGGACGTGCTGCGCATCGCCTGTGGCGACGGAGCGGTGCGGCTGACGCGGCTACAGCGCGCGGGCAAAGGTGTGCAGGAGGCGGATGTGTTTCAACGCGGTGCGCAGATCGCAATGGGTGCGCGTCTTAGCTGAGGCTGAGCGTTCAGCTTTTGGGCGGGGTGCTTTTGTAGACCGGCAGGTGCCAGCCGAAATAAAGCGACCCGGCACGCAGCACCCAAGTCGTCACGGCGCAGGCCAGCAGCGGGTAGAGCGTGCCATCGAAATAGGGCGCCAGCAGCACGGCAACGGCGGCACCTGAGAGCGCTGCGGTGGCGTAAAGCTCGCCTTGGGTCAGCACCAGCGGCAGCTGCCCGACCACCACATCACGCATCAGCCCGCCCATACAGCCGGTGATCATGCCCATGACGATGATGATTGGCGCGGATTGCTCTTGCGCCATCGCCACACCAACCCCTGCCGCGACCGCGACGGCAAGCGCCAGACTGTCGAGCCAGATCAGAGTGCGAAAGCGGCTTTCCAGCAGGTGGGCTGTGAAAAACACCACCAAAGCGGCCAGGATGGCCACGCCCAACATGCTGGGGGTCTCGATCCAGAAGATCGGGTTGCGGTCGAGCAGAAGGTCACGGATCGTGCCGCCGCCCACGGCGGTCAGGCAGGCGATAAATGCAAAGCCCACGATATCAAGCTGCGCCCGGCTGGCGACAAGCGCGCCGGTGATGGCAAAGACCAGCACGGCGGCATAGTCTAGCAGGGCCAGCAGGGTCACTTCTTGCCGCCCGTTTTGAAGGGGGCCATGCCCGCGCGGGCCAGTTCATCGGCGCGCTCGTTCTCGGGGTGGCCGGCGTGGCCCTTGACCCATTTCCACGTTACATTGTGCCGCGCATTCGCGGCGTCCAGCCGTTGCCAAAGCTCGGCATTCTTGACCGGCTTTTTGGCCGCGTTCTTCCAACCGTTCTTTTTCCAGCCGAAGATCCAACCGGTGATGCCGTTCTTGACGTAGTTGCTATCAGTCACCAGCGTGATCTCGGTCGGGCGGCTGAGTGATTCCAAGGCCGAGATCGCGGCCATCAACTCCATGCGGTTGTTGGTGGTCTGCGCCTCGCCGCCTTTCAACTCGCGTTCCTTGACGATTTTGTCGCCGTCCATCGCGCGCATCAGCACGCCCCAGCCGCCGGGGCCGGGATTGCCCGAACAGGCACCGTCAGTATAGGCGTAGAGGTCAGGCATGGGTATCTCCGGCAGTTTCCAGCGCGGTTTAGGCGGCTGGCGCGCGGCGGTCAATCAGGCGGGTTGGCGCAGAACGCGCGGCACTTTGAATTCCACGTTCTCCTGCGCGGTTTCGACCAGATCGGTGGTCACGTCATAGCGCGCTTTGAAGGCGTCGATCACCTCATTGATCAGCACTTCGGGGGCCGATGCGCCCGCCGTGATGCCGATGCTGCCGATGCCCTCTAGCGCGCGCCAGTCGATGTCATCGGCGCGCTGCACCAGTTGCGCATAGGCGCAGCCCGCGCGGGCGCCGACTTCGACCAGCCGTTTGGAGTTCGAGGAATTCGGCGCGCCCACCACCAGCATCGCGTCGCATTTCGGCGCCATGGCTTTGACCGCTTCCTGACGGTTGGTCGTGGCATAGCAAATGTCTTCTTTATGCGGGCCGATGATGGCGGGGAAGCGCGCCTGTAGGGCGGCCACGATATCGGCGGTGTCATCGACGCTGAGCGTGGTCTGGGTGACATAGGCCAAATGCGCGTCATCGCGCACGGCGACCTCGGCCACATCTTCGGGCGTTTCAACGAGCAGCACACCGCCTTCGGGCAATTGACCCATGGTGCCGATCGTTTCAGGGTGGCCCGCATGGCCGATCATAATGATCTGAAGGCCCGCATCCGCATGGCGCTGCGCCTCGATATGCACCTTGGAGACCAGCGGGCAGGTGGCATCGACATAGATCATGTTGCGCGCCTGCGCCGCCGAGGGCACGGATTTCGGCACGCCATGGGCGGAAAAGATCACCGGGCGGTCGTCGGGGCATTCGGAGAGTTCCTCGACAAAGACCGCGCCCTTGTCGCGCAGCCCGTCGACGACGAATTTATTGTGCACGATCTCATGGCGCACATAGACCGGCGCGCCCCATTTCTCGATCGCCATTTCGACGATCTTGATCGCCCGGTCCACGCCCGCACAGAATCCGCGCGGCGCGGCGAGGTAGAGGGTAAGAGGCGGTTTGGTCATGGCGAAATCTCCGGACGGTTGGCGCAGAGGTAAGGGCTTGGGCCCGCTTCGTCCAGCCCGTCAGTCCGACTTGGGCGCAGGCTCGCCCGCCGTGGCGTGCACCAGCGCAGCCGCCTGCGCCCGGTTCCGGATGCCGAGCTTGCGGTAGCCGGATTTCGCATAGTCCGACACGGTATGGATAGAGAGGTTGCAGCGGTGCGCGGTCTGCTGGCGGGTATAGCCGTGGGCCAGCAGGTTCACCACTTCGGCTTCGCGCGGGCTGAGTTTGTCGAAAGCCGAAGGGTTTTCGGGCAGGGGCAGCGGCGCGGTGCCGGTCAGGTCTTCGATCCGGCGGTGCATCAGCAGGCAGAAGAGGCGCAGATCCTCGGCGATGTCACTGAAGGCGCGCTCGAACTCTTCGGCCTCCATCCCGTTGCCGACGATGAAACCGCCAAAACGTTCGGAGCCCTTCAGCCGCATCGGCACGGCAAAGGCAGCATGCAGACCTTCGCGCCCCGCGCGGGCGATCAGCGAATGCTCGGACGGGGTGACATCGGGGTAGAGGTGTACGAAGGCTTGGCCGATCGTCAGCACATCATAACTGTTGCACGAGTGGTGCAGGAATGGGTCATCCTCGGGCGGGAGGTCATCGTAAAGGTCGGGTATGGTCGACAGAAACTGAGCGTCTTTGAAATCCGCACCCACGCTGATGTGGATGGCGTGGGTAAAGCCGGTCTTTCGAAATGTCTTTACAATCCCATCCCAAAGCGCGCTAACATCTTGCAGCTTTTCCAAACGTACAGCGGCATCGAACAGCATCTTCCCTCACTTTTACCCCCCTTTTTCGGGGGGTCGTCTACTTCTACGGGAGCAGGTAGTGTGGGATCAAGGGGAACGCATGGGTTCATGTGCTGTATTGTATCTTCCCTGGGGTATTTTAGAAATTTCACAGGCCAGTGACGCCACAGTCGCTGGCCTGGTATTCGTTTGCCCATCATCCAGGCGCCACGCGCAGTAAGGCCGCTGCCGCACGGGGCGGCATGGTTCTGCGCGAAACGGAGATGCGTCTTTTATTCGTGCGGTGCGGGGTCGCGCGGCGGGCGGCCGATAACGTCACGCAGGTCATCAAGCTCGATAAAGTTGTCGGCTTGGCGGCGCAGATCGTCCGAGATCATCGGCGGCTGGCTGCGGATCGTGGAGACGACGGAGACGCGCACGCCTTGGCGCTGCAGGCTTTCCACCAGCGGGCGGAAATCACCATCGCCAGAGAAGATCACGATATGATCGACACGCGGGGCCAGTTCCATCGCATCGACGGCCAGCTCGATGTCCATGTCGCCTTTGACTTTGCGGCGGCCCATGCTGTCGGTGTATTCCTTGGCCGGTTTGGTGACCATGGAAAAGCCGTTGTAGTTCAACCAGTCGACAAGCGGGCGGATCGGCGAATATTCATCGTTTTCCAAAAGCGCGGTATAGTAGAAGGCGCGCAGCAGCTTGCCGCGGCGCATGAACTCTTGCCGCAGCAGCTTGTAGTCGATGTCGAAGCCCAGCGTCTTTGCCGCGGCGTAGAGGTTGGAGCCATCTATAAAAAGCGCCAACCGCTCATCTTTGTAGAACATTAAACTATCCTTTCGGCAGGCTTCGCCGTATTCCCGGTTTGAACTGTAATCGCCGCGGATTAATAAATCCGTGACCTCTGGCGATGCCCCCACATCAGGGTGCATAACTAAGGCTTTTTAACGATGTCGCAAGACCCCGAGGGTATGGAATTAAGCAGTAGAGGCCCTATACGAAAGTATAGTCTTCTGGTTGCGCTCGGCGGTAACCTTGCATCTTCTGTGGGTAAGCCTCAGGAAACGCTAAAATCGGCTTTAAAGCTATTGCAGACGTCCGGCGCGGTGATTCGCGCCACAAGTGCATTCTATCACACTCCGGCCTTTCCCGCAGGGGCAGGGCCAGACTATGTAAATGCCGCCGCCTGGCTCGAAGCGCCGTGGGATCCGCAGACCGCTCTTGGCGTCTTGCACCGGATCGAGGCGCAGATGGGCCGCGAGCGGGTGCAACGCTGGGGGCAGCGGACCTTAGATTTGGATCTTTTGGCCTGTGATGATATCGTGTTGCCAGACCGCCAGACCCACAAGATATGGCGCGAGTTGCCTTTGGAAGCACAGATTGGGCGCACGCCGGAGCAATTGATCCTGCCGCATCCCCGGCTACAGGATCGCGCCTTCGTCTTGGTGCCGCTGGCCGATGTGGCCCCCAATTGGGTGCATCCGCTGATTGGAAAGCCCGTGCGCGCCCTGCTCGAAGCCCTGCCTGAGCGGGATCGTGCCGAGGTGCGGCGGCTGCAATAACGGCTTGTAAATCTGCCCGAGGCGGCTTAAATACGGCACTTCTGGCAGCAAATGAGATATTGGAGGCTTCATGGCCCGCGTCACCGTCGAAGATTGTGTGGATAAGGTTCCGAACCGTTTCGAACTCGTCATGCTGGCCGCACATCGTGCCCGCGAGATCTCTGCCGGATCGCAGTTGACCGTTGACCGTGACAACGACAAGAACCCCGTCGTGTCCTTGCGTGAAATCGCCGAAGAGACACAGTCGGCCGATGATCTGCGCGAGCGTCTGATCGAAAGCAACCAGAGCCAGATCGAAGTCGACGAGCCCGAAGAAGACGCCATGGCGCTTTTGATGGGTGCCGAAGAGGACAAGCCCGAAGAAGACAGCATGTCCGAAGAAATGTTGCTGCGCCAGTTGATGGCCGCACAGGGGCAGGGCTAACCCCCGCGCCCCGGCCGGGGCTATGAGGCAGATGGCATGAACAGCGCCGACATCACTGCCGACGACCTGATCGCTCTCGTTCAAGGCTACAATCCGCGTACCAACGAACCCCTGATCCGCACCGCTTTCGACTATGGGGCGCGGATGCATGAGGGGCAGTTTCGCCATTCCGGTGAGCCATATTTCACCCACCCCGTCGCCGTCGCTGCGATCCTCACGGAGCAGCAGCTTGACGACGCGACGATCATCACCGCCCTTCTGCACGACACGATCGAAGACACCAAAGCGTCTTATGCCGAGGTGCAAAGCCTCTTTGGCGGAGAAGTCGCGGAATTGGTCGATGGTGTTACCAAGCTGACCAACCTTCAGCTGAACTCGACCGAGACCAAACAGGCCGAGAATTTCCGCAAGCTTTTCATGGCGATGTCCAAGGACTTGCGCGTCATCCTCGTCAAGCTCGCCGACCGTCTGCACAACATGCGCACGATTAAATCCATGCGCCCGGACAAGCAGATCAAAAAAGCGCGAGAGACGATGGATATCTACGCGCCTCTGGCGGGCCGCATGGGCATGCAGTGGATGCGCGAAGAGCTTGAAGACCTCGCCTTTCGGGTCCTCAACCCCGAGGCGCGCGCCTCGATCATTCGCCGCTTCATCACCCTGCAACGCGACACTGGCGATGTGATCCAGCGCATCACCGGCGATATGCGGGTAGAGTTGGAAAAGGCGGATATCGAAGCCGAAGTCTTTGGCCGGGCCAAGAAACCCTATTCGATCTGGCGCAAGATGGAGGAGAAGGAGCAAAGCTTCTCCCGCCTGTCCGACATCTACGGCTTTCGCGTCATCACCGCCTCTGAGGAAGACTGCTACCGCACCCTCGGGGCGATCCATCGCCGCTGGCGCGCGGTGCCGGGGCGGTTCAAGGATTACATCAGCCAGCCCAAGACCAACGGTTACCGGTCAATCCACACAACCGTCTCGGGCCGCGATGGCAAACGGGTGGAGGTGCAGATCCGCACCCGTCAGATGCATGACGTGGCCGAGACCGGCGTTGCCGCCCATTGGTCCTACCGCGACGGCGTGCGCAGCCGGAACCCCTTTGCCGTTGATCCCGCCAAATGGATCAGCCAGTTGACCGAACAGTTCGACGCTGAGACTGACCACGAAGATTTCCTCGAAGCGGTGAAGCTCGAGATGTACGCCGATCAGGTCTTTTGCTTCACGCCCAAAGGCGATGTGGTGAAGCTGCCGCGCGGGGCGACGCCGATTGATTTTGCCTATGCGATCCACACCCGGATCGGCAATGCCTGCGTTGGCGCCAAGGTCGACGGGATGCGTGTGCCGCTCTGGACGCGGATCAAAAACGGTCAGTCGATTGAGATCACCACCGCGCAGGGGCAAACACCGCAGGTCACATGGCTCGATATCGCCACCACTGGCAAGGCCAAGTCGGCAATCCGGCGGTCCCTGCGGGAGGTCGACCGCGAGCGCTTTATCAAACTGGGCCGCGAATTGGCCCGCTCGGCCTTTGCGCAGGTGGGCAAAAAGGCCACCGACAAGGTGCTGCATACCGTGGCCAAGAACATGCGGCTGAATGGCCCCGATGAGGTGCTCGCCCGGCTTGGCAGTTCGGAGCTCACGGGCCGCGAAGTGGTGGAATGCGTCTATCCCGACCTTGCCCCGCAAAAGGGCGAACAGATCGACGTGCGCCGCGCGGTCGTGGGGCTAGAGCCGGGGCAGAGCTTTGACCGCGCGCCCTGCTGCACCCCGCTGCCCGGTGAGCGGATCGTCGGCATCACCTTCCGGGGCAAGGGCGTGACTGTCCATGCCATCGACTGTGACCGCCTCTCGGAATATGAGGATCAGCCCGAACGCTGGCTCGATCTGCGTTGGCATGACGGCAGCCATCCAGCGGTCTATACCTGCGCGCTGGACATCACCATCGGCAATGGCGCGGGCGTTCTGGGGCGGGTCTGCACCTTGATCGGCGAAGCCTCGGCCAATATTTCGGATCTGGAGTTTGTGGAGCGCAAGCCTGACTTTTACCGGCTGGTGGTCTATGTGGATCTCCGAGACGTGAGTCACCTGCATTCGCTGATGTCCACGCTCGAAGCCGAAAGTGAGGTCGCCGATGTCAGCAGGCACCGCAATATGAGCATGGGAAAGACCGTCGAAAAGACCACCTGACCCCGCGCAGACGAAACGCCGATACTGGACCTGAGACTTGATTTTCAAACGCCGCGATCCGAAACCGACCCTGCGCGCGCTGGCCGAGTTTCTGTGGCCGCGCGGTGGTTGGACGCGTGCGTTTCACTATGTCAAACACCGGATGCGGCGGCTGCCCGACAGCCCCGAGCGCATCGCGCGCGGCATTTGGGCCGGGGTCTTTACCACCTTTACGCCCTTCTATGGTCTGCATTTCATCGTGGCCGCGCTGATCGGGCGGGTGATGCGGGCGAATATCCTTGCTGCGCTGATGGCGACCTTCTTTGGCAATCCGCTGACCTATGTGCCCATCGGCATCGCGGCCCTGCAAACCGGGCATTGGATCCTCGGCGCGCCCGTGGCGCCGACGGCGCACCGCTCTTTCGGGGGTAAGTTTCTCGACGCTGGGCGCGATCTGAAAGAGAATTTCGTCGCGATCTTTACCGATACCCAGATGGATTGGACCGGGCTGACGGTGTTTTTCCATCAGGTCTTCTACCCCTATCTGATCGGGGGCATCCTGCCTGGGATGATCTGCGCCTCTATCGCCTATTACATCTCGGTCCCGGTGCTGCGCGCCTATCAAAAGCGGCGGCGCGGCATGATCAAAGCCAAGTTCGAGGCGCTCAAACATAAGGCGGCGCAAAAGGCCGACGCCAAGCGCCACGCAGACTGATCCTGTCGCGCCATCAATTTTCGGGAAAAATCGCTTCTCCCTATGGGGTTGGCGAAAGTTCCGACCTATGGTCGGGGCAAGTGATGCAAGGGGAATCGAGATGGCGGATCAACCAAAGCTGAGATTGGGCGTGAACATTGACCATGTGGCGACGGTGCGCAACGCACGGGGCGGCGCCTATCCCGACCCGCTGCGCGCGGCCAAGATCGCGGAAAAGGCCGGGGCCGATGGCATCACCGCGCATCTGCGCGAAGACCGGCGGCATATCTCGGATGCCGATATCGAAGGGTTGATGGAGGTGCTGTCGGTCCCGCTCAACTTCGAGATGGCCGCGACGGATGAGATGCAAAAGATCGCACTGCGCCACAAGCCCCACGCGGTCTGCATTGTGCCCGAAAAGCGTGAAGAGCGGACCACCGAAGGCGGGCTGGAAGTCGCGAGGGAAGAGAACAAATTGGCCCATTTCATCGCGCCCCTGCGCGAGGCGGGCAGCCGGGTGTCGATCTTCATCGCGGCAGAACGCGCACAGATCGAAGCCGCCAACCGCATCGGCGCAGAGGTGATCGAATTGCACACCGGTGCCTATTGCGATGCCTTCGCCGAGGGCCGTTGGGATGAGGCGGATGTCGAACTCAACAAGCTGCGCGAGATGTCGCGTTTCGCCGACACTCTCGGGCTTGAGGTGCACGCGGGCCACGGGCTGACCTATGACACCGTCACCCCGATCGCCGCTTTCCCCGAGGTGCGGGAACTTAACATCGGGCACTTCCTGATTGGAGAGGCGATCTTCCTCGGGTTGGAACCCGCGATTGCCGAGATGCGCCGCCTGATGGATGAGGCCCGCGAGGGCTGAACCTGCCGCCCGCCGGTGGCGGAAAATCTCTCAAAGCGTGCCTCCCTCCGGACCTAAAGCGGCCTTGGCCGCGTTGGGTCGCCAGACTGGTTAACAAACCTAAGGAGGCACCAATGAGCGACCATATCGACACGCTGAAGAAACTGCACACCCGCCTGATCGACAGCCGCGACGGCTATCGTGAATCCCGCAAGCAGGTCTCGGATGAAGCGGCATTTGTCGGCTTCTTCGACCAGCGCATCGCGGAACGTGAGAAGTTCCACACAGAACTGCACCGCCAGCTTGGCGTCGACGGCGTGGATGTATCCGAAGAAGGCTCTGCCGCCGCATCGGCTCACCGCGGTTGGCTGAAGCTGCGCGACGCGGTGACCGGCGACAACGAAGCTGTCTATGACGAGATCATCAACGGCGAATCCGCATTGGTCGAAAACTACGACGATGCGATCAAAGCCACTGCTGGCCACCCCGGCTATGAATTCCTGACCGAACAACGCGCCGCCGTTCAGCGCGCCATCGACGAGGCGAAAGCCGAGAAGGCCCGCCACGTCGCAGCCTAAGCGCCGCGCCCTGTGGTAAATTCAACGCCGTCCCGTTCCCGCGGGGCGGCGTTTTCGGGTCGGATTGCCGCTTTTCCTCGCTTTCGCCGCGTGATCTATTGAGGGCAAAGGGCCACCGGCCCCGTCACGCGGCAAGAATGGCACTCAATGATCCTCGGCATCGGCACTGATCTGGCAAATATCGAGCGTATCCAAGGCACGCTCGACCGTTTCGGCGACCGGTTTCGCAACCGGGTGTTCACCGAGGTCGAGCAACGCAAGGCCGAGCGGCGCCATGACGTGGCGGGCACCTATGCCAAACGTTGGGCCGCGAAAGAGGCTTGTTCAAAGGCGCTTGGCACCGGGCTGCGCATGGGCATCGCTTGGCGCGACATGGCGGTGAGCAATCTGCGCAGCGGTCAGCCGGTGATGGAGGTGACGGGCTGGGCCGCCGACCGGTTGGCCGCGATGACCCCGCCGGGGCATGAGGCGATCATCCATGTGACCCTGACCGACGATCACCCTTGGGCGCAGGCTTTCGTGGTGATCGAAGCGCGCCCTCTTGCCGATTAGGCTGCATAGGCTGGCGCGCCCCGCCGTTTCGCGTCATATGCACGCGGGGCAGGCCGATCCGGCTTCGCTTTACTTGACTTGGCCCGCACGGCCCCGCATGTAACCCCAAACCGATATGTCAGGAGCGCCGCATGGCCGCTAAGGAAAAAACCGGCAACGCCTTTGTCGAAACCATCAAGACAATCTTTTGGGCGCTGCTGATCGCCGGTGTCTTTCGGACTCTCTTCTTCCAGCCCTTCTGGATCCCCTCCGGCTCCATGAAAGAGACGCTGCTGATTGGTGATTTCCTCTTCGTGAACAAGATGGCCTACGGCTATTCCTATGCGTCCTGCCCCAGCTTGATGCTGCCCGGTGTCGGGATCGAGATTGACGCCAAGGATGTCTGCGGCGTCTTTGACGGCGATAACGAGCGTCTTTTCGGCTCCGAGCCTGAGCGCGGCGATGTGGTCGTCTTCCGTCATCCTGTCTCGGGCCGCGACTATATCAAGCGCCTGATTGGCCTGCCGGGGGACAAGGTGCAGATCAAAAACGGTGTCATCAGCCTGAACGGCACCCCGGTCGAGGTCGAAGATGCGGGCACTTTTGAAGAGGTCATGGCCCCCCAAGGCCCGCAACAACTGCGCCCGCGCTGCGAAAACGGCCCCGTGGGCCAAGGGGCGACCTGCGAAAAGAGCCGCCAGATCGAAACCCTGCCCAATGGCGTGTCCTACCCGACTCTGAACATCACCAATCAGCAGTCGGACAACACGGGCGTCTATACCGTGCCCGAGGGGCATTACTTCTTCATGGGCGACAACCGCGACAACTCTGCCGACAGCCGTCTGGCGCAGCGCGCCGGGGGCGTGGGGTTCGTGCCCTTTGAAAACCTCATTGGCCGCGCGGATCGCATCATGTTCAGCTCTGCCGGGCGTTCGATGCTGTTCTTCTGGACATGGCGCGGCGACCGCTTCTTCGAAGCTGTCAGATGAAACTAAGCGGAGACCTCAAAGCCTTCGAGACCCGGATTGGCCATCACTTTGCCAAGCCGGAGCTGCTGGTGCGCGCGGTGACCCATGCCTCCATGTCCTCGGCCAACCGCGATGACAACCAGCGGTTGGAGTTTCTGGGCGACCGGGTGCTGGGCCTTGTCATGGCCGAAGCGCTGCTGGCGCTTGATCCCGGCGCCAGCGAAGGCCAGTTGGCCCCGCGCTTCAACGCATTGGTGCGCAAGGAAACCTGCGCCGATGTGGCGCGTGAGATTGATCTGGGCAAGGTGCTCAAGCTCGGTCGGTCCGAGATGATCTCGGGCGGGCGGCGCAAGCAGGCGCTTTTGGGCGATGCGATCGAGGCGGTGATCGCCGCGGTCTATCTGGACGGTGGTTTTGACGCCGCCAAAGACCTCGTGCTGCGGCTTTGGGGCGACCGCCTCAAAACCGTCAAGGAAGACGCCCGCGACGCCAAGACCGCTTTGCAGGAATGGGCGCAGGCGCGCGGGTTGAACCCGCCGCGCTATGTGCAGACAGGCCGCAGCGGCCCGGATCACGCGCCCGTCTTTACCATTACAGCGCGGCTCGACAACGGTGCCGAAGCCGCTGCCACCGCACCCTCGAAACGCGCCGCCGAACAGGCCGCCGCCACCACGTTGCTGCGGCAATTGGAGAGTAACTCATGACCACCCGCGCCGGATTCGTCGCCCTGATCGGAGAGCCCAATGCGGGCAAATCCACCCTGCTAAACCGCATGGTCGGGGCCAAGGTCTCGATCGTGACGCACAAGGTTCAGACCACCCGTGCCCGCATTCGCGGCGTGGCGATGGAGGGCGATGCGCAACTGGTCTTCGTCGACACGCCGGGGCTCTTCCAGCCGCGCCGTAGGCTGGACCGCGCCATGGTCGCCGCCGCTTGGGGCGGGGCCGCGGATGCTGATGTGATCGTGCTGCTGATCGAGGCGCACCGCGGCGTGACCGAGGGCGTGGAACGCATCCTCGAAGAGCTCGGCAACATCGCCAAGGGCCGCCGCGTGGCGCTGGCGATCAACAAGATCGACCGCGTCGAGGCGCCGGTGCTGCTGGGGCTGGCCGAGAAGATGAACGAGCGGTTCGCGTTTGCCGAGACTTTCATGATCTCCGCCGAACGCGGCCACGGCACCGACACCCTGCGCGAATGGCTGGCGGGCGAGGTGCCGGAAGGCCCGTGGCTCTATCCCGAAGACCAGATCGCCGACCTGCCGATGCGCAACATCGCGGCCGAGATCACCCGCGAGAAATTGACCCTGCGCCTGCATCAGGAACTGCCCTACCAGCTGACGGTCGAGACCGAGAACTGGGAAGAGCGCAAGGACGGTTCCGCCCGGATCGACCAGTTGGTCTATGTCGTGCGTGACGGCCACAAGGGCATCGTGCTGGGCAACAAGGGCGAGACGATCAAGGCCGTGGGCAAGGCCGCGCGCGAGGAACTCGAAGAGTTCCTTGGCCGCAAGGTGCATTTGTTCTTGCAGGTAAAAGTCCGCGCCAACTGGCTGGAAGAGGCCGAGCGCTATTCCGAGATGGGCCTGGATTTCAAAGATGGCAATGACTGACGCCAGAGGTCTGCCATGGCCCGCCTGACCGCGCGCTTCTGGGTCGATGCCTATCTCGCGCGGTTGCGCCTGCAGGACATTCCGGCTTTCGTTGTGGCCCATGGCGATGACACCGGCGGCGCGGTGCTGGTGAAGCTGGCAACGCTCGATGGCCGCGCGGTGCTGTTCCAGCGTTCCTTCGATCTGATGAGCGGCGAACGTAAGTGGGTCGAACTGGCCGCGGGCGACGAGGGGGAGGTCGATGCCACCGTCTCGCGCCAGCGTAGCTTCGATCCCGACCTCTGGGTGATCGAGGTCGAGGACCGCGCCGGGCGGCACCTTTTGGACGAGCCGGGGTTGGCCTGATGGAATGGCGCGATCAGGGCATCCTGCTGAGCGCGCGGCGACATGGCGAGACCTCCGCCATCATTGAGGTCTTCACCCCCGCCCAAGGCCGCCACGCCGGCATCGTTCGCGGCGGCACCAGCCGCAAGATCGCGCCCAGCCTGCAGCCCGGTGCGCAGCTTGACGTGGCATGGCGCGCGCGGCTTGAAGACCATATCGGCGCTTTCACCGTCGAGCCGCTGCGCAGCCGCGCCGCCGTGGCCATGCAGGACCGTCTGGCGCTGGCGGGGCTGAACGCGGTCACCGGGCTCTTGGCCTTCTGCCTGCCCGAACGCGAGCCGCATCCGGCGCTTTACCAGCGGACTGAGGCGCTACTGGATATGCTGGGGCAGGGCGATGTCTGGCCGCTGGCTTACCTCAAATGGGAACTGCGCCTTTTGGAGGAAATGGGCTATGCGCTCGACCTCGACGCCTGCGCGGTGACCGGCGCGACCGAAGGGCTGATCTATGTCTCCCCCAAGACTGGGCGCGCAGTCTCGGCCAAGGGGGCGGGGGAGTGGGCGGATCGGCTCCTGCCCCTGCCGCCCGTGCTGCGCGGCGGCGCGGGCAATGATGCTGAGGTGGCGCAGGGGCTGCGGACGACGGGGCATTTCCTGACCGTGCATCTGGCGCGGGACTTGGGCGGCAAACCCCTGCCGGAAGCCCGCGCGCGCTTTGTCGATGCCTTTAGTCGGCGGCTTTGAAAACCAAACGTTCGCCGCTGTCGTCCGATAGGATCAGCGTGTCGCCCAGCACGTCTGAGATGGTCACCTCTGTCAGCGCATCCAGGAACGCCGTCTCGCCCGCAAGGTCGGGGCAAGCGCGGCGGGTGACGGCGATATGGCCGGTGTCGAACCACGGGTAGGGCACCGTCATCGCGGCGCTATAGGCGTTGCAGGGGGCCTGCCCGGCGATCTTGCCGGTCTCTGGGAAGGTTAGGGTCGCGCGAGCATCGAAGGGCTCGCCGTCCAACTCCACCAGATGCCAGGTCTTGTCGCCCGCGCCATAGGCTCGGACGGTTTCATCGCCTTGGCATTGCGGCAGGGCGCTGAGGGCGGCGAGGATCAGAAAGCTGCGCATGGGCTGTCCTTTGGGTTGAAGCGCCGCCTATGTCTCTGACATCGGCAGCGCTTGCAACCCCGGTGGATCACCCCAGAAGGCGGCGGGCGATAACCTGCGCCTGAATCTCGGCAGCGCCCTCAAAAATGTTGAGGATTCGCGCATCGCAAAGCACCCGGCTGATCTTGTACTCCAGCGCGAAACCGTTGCCGCCGTGGATTTGCAAGCCATTGTCGGCTGCCGCCCAAGCGACACGGGCGCCGAGCAGTTTTGCCATCCCCGCCTCCACGTCACAGCGGCGTCCCGCGTCCTTCTCGAAAGCGCTGTAGTAGGTCAGTTGCCGCGCTACCATCAGCTCCACCGCCATCATCGCCAGCTTGCCCGAGACGCGGGGGAAGTTGATCAGTGATTTGCCGAACTGCTTGCGGTCTTGGGCGTATTGCATCGAGATATCGAGCGCCGATTGCGCCACGCCGATGGCGCGGGCGGCGGTCTGGATGCGGGCGCTCTCGAAGGTCTCCATCAGCTGTTTAAAGCCGCGCCCCTCTTCGCCGCCGAGGAGGTTCTCGCCCTTCACCTCAAAACCGTCGAAGCCAAGCTCGTATTCCTTCATCCCGCGGTAGCCCAGTACCTCGATCTCACCGCCAGTCATGCCGGGGGTGGGGAAGGGATTGGCATCATCACCGGGCGTTTTCTCGGCGAGGAACATCGACAACCCGCGGTGATCGCTGGTTTCGGGATCAGTGCGCGCCAGCAGGGTCATCACATGGGTGCGCGCGGCATGGGTGATCCATGTCTTGTTGCCGGTCACCTTGTAGTCATCCCCGTCCTTAACAGCGCGGGTGCGCAGACTGCCGAGGTCGGAGCCGGTGTTCGGCTCGGTAAAGACCGCCGTCGGCAGGGTCTCGGCGCTGGCGATGCGGGGCAGCCATTTCTCTTTCTGCGCCTCGGTGCCGCCGCAGAGGATCAGTTCGGCGGCGATTTCCGAGCGGGTGCCCAGCGAGCCGACCCCGATGTAGCCGCGCGACAGCTCTTCGCTGACCACGCACATCGACGCTTTGGTCAGGCCCAGCCCGCCGTATTCTTCGGGGATGGTCAGGCCGAAAACGCCCATCTCGGCCAGTTCCTCGATCACCTCCATCGGGATCAGCTCATCCTTGAGGTGCCAGTCATGGGCGTGCGGCTCGACCTTTTCCACCGCGTAGCGGCGGAATTGGTCGCGGATCATCTCAAGCTCTTCGTCCAGACCGCTGACGCCAAAGGTCACATCGGCGCTACGTTCTTGCATCAGTTCGACCAGCCGGCTGCGCGCGGCTTGGGTGTTGCCCGCGCGGGTAAGACTGGTGATCGCGGGGTCGTTGAGCGCGGCCTCATCCTCGGCGCTCAACCCCAGATCTTGCAGGCGCAGCATTTCGCCTTGGTTCATCTGGATGCCGCCGCTGATCTGGCAAAGGTATTCGCCAAAGGCGATCTGGTGCAGCAGCTGCTCCACCTCGCCAAAGCGGCCTTCGCCTTGCAGACGTTCGGCCCAAAGCTGCATTTGCCGCAGGGCTTGGACATAGGTGGCGAGCCAAGCAAGCCCGTGGGCGGCGGTCTGATTGGCCTCGATCAGCTTGGCCGAAACCCGGTCGCCATCGCTCACCTGCGCGCGGACCGCGGCGGTGGCGGTTTCGAGCAACTGGTCGAGCGGCGGCAGGGCCGCGCCGGTCTGCCCGATCAGATCGTCGAGAATTACGCGATGCATCGTCATGTCCTGACCGTCATGTGCCATGGGCTGTCCTTTCTTGCTTGGGACAGGCATAGACCCTTCGCAGTCGCAGCACAACAAAGATACGTTTTGCTGCGGCATTTTGTTCTAATCTTGCGCAGTCATTTTTGACGTGCGGCCCCGGAGGAGGGTGCTATGTAACGGTATGAACAGTATTTTCCCCTTTCTCACCCCGTTCGAATTTTATGCTGCACTTGCAATCGGTCTTTGCGGTGGCTTCGTCAAAGGCGTGGTGGGCTTTGCCCTGCCGCTGGTGCTGATTTCCGGTCTCACGACCTTCATGGCGCCCGATCTGGCCTTGGCGGGGTTGATTCTGCCCACGGTGCTGGCCAACGCTTTCCAAGCGCTGCGGCAGGGGCCGCAGGCCGCGCTGCGGTCGATCAAGCTGTTTTGGGTGTTTCTGCTCTGCGGTGGCGTGATGCTGGTGCTCTCCGCCCAGATGGTGCGGCTGGTGCCGGCGACCGTGATGCTGCTGATGATCGGCGTGCCGGTGGTGCTCTTTGCGCTGCTGCAACTGTCGAAACATCAGTTTCATCTGGCCCAGCGGTCGACGAAGGTCGAGGCGCTGGTGGGCGGGTTTGCCGGGGCCGTCGGGGGGATTTCCGGCATCTGGGGGCCGCCTACGGTGGCCTATCTCACCGCGCTCGGGACCGCGAAACATGATCAGATGCGGATCCAAGGGGTGATCTACGGGCTGGGCGCGGTGGCGCTTCTCGTCGCGCATATCGGCTCGGGCGTTCTGAACGCGCAGACCTGGCCCTTCTCGGCGCTGTTGATTCTGCCGGTGATGCTGGGGGTTTGGCTCGGCAGCAAGGTGATGGACCGTGTTGATCCGGTGCTGTTTCGCAAGATGACTTTGGTGGTCTTGATGGTGGCGGGGTTGAACCTGATCCGGCGGGCGATTTTTTAATCGGTTGAAGTTGCCCCCCGGGCCCGGAAGCCGGCCGCAGGCACCGGGCCATCGCTTGCACGCGGGAAGGCGATGACCCTCAGGAAACGATCGCGACGCATCGTATGCAGCTAGGCGCTAGCATTGTCCGATTTTGAGTAGGGTGGGTTTGCGCTCTCATCGCTTCTTCGAAGCGACTGCCGCGCGTCACACCTTACTTCGTAAGGTGTTTGGTGGAGCCTAGCGGGATCGAACCGCTGACTCAGAGTAGCCGCGCAGCGGATGCGCGTCAGTCAGCCCATCTATCGGGCGACGCATAGCAAAATCGAAGCGGAGGGTGATGGTGGAGCCTAGCGGGATCGAACCGCTGACCTCCTGCATGCCATGCAGGCGCTCTCCCAGCTGAGCTAAGGCCCCATCGTGGATCGTGATCGTGTGATCCGGGTCGTTCTGTGGCGCTGTCTAGGCGCTGGCGGAGGCGGGATCAAGCGGAAAATTGACCCCGCCGCCGATTAATTAATCTTCGTCGTCCGACGCCACATCGGCGAGGTCGTCGAGCGGTACTGTATCGTCATCATCGTCGTCATCGTCGAGGATGTCGTCGTCCAGATCCACATCGACCGCGTCATCGTCATCCACCAGGGATTCTTCATCAGCCTTGTCGCCCTTCTTGGCTTTGGCTGTGACTGCATCCTCGGCGTCCGCCGCGATCATGCGCGACTTGGAATTGTCGACCTCGACCTCTTCGCCCGTGTAGGGGCTGATGATCGGATTCTTGTTGAGGTCATAGAAGCGCTTGCCCGTAGTGGGGCACAGGCGCTTGGTTCCCCATTCTTCGTTGGGCATGAAACACCCCTTTATAATATTGCTGTTGCGTGTAGATGATTCCGGCCAAGTGCCATATGAGGGGGGCACTGTCAAAGGCTTTGGCCTCTATCTAGGGACGTTGCTCCGGTAATGAAAGACCCTGTGCTGCCCGGCAACCCGCCGATTCCGCTGATCCTGCGCCGTTCGGCGCGCGCGCGGCGCATCTCACTGCGCATCTCGCAACTGGACGGGCGGGTGACCCTGACGATGCCGAAACGGCTGGCGGAGCGTGAGGCGCTGGCCTTTGCCGAAAGCAAGCAAGACTGGATTCGCCAACACCTCGCCGCGCGGGGTGAGGATGTGATCGTGGCCCCCGGGGCAGAGCTTCCGGTGGGCGGCAAGCTGCTGCGCGTCCGCGGCGGGCAGGGGAGGGGTGTGCGGATTGGCCCCGAAGAGATCCTCGTGCCCGGCCCGGAGGAAAGCCTGGGCAAACGTCTGGCCGCACACCTGCGCGAGGTGGCGCGGGACCGCCTCGCTGGGGCCTGCGATGATTACGCCGCGCTACTGGGCAAGCCCTATGCCCGCATCACCCTGCGCGATACGCGCTCCCGCTGGGGGTCTTGTTCCAGCGACGGGGCGCTGATGTTCTCTTGGCGGCTGATCATGACCCCGCCCGAGGTGCTGGACTATGTCGCCGCGCATGAGGTCGCGCATCTGGCACAGATGAACCACTCCCCCGCCTTCTGGGCCGAGGTCACGCGGATCTACGGCGATTATCAGGCGCCGCGCCAATGGCTGCGCGACCACGGCGGCGGGCTGCACCGCTATCGCTTCTAGGCCAGCGTGGCGAAACGCGCCTTCAGCAGCGCTTCGGCATATTCATCCTCGGCCGTGCTGTCGTGCACCACGCCGCCGCCCACGTTCAGCCGCAGCCGCCCCTCTGGGTGACAGGTCGCCGTGCGGATCGCCACGTTGAACTGCATCGCACCCGTGGGGGCGACCCAGCCCACTGCCCCGCAATAGGCATCGCGCGGGGCCGGCTCCAAGGCGCGCAGGATCTGCATCGCCCGGATCTTGGGGGCGCCGGTGATCGAGCCGCAGGGAAAAAGCGCGTGAAAAAGGTCGGTCAACCGCTTTCCCGGCAAGACCTGCGCCGTGATGCGCGAGGTCATCTGATGCAGGGTCTCATAGGTCTCGATCTCGAACAGTTTCGGCACCTCGACACTGCCCGCCTCGGCGATCCGGCTGATGTCGTTGCGCAAAAGGTCCACGATCATCAGGTTCTCGGCCATGTTCTTTTCCGAAGCCGCAAGGTCGGCGCACAGCTTCGCGTCCTCCGCAGCATCCCGCCCGCGCCGCGCCGTGCCCTTCATCGGACGGGCGGTGAGCTGTCCCTCGGCGGTGAGCGCAAAGAACAACTCCGGCGAGCGTGACAAAAGCACAGGGCCGCCAAGATCGACGAAAGCCCCATGTGCCACGCTTTGCCGCTGGCGCAGCCGGGCATAAAGCGCCGCTGGCGTCCCGGTATAGCGCCCCTCCATCCCGAAGGTCAGATTGGCCTGATAGATGTCCCCCGCGCTGATGAAGTCCTGCACCTCGGCAAAGGCGGCCTGATACTGCGCAAAATCCCAATCCGGCGTGAGCGCCGATAGGCTGGCATCACCCGCATCTTCGGCAAAACCATAAGCCTCAGGCGCATCAAAAACGCCGAAGCGCAGCAGGGGCAGCCCGCGCGCCGCGGTCATCAACTCACGTAGCTTGTGCGAGCCGAGATAGCCCAATTCATAACTCGCATAGCCCGCCAACCACGCGCCGCTTTCCTGCGCCGCTTCAAGTGCTGCAAAGGCCGCAGGCACCTCAGCCGGGGTATCGGCACTGATGATCCGCCGCGGCGCGGTGAAGGCCGTGCCGTGCCCCAGCGGGCCAGTGTCGAAAAGAACGCAAGGGCCAGCCATGGCGCGCCTTAAAAGTCCGCAGGCACGCGCATATCGCGCAGGGGCCGCACGATATCGATGGATTCTTGGTAAATCGGATGCGCCTTATAGGCGGCCAGCGCCTCGGCATCCGGGAATTCGGCATAGACGACCACATCCACATCCCCCGACAGCGCATCAACACGGGTGTTTTCGCAGATCTCGAAAGTCGTCGAATGCGGAATGTCGGCCAATTTCCAAAGCCCCGCCACGATCGTCGGAATGTCCTTGGGGTCTTTGGCCGAGAAAAAGACCACATGACGGATGAAGTTTCGTTTGGTCACGGCGCGTCTCCTTAAGGCAGTTTGACCTCCGATAAATCGCCGCAAGGCCCGCGACAACGGGTGATCGCGTCTTGGCTGCAAAATGCCGCGCTTGACGGGTGGCTGGTTTGTGATCACAACCGCATCATGAACCTGACCCCACGCCCTGTCGAGGCCACGCCGCTGGCCCATGATCGTGTCTACCGCCGCCTGCGCGCGCGGATCATGCATGGCGATCTGCCGCCCGGCCACGCGCTGACCCTGCGCGGCATCGGTAAGGAATATGAGGTCTCGATGACCCCGGCCCGCGAAGCGGTGCGGCGGCTGGCGGCAGAGGGGGCGCTGACCATGTCGACCTCCGGGCGCATCTCCACCCCCGAGCTCAGTAACGAGCGGATCGAGGAATTGGCCGCCCTCCGCGCGCTCTTGGAGGTCGAGCTTGCCTCACGCGCCCTGCCACGCGCCCATATGGCGCTGATCGAGCGGATGCAGACGATCAACACCAATATCGCCGAGGCCGTGGCCCATCGCGATGCCGTCAGCTACATCCGCACCAATCTCGAATTTCACCGCACGCTCTACCTGCGTGCCCAAGCGCCCGCTATGCTCGCCATGGCAGAAACGGTCTGGCTGCAACTCGGCCCCACCATGCGCGCGCTCTATGGCCGCCTGCGCCGGACCGAGCCGCCGCATTTCCACCGTCTGATCATCGCCGCCCTGCGCGCGGGCGATGAGCCGGGGCTGCGGCTGGCGGTGCGTTCGGATGTGACCCAAGGGCTGCGCATGCTGGCCAGCTGATCCCGCCCATGGCTTGACAGCCGGGCAGCAGCGGCGCATCAAAGGCATATGGAAAAGACCAGCTTCACATCTGTCTATTACCCCCGCTCCTGACCGGCGCGGCACCCTTTCCATATCCACAAGCCGCCACAGCGCGGCTTATCCTGTCTCCCTGTGGCCTCACAGAAAGAGACGACATGCCCCCCATTCGACCCGCCGCAAAATCCGACCTGCCGATGGTGCTCGATCTGGCCCACGCGCTGGCCGCCTACCACGGTGACACCGCCACCGTGACGCGCGCCGCGTTGGAACGTGACTGCTTCGGCCCCACACCCTGGGTGACCCTTCTGGTGGCCGAAGGCGCCACCGGCCTGCATGGCTATGCCGCGCTCTGCCCGCAGATGCAGTTGCAATTCGGCGCAAGAGGGATGGACCTGCACCACCTCTTCGTCTGCGACACGGCCCGCGGTCGCGGCATTGGCCGCGCGCTGGTCGAAGCGGCGCTGGACCACGCCCAGAGCCAAGGATGCAGCTATGTAACCGTGGGCACGGATACAAAAAGCCGGCGCGCGCAGGGTTTCTACCGCGCCGCCGGTTTCGATCAAATCACGCCCGATCCGCGTTTTCGGCGGCGGCTGGCTTAGGCTGCCAGCCCCTTGCGCCCCATCTCAAGGAACTTGGTCCGGCGTTCCTGAACCAGCGTCTTGCCGTCCTTGCCGTCAAGCTCCTTGAGCATCGCTTCGATCGACTTGCCCACGGCCTTGATCGATTCCTCGGCATGGCGATGCGCACCCCCCATCGGCTCAGGGATGATCTGGTCGATCACGCCAAGCGTCTTGAGCTCATCCGCTGTTAGACGCATCTGCTCGGCGGCCTCGCGCATCTTCTCGCTGTCTTTCCACAGGATCGAGGCACAGCCTTCGGGCGTAATCACCGAATAAACCGAATGCTCCAACATCGCGACACGGTTCGCCGTGGCGAATGCCACCGCCCCGCCAGAGCCGCCTTCGCCTACAATCACGCTGACCAAAGGCACGCCGATCTGCAGACATTTCTCGGTCGAACGGGCAATCGCCTCGGACTGGCCGCGCTCTTCGGCACCCTTGCCGGGATAGGCGCCGGGCGTGTCGACGATGGTAACCACCGGCAGGTTGAACTTGTCGGCCAGTTCCATCAAGCGCACCGCCTTGCGATAGCCCTCAGGCCGCGCCATGCCGAAATTACGCTCAATCCGGCTCTTGGTGTCATTGCCCTTCTCATGGCCAATCACCACGACAGGCGTATCATTGAACCGCGCCAACCCGCCCATGACGGCCAGATCATCGGCAAAGTTCCGATCCCCCGCCAAAGGCGTAAACTCGGTGAACAGCGCCTCGATATAATCCTTGCAATGGGGCCGCTCCGGATGACGCGCCACCTGACATTTCCGCCAAGGCGTCAAAGAGCCATAAAGGTCTTCGAGCATCCCGGCGGCTTTCTTATCCAGCGCGCGGGCCTCATCGGTGATGTCCATCTCTTCATTGGACCGGGCCAACGCCCGCAGCTCTTCCGCCTTGCCTTCGATCTCGGCCAGGGGTTTTTCGAAATCCAGATATTGGGTCATTGCATGCTCCGGCTTGTTGCCTGTGTATATGGAGCGCCGCGCGCCGGTTTGCAACGCGGGTTTGCAAGGCAGGCAAGCCCACGCCCCTCCCTCTTCATCCTTTTTCAAATACCCTCGGGGGTCCGGGGGCAGGGCCCCCGGCGGCTCGCCAAAAGCGCTTAGCTCCCGGCGATCATCTCGGACTGGCGTACGATCACCTCCGCCTGTTTGATGCTGGCGATATCCACCAAACGCCCCTTATAAACGGTGGCCCCTTCGCCCTTGGCCTTGGCCTCTTCCATCGCCGCGAGGATTTCGCGCGCCTCGGCCACGGCCTCTTGCGATGGGGTGAACACCTCGTTGCTCAGCGCCACCTGCTTGGGGTGGATCGCCCATTTGCCGACCATGCCCAAGGTGGCCGAGCGGCGCGCCTGTGCGCGGAAACCCTCGTCGTCCGAGAAATCGCCGAAAGGCCCATCAACTGGCAGCACACCATGGGTCCGACATGCCGCGACGATCGCCGCCTGTGCCCAATGCCACGGGTCCGACCAATGCTTCTGGTCGCCGCGCTGCATATAATAGTTCTCCTGCGTGCCCCCGATGCCGGTGGTCTGCATGCCCATCGACGCAGCGAAATCCGCGGCACCGAGCGACATCGCCTGCAATCGCGGCGAAGAGGCGGCAATTTCTTCGACATGGGCGATGCCTGCCGCGCTTTCGATGATGACCTCGAAACTGATCTTCTTGCTGCGCCCCTTGGCTGTCTCGATCGCCGTTACCAGCGCGTCGACGGCATAGACGTCCGCCGCGCAGCCGACTTTCGGGATCATGATCTGGTCAAGCCGTTCGCCGGCCTGTTCCAGCAATTCCACCATGTCCCGGTACCAATAGGGCGTGTCGAGCCCGTTGATCCGCACCGACAGCGTCTTGTTGCCCCAGTCGACGTCAGAGATCGCGGCAATCACATTCGCGCGCGCACTGTCCTTGTCCGACGGCGCCACGCTGTCTTCAAGGTCGAGGTTGATCACATCGGCATCCGACGCTGCCATCTTTTCAAAGATCGCCGGGCGGGAGCCGGGGCCGAACAATTGGCAGCGGTTCGGGCGGGCAGGGGCGGCAGGCTGAATGCGGAAGCTCATGGGGCACCTATGGGTAATATTGTTTCATCGCGTGTCTTCATTCTGGTATGAAATTACGTCGCCAATCGCAAGGAGGTTTTCGCAGTTGCAGCATTACGAGAGGTTCGCCCCTCGGCGAATGCCGCGCACGAATTTTGCGCAGCCAAGGGTAATTTGCGGGAAATACAGCGCATTTGCATGCAGATGCGTCGACAACGCCACGCACTTGCGTATTCTCGCGCGCAATATGCGGACAAATTCAATGCCGGAGGCTTGCCATGATCAAAACCCCCTATCTGCTCTTTCTGGGCGACGCGCCTGACTCTCTGTCCGCCAAGGTCGCACAAGGCATCAAGGATTGGCGGCCCGACAATGCGGTCGGCCAGTTCCGCATGGCGGGCTGCAAGGCCGATCTCGGTCTGCAAGACATGACGCTGGCCGAAGCGCGTGAGGCGGGGGCCGAGACATTGGTCATCGGTGTCGCCAACCGTGGCGGTAAAATCAGCGCGGCATGGAAAGAGGTGCTGATTGAGGCGCTGAACATGGGCTTTGACATCGCCTCGGGCCTGCACAATCTGTTGCGCAACGAAGCCGATCTGGTGACGGCTGCCGAGGCCAACGGCACCACATTGCATGACGTGCGCGTGCCCAGCGTCGAATACCCCATTGCCGACGGCAAGAAACGCAGCGGCAAGCGGGTTCTGGCCGTGGGCACCGATTGCTCGGTCGGGAAAATGTACACCGCCCTCGCGCTGGACGAGGCAATGCGCGAGAAGGGCATGAAAAGCACCTTCCGCGCCACCGGCCAGACCGGCATCCTGATCACCGGCGAAGGCGTGCCGCTGGATGCGGTGATCGCCGATTTCATGGCCGGATCGGTGGAATATCTCACCCCCGCCAATGACGATGACCATTGGGACATCATCGAAGGGCAGGGCAGCCTGTTCCACGTCTCTTATTCCGGGGTGACTATGGCGCTGATCCACGGCGGCCAGCCCGATGCGCTGATCCTGTGCCATGAGCCGACCCGGACCCATATGCGCGGCCTGCCGGAATACAGCCTGCCCAGTCTCGAAGCGGTGCGCGACATGGCGCTGACGCTGGCGCAGGTGCCGAACCCCAACTGCAAAGTCGTCGGTATCTCAGTCAACACCTACCACATGTCCGAGGCCGAGGCGGATGCCTATCTGGCCGAGGTTGAAGAGCGTCTTGGCCTGCCTGCGGTCGATCCCTTCCGCCAAGGGGCGGCGCGACTGGCCGATGCGCTGGCGGCGCTGTGACCATGCAGATCGACGTTACCGCAGATACGTTCAAACTGGCGCAGGTCTTTACCATCAGCCGCGGCTCGCGGACCGAGGCCAAAGTGCTGACCGTCCGCGTGACCGAAGGCGGCGTGACCGGCTGGGGCGAATGCGTGCCCTACGCGCGCTATGACGAGACCCTCGAATCGGTCACGGCTGAGATCAACGGCCTGCCGGGCGATATCACCCGCCAAGCGCTCTATGATCTGCTGCCTGCCGGGGCCGCACGCAACGCGGTCGACTGCGCGCTATGGGATCTAGAGGCCAAACGCGCAGGCAAGCGGGTGTGGGAACTGGCCGGGCTGACCGCGCCGGGGCCAGAGATCACGGCCTATACCCTTTCGCTGGACGAACCCGAGGCAATGCGCGCGCAGGCGGCGAAACACAGCTACCGGCCACTGCTGAAGATCAAGCTCGGCACGCCTGACGACATGCCGCGGCTCGAAGCGGTGCGCGCCGGGGCGCCCGATGCCACCATCATCATCGACGCCAATGAGGGCTGGTCGGCTGAGGTCTATGCCGACCTCGCCCCGCATCTGGTCCGTCTGGGTGTGGCGCTGGTCGAGCAACCTCTGCCCGCTGGCGAAGACGACGCGCTTTTGGGAATGGAGCGCCCGGTGCCGGTCTGCGCGGATGAAAGCTGCCATGACCGCGCCAGCCTGCCCGGCCTCAAGGGCAAATACGATGTGGTGAACATCAAACTCGACAAGACCGGCGGGCTGACCGAAGCGCTTTCCTTGCGCGATGCGGCGCGGGCGGAAGGCTTCGAGGTCATGGTCGGCTGTATGGTCGGCTCGTCGCTGGCCATGGCCCCGGCGACACTGGTCGCGCAAGGGGCAAAGGTGGTGGACCTTGACGGCCCGCTGCTTCTGGCAGAAGACCGCGACAATGCTTTGAAATTCGACGGCGCGGGCGTGCATCCCCCCGCCGCAGCGCTCTGGGGGTGACCATGCGAACTGTCTATGTAAACGGTGAATATCTGCCCGAGGATCAGGCCAAGGTCTCGATCTTTGACCGGGGTTTCCTGATGGCCGATGGGGTCTATGAGGTGACGAGCGTGCTGGATGGCAAGCTCATCGCCTTTGACGGCCATGCCGAGCGTCTGACCCGCTCGATGAACGAGCTTGACATGCGCGCGCCTGCGACCACCGAAGAACTGCTGGAAATCCACCGCGAGTTGGTGCGGCTGAACGACATCAAAGACGGGTTGATCTATCTTCAGGTCACGCGCGGGTCGGATGGCGACCGCGATTTCGCCTTCCCCGACCCCGAGACCACCGCGCCCTCGCTGGTGCTGTTCACGCAATCCAAGCCGGGGTTGGTCGACAACCCCGCCGCCCGTGACGGCATCCGCGTGATCAGCATCGAAGACATCCGTTGGGGCCGCCGCGATATCAAAACGGTGCAGCTGCTCTACCCGTCGATGGGCAAGATGATGGCCAAGAAAGCCGGTGTCGAAGACGCCTGGATGGTCGAAGAGGGTTTCGTGACCGAAGGCACGTCGAACAACGCCTATATCGTCAAGGACGGCAAGATCGTCACCCGCGAAACCTCCAGTGACATTCTGCACGGGATCACCCGTAAGGCGGTGCTGGAACTGGCCCGCGAGGCGCAGATGCAGGTGGAGGAGCGCAACTTCACCATCGAAGAGGCGCAGCAGGCGGATGAGGCTTTCGTCACCTCGGCCAGCGCTTTCGTGACGCCGGTGGTTGAGATCGACGGCGCCAAGATCGGCAGCGGCACGCCGGGCAAGCTTGCGCCCCGTTTGCGTGAAATCTATCTCGAAGAGATGCGCAAAACCGCGATCTGAGTTTCAGAACCGCGATAGAACCAGCCCCGCCGCCACCAGCGCGGCGGCGGCAATGCGGGTGGGGGTGATGGCCTGCACCGACAGCCCCAAGAGCCCCGTGGCATCGATCACCAGCGCCGCGCTCAACTGGCCAAGGATCAGCGCCGAGATCACTGTCAGCGCCCCCAGCGTTGGGATCGCCCAAAGCACCGACCAGACGTAGAAGGCCCCCAACACCCCGCCCAGCAGCAAAACGGGCGAGGCCGAGGCCGCGCGGGGCAGGGCGCTCAACTCGCCCCGCAGCAGCAAGACCCCCAACAGGATCGCAAAGCCGACGCCAAAGGACACCGCCGCCGCAGCGACTCCGCTGCCGATGTTGCGGCCTAAGGCAGCGTTGATCGGGGTTTGCAGGGCCACGGCGGCCCCGGCGATGGCGACGGTGATAAGGGCGAGGATGGGGGTGTTCATGGCGGCTCCGCTCTGTTTGGCCCCAGCATGAGAGATGTCCCGCCGGGTGCAAGGGCTTTCGCAGCGAGCGCCCGCGCGGCTAGACTGGCGCAAAGAGGAGGCCGCGATGCGCAGAGAGATTGACCGGGCAGAGATGGAAGCCGCCGTGGGCCGTGAATTGGGCGTCTCGCCGTGGTTCATGATGGATCAGGCGCGGATCGACGCCTTTGCCGATGTGACCGAGGACCACCAGTTCATCCATGTCGACCCGCTCCGCGCGGCCAAGACGGATTTCGGCGGCACCGTGGCCCATGGGATGCTCACCCTATCGATGATGTCGGGCATGGCTTACGGCGCGCTGCCGGTGGTGGCGGGCACGAAGGCGTCGATCAACTACGGGTTCGACAGCGTGCGCTTCATCGCACCTGTGCATTCCGGCAAGCGGATTCGGGGGCGGTTCACGCTGGCCGAGGCACAGAGGCGCGGGCGGGGTGACCTGATGACCCGCTTTGCCGCAACGGTAGAGATCGAAGGCGCCGCGCGGCCTGCGCTCAAGGCGGATTGGCTTGTGCTCTATCAGTTCTAGGCGAAGCCTTTGAGCACGCTTGGCCAAGGCAAAGGCGGGCGCACAGGGATGCACGCCCGCTTTGTGGGTTCATTCAAGCGGGTTGCTCAACCCTTTCCGACATTCTCTTCAAAAGCGGTTTTAAACGCCTCTTTCTGGCTGTCGTTCGCATCGGTCTGATAGTTGGCTTTCCATTCGTCCATCGTCATCCCGTAGAACAACTCGCGCGCCTCGTCCTTGCCCATCTCGATCCCGCGTTCGTTGGCGGCCTCTTGATACCAGCGCGACAGGCAGTTGCGGCAAAAACCGGCGAGGTTCATCATGTCGATGTTCTGCACATCCGTCCGATCTTCCATCAGGTGTTTCTGCAACCGGCGAAAGGCGGCAGCTTGCAGTTCGATCTCTTGTTGGCTGGGCATGACAGCTTCCTTCTCATATCACTGGACGGGACCGCGATGGACCGTCATTCTGATGAAACCTTTGACAGGCACTCATGGGGGCGCTAGGCCACCGGACAGGCGATGTTATCGTTAACATTCGCTCTGGGGACATAGGACACGAAGGAACAGATATGAGACGTTTGCGCAATGTAAAGATCGTGGCCACGCTTGGGCCAGCCTCTGAAACCCGAGAGGTGATCGCGGCATTGCACAACGCCGGGGCGGATGTTTTCCGCCTGAACATGAGCCACGGAAGCCACGAAGAGATCCGGGAAAAACACCGGATCATCCGCGATATCGAGAAAGAGACCGGCGGCGCGATCGGCATTCTGGCGGACCTTCAGGGGCCGAAGCTGCGCGTTGGTGTGTTCGAGGGCGATGGGCCAACCTTGGAAGAGGGGGCGTCTTTCCGGCTTGATCTTGACGAGACGCCGGGCGATGCGACCCGCGTCTGCCTGCCCCATCCTGAGATTTTCGCGGCGCTTGAGCCGGGCGCGAGCCTGTTGGTCAATGACGGCAAGATCCGCCTCAAGGTGCGCGACTGCGGCCCGGATTTCGCCGATTGCGAAGTGGTCACAGGCGGTGTCATCTCAAACCGCAAGGGCGTGAACGTGCCCGATGTGCTGCTGCCGCTGGCCGCGCTTTCCGAGAAAGACCGCGCCGATCTGGAGTTCGTCTGCGAATTGGGGGTCGACTGGCTCGCCCTCAGCTTTGTCCAGCGGCCCGAGGATGTGACCGAGGCGCGCGATCTGGTCAGAGGCCGGGCGGCGGTGCTGTCGAAGATCGAGAAGCCCGCGGCGGTGGAGCGGTTCGAAGCGATCTTGGATGTCAGCGATGGCATCATGGTGGCGCGGGGCGATCTGGGCGTGGAGCTGCCGGTGCAGAATGTGCCGCCGATTCAGAAACGTCTGGTGCGCAAATGCCGCGCGGCGGCCAAGCCGGTGATCGTGGCGACACAGATGCTCGAATCGATGATCGAAAGCCCGATGCCGACCCGCGCCGAAGTCTCGGACGTGGCGACCGCGATTTACGAAGGTGCCGACGCCGTGATGCTAAGCGCCGAATCTGCCGCCGGGGATTACCCGCTGCAGGCCGTGGCGACGATGGATAACGTGGCTCAAGAGGTCGAAGCCGATGCGACCTATACGCAGATCATCGAATCCTCGCGCACGGCGGATCGCACCACCGTGGCCGATGGCATCGTCGCCGCCGCGCGTGAGATTGCCGAGACGACGGACATCAAGGCGATCTGCTGCTTTACCCAATCGGGCACCACCGCCCTGCTGACCGCCCGCGAACGGCCCCGCGTGCCGATTATCGCCCTGTCGCCGCTGGTCAACACCGCGCGGCGTCTGGCGCTGAGCTGGGGCACGAATTGCATCATCACAGATGGACATGACCGGTTTAAGCTCGCCGTCTTGAGCGCCGCGCGGGCCGCCTTGTCAGAGGGTTACGCCGGACCGGAGGATCATATCGTGGTGACCGCAGGCGTGCCGTTCAACGTGCCGGGCAGCACCAATATTCTGCGCGTCGCGCCCTGTGACGAACGTTTGATTTACGCCTCCGATCCAGAGTAGCCTTTCCCCAGATAGGGGGATGTTGCGTGAACTCTGACTTGGCAATGGTGATGGGCATCGTTCTGGCGGTGCTGTCGATCCCCTCGATCCTGTCCGCGGTGACCGACCGTCGGTCGCCGCGCGCCTCGGCCATCACGATCTTGATCGCGGGCGGACTGATCGTCTTTGCGCTGCGCGAAAACCCGGGGCGCTATTCCTTTGAGAACCTGCCGGAGGTCTTCGTCTCGGTCGCGGCGGACTTCTTGCCCTGAGGGGCCGTGCGAAACCTCTTGCATCCCTGACCGACCGCGCCTATACGGCGCATCTTAGCCTGCACGACCGGCCTCAAGTGGCATGCCGAGTCGTGTTTATACCGAACTCAAAAGACGGAGACGGAAATGCCCAAGATGAAGACGAAATCGAGCGCCAAGAAGCGCTTCAAGGTCTCGGCGACCGGCAAGGTCATCGCCAGCCAAGCCGGCAAACAGCACGGTATGATCAAGCGGACCAACAAGTTCATCCGTAACGCACGCGGCACGACAACCCTGTCGGAAGCCGATGCAAAGATCGTCAAGGGCTTCATGCCCTACGCCCGCTGATTAAGGAGAGCCGAGATGTCCCGAGTTAAAGGTGGTACAGTCACCCACGCGCGTCACAAGAAGATCATCAAAGCCGCGAAAGGCTACTATGGTCGGCGCAAGAACGTCTTCAAGGTCGCCACGCAGGCGGTCGACAAGGCCAACCAATATGCAACGCGTGACCGCAAGAATCGCAAGCGCAACTTCCGCGCCCTGTGGATCCAGCGGATCAACGCCGCCGTGCGCAGCCACGACGAGGCGCTGACATACAGCCGCTTCATCAACGGCCTGACGCTGGCCGGCATCGAAGTGGATCGGAAGGTTCTGGCCGATCTGGCCGTGCACGAGCCCGAAGCCTTCGGTGCGATCGTCAAGCAAGCGCAGGACGCGCTGGCGGCCTAAGCCAAGATTGCTTTGAATTTGCGAAAGCCCTGCCGGATGGTGGGGCTTTTTGCGTTTGGGGGATCTGCGTTTCGGGCCGGCGTGCGGGCCTTGCCACAATCTTGCCCCGATAATCCCTTGCCACGGCCTTGCCTGCTCCTCACCCCCATGGACAATGTGCCCCAACGACAGGTCACTGTGCAGCCTATCTGCACCGGTGCCGCAGCAATTGGCGCTGTTCGTCGGCAAGTTATTTATAAATGGTGGGGACGTTTATGCCCGGAATTGTGATCAATAGGTTGGACGAAGACCCCCATGAGACGGTCTATGGTATTCGCGATGATACCAGTTCGCGCGGCGTCGATCTGGAGGGCGCGCGGATCACGCTGACCTATGCCGACGGCTCGGTCGAGACGCTGACGTGGCACGCAACAGATCCCTATACGAATGGCGCGGCGGTGGGGGAGGATACCCATATGTCCTTCGGCTATGACTGGCACCATCTGGAGACGACCAAACCGCTCGCCACGATGGAGATTGACCTCCAGCCCGCCAGTTCCGTCTTCGACACCACCACCACGTCGGATGACGATCCAAACGGTGGCTCGACCCCCACCTCGCTTGAGGGGTATCCCTTCCGCGTGGAGTCCGGCTCGCGGGATTTGGCCGGTGATCTTGAGGTGACCTATTCCGGCATCGTCAATCTGGCGGGCAGCCCGGCTGCGGGGGATCTTTTCACCACCATGACAGTCGATTTCTCAGACCTGCCCGAGGGCGGGTTATTGGGAAATTTGGCATGGAAGTCCGACATCGACACGATGCGCGAGGAGGGCGATCTGGTCTCGACCGGTGTGGCCTGTTTCGCGCGCGGCACGCTGATCACCACCGAGGCGGGCGATCTCCCGGTCGAGGCTTTGGCCCCCGGCGTGCGCGTGCTGACCCAAGGCCACGGCTATCAGGAGCTTGTCGCGGCGCTGCGCCGTTCGGTCGGGGCGGGGGAGTTGGCGAAGAACCCCAAGCTTTACCCCATCCGTATCCGTGCCGGAGCCTTGGGCGCAGGGCTGCCGAAGCGTGACCTCATGGTCTCAAGGCAGCATCGCATGGTCGCGCGTTCAGGCATCGTCAAGCGGATCTGCGGCGCGATGGCCGTGCTCGTCGCCGCGATCCGGTTGACCGAACTGCCGGGGGTGCATGTGGATGAGGGCATCTCACAGGTAGAGTATTTCCACTTGGTCTTTGAAAAACACCAGATCGTTTATGCCGAGGGCGCGCCGAGCGAGAGCTTTTTGCTGAATGCCGACACCGTGAAGACCCTCGGTCAGGCGCAGCGCGAGGAGTTCGCGACGCTCTTCCCCGCTTTGGTTGAGGGTGACGGCTTCGGCACCCCCGCGCATCAGATCCCAGCGGGGCCCGTGCAAAAGCGATTGGTCGCAAAGCACAAGAAAAACGGGCGCGCCCTGTTATCGGTTTAGGGTGTCGGGGTCATAGGGATTGTGGCTGGCGGCGGACAGGTTGATCCCGTCCTGTGACGCGCGGTGCGCAATCGCCTCTTCGCTGCGGTTCAGTTGCACCGCGATGAAGCTGGTCGCCGTGCCCTCTGCCGCAAGAATGCGAAGCTGTTCGAGGTCTTCGGCGCTCCATGGGGCGCCGGTGCTGCGGTCATAATCTGCCATGTCGGAGGCTCCTTTCACGGGCAAAACACGGCGCGGCCTGTGGCGGTTCCTCCCATGGGGAGAGGGGGCGCGGTCTTGCGCCCCCTCCTGCCGTCACTTCAAAAGCGCCAGCATCTCTTTCGCCGCTTCCTCGGACGAGGCGGGGTTCTGGCCGGTGACCAGCTTGCCGTCGACCAGCACATAAGACGCCCAATCGTCGCCTTTGCTGTAGTCGCCGCCGTTTTCCTTCAGCATGTCTTCGACCAAGAAGGGCACCACCTCGGTCAGACCAACGCCTTCTTCCTCGGTGTTGGTAAAACCGGTCACGCGCTTGCCCGAGACCAGCGGCTTGCCGTCGGCTTGGGTATCTTTGAACACGGCAGGCGCGTGGCACACGGCCCCCACGGGGCGGTCGGAGGCCCAGAAGGTTTCGATCAGGCGCTTGCTGTCGGCATCATTGGCCAGATCCCACAGGGGGCCGTGGCCGCCGGGGTAGAAGATCGCATCGAAACCGTCGGCGTCCACATCGCCCAGCACTTTGGTCGAGGCCAGCGCCTGCTGCGCGGCGTCATCGTCTTTGAACCGGCGGGTGGCATCGGTCTGCGCGTCTTCGCTGTCGCTATTGGGGTCGAGCGGCGGCTGCCCGCCCTTGGGTGAGGCCAGCGTCACATCCGCGCCCGCGTCTTTGAAAACGTAATAGGGGGCTGCGAATTCTTCGAGCCAGAAACCGGTCTTATTGCCGGTGTCGCCCAATTCGTCATGCGATGTCAGAACCATCAGGATTTTCATAGGTCTCTCCTTTCGGGGGAGGTTGGGCGCGCCGCTGAAGCAGGGCGCGCCGAGGGGATGCGGCCTAACGCTTTGCGGAGGTGGTGGTTCCCCCATGGCGCCACAACCCCTACGGCTTGCATTCGAGGGGCGAGAGGGCTAGCAGGACGGGGTATTATTCCAAGGGCCTGTCATGGACGATCTGAAGCAAAAGTACCTGAGCCAAATCGCCGATGCTGGCGACGAATCCGCGCTGGAAGACATCCGGCTGGCCGCCGTGGGCAAAAAGGGCGAAGTGGCGCTGAAAATGCGCGAGCTTGGCAAGATGACCCCCGAAGAGCGGCAGGTCGCTGGCCCCGCGCTGAACGCGCTGAAGGATGAGATCAACTCGGCCCTCGCCGCCAAGAAGGCCGGCCTTGCCGATGCCGCGCTGGACGAGCGCCTGCGCAGCGAATGGCTCGACGTGACCCTGCCCACGCGGCACCAGCGTCAGGGCAGTATCCATCCGGTCAGCCAAGTGACCGAAGAACTGACCGCGATCTTTGCCGAAATGGGCTTTTCCGTCGCCGAAGGCCCGCGCATCGACACCGATTGGTACAACTTCGACGCGCTGAACATCCCCGGCCACCACCCCGCGCGGGCCGAGATGGACACCTTCTATATGGCGCGTGCCGAGGGTGACGAGCGCGCCCCCCATGTGCTGCGCACCCATACCTCGCCTGTGCAGATCCGCACGATGGAGGCCGAAGGCGCGCCCCTGCGCATCATCTGCCCCGGCGGTGTGTATCGTGCCGATTACGACCAGACCCACACGCCGATGTTCCATCAGGTCGAAGGTCTCGCGATCGACAAGGATATCTCGATGGCGAACCTCAAGTGGACGCTTGAGGAATTCTTTGCCGCGTTCTTCGAGATCGACGGCATCAAGACCCGCTTCCGCGCCTCGCACTTTCCGTTCACCGAGCCTTCGGCCGAGGTCGACATCCAGTGTTCTTGGGTCGACGGCCAGCTGCGCATCGGCGAGGGTGATGGCTGGTTGGAGGTGCTCGGCTCCGGCATGGTGCACCCCAAGGTGTTGCAGGCGGGCGGGATCGATCCGAACGAGTGGCAGGGCTTTGCCTTTGGCATGGGGATCGACCGGATCGCGATGCTGAAATACGGTATTCCGGATCTGCGGGCGTTCTTTGATTCAGACCTGCGCTGGCTGCGGCATTATGGGTTCGCGAGCTTGGATCAGCCGAATTTGCATGGTGGGTTGTCGCGCTAAACTGCGCATGGAGCCTGCGACGACCGCCGCAGAAACATCAAAATGCACCGCGTGAGGCATGTCTGATATGAAACTCTTTCGACACGAGAACCGCGAGAACAACGCCCGATCTCGCGCGCTTTATGCGAAGTTCGAGATCGCCTACACGCTTATCGATTTCTGCGCGGCTGTCTGTTTCGTTGTCGGCTCCGTGCTGTTTTTCTTCGAAAGCACGCAGACCAGCGCGACATGGCTCTTTTTGATCGGGTCGATCTTCTTTGCGGCCAAGCCTTGTCTGCGGGTGGTCCGCGAAATCAAACTTTATCGGATGGGCGACATGGCCGATCTGGCCAAACGTTACGAGAATTAGGGAACGATCATGAAATTCACCCTCTCCTGGCTCAAGGACCATCTCGACACCACGGCGTCGATTGATGAGATCACCTATGCCCTGACCGACCTCGGCCTCGAAGTCGAAGGCGTCGAAAACCCGGCGGCGAAGCTTGCCGAGTTCACCCTCGGCTATGTGCAATCGGCCGAGAAACACCCCGATGCGGACCGGCTGAACGTCTGTCAGGTGGAAACCGACGAAGGCGTCATGCAGATCATCTGCGGCGCGCCCAATGCCCGCGCGGGCATCACCGTCGTCGTGGCCAAGCCGGGCGTCTATGTGCCGGGGATCGACACAACCATCGGCGTGGGCAAAATTCGCGGCGTCGAAAGCTTCGGTATGATGGCCTCCGAACGCGAGATGGAGCTGAGCGAAGAGCACGACGGCATTATCGAACTGCCCTCGGGCAAGCCCGGCGACCGGTTCATCGACTGGCTGGCCGAGAATGATCCCGCGAAGGTCGACCCGGTGATCGAGATCGCGATTACGCCTAACCGCCCCGATGCGCTCGGCGTGCGCAGCATTGCGCGCGACCTCGCGGCGCGGGGTCTGGGCAAGCTGAAGCCGCGCGATTGCGACGCGGTGGCGGGTAGCTTTGCCTCGCCGATCAGCGTCAGCATTGATGACGACACGCTGGACGGCTGCCCGGTGTTCTATGGCCGCTTGATTAAAGGCGTGAAGAACGGCCACAGCCCGCAGTGGCTGCAGGACCGGCTCCGCGCCATCGGGCTGCGGCCGATCTCGTTCCTCGTGGACGTGACCAACTTCTTCACCTTCGACCGCAACCGCCCGCTGCATGTCTTCGACGCCGACAAGGTCGCGGGCAATCTCCGCGTGCACCGCGCCAAGGGCGGCGAGGAGATCGCGGCGCTCGATGAGAAGAGCTACACCCTGCAAGAGGGCCAGATGGCTATCTCCGACGATAGCGGCGTGGAAAGCATCGCGGGCATCATGGGCGGCGAGGCGACCGGTGTGACCGAGGAGACGGTGAACGTCTTTGTCGAGAGCGCCTATTGGGACCCGGTCCAGATCGCCTATGCGGGCCGCGCGTTGAAGATCAACTCGGACGCGCGCTACCGGTTCGAGCGCGGCGTCGACCCGGCCTTCACGCCCGAGGGGCTTGAGCATGCCACGCGGATGATCCTCGATCACGCGGGCGGTGAGGCCTCCGAGGTTGTGGTCGCGGGGCAGGTGCCCGACACCTCGCGCGCCTACAAGCTTGATACCGCGCGGGTGCAGTCGCTCGTGGGCATGACGATCCCTGAGAGTGACCAGCGTGAGACGCTGAACGCGCTCGGCTTCCATCTCGACGGCGACATGGCGCAGGTGCCAAGCTGGCGGCCTGATGTGCAGGGCGAGGCCGATCTGGTCGAGGAAGTCGCGCGCATCGCCTCGCTGACGCAGCTCGAAGGCAAGCCCCTACCGCGCCTGACCACGGGCGTGCCGCGCCCGGTGCTCTCTCCCATGCAGCGCCGCGTGGTGACGGCACGGCGCACGGCGGCGGCGCTCGGCTACAACGAATGCGTGAGCTACAGCTTCATCGACCAAGCCTCGGCGGCGCTCTTCGGGGGCGGCACCGATGTGACGCGGCTGGAGAACCCGATTTCGTCGGACATGAGCCACATGCGGCCCGACCTGCTGCCCGGCCTGCTGCAAGCTGCCGCCCGCAATCAGGCCCGCGGCTTTGCCGACATGGCGTTGTTCGAGGTCGGCCCCGCCTTCTCCGGCGGGGAGCCGGGCGAGGAGCAGGTCATGGTCTCCGGTCTTCTGGTGGGTCGCACCGGCCCGCGGGATGTGCATGGCGCGGCGCGCGCGGTGGATGTCTATGACGTGAAAGCCGATGCCGAAGCAGTGCTGGCCGCCATCGGCGCGCCCGCCAAGGTGCAGATCCTGCGCGGGGCTGATGAATGGTGGCACCCGGGCCGTCACGGCAAGATCTGCCTCGGCCCCAAGAAGGTGCTCGGCGTCTTCGGCGAGGTGCATCCGCGCGTTCTGGCGGCGATGGACGTGAAGGGCCCGGCGATGGCCTTCACCCTCTACCCCGCTGAAGTCCCGCTGCCGCGCAAATCCGGCGCCACGCGCCCAGCATTGCAGATCAGCGACCTGCAGGCGGTCGAGCGTGACTTCGCCTTTGTCGTCGATGCCGATGTCGAGGCGCTGGCGCTGGTCAATGCCGCCAAGGGTGCCGACAAGAATCTGATCGAAGACGTGCGCGTTTTCGACGAGTTCATCGGCGGCAGCCTCGGCGAAGGTAAGAAATCCCTCGCCATCACCGTGCGCCTGCAGCCCAGCGACAAGACGCTGAAGGATGCAGACATCGAAGCCGTGGGTGCTAAGGTGGTCGAAAAGGTGACCAAGGCCACCGGCGGCGTGCTGCGCGGCTGAACCAAGGAAGGACGGAAACGATGAAAGTCTACCTCTCCGGTGAAATCCACACCGATTGGCGCGAACAGATCACCGAAGGGGCGCGCAGCCTCGACGTGACCTTCACGGCGCCCGTCACCGACCACGCCGCCTCTGATGACTGCGGCGTGGCGATCCTCGGCGCGGAGGACGACAAGTTCTGGCATGACCGTAAGGGCGCACAGATCAACGCGATCCGCACCCGCAAGGCGATTGCCGAGGCGGATGTCGTCGTGGTGCGTTTCGGTGACCAGTACAAGCAGTGGAACGCGGCCTTCGATGCGGGCTATGCCGCAGCACTTGGCAAATCGCTGATCATCCTGCACGGCCCCGACCACGCCCATGCGCTGAAAGAGGTCGACGCGGCGGCGCTCGCCGTGGCCTCCGAGCCTGCGCAGGTGGTGGAGATTCTGCGCTATGTCCTGACCGGTACGCTGCCGGGGTGACGCGGCAGCGGGGCTAGCCGCGTTAAAATTGAACATCTATCAAGGGTTTAAGCGCGAATCGATTCGGCAGCGTGCTGGACGCCGCTGCTTTGCGGACTAAACCTTCACTAGCTGGAGGTTCATCAGCCGTGATCTGCCCCCCGAAAGGCAGGCCATATCCGACCCCCGCTGTCGTGCCATAATCGCGCGGCGGGTTAACTTTGGAAGGAGAAGGTCCATTTTAGCCGACACGCCCGCAGAGCAGGACGAGCGTCTAGAGACGCTCTATTCCTATGATATTCTTGATACCGAAGCCGAAGCGGATTTCGACGATATCGTCGAGCTTTCGTCCAATATCTGCGAAACGCCCGTCTCTCTGATCAGTCTGGTTGATGAAAAGCGCCAATGGTTCAAGGCGCGCGTCGGGTTCGAGCCGCATGAGACGGCCCTTGATCAATCGGTCTGCTCTCATGCTATTCTCGATGAGGGCTATACCGAGATTGCGGATATGGGGGCGGATCCGCGCACCTCCGACAATCCGCTTTATGTTGGCGACCCTCGGGTGAAATTCTATGCCGGTGCCAATCTTGTCGCGCCGAACGGCCAGCCGATTGGCACGCTTTGCGTGCTGGATACCAAGCCGCGGACCCTGAATGATTTTCAACGCCAAGCGCTGCAAACCCTGTCGCGCCATGTGATGATGCAGTTGGAACTGCGCAAGAAAATCCGCATCGAAGCGGCGCTGCGCGCCGAGATGGACCACCGGGTGAAGAACTCGTTCCAGACCATCGCCTCATTGCTGCGCATGGCGACGCGCAAGGTGCAAGACCCCGACGCCAAGGACGTGCTTGCCCTTGTCGAGCGCCGTTTCGGCGCGGTGGCATCGCTGCACAGCGAGTTGATGGGGCAGGGTGGCCGAAGCAAGGTGCAAACCACCTCCTATCTCGAACAACTGAACAAGCTTCTCGCCGCCAGCGCGCCGGACCACGTTACCATCTTTTGCGCGGCTGAGCCGGGCGAGTTGCAGGCCGTGCAGGCCTCAGCCCTCGGCATGATCGTGAGCGAATTCGTGGCCAATTCGATCAAACACGCCTTCGCCGGGGACCGGGCAGGGGAAATCAAAATCTCCCTACGGCGGCAGAAGGGGGCCGAGGGCTGGCTTTTGGAATGCCGTGACAATGGCTGCGGCCATGCCGGTGCCGTCTCGGGGGCCGATAGCACGGGGCTGGGGCGGATGTTAATGGCCACGGCAGCCGAGCAGTTGAACGGGCGTCTGACGACCGATTTCAGCCCCGAGGGCGCGCTTTTGCGGGTCTGTTTTCGGGATTGAACAGGCGCGGGCCGTAAAACGCGCGATTTACCGTAAAACTTTATTGACCGTTCTATATGCTAGTCCGCACTATCGACCGTGATGGCGGGGTTATCGGCGCGCCTTAGAATAGGGACAGAACTGTGATTCAAGAATTCAAGGATTTCATCGCCAAGGGCAATGTCATGGACATGGCCGTTGGTATCATCATCGGCGCGGCCTTCACGGCGATCGTGTCGTCACTGGTGGCGGACCTGATCAACCCGATCATCGGGCTTTTCACCGGCGGGGTGGATTTCACCAATAACTATGCCGTGCTGTCGGGCGATGTGCCCGCGACGGCTTCGCTAGAGCAGGCGCGGGAGGCGGGGGCTTCGGTCTTCGCCTATGGCTCGTTCCTGATGGCCGTGATCAACTTTTTCATCATCGCCTTCGTGGTCTTCATCCTGGTGAAGATGGTGAACCGGGTGAAGGCGGCTGCGGAAAAGCCGGATGAGGTGGCACCAGAGGTCAAGACCGGCCCATCGCAGCTCGATGTATTGTTGGAAATTCGAGACGCTTTGAAGACGCGCTGAGCGCTGCTTTCGAAATGGAAAGGCCCGCCAATCTGGCGGGCCTTTTGTTTGGCCGCTGACGTTCAGCCCGCGATGGCCTGATCCGCGGTGATGCTGTCGAGCCCAAGCGCTTCGCCCACGGCGGCATAGGTCAGCTTGCCCGCGTGGACGTTCAGCCCGGCCTTGAGGTGCGGGTCATCCGCGCAGGCCTGTTTCCAGCCCTTGTCGGCCAGTGCCAGCATGAAGGGCATGGTGGCGTTGCCAAGCGCGATGGTCGAGGTGCGCGCCACCGCGCCGGGCATATTGGCCACACAGTAATGCATGATGCCGTCGACCTCATAAACCGGGTCTTGGTGCGTCGTCGCCTTGGAAGTCTCGAAGCAGCCGCCTTGGTCGATGGCCACGTCGACCAGCGCCGCTCCGGGTTTGAGTTCCGACAGTTGCGCGCGGCTGATCAGCTTGGGGGCCGCGGCCCCGGGGATCAGCACCGCGCCGATGATCATATCGGCCTCACGCGCCAGTTCGATGGTGTTGCCCGCGCTGGCATAGGCGGTCTTGAAGGTGCCGCCATAGATGTCATCGAGATAGCGCATCCGGGGCAGGGAGCGGTCGAGCACGGTCACATCCGCGCCCATGCCCGCGGCGATGCGGGCCGCATGGGTGCCGACGACGCCGCCGCCGATGACCATAACCTTAGCCGGGCCGACACCGGGCACGCCGCCCATCAGCACGCCGCGCCCGCCATTGGCCTTTTGCAGCGTCCATGCGCCGACCTGCGGTGCCAAACGGCCCGCGACCTCGGACATTGGGGCCAGAAGGGGCAGGCCGCCATTGCGGTCGGTCACGGTTTCATAGGCAATCGCCGTGCAGCCCGAGGCTAGCAGATCGTGGGTTTGATCCGGGTCGGGCGCGAGGTGCAGATAGGTGAAGAGCAGCTGGCCTTCGCGCAGCATCTTGCGTTCGCCCGCCTGCGGCTCCTTGACCTTGACGATCATGTCGGCTGTGGCAAAGATCTCCTCGGCCGTGTCGATGATGGTGGCGCCTGCGGCGGTGTAGTCAGCGTCTTCGAAACCCGCGCCGACCCCGGCCCCCGCCTGCACGATAACCTCATGCCCATGGGCGATGGCTTCTTGTGCGGCATTGGGCGTCAGGCCGACGCGGAATTCCTGCGGTTTGATTTCTGTCGGGCATCCGATTTTCATGGGGGGTCCTCCTCCTCCGTAGTGGGACAGGATTATCATATCCGCCGTGCATATCGCTGCGAAATTGGGGTCGCCAAGGGGCGCATCCTTCGAATATAATCGCGCTGGGTTGCTTCCTCACGCGAAAGTATTGCGCATATGGCCTTGGATGAGATTGATCGGCGTGTTCTGCGGGCTTTGCAGCGCAATGGGCGGATGTCCAATGCTGAACTGTCGGAGGTGGTGCATCTGTCGCCTTCGGCCTGTCATCGCCGTGTACAGCGGTTGGAGAAGGAAGGGTATATCCGCGACTATGTGGCCCTCTTGGACCCGCGCAAGCTGGATATGCCGACGACGGTCTTTGTGGAGATCACTCTACAGGCGCAGGCCGAAGAGGTGTTGGAGGCCTTCGAGAAGTCGGTCTCGCGCATTCCCGACGTGTTGGAGTGTCACCTGATGGCCGGGACGGCGGATTACCTGTTGAAGATCGTGGCCGAGAATACCGAAGATTTCGCTCGTATTCACCGCCAGCATTTGGCGCGGCTGCCGGGGGTGGCGCAGATGCAGTCGAGTTTTGCGCTCAGGACGGTGTGCAAGACCACGGCGCTGCCGGTGTAGTTGGAAAGCCCGGAATCAAGGCCGTAAGGCCGCCGGGCAGCGCCAGACCGCCCGGACGGGCTGGCGCTTTTGCAATCGGAGTGCTGGCCCGGAGCCTTGCACATGGGTTGCCGCCATAAACTGCCCAATCGAAGGGATTTCGAGCGCCATTCCGCGGTCTGGCGCTGCCCGGCTCCGCTGCGCTCCCCCACAAAACAAAACCCCCGCTGCCATGGGCACCGGGGGTTCTATATCTGTCGCGTGTCGCGGGGATGATTTACATCATACCTTCGCGTTGCGCTTTTTTGCGTGCCAGCTTACGGGCACGGCGGATCGCTTCAGCTTTCTCGCGCGCTTTTTTCTCGGACGGTTTCTCGAAATGTTGCTTGAGCTTCATTTCACGGAAAACGCCTTCGCGCTGGAGCTTTTTCTTCAGAGCCCGGAGGGCCTGATCGACGTTGTTGTCGCGAACACTAACCTGCATGTGGTTGTCACCACCTTTCTAGGATAAAGTTGCAAGGAATTGCAGGAAATGGGCCTATAACAGCCTATATCACGTTTGTCCACCCCATCACGCCCCGATAGGAGCCCGCCATGACACCGCCCAAGGCCGACCCAAAGGACCAATTGCTGGATGCCGCATTGATGCATGTGCCGTTTGACGGCTGGTCGCCCGCGACCTTCAACGCCGCGATCAAGGACAGCGGTCTGGACCCGGCGCTGGCCCGTGCGGTCTGCCCGCGCGGTGCGGTCGATCTCGCGGTGGCCTATCACCGGCGCGGCGATGCCAAGATGGTCGAAGGCTTGGCGCAGGCCGATCTGTCAGCGCTGCGCTTCAGGGACCGTATCGCCAAGGCCGTGCGCCTGCGGCTCGAAGCCGGGGATCGTGAGGCGATCCGCCGGGGCAGCACGCTTTTCGCCCTGCCGCATCACGCCCCCGAAGGGGCCGGGCTGATCTGGGAGACCAGCGATAAGATTTGGACCGCGCTTGGCGATACCTCGGAGGATGTGAATTGGTACAGCAAGCGGGCCACGCTGTCGGGGGTCTATTCGGCCACGCTGCTCTATTGGCTGGGGGATGCCAGTGAGGGGCATCAGGCGACATGGTCGTTCCTCGACCGGCGCATCGACGATGTGATGCAGATCGAAAAGCTCAAATCCCATGTGCGCGAAAGCCCGACGCTGAGCCGTCTGATGGCCGGGCCGAACTGGCTGTTGAGCCATGTCAAGGCCCCGCGCGGGCAACGTGACCCCGATCTGCCGGGCCGTTGGACGCCGCCAAGCTGAGGCGCGCTGCGGGCTTCCCCGCCCGCGCGGCAGGTGGTAGGGCGGGGCACCCGGTTTTACCACAGGCACCCGATGACCAACGCGACCCTTCCGCTCATCGATATCGACAGCATCAGCTACACCCCCGGCGGCACGCCGGTGCTGCAGGGCGTGAGCCTGAGCTCCGATGCCGCGCGGATCGGCATCGTGGGCCGCAACGGCTCGGGCAAGACCTCTTTCGCGCGGGTTCTGTCGGGGCTGGTGGCCGCTGATGAGGGGCAGGTGCGGATTGCCGGGGTCGATGTGGCCCGCGATCGCCGCCGCGCGATTGGCGCGGTCGGTATCCTGTTTCAGAACCCCGACCACCAGATCATCTTCCCCACGGTAGAAGAGGAAATCGCCTTTGGCCTACGGCAAATGGGCCAATCCAAAGCGGAGGCCGCGCGGGGCGTGGCGGCGATCCTCGGGCAATTTGACAAGCGCCATTGGGCGCAGGCGTCGATTCACCAACTCTCCCAAGGGCAGCGGCAGTTGGTTTGCCTGATGGCGGTCTTGGCGATGCAGCCACGGGTGGTGGTGTTGGACGAACCCTTTGCCGGGCTCGACATCCCCACGCGGTTGCACCTCGAACGGGTTTTGGCGGGGCTGGACCTGACGCTGGTCCATATCACCCACGATCCGGCGGCGGTGGCGGCATACGATCACGTTCTCTGGCTGGAGCGCGGCGAGGTCGTCCAGCAAGGCAGCGCCCGCCCGGTGCTGCGCGCCTTTGAGACGCGGATGAAGGAATTGGGGGCGAGTGATGATCTCTCTGACCTCGCCGGTTGAGACCCGCGCCCATGGCTGGCCTGCCGGGGCCAAGCTGGGGGCGCTCTGCCTGGCCACGCTTCTGCTCTTCGGGGTGGAGGAGCCGGTTTGGCAAATTCTCTTCTGTGCCGGGATGCTGCTGCTCTATGCCCTGCCGGGGCGGCCCTTTCTGCGCGCCGGGTTGGGGCGTCTGTGGATGCTTTGGCCTTTCGTCGGGCTGATCCTGCTGTGGCATGTCTTGACCGACGATGCGGAGGCGGGCCTCGTGATCGCGCTGCGGATGATCACTGCCGTGGGGCTTGCAAACCTCGTCACCATGACCACGAAACTTACCGATATGATGGGGGTGGTGCACTGGCTCGCCGCTCCGCTGCGCCGTTTCGGGCTGCGCACGCGGAGCCTTGAGTTGGCCGTGGCGCTGGTGGTGCGTTTCACCCCCGTACTGGCGGCCAAGGGGCAGATGCTGTCGCTGGCGTGGCGCGCACGGTCGCGCAGGCGGGCGGGCTGGCGCGTGGTGATGCCCTTCACGGTTCTGGCCATCGACGATGCCGAACATGTGGCCGAGGCGCTGCGCGCGCGGGGCGGTCTGTAATGCTTGACCGGGGCAGGGGGGTGGCCTAGGCAATGGAAAATTCAACCCAAGGATCCTTCCAATGGAACGCAATCTGACCATGATCGCCCTCTTTGCCGCGTTGATCGCGGCACTGGGCCTGATTCCGAAATTCACGCTTGGCTTCGGCGTGCCGATCACGGCGCAGTCGCTGGGGGTCATGCTCTGTGGCACGGTGCTGGGCGCTTGGCGCGGTGGCCTTGCGGCGCTTTTGTTCGTGGCGCTTGTGGCCCTTGGTCTGCCGCTTCTGGCCGGGGGCCGTGGCGGTCTGGGCGTCTTTGCCTCGCCGACCGTGGGTTTCCTTGTCGGCTTCCCGATCGGGGCTTTCGTGACCGGCTTTATCATGGACCAGTGGCGCAGCGCGCCGGTGGGTCTCGCGGCTGGGGTTTCGGCGGTCTTGGGCGGCATCCTCGTGGTCTATGCCTTCGGCATCTTCGGCATGATGATGACGCTGAACAAAACGCTGGTCGAGGCGACCCTGCTGGTCCAAGCCTTCATCCCCGGTGACCTGATCAAAGCCGTGCTGGCGGGGTTCATCACCTCCGGTCTGGCCAAGGCGCGCCCGGCAAGCCTGCTGTCGCGCAGCTAAACGATTGGCCCGCTCCCCGAGGGGGCGGGCCGCTACAGCCGCATCAGCGCGGCAGAGCCGATCCCCCCGGCGGCGGCAATCGCCGCCAAGCCGATGCCCGATCCCCGCGCCACCAACTCATGCCACAGCCGCACCGCATTGATCGCGCCTGATGCGCCAATCGGATGCCCGCGCGCCAAAGCGCCGCCACCCCTGTTGACGATCCGCGGCGCGATCCCCGCACCGGTGACGCAGGCGATGGCCTGCACGGCATAGGCCTCCATGATCTCGGCGCGGTGCAGGTGGTTGGCTTCCAATCCGCTTTGACGAAAGACTTCTCCGATGGCCACCAATGGGGCCAGTCCCGGCTCTTCGGGGCGGCTGCCCTTCGTCCCCGCTGCGATGAGTTCGACTTTCGGCAGGGTGAGGTCCGCTGCCACCCGCTCTGACACGACGACGCAAAAGGCCGCGGCATCGGCGGCGACGGCGGCATTGGCAGCGGTGATGTCGCCGGAAAGCACCTTGGCCCGGCTGCATAGCGCGGGGGTGAGGCGGCGGGTGAAGGCATCGGTTGAGACGCCTGCGAGCGGCACCAGTTCCGCTTCGGTTGGGGGCTGTGCGCGGGCCTTCGCATGGCTTTCCACGGCCCAGTCATCCTGTTCTGCGCGGGAAATGCCTTGGGACCGGCCAAGCGCCGCGGCGGCCTCCGCCATGTCCGGGTCGCGTTCGGGCCATGGGGTAAAGGGCGCTTGGGTATAGGCCTCTGCCGGGCGGCCATCGGCGAAGGTGCGGTAGCGCAGCGGCTGGCGAGAGTAGCTCTCGGCCCCGCCCGCCACGACGATATCGGCGGCACCGGAAAGGACCATCTGCCGCGCCAGTGCCAGCGCGTCCAATCCCCCTGCGCATTGCCGGTCGATGCTCAAGCCCGCCACCTGTTCGGGCAGCCCCGCGGCCAAAGCGATGCTGCGCGCGGGGTTGCCGCCGGGGCCGAGGGCGGTGCTGCAAATCACCTCGTCGACCTGCGCAGGGTCCAGCCCCGCGCGGCTAAGGGCAGCAGAAAGGACCGGCGCGGCAAGGTCGGGCAGGGAAAGATGCGCCAGCGCACCGCCGCGCGGGGCGACCGGGCTGCGGCAGGCCGAGACGATATAGGCGCGGGTCACCTTTGGCCCTCCACCCAATCCGAGAGGGCGCGCAGGTCGGGCTTGCCCGAGGGCAGCAGGGGCAGGTCGGGGCGGAAATAGATGCGCCGCGGGGACGTCAGGGGCCCGAGCGTCGCGCGGCAATGGGCAATGATCTCTTCGGCGGGCGGCTCTCCTGCCGGGGCTTCGACTACCGCGACCAGATGCTGCCCTCGCAGCGCATCGTCTCGGGGCAGAACCGCGCAGGGCAGGCCAGTTTGGGCGCTGATCACGGCCTCTACCGTTTCGGGGAAAACCATCTGGTCGGCGATCTGCACCATGCGCTGCCGCCGCCCCTTGATCCAGAGGTTGCCCTTGGCATCCAGCGCGCCCATCTCACCCACGGTCACGAAGCCCTCCCGCCAGCGGGTCTCATCGCTGTGGCCCAGTGCGTAGCCATCGAAGAGGTAGGGGCTGCGCACCCAGATCTCGCCCACGCCAGTTGCGGGCTGGCCTTCCTCATTCATCAGACGCAGCTCGACACCGGGGTAGGGGCGGCCCACCGAGCCTTCGGGCGTGTCAGCATCGGCCAGCGTGATAAAACTCGTCTCCGCCGCGCCGTAGAAAACGTGCACCGCCGCTTGGGGGCAGAGCCGCCCCACCGCCGCCCGGGTCGCCGGATCGAGCGCGCCACCGCCGCAAAGGACCAAGCGCAGCGATGGCAGCGGGGCTACGGCAGCGCGGGCAAGCAGGCGCAGCTGGGTCGGCGTGGCGTAGAGGATCGCCGCTTCAGCCTCAGCGATCCGCTCTGCCTGTCGCCGGGGAGCGTGATCCGCCAGCACATGCGCGTCGAGGCCAAGATGCAGCGCTTCCAGCACCGCATAGAGCGATAGGGAATGGCTGAGCTGCCCCAACACGGCGACGCTGTCGCGGAGGGTAAGGGCGAAACGGTCAGCATTGACCTCAAAACTGGCGATCCAAGAGGCTTGGCTGCGTCGGACCGCCTTGGGCCGCCCCGACGCGCCGCCGGTCAGGGTGAGAAAGGCCGCGGGCGAGCAGGAGATGTCATCGGGCAGGGGCCAGTCGCTGAGGCAAAAGGGGGCCGGCTGGGTGATCGCTGTGGTTAGGGCCGCCAGTGCGTCGAAGGCCGGAGTGGCGGGCAGGGCGCGGTAGCTGTCGTGCTGGCCTTCGGGCGCGCGGGGCAATTCCCGCTCCCCTGCATAAAGCCGCGCGGCCTCATGCCATTTGAACCTGTCTTGCCCGCGCATCCGCCTCTCCCTCTTCCGTGGGGTCTCAAATTCCGGGTGCACGCCCCGGGGCCGCCCGTTAGGCTGCGGCGAAACCAGACCCGAGGATACTTCAGACATGACAGAGACCATGCGTGCAATCGAAATCACCGAACCCGGCGGTCCGGACGTTCTGCAAGGCACCACCCGCCCGCGGCCCCAGCCGAAACACGGTCAGGTCATCATCAAGGTCGCCTATGCCGGGGTGAACCGCCCCGATGCGCTGCAACGCGCGGGCCGCTACGCGCCGCCCGCCACCGCCAGCGATCTGCCGGGGTTGGAGGCCTCGGGCGAGGTGGTCGAAGTCGGGCCGGGGGTAACGACACTGGCCCCGGGCGATCTGGTCTGCGCCCTGCTGCCCGGCGGCGGCTATGCCGAATATGTCGCCACCCCCGCGGCACATTGCCTGCCGATTCCTGAGGGCATGGGGCTGAAAGAAGCGGCCTGTCTGCCCGAGACATTCTTTACCGTCTGGTCCAACCTTTTCATGCGAGGCGGGCTTAAGGCCGGGGAGAAAGTGCTGATCCACGGCGGCTCTTCCGGGATCGGCACCACGGCGATCCAACTGGCCCGCGTCTTGGGCGCGCGGGTCTTCGTGACCGCCGGCACCGACAGCAAATGCGCGGCCTGTATGAAGCTGGGGGCCGAGGTGGCGATCAACTATCGCGACACGGATTTCGTCGACGTGATGCAGGCCGAGGGCGGTGCGGATGTGATCCTCGACATGGTGGGCGGCAGCTATATCAACCGCAACCTCAAGGCCTTGGCCGAGGACGGCAGGCTGGTGCAAATCGCGTTTCTGCAAGGGGCCAAGCAAGAGGTGAACTTCGTCACGCTGATGACCCGCCGCCTGACTATGACCGGATCGACCCTGCGGCCGCAGAGCGATCTGGCCAAGGCGCGGATTGCGGAGGAGCTTTTGCAGAACGTCTGGCCCCTGTTGGAGCAGGGCCGCGTCGCCCCGGTGATGGACAGCACCTATGACCTGTCCGAGGCGAATGATGCCCACCGCCGGATGGAAGCCAGCGGCCATATCGGCAAGATCGTCCTGAAGGTGGGCGGTGAACTGCAGGGTGAAGAAGATCAGTAAAACTTGAGACAGTAACGAATTGTTAACCAGTAATTCGTTTACTGAAGGCACGGGTGGCCGGGACGCTGACCACCCGTGTTGGAGAGAGAGCCGAAAGGCATTGAATGCGGGGGAGGAAATTACGCCTCTCCCGCTTTCGGCAGACTATAGGCCCGGATGGGTCTAGCGCAGAGGGGTGAACAGCGCGTTATCAAGCGTGCAGTCCCGCCGAACGTCCGGCCCGCAGGGGATGAACTCAAGCTCGCGGGACAGGCAGATACGCGCCTCTTGGATGTGCCCTTGCTTGCAGGTGATGGTGATCCCCCGCGCGGTCAGGTCCGGGTTCGCTTTGAGGAAGGCCTCTTCCACCACCGCTGCGGGGAGGGACACGGTACGGTCGAGCTTGCGAAAGACCTCGGGGCGCTTGATGCGGGCATAGGCCTCCCGCGAGAGGGCGAAGTAATCCGCTGGGTCCAACCCGCTGCAAGAACCGTGTTTCTTCCACTGGTGCCATGCTAAGCCACCGGTGCCCATGATATCGGCCATCGCCCCGGTCTGGGCGCGGCTGGGCGGGCGGCGGCCACTTTGGCAATAGGACGGGTATCCCCGAGTGAACTGAGGCCAGAGGCCATGTAGGGTCCAACCGTGGTCTTTCGCGGCGTCGCATTGCGGAGATTGCCGCGCGTCGCCGGTCAATTCGCACCAATTGGGCGACCATGACAGGGACATGACGTAGTAGTCGAACTCGCCCGAACGCTCCCCTTCGGCCAGCGTGGCGGTGGGGGCGATCAGCCCGAGGATCAGCAGACAGGCGCGCAGTGGCCGCATTGGGTCTTCCCTTATGACGTTTGAGCCAGTATACAGCCGCCAACTTCCCCGACAATGGAGACCGTTCTGCCAAGCAGGACAGCCTTTCAGGCGACGGGAAAATTGCGTTTTTAGGAGAGTGAAATGGCAAAACCGATTATGGCCAAAGCCACCGCCGTCTGGCTCGTGGACAACACCACCATCAGCTTCAAGCAGATCGCCGATTTCGTCGGCATGCACGAACTCGAAGTGCAGGGCATCGCCGATGGCGACGTGGCGCAGGGGGTGAAGGGGTTTGATCCGGTTGCCAACAACCAGCTGACGCAGGAAGAGATCGACGCGGCGCAGGACAATCCGCTGCACAAGCTGAAGCTCAAGTTCAACGCCGCCGCCGAGGGCGAAGAGAAACGCCGCGGCCCGCGCTACACCCCGCTCAGCAAACGTCAGGACCGTCCGGCGTCGATCCTGTGGCTGGTCAAATTCCACCCCGAACTGTCCGACGGTCAGGTCAGCAAACTGGTGGGCACCACCAAGCCGACGATCCAAGCGATTCGCGAGCGCACGCATTGGAACATCGCCAACATCCAACCGATCGACCCGGTCGCGCTGGGCCTGTGCAAACAGTCCGAGCTTGACGCCGCCGTGCAAAAGGCTGCCGCGAAAAAGGCCGCCGCGGGCGAGGTGATGAACGACGACGAGCGCCGCAAACTCGTCTCGACCGAGCAGAGCCTCGGCATGGAGAGCGAGCCGAAAATCCCCACGGCCATCGAAGGGCTGGAAACCTTCACCCTCTCCGGCAACAGCACGGATGACGAGGAAGAAGAGAGCCACACCAAGGGCGATTACTCTGACGCCGACAGCTTCTTCTCGCTGCCCGACAGCACCGATGAAGACGATGAGGACGAAGACAAAGCCAAGGGCTAAGCACCTTCAAGGCGGTGTGGCGAAAGGAACTTTCGCCGTAAAGATGTGTTAGAATGACAGGGCGTCGGGTATTCCGGCGCCCTGTTTTGCTTTGTACAAAAGGCGCGGCGCGCCGGGGGATGGATTTGGAAACGGCATTGGACTGGGTGATCTGGGGACTGGCGGGGGTGCTAATACTGGGCAGCCTGCTGCCGCTGAGCAAATTGCCCTTCGGGGCGATCCGCGGGCTGGCCTTTCCTCGGGAACAATTCCTCGGCTTGGCACTGTTGCTGGCAATCGGGTTCGCCCTGTCGCAGGGGGTGACGACACCCTCGGGCATGGCCGGGATCGCGTTGATGCTGGGGGTCGCCGCGCTTCACGCACTTTACATCACCAAGTTCACCCCGCTGTGGCGCAAGCAATCTTTGGCGGCCTCGCCCGAGTTGCGCCGCGCGACGGACCGGCATTTCAGCCTGCTGGCCGCCAATGTCAAAATGTCCAACCGCGACTATGGCAAGCTGATCGCATTGGCCGAGGCGCGGGTGCCAGATATCTTCATGGCGATCGAGGTGGATCAGGCCTGGATCGACGCGCTGGATGACGGTCTGGGCAAGAACTACGAGCATCGCGTCGACGTGCCGCTCGACAATGGCTATGGGCTTTGCCTCATGTCGAAACTGCCGCTGTCGGAGGTCGAGGTGCGCGAGTTGGTCACCGAAGAGGTGCCCTCCATCCGCGCTCGGGTGCACCTGCCGGTGGGGGAGGATTTCCGCCTATACGTCGTCCACCCCGAACCGCCCGTGATCGAACATGACACCAAAGGGCGCGACAGCGAGATCGCCTTGGTCGGTATCGAGGCTGAGAAGGACCCGCTGCCCGCCGTGGTCTCGGGGGATCTGAACGATGTGGCTTGGTCGACCACGACCCGGCGCTTTCAGCGGCTTTCTGGTCTTTTGGACCCGCGGGTGGGGCGCGGCATGTACAACACATTCAGCGCGACGATGCCTTGGATGCGCTGGCCTTTGGATCACCTCTTCCACGATCCGCAGTTTCGTCTGCTAGAGATGGACCGCTTGGACAAGATCGGGTCGGACCACTTCCCGATGTGGTTCGTCCTCGCCATGGCCGAGACCGAAGCCGCCGAGAGCGACCCCGAAGAAACCGACCCCGAAGAAGAGCGGGAAGCCAAGAATATGATCAAAGAAGAACGGAAAAGAGACCGCGACCCCATCGGCAGCGATTGGGAAGACGAGGAAAACTAACAATTTGCCGTAGGGGCAATTTTACCCCTTGTACGAATCCAAAAACGGCGTATGTGGCGCGTTACAGACGCCAACGCACGCGCCTCTGGCCGGTCAGTTCCCACTCTGACTGACCCGCGTTTATGTAGCGACGGTAACGTCTCTTGAAACGACACGCGGGGAACCAGCCCCACCTGCTCTTTGGAGATGACCATGAATGCTACAGTCCCCGGCGCCCTGCGCGCCGCACCGTCCTTTCACGCCGACCCGGCTGCGGCCTATATCGCCGCCAACAGCTTTGACAAGCCGACGCTTGTGATCAGCCGTGACCGCGTGGCCGCGCAATATGACGCGCTGCACAAAGGTCTGGGCGAGGCGCATATCCATTACGCGGTGAAGGCGAACCCGGCGCCGGAAATCATTCGTCTGCTGGTCAACAAAGGCTCTGGCTTTGATGCGGCCTCGCGGGCCGAGATCGAACTGTGCCTGAGCCAAGGGGCCAAGCCCGAGAATATCTCTTTCGGTAACACCATCAAACGTGCCTCGGACATCGCTTTTGCCCATTCGGCGGGGGTGACGCTGTTTGCGGCGGATAGCGAAGCCGAATTGGACAAGATCGCCGCCCATGCGCCGGGCGCGCGGGTCTACCTGCGCTTGATCGTCGAAAACTCCATGGCCGACTGGCCGCTCAGCCGGAAATTCGGCTGTGCCGGTTCGGCGCTGCCCGCGTTGCTGAACCACGCGGTTGCCGTGGGCCTCGTGCCCTTCGGCCTGTCGTTCCACGTCGGCTCGCAGACCCGCAAGGCGGAGTTCTGGAACCCGGTGTTGGATCAAGTCGCGCCGCTGTGGCACGCCGCGCGTGCCGATGGCCATGACCTGCAACTGCTGAACCTCGGCGGCGGTTTCCCGGCCTTCTATGGTGAGGATATCGAGGGCCCCCGCGCCTATGCCGCCGCTGTGATGCGCGCCGTCAAAGCCCGCTTTGGCGATGTGCCGCATGTGATGGCAGAGCCGGGGCGGGGGCTGGTGGCCGAGGCGGGTCACATCGCTGCCGAAGTCATGCTGGTCAGCCGCAAGTCTGCGGATGATCTGCACCGCTGGGTCTATCTGGATATCGGTCGCTTCTCGGGACTGGCCGAGACCGAGGGCGAAGCGATTCGCTATCAAATCGTCACGCCACATGACGGCGAAGAGACCGGACCCTGCGTTTTGGCCGGCCCGTCCTGCGATTCGGCGGATATTCTTTACGAAAAGCGCCCCATTCACCTGCCTTTGGCCCTGCGCGATGGCGATAAAGTGATGATTCGTGCTTGCGGAGCCTACACAAGCTCGTACAGTTCGGTTGGGTTCAATGGATTTCCGCCGCTTGATGTGATCGTGCTCTGACAGCACGATCTGCGTCGCCCCGGAAAAGGGCCGTCTGCTTTGGGAGGAGCGGGCGGCCCGCTTTGATTCTGGGGGTTAAAGCGACTTGCGCGCCTGCATCGCAGCGGTGATCGTCCCGTCGTCGAGGTAATCCAACTCCCCGCCGATCGGCACACCTTGGGCGAGCGACGTCAGCCGCACGCGGTCTTCCAATTGATCCGCGATGTAATGCGCCGTGGTCTGCCCGTCGATCGTGGCGTTGAGCGCGAGGATCACCTCTGTCACCCCTTCGGTATCGATCCGGTCCACGAGGCGCGGGATGCGCAATTCCTGCGGGCCAATGGCGTCGAGCGCCGAGAGCGTGCCGCCCAGCACATGATAGCGCCCTTTGAACACGCCAGAGCGTTCCATCGCCCAGAGGTCGGCCACGTCTTCGACCACGCAAAGCTCTCCGTTCGCGCGTTTTTCGGAGGTGCAGATATCGCAGATGTCGGCGGTGCCGACGTTGCCGCAGTTCAGACATTCGCGTGCCGTGGCGGCGACGGTCTGCATCAGGTCGGACAGGGGCGTCAGCAAAAGCGCGCGTTTGCGGATCAGGTGCAGCACTGCCCGCCGGGCCGAGCGGGGGCCAAGGCCGGGCAGTTTCGCCATCAGCTCGATCAGGGCGTCAATATCGCGGGTAGAGCTCAAGAATGGCACCTATGGGCGTTGAAAGAGGGGCGGGACCGGCCCGCCCCGCCGGTATCAGAAGGGCAGTTTCATGCCCGCGGGAAGGCCCATGCCTTCGGTCAGCTTGCTCATCTCGGCCTGTGCACGTTCCGAGGCTTTGCTCTGCGCATCTTTGATGGCGGCGAGGATCAGGTCTTCGACCACTTCCTTTTCGTCCTTGTTGAAGATCGACGGGTCGATATCGAGGCCCTTCAACTCACCCTTGGCGCTACAGGTCGCTTTGACGAGGCCCGCACCGGATTCACCTTCGACGGTGATGTTGTGCATCTCCTCTTGCAGTTCGGCCATCTTGCCCTGCATTTCCTGCGCTTTTTTCATCATCCCGGCCATATCGCCGAGGCCGCCTAATCCCTTGAGCATCTGGGTCTCCTTGTTGCGTTGTCGTTTATATGTGGCGCGGGGGCCGGGGGATCAACCGTCCTCGAACGGATCCCATTCGTCTTCGACCTCGGGCAGCGCCTCTGCCGTCGCGGCGGCGGCGATGTCTTCGGGCGTGCGGATGGCGGTGATGCGGGCCTTGGGGAACTGTGCCAGTACCGCCTGCATCATCGGGTGGTCCTCGGCCTGTTTCTTCAGCGCCAGTTCATGCGCATCGCGGACCTGCGCGATGGTCTCGGCCCCGCCCTCGTTCACCAGCGACACCGCCCAGCGGTTACCGGTCCAGAGTTGCAATTTCTGCCCCAGCCGCTGCGCGAGATCGCGCGGCGCGTCGTCGGTGGGGACAAACTCGATGCGGCCGGGCTGGTAGGCGGCAAGTTGCACGCAGGTTTCCACTTCGACCAGCAGTTTCACGTCGCGGTTCACGCGGATCAACTCGACGACATGTTCGAATGTCGGGAAACGGGCCAGCGCAGCGTTGAGGTCTTGCGCCAGTGCGGTGGTCTGCCCCTGCGGGCCGGGGTTGGAGGCCATCCGCTGCTGCGCCTGTTGTACGGCCTGCGCGCCGGTGCTGCCCTGCGTCGCGCCATTGCCACCGCCCCCGCCGCCCACGGGGCCGGGGGCCGGGGGCGGGCTGCTGTTTTGCAGCTTGCGCACCAGTTCCTCGGGCGAGGGCAGGTCGGCCACATGGGTCAGACGGATCACGGCCATTTCGGCGGCCATCATGGCGTTGGGCGCGGCTGCGACCTCGTCCAGCGCCTTCAGCAGCATCTGCCAGAGCCGCGTCAGCACCCGCATCGGCAGGGTCTCGGCCATCTGCTGGCCGCGGGCACGTTCCTCAGGCGCGATGGTGGGATCTTCGGCGGCATCGGGCGTGATCTTCACGACCGAGACCCAATGGGTGATCTCGGCCAGATCGCGCAGCACCGCCATCGGGTCGGCCCCATCGGCATATTGCGCCGAAAGCTCGGTCAGCGCGGCACCTGCATCGCCGCGCAGCACCATGTCAAAGAGGTCCAGCACCCGGCCACGGTCGGCCAGCCCCAGCATGGCGCGCACCTGTTCGGCCCCGGTTTCGCCCGCGCCGTGGCTGATCGCTTGGTCCAGCAGCGAGGTGGCGTCGCGGGCCGAGCCTTCGGCGGCGCGGGTGATCAGCGCCAGCGCGTCGTCGGTGATCTCGGCACTCTCGGCGGTGGCGATCTTGCGCAGGAGCGCGATCATCACCTCGGGCTCGATCCGGCGCAGGTCGAACCGCTGACAGCGCGACAGCACCGTCACCGGCACCTTGCGGATCTCGGTGGTCGCGAAGATGAATTTGACGTGTTCCGGCGGCTCTTCCAGCGTCTTGAGAAGCGCGTTGAACGCCCCGGTCGAGAGCATGTGTACTTCGTCGATGATATAGACTTTGTACCGGGCCGAGGCGGCGCGATAATGCACCGAATCGATGATTTCGCGGATGTTGGCGACGCCGGTGTTCGATGCCGCGTCCATCTCCATCACGTCGACGTGGCGGCCTTCCATGATGGCGGTGCAATGTTCGCAAACGCCGCAGGGGTCAGTCGTCGGCCCGCCGTTGCCGTCCGGCCCGATGCAGTTCATCCCCTTGGCGATGATCCGCGCCGTCGTCGTCTTGCCGGTGCCGCGAATGCCGGTCATCACAAAGGCCTGCGCGATCCGGTCGGCGGCGAAGGCGTTTTTCAGCGTGCGCACCATGGCGTCTTGGCCAACGAGATCGGCAAAGGTTTCGGGCCGGTATTTGCGGGCCAGAACGCGGTAGGCGGATGTATCTGTCATGGTGCCCCAGATCGGATTCGGTCAAGGCCGTAAACTATGCGCTCCGCGCCGTGGCGTCTACCGTGCTTGCGGAAAGCTCAGAGCATCCAGAGGATCGCGCCGACCCCGGCTGAGGCAAAGGCGAGGATCGCCGCCAGAACCTTCATGCGGCTGTTGGGCTGGGCATTGGCGTGATGGTCGCTCAGCCGCCTTTGGGTTTTCGCCGCCGACGCCTGCGCGGCCCAATAGACGTAGAGCGCGGCTAAGATGAAGACCGAGGCCACGGCTTTCGCCACCCAAGTCGGCTCGAACTCACCGAAAACGGCGCGCAGACCGATGGCCACGGCGACGGCGGCCATGCCGGTGCGCATCCAGCCCGCAAAGGTGCGTTCATTGGCGAGAATCGTGCGATCCTCGGCCCAGTCGGTGCGGTCTTCGGCTAGGTCATTCTTATCACTCATTGAACCAAACTGCGCCTTGCGCGTTCATGTGGCAATAGGCTTTGACAAAACGAGGGACGGTTCATGCGGTTGGGTGGAATTGGGCGGAGCAAGAATGTCATCCGACGCAGTGGAAAGGCCGGCAAGGCGGGGGGGCTTGGATTGGTCGGCGTCTTGGCAGTAATGGCCATCGGCTATTTCACCGGCATCGACGTGACGCCGCTGTTGACCGGCCAAGGCGGCGGTCAGGTCCAACAGTCCCGCCCGTTGAGCGACAGCGAAGACCCGCAGGTCGATTTCGCCGCCCGTGTGCTCACCACGACCGAGCAGGTCTGGAGCCGGATTTTCCAAGAGCAATTGGGTGAAACCTATACACCGCCCAAGCTTGTGGTCTTTGAGAATGTGACCCAAAGCGCCTGCGGCGGGGCCTCTGGCGCAACGGGGCCGTTTTACTGCCCGGCGGACAATATGGCCTATCTCGACACCGCGTTTTTCCGCACGTTGGACCAGCGTCTTGGTGCCGGGGGCGATTTCGCGGCGGCCTATGTGATTGCCCATGAGGTCGCGCACCATGTCCAGAACGAAATCGGCGTTCTGCCGCAGGTCGCCCGGATGCGGCAGCAGGCTTCCGAGGTTGAGGCGAATGCCCTGACCGTGCGGCTTGAACTGATGGCCGATTGTTTTTCTGGCATCTGGGCCTCGAACGTCGAAGGCTTGATGGAGAAGGGCGACCTCGAAGAGGCGCTGAATGCTGCGCGGATGATCGGGGACGATCATTTGCAGCGACAGGCTGGTCAGGTGCCGCAGCCGCATACTTTCACCCATGGTACGTCCGAGCAGCGCGCGCGTTGGTTCGAACGCGGGTTTGAGAGTGGCCAGATTGCGGCCTGCGATACGTTTGAGGCGGATCGGTTGTGAGGCGGTGCCCGTGGTCCCCACGGGCGGGGCGTCTCGCCTCTCGAATGCATCATTTATTAAGAGAAGCTACCCCTCTCATCGCTTCTGCAAAGCGACTGCCGGGGCGTTGCATTGCTGCGCAATGCAACGGTGGTGAGAGGCTGATAACGACCCAAGCGGGGCTCGTTACGGCTGCTTCCTTCCGGATCTGACCGGGTTGGCGAGGCGCTTGCCCGCACCAACCTCTCAAGGCCCATATAGGAGGGCATGGAGCGAAGTGCAAGCCTCACAAGCGGATCGCGATTTGGGCGAAGCCCGAGGCGGTCCTGCCCCGCGGGGTGGGCGACAGATGGGCGATGTCTTGTAAGAAGGGCAGGGCCTCGGGCGAGGTATAGAGAACCGCCTGCGCCCCCGCCGCATCGAAGCGCCATGGCGGCGCGTCGGACCATGGGCACTCCTGCGGCGTAGCGAGCGCGGCAATTAGCGCGTCGGTCAGCGGAAGCGGGCTGCGCAGGGCGACGTCATCCCCCGCCGCGCGGTCAAACCCGCCCCCGCCCGCCGCGCGGAACTGATTGGTCGCGAGTAGAAAATTCTGGTCCGGCCTCACCGGTGCCCCTTGCCATGACAGCGCAGTGATCCGTCTGCCGCGGGGGCGGCAGGGGTCAATGGTATAGGTAACGCCAAAAATCGTGTCGCAGTGAAATGGCGGGCGGCAGGGGTCGAGTAGCGGACCCGGGGTGCTGCCGAGCGGGGCAAACACCTCTGCCGCTTTTTCCAAACGCCGGCGCAGGTCGGCACCGGTGAGGCGCAGCGCCCAGACCGCGTTTTGATAGGGAAGCAGCCCGGCGATATGGCGGCGTTGCACCGCGCCGGGCGGGATATGCAGGAAATGCCCCGGCCCGCCGCGCCCGCCTGCCGTATGCGCCGCCGTGGCGGCGAGGATCGGGAGTGCGCTATCCGCCGTGCCCGTGACCCCTTGGCGGATCACCTCGGCCTGCGCGCGGGCGCTCAGCGCGTCGATGGGGGTGGGCATGGCGAGGGCAAAGTAGTTGTGCAGCGCGGTGTCGGTATGGCCGACCACCTCCTCCAGATGCCTGCGCACGCCGATGTGGCTGACCCGTGCCGCGCTCAGCACCGTGGGATCGGCCAGCGTTTTTGTGCTGTTGTCGCGCAGGTGGCTTTGATGGCCCGACACCGTCCAGCGCCCCTGCGCATCCCGATCAAGCGCCAGATCCAGCACCGCCAAATCGGACCCCCCAAAGCCCGGCATCGCCGCCGGACGGTCGGACAGCGTGCCGGCCTGCGTATCAACCCCCTCGCGCGGGCCGTGGTCCTCTCCGGGAAAACGAAGATGGGTGTGGCCGGTGATCACCGCGTCGATCCCATCGATCTTGGCCAAAGTGCAGATGTCCTCTTCGGTGGTGGTTTCACCTTCATGGGCGATACCCATATGGGCCAGCAGCACGGTCAGATCGGCCCCCTCTGCCCGCAGCGTTAGTGCGGCGCTGCGCAGGCTTTCGAGGGGGCAGATGATCTCGGCCTCATTCTCCAAAACCTCGCGGTTCCAGATCGCGGTTCGGCCCGGCAGGACCGAAAGCAGGCCCACCCGCAGCCGAGAAGAGGGATGCCCCGCAACGGCAGGCAGCAGACACGAGACGACGGCCCAACGGCGCAGCGGGCCGGGGTCGGTCAGATGCAGATTGGTCGAGATCAACGGCATGTCCAGCGCCCCGGCCACAGCGCGCAGATAGGGCAGCCCATGGTCAAGGTCGTGATTGCCCAAGCCCAGACCGTCATAATGCAGATGGTTCACACAGGCGACGAGCGGATGCGTTTGGGTGACCGGCATCTGCGCCAGTTGATCGCCCAAGGCATTGCCCTGCAACAGATCGCCATTGTCGAGCAAGATACAGGCGGCCCCCTGTTCCGCCGCCTCCGCCCGGGCGGTGCGGATCAAGGTGGCGATCCCGGCCAGCCCGTGATGGCCCACCGAACGGTCGCCCACATAGTCATGCCCCACGATCTGCATATGCAGGTCCGTCGTGGCCAGTATGCGCAGACGTGCCTCGGCCGGGATGCCACCCTCAGGGGGAACGACACCGGTCGAGGCATATGTGCTGCGCCTGTTCACCGAAAAGGTAAGTACTCGTTAAATTTTACAACTTAAAGGTGTTTTGATATGACTAGATTTCAACCGATCTGGCAAGGGGGCTTGGGATTGCCAATCTCTCATGTGCCGTGGCATGGCTGGGCAAAACGCCAAAAGCCTGTATCGGGCCTGTATCGGGAGAGCGCCATGCGTCACGCGGAGACGGTAACCTTTGGAGGCTCGGCCCTTGATCGGGCGGGGGAGATACGTGGCAATCCGGAAGCCTTGGCGCAGTTGCGTGCCGACCCGGCGGCGCGGGCGGTGGTCTTTTGGCGCGGCAAGCCGCTGATCGCGCCCGAACGCCCCGCCGCTTTGGCGCGATTGGCGATGGATCACCCCGTCTTGCAAGAGGCCGAAGGCACGGCGATCTTGCTGGGGCGCGAGGACGGGGCGCCGCGCTTTGCGGTGGATATCTCGGGCTGGGAACCCGCCGATCTGGATCAATCGCAACTGGGCGCGTTCCTTGACCCCAGCGAACAGCGCCATCCGCTTTTGGGCGATGACATGGCCTTTGCCGAATTGCGTCGGGTGATGACATGGCTTGATCCGCGCGATGCCGAACTGGCGGCTAGCGGCAAGGCGATCCTTGGCTGGCACGACACCCACCGCCATTGCGCGCGCTGCGGCAGCGCCACCGATCTGGCGCAGGGCGGCTGGCAACGGGTCTGCCCCGACTGTGGCGGCGCCCATTTCCCGCGCACCGATCCGGTGGTCATCATGCTGATTACACACGGAAACTCGGTCCTCATGGGCCGCTCCCCCGGTTGGCCCGAGGGGATGTATTCCCTGCTGGCGGGCTTTGTCGAGCCGGGAGAGACGGTAGAGGCCGCCGTGCGGCGCGAGGTTTTTGAGGAGGCGGGCGTGCAGGTCGGCGCGGTGCGCTACCTCTCCAGCCAGCCATGGCCCTTTCCGGCGTCCCTCATGCTGGGCTGTGCGGGGCAGGCGCTGAGCCGGGAGTTGACCATCGACCCGGTTGAGATCGAAGACGCGCTTTGGGTCACCCGCGAAGAGATGATGGAGGCCTTTGCCGGAAGCCATCCGCGGCTTCTGCCTGCTCGCCGCGGGGCCATCGCGCATTTCTTGCTGGAAAACTGGCTTGCGGATAGACTGACCTGAGACACCGCGCTGACGGGCCCGGACAAAGCGGCGCGGATGGCAAATGCGAGCAGAAGAATTGGAACGGACTGAATGAAATTCTCCACCAAAGAAGACGTCGAAGCGCCGATTGAGGCGGTCTTTGACATGTTGTGCGATTTTGAAAGCTTTGAGCGGGCGGCGATGCGGCGCGGGGCCGAGGTGCAGCGCGCCGATGCCCTGCATCAGCCCGGCGTCGGGATGACATGGAAGGCGGTCTTCCCCCTGCGCGGCAAGCGGCGCGAGTTGACGCTTGAGATGGTGACCTTTGACCGGCCCAACGAGATGGTGATCGACAGCATGTCGCAGGGGTTGGCGGGGCAGATGTCCTTTGAATTGATGCCCCTGTCGCGCAACAGCACGCGTGTCTTGGTGGCGCTCGAGGTCAAACCGCTGACCCTGTCGGCGCGGCTTTGGGTGCAATCGCTCAAACTGGCCAAGACCACCCTGACCCAGAAATACAAGGACCGCGTGGCGGAATATGCCCGCGGGATGGAAGAACGCTACGCCAGCGGCGTCAAGGTCTGAGCCTGCGCGCCCCGCCTCACATCCCGGTCGGCGCGCCCCGGCCGGGATGGGCGGGGTAGGCGCCGAGAATTTCCAGCTTGTTGGTGAAATACCCCAGTTCATCCAGCGCGCGTTTCACCGCCGGGTCTTCGGGATGGCCTTCGATATCGGCGTAGAACTGCGTCGCGGTGAAGGAGCCGCCGACCATATAGCTTTCCAGCTTGGTCATGTTGACGCCATTGGTCGCAAAGCCCCCCATCGCTTTGTAAAGCGCGGCGGGAATGTTGCGCACCTCAAAGACGAAGGTGGTCAGCATCCGCTCTGCCCGGCGCGAAAGGTCGATCTTGGGCGCCATCAGCAGAAAGCGGGTGGTGTTATGGTCCATATCCTCAATATCGCGGGCCAGCACGGTGAGGCCGTTGATCTCTGCCGCGACCTCGCCTGCCAGCACGCCATCGGTGCTGCCCTCGGTCGCGGCCAGTTCGGCGGCGGCCCCGGCGGAATCGGCGGCGGGTTCAGAGGTGATGCCATGTTGTTGCAAAAAGCTGCGTGCCTGCGGCAAAAGCACCAGATGCGCGCGGACATGTTTGATGTCTTCCAATGCCACGCCGGGGCGGGCCATCAGGGCGATGCGCACCCGCACGAAGGCTTCGCCGATGATATGCAGCCCGCTTTCCGGCAGCAGGCGGTGAATGTCGGCCACCCGGCCATAGGTCGTATTCTCGACCGGCAGCATGGCCAGTTCGGCGCGGCCCTCGTTTACGGCCCGGATCACGCCTTCGAACGATTGGCAGGGCACCGGTTCCATGTCGGGGCAGGCCTGAAGGCAGGCCTCGTGACTATAGGCGCCAAGGGCCCCTTGGAAGGCGATGCGCGGCGTGGTCTGGGCGGTCATGGATCGTATCCTGCTGCAAAAGGCGCGGAGAAGGGCAATTGGTCGCGGTAACTACACCTTGCCTGCGCCAAGGGAAAGCAATAGATACGCGGGCAACGATGCCAAGAACCATGGCCCGCCCATGGTGCCAATACCAAGTGATGGACCCTGACGCATGTTCGATACAATGACCCTGACCAAAATCGCAGCCGGCGTATTCGGCGCCTGGTTGGTACTTCTGCTGGGCAAATGGGCGGGTGAAGAGATTTACCACGCCGACGCACATGGGGAAGCGTCCTATGTCATCGAAGTGGCCGACGCCGGTGGTGACGAAGGCGGCGAAGAGATCGATTTTGCTGCCATGATGGCCGAAGCCGATGCCGACAGCGGGTCGAAAGTGTTCCGCAAATGCGCCGCCTGCCACAAGGTCGACGGGTCCAACGCTGTTGGTCCGCACCTCGACGGTGTCGTCGGTCGCGATATCGCCTCGGTTGGCGATTTCGGCTATTCCGGCGCTCTGACCTCACTCGAAGGCGATTGGACCCCGGAAGAGCTGAGCGCCTTCCTGCAAAGCCCCAAAGGCTACGCGCCCGGCACCACCATGGGCTTCGCCGGTCTGCGTAAGGTCGAAGACCGCGCTGACGTGATCGCTTACCTGCAAAGCGTCTCCAACTAATTCCACGCTGCATTGCGCGCGTGAAAGCCGCCCCTAGGGGCGGTTTTTGCGTTTGGGTGGGGTGGAACGTCTTCCTTGAGGATGTGTTGGGCCATGAAACGTCCACACCGAAAGGAGACGCGTCATGCAAAGTCATACAGCTACGGTCAACGGCATCGAAATGCGTTGGGAAGAGACGGGGGCGGGTGATCCTGTCATCCTGCTTCACGGTATTCCCACATGCCCCGCGCTTTGGCGGGATGTCGCGCCCAAGCTCACGGGCCGTCGGGTGCTCGCTTGGGAGATGCCGGGCTATGGGGCCTCGATCCCGCAGGGCGAGGGGCGCGATATCTCGGTCGCCAAACAGGCGGACTATCTGGTCGCTTGGATGCGCGATCAGGGCATCACGCGCGCGATCCTCGCGGCGCATGACCTCGGTGGCGGGGTCGCGCAGATCGCGGCGGTGCGTCACCCTGAGATGGTCAGCGGGCTGCTTTTGACCAATGCGATCAGCTATGATTCGTGGCCCGTTCCGCTGGTCAGCGCGGTGGCCGAGACCGGCGGCGTGGCGAAACATGCGCCCGATGGCTCATTCCACCAGTTGCTGAAGATGATGTTCTCGAAAGGGCATGAGACCGACGCCGCCGCCGAAGCGGCCTTTGACGCCCACGCCCCGCATTACGCGCAGCACGGAGAGGCCGAAGCCTTTGTCCGGCAGGCGCAGTCGCTGGACGTGGAAGACACGAAAGCCATCGCGGACAAGCTGCCCACCCTCAATATCCCCGCGCGGATCGTCTGGGGTGCTGCGGATGACTTCCAAAAGATCGAATATGGCGAGCGGTTGGCGAAAGACCTGAATGCACCCCTGCGTCGGATCGAAGGGGGCAAACACTTTACGCCGGAGGATCACCCCGGCGTGCTGGCGGATGAGATCAACGCGCTGATCCGCACGGTCGACGGGCAGTGATTGGACGCGGGGCGCGACATCGGGCGCGCCCCGTTTCGACTTTACTGAGCGGCGATCACCGGGGCGGTGGCATTCGCGGCGGCAATCCCGCCGATGTCGCAGCGCCAAGCGGGCAGGCGGATCACGGCGCGGCTTTGGCCCGCTTCCACATGCACCTCGAAATCCCCACCGTGCATTTCGATTAGTTTGCGGGTCAGCGGCAGGCCAAGGCCGAGCCCGCCCTTCGTGCTGCGGTGCTCCATCATGCCGCCGACGACGAAGGGTTTGTAAAGCTCGGCCAGATCGACGTGCTCATCGAATGAGCCGTTGTCGATGATCGAAATCTCGATATTGCCCTCGGCGTCTTTGAACGTCTCCAAGGCGATCTCACTGCCGCCATGCAGGACGGAGTTCAACACAAGTGCCGTCACCGCCAATTCGATCTGGTCGCCGTCGATATGCATCTCCTCAAGCGGGAGACTGTCGCGCAGCGTGATGGTCTTGGCCGTCGCATCCGTGGTGGCGAAATGCAAGGCAGAAACCGATTGCAGAAGGTCGCTCAGGTTGCATTTCCGCTCGTTCAGGCGCAGCTCGCCGGTGCTGACATTACTGTAGGAAATGATCGTCTCGATCAGGGCGCTCAGATGGTCGACAGACCGGCGGGCCGAGCGGATCAGCAGCGGATTGCCCCCCTGTTCGGCCTTGGCCTCCAACATGCGCAGACTGCCGAAAAGAACCGTCAGCGGGGTGCGGAGTTCGTGGCCCACCAGCGTCAGGAAAGTGGCTTCTGCGCTGTTGTCGGCCTCTTTCTCGGCCGCGTCCGGCTGGGAGCGTTCAAGGGCCGCGACCACCATGCGGCCCATATCTTCCAACAGGGCAATCTGCTTCTCAGAAGGAGCCTCATGCGGTTGCAGGTCCAGCGCGCACAGGCTGCCGAAGCGGTGGCCCGACGACAGGATCAGCGGCACACCGCAGTAATAGCGTGCCTCGGGGCCGCCCTCGGCGACCATGGGGTGACGCGCGAACCGGGGGTCTTTGCGGAGGTCGGGCACCACCAGCGGCGCGTCCGACATGATTGTATGGCTGCAAAACCCGGTATCTTTCGGCATCGGCCCCAACGGGTAGCCGACCACGGATTTGTACCACTGGGTATCTGCCTCCACGACGCTGATATGTGCGATCGGACAGTCAAGCAGGCGGCGCGTAGCCTCGCAAATGGTGTCGAACAGTGCTTCGTTCTCGGCAGTGAGGCCGGGCACATTGAAAACGGCGCGCAGACGGGCTTCTTCGTTAAAGGGAATCGGGTAGGTTCTCATGCTCAGCTCCAGTTTACGCATCGTTAACCTGAGTGAAGAATCTGTTAACTTTAGGGCGAGAAACGGGCTGGGCCGCGAAGATACAGGGGCAGCGGGCTACACTTTGTCGCGAGTGGGGGCGGGGGAAACCGCCAATCCACGGGGCATGCTTTGCGGTGGACTGCCCGTGCGGGGCAACCTTACATATTCGCAACTTGTATCTTGGCGTCGCACAGCGTTAGCCTAGATGACGCCTATCCGGACTACGCCACGCTAAGGAGTGACCTATGCCCCGTGCCCAGACCCGCGCCGCGACCCGTCCTTCGGTCATTGATGACCTGCCGCTCTGGCTCGCGACGCTGACGCTGATGGTGGCGGCCCTGCTGGCCGGTGCCGCCGCGGCGCAGGAGCAGAAGATCATCAAAAGCCACGGCTATTCCTTTTACGGCGATCTGACCTATCCGGCGGATTTCGAGCATTTCGCCTATGTGAACCCGGATGCCCCCAAGGGCGGGGAAATCTCGATCCCCTTCGTCGGCACGCTGGATTCGATGAACCCCTATTCCGGCAAGGGCCGTGCGCATCTGTTCTCGATCTTCGGCTTTGAGAGCCTGTTGGGGGAGGCGCCCTCGGGCGAGCCGCTGCCGGCGGATGTCTACGGCGAGAGCTACTGCCTGCTCTGCGAGAGCCTCGAATACCCCGAGGATAAATCCTGGGTCACCTTCCACATGCGCCCCGAGGCGCGTTTCTCGGACGGCACGCCGGTGACGGCGCATGACATCGTATTTTCGCACAACCTGCTGCTGGACGAGGGGTTGAAATCTTACGCCGATGCGGTGCGCAAGCGCATTCCCAAGGTCGAGGCGTTGGATGACTACACGGTGAAGTTCTACTTCGCCGACGGCATCTCGCGCCGCAGCCTGATCGAGACGGTGGGCGGCGTGCCCGCATGGCCGAAACATTGGTTCGAGGAGACCGGTAATACCCTCAAGGACAGCTGGATGGACCCGCCCCCCGGATCGGGCGCCTATATGGTCGAAAGCGTCGATCTGACCAAGCGTATCGTGCTGAAACGCAACCCGGACTACTGGGGGAAGGACTTGCCGATCAACCGCGGCCGCATGAACTTCGACCGCATCCGGTTGGAAATCTTCAGCGACGACACCTCGGCTTTCGAGGCCTTCAAGGCTGGCGAATACACCTTCCGCGCCGAGGGGGATTCCAAGAAATGGGCCACGGGCTATGACTTCTCCAAGGTGAGCGACGGTGCCATCGTCAAAGCCGAACTGCCCGACGGCTCGCCGCCCACGCCCTCGGGCATCATCTTCAACTTGGGCCGCGAGACGCTGCAGGACCGCCGCGTGCGAGAGGCCGTGGCGCTGATGTTTAATTTCGAGTGGACTAACGAGTCGCTGCAATACGGGCTGTTTAGTCACCGCGCTTCCTTCACGCAGGACACGCCGCTGATGGCGCAGGGCGCGCCCGAGGGGGCTGAACGGGCGCTTCTGGAAAGCCTCGGCGATCTGGTGCCGGACGCGTTGCTGACCCAGCCTGCCGTGGTGCCGCATAGCTCCGATCCCTCGCGCCTGCTGGACCGCCGTAACGCGCGGCAGGCCTCGCGACTGCTGGAAGAGGCCGGCTGGACCGTGCAGAACGGCATGCGCGTGAACGAGGCTGGCGAGCCCCTGCGGCTGAATTTCCTGATGAACTCCGCCGGCTCGCCAACGATCTCGGCGGTCATCGAGAACTTCGTCGGCAACCTCACCTCCATCGGCATCGACGCCCGGCTCGAGAAGGTGGACAGTTCGCAATACACCGCCCGCGAGCGCGACCGCGACTACGACATGATCTATGACGCCTATGCCGCCTTCCTCGGCACCGGCACAGGTCTGGCACAGCGCTATGGCTCGGAGGCGGCGGAGTTCTCGCTCTTCAACCCGGCTGGCCTCGCCAGCCCCTTGGTGGACGCGATCATCGAGGCATCGCTTGATGCCGAAACGGCCGAGGAGGAAGATGCCGCCCTCATGGCCCTCGACCGGGCGCTGCGGCACGAGTTCTTCATGATCCCGACGTGGTACAACGACAGCTATTGGGTGGCCTATTACGACCAATACGACCACCCCGAGATCCCGCCCTACGCCTTGGGCTACCTCGATTTCTGGTGGTACGACGAAGAGGCCGCCCAAGAGTTGCGCGCCTCGGGCGCCTTGCGGTAAGGCCTCCCCATGGGTGCCTATATTCTCAGACGGCTTTTGCTGGTGATCCCGACATTGTTCGGCATCATGTTGGTCAACTTCGCGCTGGTGCAATTCGTGCCCGGCGGCCCGGTGGAACAGGCCATCGCCCGCATTCAGGGCGGCGGTGACGTCTTCGGCGGTTTTGCCGGGGGCAACAACGATGCCGGGGTCGATACCATGGCACGTGGGTCGGACAGCACCTATGTCGGCGCGCGTGGGTTACCGCCCGAGTTGATTGAGGAGTTGGAGAAGGAATTCGGCTTCGACAAGCCGCCCGTGGAGCGGTTCTTTCACATGCTGTGGAATTACATGAGGTTGGATTTCGGCGAGAGCTACTTCCGCGCCATCAGCGTGATCGACTTAATCAAGGAAAAGCTGCCCGTATCCATTACGCTTGGGCTCTGGTCGACGTTGATCGCGCATCTGGTGTCGATCCCGCTGGGCATCCGCAAAGCGGTGCGCGATGGCAGCCGCTTCGACACGTGGACTTCGGGCGCGATTATCGCCGCCTATGCGATCCCCGGGTTCCTCTTCGCGATCCTTCTGCTGGTGCTCTTTGCAGGCGGCTCCTATTGGCAAATCTTCCCGCTGCGCGGTCTGACCTCGGACAATTTCGACAGCCTCAGTCCCTTGGGTAAGGTCGCCGACTACTTCTGGCACATCACCCTGCCGGTGCTGGCCTCGACCATCTCGGCCTTCGCCACGCTGACGCTGCTGACGAAGAACAGCTTTTTGGATGAGATCAAGAAGCAATATGTCATTACCGCCCGTGCCAAGGGGCTGTCCGAGCGCAAGGTGCTCTATGGCCATGTCTTCCGCAATGCGATGCTGATTGTGATCGCGAGTTTCCCGGCGGTCTTCATTTCGGTCTTTTTCGGCGGGTCGATCATCATCGAAACGATCTTTAGCCTCGACGGCCTTGGGCGCTTGGGGTTCGAGGCGGCGGTGGCGCGAGACTATCCGATCGTCTTCGGCACGCTCTTCATCTTTGGCCTCATTGGCCTTGTCGTCGGCATCCTGTCGGACCTGATGTATGTGCTCGTCGACCCGCGCATCGACTTCGAGAAGAGGGAAGGCTGATGGCGCTCTCTCCGCTGAACCAGCGCCGCTGGCGCAATTTCACCGCGAACCGCCGCGCCTATTGGTCGCTGTGGATCTTCGCGATCCTCTTTGGCATCTCGCTGTTTGCCGAGTTCGTCGCAAACGACAAGCCGATCTTGGTGAACTACCGCGGCGAGTATTACACGCCCATCTTCAACTTCTACCCCGAGACCGCCTTTGGCGGGGATTTCCAGACCGAAGCCGCCTACCGCGACCCGGAGGTGCAATGCCTCATCGCCACCGGCGGGCTGGAGGCCTGTTTCGACGATCCCGAGGGCTATATTCTCGACGCCGAGGATGGTGAGGTCGACGGCGAAGCAATCGAGAAGGGTTGGGCGCTCTGGCCCGTCATTCCCTATTCCTACAACACGGCCGTCGACCGCCCCGGGGCCGCACCCCTGCCGCCCAACGGGCAGAACTGGCTCGGGACCGACGGCACCAAACGCGACGTCATGGCCCGCGTGATCCATGGTTTCCGCCTGTCGGTGGTCTTCACCCTGATCGTGACCGGGGCGGCCTCGCTCATCGGTATCCTCGCAGGCGCGGTGCAGGGCTTCTTTGGCGGCTGGCTCGACCTCATTTTCCAGCGCATTATCGAGATCTGGTCTTCGACCCCGTCGCTCTACGTCATCATCATCATGTTCGCCATTCTGGGCCGAAGTTTCTGGCTTCTGGTCGTGCTGCTGGTGCTGTTCTCATGGACCGCATTGGTGGGCGTGGTGCGGGCCGAGTTCCTGCGTGCGCGCAACCTCGAATACGTCCGCGCGGCCCGGGCGCTTGGCGTCGGCAACGGCACGATCATGCTGCGCCACATGCTGCCCAATGCCATGGTGGCGACGCTGACCATGCTGCCCTTCATTATCACCGGCACGATCTCCACGCTGGCGACGCTCGACTTCCTCGGCTTCGGCCTGCCGTCTTCGGCGCCCTCGCTGGGTGAGTTGACGCTGCAGGCCAAGCAAAACCTGCAGGCGCCCTGGCTCGCCTTCTCGGCCTTCTTCACCTTTGCCATCATGCTGTCGCTTCTGGTCTTCATCTTCGAGGGCATCCGCGACGCATTCGACCCCAGAAAGACCTTCTCGTGACTGCATTGTTGGACGTCAAAGACCTGCAAGTCTCCTTCCGGCAGGACGGGCAGCTGATCCCGGCGGTGCGCGGGGTGAGCTTTGCCGTGAACCGGGGCGAGACGGTGGCGCTGGTGGGCGAAAGCGGCTCGGGCAAGTCGGTCTCGGCACTGTCGACCGTGTCGCTTCTGGGCGAAAGCGCTGAGGTGAGCGGGTCGGTGACTTACAACGGCCAGCAAATGATCGGTGCCGACGACAAGCTGCTGCGCGGCGTGCGCGGCAACGACATCTCCTTCATCTTTCAGGAGCCGATGACCTCGCTCAACCCGCTGCACACGATCGAGAAGCAGTTGGCGGAATCGCTGGCGTTGCACCAGGGGCTGCAAGGGGCCGAGGCGCGGGCGCGGGTGCTGGAACTGCTCCAGCAGGTCGGCATCAACGACGCGGAAAGCCGCATGGGCGCCTATCCGCACCAGTTGTCAGGCGGGCAGCGGCAGCGCGTGATGATCGCCATGGCACTGGCCAACAAGCCCGACATCCTGATCGCGGACGAGCCGACGACGGCGCTCGACGTGACCATTCAGGCGCAGATCCTCGACCTGTTGAAGGATCTGAAAGACGAGATGGGCATGGGGCTTTTGTTTATCACCCATGACCTTGGCATCGTGCGGCGCATCGCTGACCGGGTTTTCGTCATGCAAAAGGGGCTGGTGGTCGAGGAAGGCCCGACGGCGGAGATTTTCGACAACCCGCAGCACCCCTACACCCGCAAACTGCTCGGCGCCGAGCCCACCGGTGCGCCCGCCCCCGTGGCCGAAGATGCGCCCGAAGTGCTGCGCACCGACAACCTCAAGGTCTGGTTCCCGATCCAGAAGGGCCTGCTGCGCCGCACCGTGGGCCATGTGAAAGCCGTCAACGACACCAGCCTGTCGATCCGCGCCGGCGAGACCCTGGGCATCGTCGGCGAAAGCGGCTCGGGCAAGACCACGGCGGCGCTGGCGATCATGCGGCTCATCGGCTCGGAAGGGGAGGTGACTTTCCGCGGCGAGGACCTGCACAAATGGTCGACCAAGAAGCTGCGCCGGCTGCGCGCCGACATGCAGATCGTCTTTCAGGACCCCTTCGGCTCGCTCAGCCCGCGGATGACCTGTTTCCAGATCATCAGTGAGGGGCTGGCGATCCACAAGATCGACAAGGGGCGCGATAAGCGCGGACTGGTGGCCGAGGTGATGACCGAGGTCGGGCTCGACCCCGCGACGATGGACCGCTACCCGCATGAGTTCTCCGGCGGACAACGCCAGCGCATCGCCATCGCCCGCGCCATGGTGCTGCGCCCGAAACTGCTGGTTCTGGACGAGCCGACCTCGGCCCTAGACATGACCGTGCAGGTGCAGATTGTTAATCTTTTGCGGGATTTGCAGGCGAAATATGGGCTGGCCTATCTCTTCATCAGCCACGACCTGAAGGTGGTGCGGGCGATGTCGCACAAGGTGATGGTGATGAAACGTGGTGACGTGGTGGAATATGGGGACGTCGACGCGCTTTATGACAATCCGCAGACGGAATACACACGGAACCTGTTGCAGGCGGCAGGGTAAGCGGGCGTCGCATTTGCGGAGAGGGTAGGGGGGGCGCTGCCCCCATCGCGCCGGGGGCGCGATTCCCCCGCGGTATTTTTTAAAGGATGAAGTTGGTTTGGGCGGGGCTTTGGCCGCCCGATGGTGGTTTAGCTTTCGCTGGGGCCGATCATGAAGCAGCTGACGTTGCGCGCGGCCAGACGGCGGCAGGCGAGGTCGGCGCTTTCGCGGGACATGCCGAGGAAGTTCGCGTCAAAGCCTTGTGGGCGGCGCACCACTTTGCGCAGCGTGCCATCGAGGGTCGACATTTCGGCCAGTGCGGTTTTCAGCAGGACCTTCTCGGCGGCGTAGCGGCTGGGGAAACGGCCCACGTTCACGCCCCAGTGGCGCCCGCCGGAGGTGGAGACGCGGGTCACGATCTCTTGCTCTACCGCCTGTTGTACCGCCAGCGTCACGTCCTTGGGGCGCGGTTCGGGGCGGGGGGAGGCTTTGGCGGCGGCGATGACGACCTCGGCCTCATTGGCCTCTGGCGTGGGCGCGGCGGCGGGCGGGGTTGGTGCCGTTTCAACCGCTTCGCGCAGGGCTGCTGTGATATCGCTGTTGGAGACCACGCTGGTTGCCTCGGGCGCGGCGGCGGTGGCCACGACCACGACGTCGCTGCGGGGGCGCAGTTGCGGGCGTTTGGAGGTGGTGACGGCGCCGACGAGGCGGATCGTTTTGCCTGCGGCGCCGGGGGCGGTTTCCACATCGGCATAGACGGGCGGGACCGGTTTGCGCAGCGGCGCGGAGGAGGGCGCGCGGCGGAAGCCGAGGTCCATAAGCTCGGCCACTTTGGCGTTGCGCGAGGCGGTGGATTTGCCGCCGAAGACGGTCACGATGATGCGCTCATTGCCCCGTTCGGCCGAGGCGGTGAGGTTGAAGCCAGCGGCGCGGGTGTAGCCGGTCTTGATGCCGTCAGCCCCTTTGTAAGACCCTAGAAACCGGCGATTCGTATGGGAGACCTTGCGCACGCCTGCATCGGCGGTGATGCGTGAGAAGAGGTTGTAGTATTGCGGGTAATCATAGAGCAGGTGGCGGCCCATCCGGGTCATGTCGCGGGCGGTGGAGAGGTGGCCGCTCTCGGTCAGCCCGTGCATGTTTTTGAACGTGGTGCGCGTCATGCCAAGCTGTTTGGCAGTGCGGTTCATCCGGCGGGCAAAGGCGGCCTCGGAGCCGCCGATGGCCTCGCCGATCGCGGTGGCGGCATCATTGGCGGATTTCACGGCGGCGGCGCGGATGAGATAGCGTAGGGCGATCTTTTGGCCCGGGCGCATGCCCAATTTGCTGGGCGGCTCGGAGGCTGCATTTTTCGAGATCGTCACTTGGGTGTCGAGAGAGATTTCCCCCCGTTCGACCGCTTGGAAGGCGATATAGAGGGTCATCATCTTGGTCAGGGAAGCCGGGTGCAGGCGGGTATCGGCATTCTCGGCGTGGATTTCTTTGCCGGTGCGGGCGTCGATGACATAGGCGGCGTAGGGGGCAGCGATCGCGCTGAGCGGCAGGAGAACCAGAACCCAGAGTGCTGCGAATAGAAATAGCCCGTAACGGGCCGGCTGAATGCGCCGAGCCTTCATATTTGCCTGCCTTTTACTGCCTCAGGCCGCCGATTTCTGGCTGACCATTTATTAATTGGTTCAAGGCTAGCATAGGACGCCGCATCGCGGAAGCCGTCGAATCCAGTGAACAGGGGAAAAAGGGGCGGATCTCTCCTCCAATATGTAGAGGCTTGCACACATCAACCCACTATAAGCGCGAATAAGGCGAGAATTGGGCGTAAATTGGCCCGCAGTGCGGCATTTTCGGCGATGTGTCAGAACGACTCAGGCGCGGGGGCGAGTCACCCCGACACGATCTTTTCGATCGTTTCTGGGAGGCCTGAGAGGTCGCTGATCTCGGCGAAACGGGGGGAATTGGTTGGCGCTTCGGCATGTTCCATTGCCCATGTGAGGTCGTGAGGCACATAGACGCCCCAGCCGCCTGCCGCGATCATCGGGCGCACGTCGGAGGCCATCGAGTTGCCAACCATCAGCCCCCGTTCGGCACCTTGGCCGTGCTGCTCAAAAATGTGGCGATAGGCGGCTTCGGTCTTGTGAGAGACGATTTCGACCGCGTCGAACCTGTCGCGCAGGCCCGATTGGGCCAGTTTGCGTTCTTGGTCCAACAGGTCGCCTTTGGTCACCACGATGAGCCGGTAGTCGCCGCGCAGGGTTTCCAGCACGTCTTCGACATGGGGCAGCAGTTCGATGGGATGGTCCAGCATTTCACGCCCGGCGGCGAGCAGATCGTTGATCACCTCGGCGGGGACTTTGCCCTCGGTCACCTCGATTGCGGTCTCGATCATCGACAGGGTGAAGCCTTTGATCCCATAGCCGTAATGCGGCAGATTGCGCCGTTCGGCCTCCAGCAGCCGGGCCATCAGGTGGTCGCGTTCACTATGTTCGGCCAGAAGGGCTGCAAAACAGTCGTGAGAGAGTGCAAAGTAGCGTTCATTATGCCACAATGTGTCATCCGCATCGAAACCGATGGTGGTGAGTGCCCCGCCCATATGTGCTGCCTCTTTCCTAAATTGGTTCAGGGGTTATATAGACGGCTGCACGACGAACAAGCTCTACCCCCAGCCGCAGGAGCAGCAATGCACCGTGACGACGTGAAAGCAGATTGGACGATCCAGCCCGCAGGCCGGTCCGCGCCGAGCGCGTGGATGATGGCCGACGGCCCCAAGGATGACGACGACAGCGAGTTGCTGACCAAGACCCGCCCCAAGACCAAACGCCCGCCGCTCTACAAGGTGATGTTGCTGAACGACGATTTCACCCCGATGGAATTCGTGGTGCATGTCTTGGAACGTTTCTTTGGCCTGAACCACGCGCAGGCGTTTGAGATCATGTTGACGGTTCACAAGAAGGGGCTGGCCGTGGTTGGCGTCTTTAGCCACGAGATCGCGGAGACGAAAGTCGCGCAGGTGATGGATTTCGCCCGGCGTCACCAGCATCCGCTGCAATGCACCATGGAAAAAGAAGAATAACACGTGATTGATCCGCGACTGGAACTGGCCCTGAACGGCGGTGGGCTAGACCTGCCTGAAACTGGCGTGATCGCTGTCTTTCAGCCCCCCGTGGATGCGGATCTGGCCGGTCTTCCGCCCGAGCGTTGCAAGATCATTCACGATTTCAAACCTGCCTATGACGCATGGACGGCGCGGGGCTATGAGGCGGCGCATTCGATCGAGGGGCGCTATGCTGCGGCCATCGTCTGCCTGCCGCGTGCCAAACATGAGGCCCGCGCCTTGGTCGCCCAAGCTTGTGCTGTGAGCGATGGGCCGGTGGTGGTTGACGGGCAAAAGACCGATGGCGCGGATTCCATCCTGCGCGAGATGCGGGCGCGGGTGACGGTGCAGGGGCCGATCTCCAAGGCGCATGGTAAGCTTTACTGGATCGACGCGGGCGCGAGCGATTTTTTCACCGATTGGGAGGCTGGCCCAGCCCAGACCGAAGGCGGTTTTTGGACCGCGCCGGGGGTGTTCTCTGCCGATGGGGTCGATCTGGCCTCGGCGCTTTTGGTGGACGTGCTGCCCGATAACCTCGGGGCTGAAGTGGCCGATCTGGGGGCGGGCTGGGGCTTCCTCTCGGCGCATATTCTGACGCGGCCCAAGGTGAAGACGGTGCATTTGGTCGAGGCCGGGCATATGGCGCTGGAATGCGCGCGCCATAACGTGACCGATGACCGCGCCGTGTTCCATTGGGAGGATGCCACCGAATGGCAGCCGCCGCACCGGATGGATACCGTGGTGATGAACCCGCCTTTCCACACAGGCCGCGCCGCTGAGCCGCAGATCGGTCAGGCCTTTGTCGCCGCTGCCGCGCGGATCCTCTCGGGGCAGGGCGATCTGTGGATGGTGGCCAACCGGCATCTGCCCTATGAGGCGGAACTGAAGAAACGCTTTGCTCAGGTGGCCGAGCTTGGAGGCGACGCGCGGTTCAAACTGTTCCACGCTACACGCCCGCTGACCCGGCGCCGCTGAGCCTTAAGGGGGTATCCCGATGTCATTCTCGATCTCTGGTAAAACAGCCATCATCACCGGCGCGGCGGACGGGATCGGCCTTGCCATCGCGCGGCATCTGGCCGACCGGGGCGCCAATGTCATGTGCGCCGATTCCAACGAGAAAAAGCTGATGGAAGAGCTGGGCGACACGCCGGACGACGGGAATATCCGCGTCTTTGCCGGTGATCTGCGCCAGCGGCTGACCATCGCCAACCTCGTCTCGGCCACGATCGACGCCTATGATCAGGTCGATATCCTTGTGAATGCCTCGCGGCAGGTGATGCCGACCGATCCGCTGGATGTGGAGGATGGCTCGGTCGAGACGCTGTTGCAGCAAAACCTGATGACGGCGCTGCAACTGTCGCAGCAGGTGGCGCGGCGGATGATCAAACAAGCCGAGGGCCAGACCGAGGGGCAGGTGGGGTCGATCATCAATCTTAGCTCCATCTCGGCACAGCGCCACCAGCCGGATATGATGGGCTATGCCATCGCCTCGGCGGCGGTGCAGCAGATGACCCGCTCTCTGGCGCTGGTGCTGGCGCCGCATCGGATACGCGTGAATGCGATCTCTTTCGGTTCGGTGATGAGCGCGTCCCTCCGCGCTGCCGTGGCCGAAAACCGCGACTGGCGCGATGACATCCGCGCGCATACGCCGCTTGGCCGGATCGCCGGGCCGAACGAGCTTTGCGAGGCGGTGCAATTCCTCGCCGCTGAAAGTTCGGGCTTCATGACGGGCGAGATCATGACCATCGACGGCGGGCGCACGCTGCTCGATGTGGTCTCGGCCCCCGCGCATTGAGGGCGGGCAGCAGTTTTCTGCGGCAAAAGTGAAATCATCCGGTTTTCGCCCTTGACCCCAAAGCCAAGCTGCCTTATCCGACGCGCCACGGCGTTATAGCTCAGTTGGTTAGAGCGAACGACTCATAATCGTTAGGTCCCTGGTTCAAATCCAGGTAACGCCACCATCCCCCCCCTTTGTTTCAGATGAACATCCGGCGTCAGCGCTGCTGCGTGCGCGCCGCGCTTGGGTTGCGCATGGGGCTGGAAGGGATAGAAGATAGCCCATGCCCCGCGCGGGTTTGAGCAGATGAAAGCAGCCTTATGACCACGGAAAACTTCGTTCACGAGATCAATGTCACTTGGGGCGATTGTGACCCGGCGCAGATCGCCTATACCGCGCGGCTGCCCTATTTCGCATTGGATGCGATCAACGCGTGGTGGGAGGCGCATTTTGACGGTGACGGCTGGTTTCAGCTTCAGATCGACCGCAATATCGGCACGCCTTTCGTCAACCTGTCGATGGATTTTCGCAGCCCGGTCACCCCGCGGCACAAGCTGATGTGCGAAACCTATCCGACGCGGCTTGGTAATAAGTCCATCACCTTCGGCATGAAGGCGCGGCAGAATGGGGTGCTGTGTTTCGAAGGGTCTTTCACCTGCGTCTTTACCATCGCGGATGTGTTCAAAAGCCAATCCGCGCCCGAAGAATTGGCTCGTGTGATCAAACCTTTGGTCCGCGCCGACCTCGCCTGAGGCAATTGCGCCGCGAGCAGTTGAAGTTCCCCCGATTGCAGCGTCTTATCGCGCTGCAAATTGAGGGAGACGAAGATGACGATCAGGACTGCGGTAATCGGATTGGGGATCATGGGGCGGCGCATGGCCGAGAACATGGTGCTGCACCCTGACTTCACGGTCACCACCATGTGGGATCCCGACCCCGCGGCCTGTGCCGCCGCGCAAGAGGTCGCGCCGGAGGCGGTTGTCTCCGCCACGGCGTCCGAGGCGATGGCCGATGTCGATCTCGTTTACCTTGCCTGCCCTCCGGTGCCGCGCAAAGCCTATGCGCTTGAGGTCGCGGCGGCGGGCAAGGCGATTTTCCTCGAAAAACCCCTTGGTGTGGACATTGCAGAGAGCCGCGCCTTGGTGGCCGAGTTGCAGGCCGCGGGCGTTCCGGCGGCGGTCAACTTTACCCAAGCGGCGGGGGCGGCGCTGACCGATCTGACGCGGTCGATCCAAGAGGGCGCGCTCGGCGATCTTTGCGGCATCGACATTATCGTGACCTACCCGGCATGGCCCCGCGCGTGGCAGGTGGATGCCGATTGGCTGCGCTTTGCCGCTGAGGGGGGCATGACGCGCGAGGTGATCTCGCATTTCCTGTTCCTGAGCGAGCGGGTGTTGGGGCCCCTGACCCTGCAATGGGCCCATGCGGAATACCCCGACGCAAAGCTATGCGAGACCCATGTGGCGGCGCGATTGGTAAATGCCGATGGCCTGCCGGTTTCGATCCTAGGCTCTGTCGGCGGCGCGCAGCCGGACCGGCAGGAGGTGACGGTGAAGGGCGCGAAAGCCAGCCGCCGCATCTCGGAATTCTCTATCGACACCGTCTCGACCGGAGAGGCATTCGCGCCGACCAACACCAGCCCTGCCGACACCCGGGCGACCAGCCTCAAGGCGCAACTCGATGACATGGCGCTGCTGATGGCGGGCAAGACCAGCCGTCTGGCCACACCAGAGGAGGCTCTGCGGGTGCAGGAGCTTATCGAAGGCATCTTGGCCAATGGAGGAGCGCAGTCATGACCGCCACGTTGCAGTCATCGCCCGAGACCTGCCATTGGGGCTATTTCGAGGCCAGCCGCCCGCCTGCGCTGACCATCCAAAGCGGCGAAGAGGTGATCATCAACACCGTCTCTGGCGCGCCCAATTGCCTGCCGCCCGAGGGCTTCCACGTCCCGCCCGAACTCTACGACATCCACAAGGCAGGCCCGCCGCCGATGCCGGGCCATATCCTGACCGGGCCGGTCGCCGTCGAAGGCGCGATGCCCGGCGATGTGCTGAAGGTCGAAATCCTTGATGTCGCGCTGCGGCAGGACTGGGGGTATAACTTCATCCGCCCCTTGGCGGGCACGCTGCCGCAGGATTTCCCCGAGACCTATCACAGCAACATCCCGCTGGATGCAGAGCGGGGCGTCGCTCGGCTGCCTTGGGGGCTGGAACTGCCCTTGGCCCCGTTCTTTGGCGTGATGGCCGTGGCACCGCCGCCCGAATGGGGCCGGATCGCCACCATCGAGCCGCGCAAACATGGCGGCAATCTGGACAACAAAGAGCTGGTGGCGGGCAGCACGCTCTACTTGCCGGTCTTCAACGAAGGGGCGCTGTTTTCCTGCGGGGACGGGCATGGTGCGCAGGGCGATGGTGAGGTTTGCGTCACGGCGATTGAGACGGCGCTACAGGGCCGCTTCCGTCTGACTGTGTTGAAGGACCGCGCGCTTAGCTATCCGCAGGCCGAAACGCCGAGCCATGTGATCACGATGGGCATGGCCACCGACCTCGACCGCTGCGCGGAGATGGCCCTGCGCGAGATGATCACATTGGTCTCAGCACGCGCGGGGATCAGCCGCGAGGATGCCTATGTGCTCTGTTCGCTGGCCGGTGATCTGCGGATCACCCAGACGGTGAACCGCGAGAAGGGCGTGCATATGATGATGGCGAAAGAGTTGATCGGCGGTTAACTGAGCCTCTGCGCCAAGAAAAAGGGCCGCATCGCTGCGGCCCTTTCGCGTGTCTACTTAGCGGCAGATCACTCCTCCGCCCAAGCCATCCGGGCCGGGTGATATTCGAACCCGATGTGATGCGCGGCACCCACCAGCCCCTCGCGGGTGTGGTTGTAAAGCGAACGCCAGTAGGGCTGGATCGTGACGCCATCGTCTTGCAGCATCTTCTCACCCTTCGCCATGATCTCGCGGCGCGCTTCGACATCCGCCGTTGCCAGCGCCTCTGACAGCAGGGCGTCGAACTCAGGGCTGGCATAGCCGAACTCGTTCCACGCCTCGCCCGAGCGATAGGCCAGCGCCCAGATCTGCACGCCCAGAGGCCGCGCGTTCCAGTTGGTGGAGGAGAAGGGATATTTCACCCAGTCGTTCCAGAAGGTCGAGCCGGGCAGGATGGTGCGTTTGACCTTGATGCCCGCGTCACGCAGCTGGGCTGCCACGGCATCGGTAGTGTCTTTGCGCCATGCATCGTCGATCGAGAAGAGCTCATGCTCGTAGTCCGCCATGCCCGCCTCTTCCATCAGCGCGCGGGCGGCTTCGGGGTCGGTCTTGGGCGGCTCGACTTCAGCGTATTCGGGATGCATCGGGCCGACGTGGTGGTTCTCGGCCACAATCCCGCGCCCGGCATAGCCCAGTTCCAGTAGAACCGCATTGTCGACCGCAAGTTGCAGCGCGTTGCGCACGCGCTTGTCTTCATAGGGTTTCATGCCATCGACTTCGGCCAATTGGTTGGGGCGGATCACGATGGTCGCCGCCGTGGCGATCTCATTCTCGACCCAGCCGTCAAGCGTGCTCATCACGTCGATATATTCGCCTTCCATGGAGTAGAAAGCGTCAACCTCTTCGGCCTCGGCTGCGGCGATCCATGCGGAAGGATCGGTGCCGTAGTCGATATATTCCAGTCGGTCGATGTAGGGCCCGCCGAAGACCTCACTGCCCCACCATGTGTGATCGGGGTTCTTCACCAGCACGCTTTTCACGCCCACTTCGAGCGACTCGGGCAGGTAGGGGCCGGTGCCTTTCGGGTTTTCCAGCATCGTGTCGGGGTCGAACCCTTCGGGCGTGATGGCGGCGGGGTAGTCGGCCATGCCGGGGATCAGCGTGATGTCGGATTTGGGCAGCGTGAGCTTGACGGTGTGGTCATCCACCACCTCGATTGCGCCCTCGACGGCCTTGCCGGTTTCCTCATCCACCAGTGTGGCGAAACGGCCCGCCATGGAGTTGCCTTCGAGCGACTTGTCGCACCAGCCTTCGATGTTGCGTGCCACGTCCTGCGCGGTGAAGGCGGTGCCGTCGTTCCATGTCACGCCCTTTCGGACGTTCAGCGTGTATTCGGTGGCGTCGTCGTTGATCTCCCAGCTTTCCAGCAGGCCGGGGGTGAAGGTGCCGTCATTCTCCCAGATGGCGAGGTATTCCAGCCAGCCGCGGCTGAAGTTGGCGATCTGCGACCAGTCATAGGTGCGCGGGTCTTTCAGGGCACGCACCTCCATCTGCATCCGCACGGTGCCGCCTTCCTTGAGGTTGGCATGGGCCGCCGCACGCGCAGGCGCGGCCATGCCAAGCATCCCGTACGCTGTGGCGGACGTGGCCCCGAAGGCGCTCGCAATCGCCAGAAACTCGCGTCTGCTGACGGGGTCTTTCTTGGCGTTCTCGGCTGATGTCAGCACGGATTGCGGCAGCGGTTTTCCGGTGCGTGTCAAAAATTCCATGATTTTCCTCTCTGTTGGTGCGTTGGCCGGGCCATCGCGGACCCCCACTTTTCACGGTGGGGCAGGTGATGCAGTTGACCTGCTTTTGTCGCCTCTTGAGGTGGGCGTGGGGTGTTTAGTCTGCCGATCAGGCGCGTTGCGTCAAGCCTGTCGCGGGAAGTTGAGCAGCAAGCTAGCGCAGGAAAGCGGCCCGGCAAGCGCGGGCGTGGGGGAAAAGTGCTGTGAGGCTGGCGGGTTAGGCCAGATCGCGCGCGGCTTTGAAAAGCGCCGCAAGCCGCGCCGGGTCGCCGAGTTCATTGGCCAGCATCAGAACCAATCGGGCGTTGAGGGCGTGGCTTTCATCCTCGGTCAGCCCTTCATGGGCGGCCATAAGGGCGGCATAGACGCTGTCGCCCTCGGCGCCGAGGTTGTCTTCAAGGATCATGCGGTGGCTCCTTTCGCACGGTCAAAGGCGCGGGCAATCGCGGCGCTGTCAGGCTGGTCGAAGACCGCGCAGACATGGCCATCGGGGCGCAGCAGATAGAGGAAACCGCTGCCATAGCGCCGCTGCGCCTGGCTGTCCTTGCCCTGAAAGCAGGGGTAAGCATCATGGGATTGATCGATGCCGATCCGGGCAAGGCCGGGGAGGGCGGGGGCGGTGATCTCGCCCACGGCGAGCAGGGTGAACTGGCCCTGAACCGCACCCAACAGCCAGCAATCGCCCGCAGGCCCGACCAACGGCGCGTCGATCAATGCGCTGCCGGGGCGCAGGGGGGCGTCGCCTGCGGTTTGCAGCGGGCTATGGGCCAGCGTGCAGGGCTGCGACAGCCGGCCGGAGTTGATCAGTTTGCGCGCGAAAGGGTGCTTTGCTGCGAGGGTCAGCACCTCGTTGCGAAACAGGGTCTCGATGGGGGATTTCGGCGTCATGAAATTGGTCGCGCGGGCGGAGTTGCGCATGTTTTCGTCCGCGCCATGGCCGCGTTCGATGTCATAGCTCTCGATCAGGCTTGGCGGCGCTTCGCCCTGCACCACAGCCGCCAGTTTCCAGCCAAGGTTGTCGACATCCTGCACCCCGCCATTGCCGCCCCGCGCCCCGAAGGGGCTGACCACATGGGCGCTGTCGCCGACAAAGACGACGCGGTCATGCACGAACCTCTCCAGCCGCGCGCAGCGGAACTTATAGACGCTCATCCAATCCAGCCGGAACGGCGCATCGCCCAGCATCTGTTTCAGGCGGGGGACGACCTTTCCCTCCGTCGCTTCGGCTTTTGGGTCGGTCTCTGGCCCCAGTTGCAGGTCGATGCGGTAGATGTTGTCGGGCTGTTTGTGCAGCAGCGCGGATTGGCCGTTGTGAAAGGGCGGGGCGAACCAGAACCACCGCTCGGGCGTGTCATGGTCGCCGAAGGGGGAAGTCTCCATCTCCACATCGGCGATGAGGAAATGTTCGTCAAAGGTCTGCCCCTCGAATGGCAGGTTCATCCGTTTGCGCGTGGCCGAGCCTGCGCCATCGCAGGCGATGTACCAGTCGGTCTCAAGCCGGTAGGGGCCATCCGGCGTCTCGACCGTCAGCTCAACATGGTCGGCGTGGCCCTTGTGATCGGTGACCTTGTTGAGAAAACGCAGGTCGATCAGATCGGGGAAATCCCGCGCGCGCTCAATGAGATACTCTTCGATATAATATTGCTGAAGGTTCACGAAGGCCGGATATTTATGCCCCCGCTCGGGCAGCAGGTCGAAGTTATAGACCTCCTGTTCCCCGTGAAACTGACGGCCCACTTTCCATGTCACGCCCTTTTTCAACATCCGCTCACCGATGCCGAGCCTGTCGAAAATCTCCAGCGTCCGTTTCGCCCAGCAGATCGCGCGCGAGCCGAGGGAGACGACATTGTTGTCATCCAACACGACCGATTTGACCCCGCGCAGGGCCAAGTCCACGGCCATCGACAGGCCAATAGGGCCAGCGCCTACGATCACCACCGGGTGCCGCGGCTCGGGCGCGGTCAGGCCGGGTGGGGGGCTGTAGGGGAAGGGGGTGTAGGCATAGGCCATGGCGGTATCCTCAGAGAAAGGCGCGCAGGAGCAGCAGAGCCAGCAAGGCCAGCGTCACCAGCGTCACCCGGCGGCGCGCACCGCGGTGCTCGGGCGCGCGCAGCATCTTTGACCAGACCTGCGCCGTGTCGCGCAGCCCGGCGTAGGGCTGCCCGCTTCGGCGCGCCGCATGGCGGCGGTGCTCCATCACCAGCGCGAAGACCAGATAGAACCAGAGCGCCAGCGCCAAAACAATCAGGGCAGGAAGAAGCGCGGACAGGGACATCAGTCCGACAGCGCCTCCCACATCTCTTTGTCGCGCGCCGCCGTCCAGATGCGCGGCGTGTCAATGTCCAGCGCCTCGTCATAGGCGCGGGCGACGTTGAAGGGCAGGCAATGCTCATAGATCGCATAGTCGCCGAACTTGGGGTCGCATTCGGCGCGCACGGCGTCCCATGCCTCTTTCAAGGTGCCGCCACGCAGGGCCACGCGGGCCGCCGGGCGGTAGGTGGAGCGGACGAAATCGGCGGTGCTGTCAATCGCGGCATTGACCATCTCGCGCCCCACCAGCGCGTCCCCGCGGCCCGGCGCAATGGCGTCGAGGTCAAAGGCGCGGATGCGTTCCAGCGTGGCGGGCCAGTCGTGGAAATGCCCATCGCCGCAGTAGCAGGCGGAGTGATATTCGACGATGTCACCGGTGAACATGACGTTCTGATCGGGCACATAGATCACCGCGTCGCCCGCCGTATGGGCGCGACCCAACTGCATGATGTCGACCCGGCGTTTGCCGAGATAGACGCTCATCCGCCCGTTGAAGGTGGTGGTGGGCCACGTCAGCCCGGGGATGCTCTCATGACCTTCGAAGAGACGGGGAAACCGCTCGAATTCGCTGTCCCAATCCTCTTGCCCGCGTTCGGCGACCATGGCGCGGGCCTTCTCGGACATGATGATCTGCGAGGCACCGAAGGCGGAGGCCCCGAGCACGCGCACGGCGTGGTAATGGGTCAGCACCAGATGGCTGATCGGCTTGTCGGTGACCGAGCGGACGCATTCGATGACCTTATTCGCCAGTCGCGGTGTCGCCTGTGCTTCGATGATCATCACGCTGTCGTCGCCGATGATCACGCCCGAGTTCGGGTCGCCCTCGGCGGTAAAGGCGTAGAGGCCCTCGCCCACCTCGGTAAAGGAGATTTCCTTTTCGGTCATGTCGCCTTGGGATGCGAATTGCTTGGCCATGTGTTGTCCTTCTGTCTTGCTTCGCCGGCGCGGATGCGCGGCTTGTTCAGGAAAAGTCGATTGCCGGGCGGACCTTGCCGGTGCAGCTGCCAAAGCCCACGCGAAAGCCATCGCCCTGCGCGTGGCCGGTGAGGGTCAGCGTGTCGCCATCTTCGACAAAGCTGCGGGTGCTGCCGTCTGCGAGGGTGATCGGCTCCTTGCCGCCCCATGACAGTTCCAGCAGCGACCCGCGCTGCGATTTCTCGGGGCCGGAGATCGTACCGGAGCCGAGCAGATCGCCCGCGTTCATCGCGCAGCCGGAGGAGGCGTGATGCGTCAACTGCTGGGCGGCGGAGTAATACATCTCGCGGTAGTTGGTGCGGGCGATCTCCTCGGCCTCGCCGCCCTCGGGCTGGAGCGTCACGGAAAGGTCGATATCATAGAGACCCGGTTTGCTTTCGCGCAGGTAGGGCAGCAAGTCTTTCTCACGCTCTGGCGTCGAAGTGCGGAACGGCTCAAGCGCGTCACGGGTCACGATCCACGGGGATATTGACGTGGCGAAGGCCTTGGCCTGAAACGGGCCGAGGGGTTGGTATTCCCACGCCTGAATGTCCCGCGCCGACCAGTCGTTCAGCAGGACATAGCCAAAGATCATCTCATCCGCCGCGTCGATGCGGATCAGCTGGCCCATTTCGGTCGAGGTGCCGACGATCGCGCCCATCTCCAACTCGATATCGAGCTTCTGGCAGGGGCCGAAATGCGGCGCTTCGGCCTTGGGGGCTTTCAGCTGGCCGTTGGGCCGCGTGATCTCGGTCCCCGAGACGACGACGGTGGAGGCGCGGCCATTATAGCCGATGGGGATGTGCAGCCAATTCGGCGGCAGCGCGTTCTCGGCTCCGCGAAACATGGTGCCGACATTCGTGGCGTGATGCTTGCCCGCGTAGAAATCCGTGTATTCGGAAACCATCATCGGCATGTGCAACTGTGCTGCGCCCATCGGCACCAGATGGGGCGCCACAGCCGCCTGATCCGGTGCATCAGCGCTGAGGAGTTCGATCAGCCGGGAGCGCAAGGAAGCCCAAGCCGTGGGGCCAAGGTCCATCACATCGTTCCAATAGGGCACATCGAACACCGGCTCTTCGGCGAGGGTGATCAGCCCCTCTTCCTCCAGCGCGGCCATGTCCACGATCTGATCGCCGATGGCCACGCCGCAGCGCGCCTCAAGCTGATTGGTCGAAAAGACGCCGTAGGGCAGGTTGTTCAGCGGGAAATCGGTGGTGGCCGAATTGGCGCTCTCCACCCAAGAGGTCATCAGGGTCATATTGGTCCTTTCGCGGACAGCGGTCACTTCTTGCCCGGGGTGCCGTCGAATTTCTTCTCAAGGCTTTCCCAGCAGTCGATGTAATCGTCCTGCAATGGCGCTTCGCGGGCGGCGAATTCGGTCAGATGCTGCGGGAAGCGGGTCTCGAACATGAAGGACATCGTGTTGTCGAGTTTATGGGGTGCCAACTCGGCATTCGACGCGCCCTCGAATGCGTTCCGGTCCGGCCCATGCGGCAGCATCATATTGTGCAGGCTCATGCCCCCGGGAACGAAGCCCTTGGGCTTGGCGTCGTACTGACCGTGGATATTGCCCATCAGCTCGGACATGATGTTCTTGTGATACCACGGCGGGCGGAATGTATCCTCGGCCACCATCCAGCGGTCGCGGAACAGCACGAAGTCGATATTGGCGGTGCCCTCCACGCCCGAGGGCGCGGTCAGCACGGTAAAGATCGACGGGTCTGGGTGGTCGAACAGCACCGCGCCCACGGGGCAATAGGTGTTCAGGTCGTATTTCACCGGCGCATAATTGCCGTGCCATGCAACCACGTCGAGCGGCGAATGCCCGATCTGGGTCTCATGGAACTGCCCGCACCACTTGATGGTGACGGTGGAGGGCACCTCGCGGTCCTCGAAAGCCGCCACGGGGGTTTTGAAATCACGCGGGTTCGCCATGCAGTTGGCGCCGATCGGGCCGCGTGCTGGCAGATGGAACTTCTGGCCGTAGTTCTCGCAGACAAAGCCGCGCGCGGGGCCGTCCAGCACTTCGACACGGTAGACCAACCCGCGCGGGATGATGGCGATCTCCTGCGGGGCGACGTCCATGACACCCAGCTCGGTGCAAAAGCGCAAGCAGCCCTCCTGCGGGACGATCAAAAGCTCGCTGTCGGCAGAGTAGAAATAGCTGTCCACCATGCTCTCGGTCACCAGATAGATATGGCTCGCCATGCCGACTTGCGTATTCACATCCCCCGCCGTGGTCATCGTGCGCATGCCGGTCAGCCAAGTCAGCGGCAAGTCGGAATGCGGCACCGGATCCCAGCGGTATTGGCCAAGACTGGTTACATCCTGCGGCTGATGCGGTGCAGACTTCCAATAGGGCAGGTCGATCCGCGTGTAGCGCGACGAATGTTTGACCGAAGGCCGGATGCGGTAGCACCACGTACGCTCGTTCTGATGAGAGGGGGCGGTAAAAGCCGTGCCGGACAGCTGTTCGCCATAGAGGCCGTAGTTGCATTTCTGCGGGGAGTTCATGCCCTGCGGCAGGGCGCCGGGCAGGGCTTCGGTTTCGAAATCATTGCCGAAACCCGGCATATAGCCCGGATGCGTGCCCGATGTGGTGGCCGCGGTTGTCATCGTCGATGGCTTGGACTTGCTGGTCATCTGTGCCCCCTTGCAGAATCTGTTACAAGCGTAATAGTTGGAGTTGTAACTAACAAGCGGCGCAGCATGGCGGACGGTGACTTTCAGCTTCAGTTTTTCCTGCCCTACCTGCTGAACCAAGCGGCGGAGGCGTCATCGCTCGAGTTTCAGCAGATCTACAAAAGCCGCTATGGCATGCTGCGCACCGAATGGCGGGTCTTGTTCCACCTCGGCCTCTATGGGCAACTCACGGCAAGCGAGATCGGCCAGCGCGCGCGGATGCATAAGACCAAGATCAGCCGCGCCGTGCACCGCCTGACCGAGCGCCGCTTCGTCACCCGCAGCCGCGATCCAGAGGATCGGCGGGTGGAGCATCTGTCGCTGACCCGACAGGGCCAAGCGGCCTATGACGATCTGCGCGCCGTGGCGCAGCGCTACAATGCCGCGCTGATGGATGCGCTCGACCCTGCCGAGGCGGCGGTGCTGCGGCGGGCGCTGCTCAAGCTGTCGGATGTGGGGCAGGGGGGCTTTACTTAGCCCGTAGAAACCGCCACCGATGGCGCATGACCGATCAGACCAAAGGCCTCTTGCTCACCTTTCTTGGGGTGATGTGCATCGTTCCCGAAGCGCTTTTCGTGCGCGTCATCGACGCGCCGATGCTGACGCTTGCCTTTTGGAAGGTGACCCTCGTGGGCATGGCGATCGGCGCGGGCCTGCTGCTGGCCCAAGGCACCGCCCCCTTCCGCGCCCTCAGCCGCGCCGGATGGGCGAGCGCGATCTACATCGGCGGCGTGGCCTGCGCCGGGGTCGGCTTCGTGCTGGCCGTGCGCCTGACCTCGGTCGCGAATGTGGTCTTCATCCTCGCCTCGCTGCCAGTCTTTGCCGCGATCTATAGTCGGGTCTTTCTGGGCGAGCCGATCAGCCGCCGCATGTTCTTTACCATCGCGGCGGTGCTCGCTGGCTTGGCCGTGATCGCCTTCGGCTCGGGCGAGACCGAGAATGCCTCGCGCGCGGGCGATCTGCTGGCCCTGTCGATCTCGGCCATCTTCGCCGGAGCGCTGACAGCGGCGCGCCATGCGCGCGCAGTGTCGATGGTGCCCGCGGTGGCATTGGCCTATCTGCTGGCCGGGGCGGTGCTGCTGCCCGTGGCGCAGCCGCTGCACATGCCCACCGCAGAACTGCCGCAGATGCTGCTCTACGCGGCGTTCATGGCTGCCAGCGCCGGGCTCATCGCGCTTGGCCCGCGCTATATTTCAAGTGCGGAAGTGGGCCTGCTCGTTTTGTTGGAATCCGTGCTGGCGCCGCTGCTGGTCTGGGCGGTGCTGGGCGAAGACCCAGGGATCTATGCGTTGATCGGCGGGGGGATCGTCGTGGGCGCGCTGTTCCTGTCGAACCTCATCGCCCTGTCGCGCCGCCGCCGGGTCGTGCCCCCGCTGCCGCGCCACTAGGATCAAAAGTCGGGGCTGACGCCCGGCAACTCCAACGCCTTGATCAGCTCACGCAACTCCTGCCGCGCGGCGATGTTCGAGATATTGAGCTGTTTCACGCCAATATCCTTGAGGTCCAGCAAGGTCAGACCGCGCGGGAAAAGCTCCCGAAAGATCACCCGCTCATTGAACCCCGGCGCGGTGCGGAACCCGATCCGCTTGCTGAGGTTGTTGATCGCGCGCTCCATCTTCTCCTTGTTGACCATGCGCTGCGCGCCCAAACGGTTGCGCACCACGATCCAATCGATCGCCGACAGCCCGGCCTGCGCCCTGAGCTGCCGCGCGTTCCAAACCATCTCGGAATAGACGGAGGGGCCGGTGATCTTTTCGCCATTGGCATCGATATGGGCCAAAAGATCAAAGTCGATGAAACTGTCGTTCAGCGGCGTGATCAATGTGTCCGCCAGCGAATGGGCCACCTGACTGAGCCGCGTGTGCGATCCGGGGCAGTCGATCAGAATGAAATCATTGTCTGGCTCCAGCGCCGCCACGGCGGCGCTGAGGCGATGGTCATACATGTTCTCGCCGGGGCGCAGGCTGCTGGCCTCCACATCCGGCAATTCGCAAAGCGTCGGACTGGCCAGCGTCAGGCCGGACTCGCGCATGAAGGCCCGGCGGTTCTCGATATAGCGCCCAAAGGTCCGTTGCCGCAGGTCGAGGTCCAGGCCGCTGACCTTATGGCCAAGCCGCGCCAGCGCCGTCGCCACATGCATGGAAACGGTTGATTTGCCCGCGCCGCCTTTTTCGTTACCGACGACGATAATATGCGCCATACTGCTGTCCCTTCGCGCCTGCCCTTCAAGACAGGATATTGTTGAGCCGCACTATATGTAGGGTTCACGCCTTTGGAAAGTGGCGAGGCCGCTTGTTCAGCCCGACCGTGGCAGCCCTGCCGCGTTTGGACATCGCGCACATTTGCGCTATTTTCACCGCTTCAGGCGCCGTGTAACACCGCGCCTTACCGCGCGCCGCGCACCCCAACGAACCGCTCAAGCAAGGCCTCCCCATGCCAGATCACCACCCCACCACATCGAAACAGACAACAGTCCGCGGCGTGCTGCCGTCTCTGGGCATGGTGATCGCGGAATTCGCGCTGGTTTGCCTGCTGGTGGCGCTGGTGCCGGTGACGGTCTACCTCGATACGGCCGTTCTGGGCGAGGGCGTCACCGAAGACTCGCTGACCGAACATATGCACAACACCCTGTTGGCCATCGCGGCCGGGATTTTCATGATGGGCGCTTATCAACATGTGGGCATGCGGGGGTATCTCACGCTGGCGGCCACGCTCTTCGCCTGCATGTTCCTGCGCGAATATGACGCCGCGCTGGACCGTATCCAACACGGGTTTTGGATCTACCCCGCCCTCGTGACACTGGCGGTGGGCAGCTTCATCGCATGGCGCAATCGCGGCACCACGCTGCTGCCCATGCTGCACCACCTGCAAACCCGCTCCGCCACATTCGTCTATATCGGCGTGGTGCTGCTGCTCTTCTTCTCGCGGATTTTCGGCACCGGCGCCCTGTGGGAGGCCGTCATGGGCGCGGCCTATGACCCGCAAATCAAAACCACCGTCCAAGAGGGCACAGAACTGCTCGCCTATCTGCTAATCGCCTATGGCGCGGTACTGTCCCACCTGCACGGCTACGGCGCCCAGGCCGCCCTACAAGAACGCCGCCTCTAAGCAGGCCCCGACACGCGCGCCGCTATCCTCCGGCGCGCACCCCCTTCCACTTCATCCTTTTGAAAATACCTCCACACCGCCTGCCAAACACGCCCGGTCTCGGACCCATCCCCCAAAACGCAAAAGGCGCGACCCGCAGGGGCCGCGCCTTAATCTCGCAATGTTGGTAAGGCTTAGAAGCCCAGACCTGCGTATTTGTTCTTGAACTTCGACACGCGGCCGCCGGTGTCCATGATGCGGCCAGTGCCGCCGGTCCAGGCAGGGTGCACGGAGGGGTCGATGTCGAGCGACAGCTGGTCGCCTTCTTTGCCCCATGTCGATTTCATTTCCACAACGGTGCCGTCGGTCATCTTGACGTTGATGATGTGGTATTCGGGATGTGTATCGGTTTTCATCGACCAGTCCTTTATGCGTTCGCGCCGGAAAGCGGCTTATAGTGGACGTTTTCGGCGATCCGTGCGGATTTGCCGCGACGGCTGCGCAGGTAGTACAGCTTGGCACGACGCACGCGACCACGGCGCACGACGGTGATGCTGTCGATGTTGGTCGAATGCAGCGGGAACACACGCTCCACGCCTTCGCCAAAGGAAATCTTGCGCACGGTGAAGGACCCGGCGATGCCGTGACCGTTCTTGCGCGAAATGCAGACGCCTTCGTAGTTCTGCACACGGGTGCGGGTGCCTTCGGTGACTTTAAAGCCAACACGAACGGTATCACCGGCACGGAAGTCGGGGATCTCGTTCCCCAGTTCGGCGACTTGTTCCGCCTCGATCTCTGCGATCAGGTTCATCTGACCATTCTCCTATGATGTTCGCGGTATTCCACGAAATTATGTCGCGACCCAGAGCTTCGGGTTCTATCGGGCAGCGCCGCAATCGTTTCCGATCAAGGCCCCCCGCCGGAGGTATCGTCGTCATTACTTAGTTTTCTGCGTTAAACGCAAAGCACCGGAGCCGCCAAAGCGATTCCGGATGCGCGGGGTATAGGGGGCAAAAGCGATAGGATCAAGGGGGCTGTGGCCACCTTGATCCTCTGTGTTTCAGACCTCTGCGCGCTGTCGCGTCAGGCCAGCGCGATCACGCCCAAGACAACGAGCAGGAACAGCACCAGCACGATGCCGATCAGCACTTTCGCCCCGGTCATCGCGGCACCCGATACGCGGCCAAAGCCCAAGAGCGCTGCAACGGCGGCGACGATCAACAGAATAAGAATAAGTTCAAGCATTTGGATTCTCCCTCCGATATGGGAGATCAACGCGCCGCGCAGGGGCGGGTTCCGTATCGGGGCGCGGGCTCAATCCTTGCTCTCGAAGGCGGCCCACATGTCGGGGCGGCGTTTGCGGGTCAGCTCTTCGGCCTGCGCCTGACGCCATTTCGCAATCTCGCCATGGTTGCCCGACATTAGAACGGGCGGAATCTCGCGCCCTTCCCATTCGGCGGGGCGGGTATATTGCGGATGTTCCAGCAGGCCCGAGGCGTGGCTTTCCTCTTCGATGCTCTCGGCGTTGCCCAGCACGCCGGGCAAGAGGCGCACAGTGGCGTCGATCATCGCTTGGGCGGCCAACTCGCCCCCCGTCATGACGAAATCGCCCAGACTAACCTCGGTGATGCCGAAATGCTCGATCACCCGTTCGTCGACCCCCTCGAATCGCCCGCAGAGCATTGTCACGCCCGCGCAGCTTGCCAGATCGCGCGCCATGGCCTGATCGAACCGCCGCCCGCGCGGCGACATGTAGAGGATCGGCCAGCGCCCATGGGCGTGGCTTTGCGCGCGCGCCAGCGCCGGGCCGACCACATCGGCGCGCATGACCATGCCCGCCCCGCCGCCTGCGGGGGTATCATCGACATTGCGGTGCTTGCCGATGCCGAAATCGCGCAGGTCATGGGTGTGCAATTGCCAACGCCCTTCATGCAGCGCTTTTCCGGTCAGGCTGGCGCCCAGCACACCGGGGAAGAGATCGGGAAACAACGTGACGATCCGGGCCTGCCAGACATCAGCGTAATCGGGCGCGTCTTGCATCAGGGCGCGGGGTTTGAGGCTGGGGCGTGCGCTTTGACGTCCGTGAGAGCGGGTGGGTTTCATGCGGTTCCTGCCTGTTGCAATAGAGCGGTCTTGGCGCGCCGGCGCGCCTCGGGGTCATCGGCGTGTTGACGGTTGGCGTCAAGCAGAGCCTGCAAAAGTTCCGCAGGCAAGCGCTGGTTCTCGGGCGGGGGCACGGTCATCTGCGCCAAGACCTCAGGCGGCAATGCGCAAAGGTCTAGAAGGGGCGTAGCGGGGCCGAGCGGCAGGTCGCGGCAGGCCTCCAGCCGCGCGTGATGCACCGGGCAGGGCAGACGCCGGGCAATCGTTTCGGCCACCGTATCCAAATCTGCCGCTGGGGCGTAACGGGCTGTGAAAGTGGCAAGGTCGAGCGTCATGGAGGAGGCTTTGACATGCTCCCAATAGGCCGAAGCGATCCAATCCGCCGGATCGCGGGTCGAGAGGTAAACCATGATCTCCGCCCGGGGGAAACGGCGGCGCAGGCTGCGGGTAAAGGTCTCCAGCAACACGGGCGCAGCGCTGTAGTCGGCCAGATCGCCACGTCCGGGCATGTGACCGGCCAGTTCCTCGGCCGAGAGGATCAGCGTCCGGCGCGGCATCCGGGGCAGGGCGTCGAGAAGGGCGTCGAAGCGGTATTCGGCCTTGAGCCGCGTGAGCGGATCGCGCCATGTGGAATAGCCGCGCGCGGCATGCAGCAGGTCTTTCATCTGCCAGCGCAGGCGCAGGGCGACATGGGGTTTCAGCAGGGCGCGGTTGGCGCGCAAAGTGGCTTGAACGGAACTGGTCCCGGTCTTGTGAAAGCCGGGATGCAGGATGATCCGGCGGGGCATCATCCGGCTCCGGTCTCAGCCATCCTTGCCCTCGGGCAGCACGCCCAAAGGCGGGTCGGCGATGATCCGACCGGAGGCGAGATCGACCGTCGGCACGGCGGCTTTGGTGAAGGGCAGGAAGGTGGTGGCCGAGGTGCCTGCAAGTTGCAGTTCCAACAGATCGTCCGCCCCGTGGTTCTGCACGGTTTTAACGCGCCCCAGCAGCACGCCGCCGGTGTCATAGACCTCAAGCCCGATGAGATCGGCGTGGTAGAATTCGTCATCCGGCAGGCCCGGCAATTGATCCCGCGCGGCAAAGAGCGAGACACCGCGCAGATCGTCGGCCTCTTCCTTGGTGGTGATTTCGGCGATGCGCGCGGCAAAGCCGTTTTTGACCGGGTGCAGCAGGGCGAGGGTGAACTGGCGGCTGCCGTCCTCGGTGCTCAGCGGGCGGTAGTTTTCGATGTCTTCGGGCACGGCGCAGTAGCTTTTCACGCGCACTTCGCCGCGCACGCCATAGGCGCCCGCGATGGCACCGACGCAGATCAGGTCTTGGTCACTCATTGCAACAACTCCGAATTCACGCAGATCGTCCCGGTCCATTCACCGGCCCCGGCCTTGCATTCATCCTGCATTAACTGCCGATCATAGCGGATGCCAAGGACAAAGCCGAGCACGAGCACGGACAGAAGGAACAGTAGCTTTCTCATTAGCGGGTCTCGACCTTGAGGCGGGGGGCGCGGGTCTCCCAACCCTTGGTTTCCAGTTCCGGCGTCAGGCTGTTTTCCTCGGGCCAGCCCATACAAAGATAGGCCACCAGCGACCAGTCCTCTGGCACCGCAAGGTCACGGTTCAGCCGGGCGGGGTCAAGCACCGAGACCCAGCCCAGCCCGAGGCCATGAGCGCGGGCGGTGAGCCATAGGTGGGTGATCGCCCCCACCACCGAATAGCGCCGCATCTCGGGCATGGTGCCCGCGCCGAGGCCGCTGCCCTTTTCGGTGCTCTCATCACAGTAGATCGCCAATTGCTCGGGCGCGTCGCTCATCCCCGAGAGTTTGAGCCCGGCATAGAGCGCGGCCTTTTCACCATCGTATCCGGCGAGGGCGCGGGCATTGGCGGATTGGAAATTCTCAAGCGCGGCTTGGCGCGCGGTGTCGGAGGCAACGCGGATGATCCGCCAGGGTTCCGACAGGCCCACAGAGGGGGCGAGGTTAAAACTGTCGAGGCAGCTTTGCATCAGCGCCTCGTCCAGCGGGTCTGTGCGAAAGCGGCGCACGTCGCGCCGCCATCGCATCAGGTCGTGCAGCCCGGCACGGAAGTCATCAGAGAATGTATCCATGCCGGGCGCTCGAAGCTTATTCTGCGGAAGCTTCTTCGGCAGGGGCGTTGGCAGCTTCGGCAGCGGCAGCAGCCTTGTCGGCTTTCTCCTGCGCGCGCTCTTGGGCTTTCTTGCCCGGTGCGCCCTTCTTGGGGTTGTTACGCTCGGTCTTTTCGCGGATGCCAGCGGCTTCCAGCATGCGAACCACGCGCTCGGTCGGCTGGGCGCCTTTGGCGATCCATTCCTGAACCTTTTCAACGTCCATTTTCACGCGGTCTTCGCTGTCTTTCGGCAGCAGCGGGTTGTAGGTGCCCAGCTTCTCGATGAAGCGGCCATCGCGCGGCATGCGGCTGTCGGCGGCCACGATACGGTAGAAGGGGCGCTTTTTGGAGCCGCCGCGGGCGAGACGAATTTTCATTGCCATGGTGTTTAATCCTTTAGGTTGGTTGGGGGGACGGGAGGCCGTCCTATTCTTGGTGGGTTTTGTGGTGCCGAATGACTTCGGCGATGATGAAGTTCAAGAACTTCTTGGCGAAGACGGGGTCGAGGTCCGCCGCTTCCGCCAAATCTTCGAGCCGCTCGATCTGGGCCGCCTCGCGGGCCGGATCGGAGGGGGGAAGGTCGTGCGTGGCCTTGAGTTTCCCCACGGCCTGCGTGTGTTTGAACCGCTCGCCCAGCGTATAGACGAGGATCGCGTCGAGCCGGTCGATCGAGGCGCGGTGCTCTTTCAACAGCTCGGCGGCGCGGGCAGCGGTATCTGTGGTGGTGTCGGTCATTTCTTCTTCCCGAAACCGCTGAGGCCGCCGGGCAGGCCCATGCCGCCGCCGAGGCCACCGCCCATGCCACCCAGACCGCCGGGCAGCTTGCCGCCCATCTGCTTGGCCGCCGCTTCCAGCGCCTTGGGGTCCATCTGGGAGGGTTCCATGCCGCCGGGCATGCCGCCCTTGCCCATCATGCCCTTCATGGCCTGCTTGAGCATACCGCCTTTGCCCATCTTGCCCATCTTCTTCATCATGTCGGACATCTGGCGGTGCATCTTCATCAGCTTGTTGAGGTCAGAGACCTCCATGCCGGCACCCTTGGCGATACGCTTCTTGCGGCTGGCCTGCAGCAGGGCAGGGTTGGCGCGCTCTTTCTTGGTCATGGACTGAATGAGGGCGATCTGCTGCTTGAGGATCTTGTCGTCGAAACCGGCGTCTTCGACCTGTTTCGCCATTTTCCCCATGCCGGGCATCATGCCCATCATGCCCTGCATGCCGCCCATTTTGATCATCTGTTCAAGCTGCATCTTGAGGTCGTTCATATTGAACTGACCCTTGGCCATGCGCTTCATCATCTTCTCGGCCTGTTCGGCCTCGATGGTTTCCTGCGCCTTTTCGACCAGCGCCACGATGTCGCCCATGCCGAGGATGCGGCCCGCGATACGCTCGGGCTCGAAGGTCTCAAGCGCGTCCATCTTTTCGCCCAGACCAACGAATTTGATCGGCTTGCCGGTCACGGCGCGCATCGAGAGCGCAGCACCGCCACGGCCATCGCCGTCCATCCGGGTCAGCACGACGCCGGAGATGCCGATACGCTCGTCAAAGTTCTCAGCCGTGTGCACGGCATCCTGACCGGTCAGGCCGTCGACGACCAGCAATGTTTCACGTGGATTGGCCACGTCGCGCACGGCTTCGACTTGGCTCATCAACTCTTCGTCGATGGACAGGCGGCCCGCGGTGTCGAGCATATAGACGTCATAACCGCCCAAGCCCGCCTGCGTTTTGGCGCGTTTGGCGATTTGCACCGGGCTTTCGCCCTTGACGATCGGCAGCGTGTCGACGCCGATCTGCGTGCCGAGGATCGCCAATTGCTCCATCGCCGCGGGGCGGTTCACGTCGAGCGAGGCCATCAACACGCGCTTGCCGTCGCGGTCTTTCATGCGCTTGGCGAGTTTTGCGGTGGTGGTCGTCTTACCGCCGCCCTGCAGGCCGACCATCAGGATCGGCGCGGGCGGGCTGTCGATCTTGAGCGAACCGGGTTCGCCTTCGCCTTTCAGCACGTCGATCAGCGCGTCATGGACAATCTTGACGACCTGCTGGCCCGGTGTCACCGATTTGGTCACCGCTTGGCCTGTGGCCTTTTCCTGCACCGTCTTGACGAATTCACGCGCCACGGGCAGCGAAACGTCCGCTTCCAACAGGGCGACGCGCACTTCGCGCAGGGCGGTCTTGACGTCCTCGTCGCTGAGCGCGCCTTGTTTGGTCAGGCGGTCAAAGACACCAGAGAGCCGTTCGCTAAGATTTTCAAACATGGGCACAGGGCCTTTCGGGTCGGTTGCACTTGCCCCTATCTAAGGACGCGCGCGAAAATGCACAAACGCCCCAGTGGGCGCAACGCGCTGACTGGGGGCGATCCCGACGACAAGCCGGGACCGGAAGGCAATGCTTCCGGAGATTGGGTGGCGTTTACGCGCTGCGGGGCTGTGAGTCAAGCCGCGTGGGGTGGCTGGCGAAAGGCCGCCACGCAAAAGCCGCGCCCCCGGTGTGGGGACGCGGCCGATTTGGAGGAGAGGGCGGGGCGCTTAGGCCGCGTCGCGCAGCGCGTCGATCTGCGCATGGGCGCGGGCGATGGTGCCTTCGGCGTCCACGGCCAGCTGGTCCGCTGCGACGAAGGTCACATCAGTGATGCCCAAAAAGCCCAGCACAAAGCGGAGGTAGCCGCTGGCGAAATCGGCGGCGGAATCGATGCCTGTCCCGCCCGAGGCGAAGGCCACGATGACGCGTTTGTTCTCCAGCAGCCCTTGGGGGCCGTCTTCGGTGTAGCGGAAGGTCACGCCGACGCGGGCGATCAGGTCAATCCAGGCTTTGAGCGAGGCGGGAATGGTGAAGTTGTAGATCGGCGCGCTGATCACGATCGTATCGGCGGCCTGCACTTCGGCAACCAGTGCGTCGGACAGGGCGAGGGCTTCTTGATCCAGTTCGGTGCGCTCTTCTTCGGGTTTCACCCGGGCGCTGGCCCATGTCGAATCGATCAGCGGCAGGGGTTCGCTGGCGATGTCGCGGGTGACGACGTCGCTGTCGCCCAGGGTTGCGATGATCCGGTCCGTCAGTTGGCGGGTGACGGAGTTTTCGCGGTTCACCGAGGTTTCGATGCGCAATGTGGCCATGGTGTTGATCCTTGTTCCAAGGGTAAATCTGATGCCATGGAATTGGCCATTGTGCTCGCGAACGCAACTGCCAGAATGAGCGTGACCATGTTCGTAAATGCACAAGTCGGGAAGGCGAGGTGAACAATGGACAATTGGGATGAGATCAGGACCGCCTATCAGGTCGCACAGCTTGGCACCGTCAGCGGCGCGGCAGAGGTGCTGGGCGTGCATCATGCCACCGTGATCCGCCATATCGACGCGCTGGAGGGGCGGCTTGGCGTCAAGCTGTTTCAGCGCCATGCACGCGGCTACACGGCCACCGAAGCGGGGGAGGACCTGCTGCGGGTGGCGCGGGCGACGGACGACCAGTTCAGCCAATTGGCGGGGCGGATCAAAGGGCGCGGCAGCGATGTTTCGGGGGAGTTGGTGATCACCTCGCTTGATTTCCTCGCCCCGCAGCTTGCGCCCTTGCTGACCGAATTCCAACGACAGAACCCCGAACTTGTGGTGCGCTATCTGATCGGAGACCGTTTGTTTCGGCTGGAATATGGCGAGGCGCATGTCGCCATCCGTGCCGGGGCCGCGCCGGATCAGCCCGACAATGTGGTGCAGCCCTATGCGCAGCTGGCGGTGGGGGCCTATGCCAGCCGGGACTATGTGGCGCAGTACGGCATCCCGCAGGGGCCGGAGGATTACCACAAGCACCGTTTCATCGCCGCCGACAACCGAGACAGCCGCGCGCCCTATCACAAGTGGCTTTGGGCCACGGTGCCGGAGGAAAGCGTGGCATGGCGCAGCACCAGCGGTGCGGCGCTGGAGGCGGCGCTGCGGGCCGGGGCGGGGATCGGCGGTTTGCCCGCTGCCATGGGGCGCAATGATCCGCAATTGGTCGAGATCCACGCGCCGCGTCCCGATTGGGGCAGTGCGCTGTGGTTGGTCACCCATGTCGATCTGCACCGCACCAGCAAGGTGCAGGCGGTGCTGCGGTTCCTCAAAGAACATGCCGAGGATGCGGTCGCATGTCCCGAATAAGCGCCGCGGCGCAGGGGCATCTGGCGATGCTTTGCTTCTCGGCTCTGGTGGCCGGTTCATTCTCGCTCGGGGCGCAGGTGGCGAATGAGATCACGCCGACGGTGCTGAACGCCGTGCGTTTCGCCTTGGCGACGGTTTTGGTCGGGGCTTTGGCATGGGGGCGGGGCGATATCAGCCGGGCGGGCTTTGCGGCACCTTGGCGCTATTTCGTGCTGGCGGGGCTCTTCACGCTCTACTTCGTTTTGATGTTCGAAGGGTTGAAGACCGCGCCCCCGGTGGCCGCGGCGGCGGTCTTTACCCTCGTGCCGGTCATGGCGGCGGGGTTCGCCTGGCTGCTGATGCGGCAGGTCATGACGCCGCGCATGGCGCTGGCGCTGGCCATCGGCGGGGCGGGGGCGCTTTGGGTGATCTTTCGCGGCGACCTTTCGGCGCTTCTGGCCTTCGACATCGGGCGGGGGGAGGCGATCTATTTCGTCGGCTGCATCAGCCACGCGCTCTATACTCCGATGGTACGCAGGCTGAACCGTGGCGAGAGCGCGGTGATGTTCACCTTTGGCACCCTGTTGGCGGGCACGGTGCTTTTGGGGCTTTACGGCTGGCAAGACCTCCGCGCGACCGATTGGAGCGCTCTGCGCCCCTTGGTCTGGATCACCATTCTATATGTCGCGGTTTTCGCCACGGCGGCCACGGTGGTTCTGCTGCAATTTGCGGCGCTGCGGCTGCCTTCGGCCAAGGTCATGGCCTATACCTATCTCACGCCCAGCTGGGTAATCCTGTGGGAGTTGGGCTTTGGCAATGCCCTGCCGGGGGCGCTGGTCTGGGGCGGGGTGCTGCTGACGATCCTCGCGCTTTCGCTGCTGCTGCGCGCGGATGGCGAAGAAAAGTCATAAAAATTCAAAAAGTTGCGGAATCGGCGGAACCTAAGCGCGGCGCCCGGCGTTGGGGCGTGAATTAACAGTGAAGGACACCACCATGCGCAGTATTATTTACCTGATCGGGTTGATCGTCGTGGTTTTGGCTATTTTGCGTTTCGCATTCGGCGTCATCTGACCGTCGATTGATCCTCCCCTTGTCTTATTTACCTCGTGGCAAGGGGGGATCACTCTATCTATATAATCTTCACCTACTCTGACCCTGAGCGCATCTCGCCTTCGCTGCCCTCAGGCAGTTCGATCTCCAAGAAACGCTCGAAGGCATCAAGGTTCACCGGCTCGAATTGCCCGAACCCCTGCATCCAGACCGACGCATCGCGCAGCGCATCCGGTTCCAGTTTGCACCATTTCACCCGCCCCTGCTTTTCCTGACTGATCAGCCCCGCCGCTGTCAGCACGCCTAAATGTTTCGAGATCGCCGCAAGCGACATCTCGAAGGGCTCGGCGACATCGGTCACGGCCATATCATCCTCCAGCAGCATGGCGAGGATGGCGCGACGTGTGGGGTCGGCGAGGGCGGCAAACACCTGATCGAGGTCTTGGGTCATACGCTTGAATAGCGCGGGGCGCGCGTAGGCGAAAGCGGGCATTGCGGCTAACTTAACCGCTGAGTTGAATAACCCTTCGGCGCGATTTCCGTGGGATTTGCCGGGCCCATTTCAAGTGCCAGCGGGCACCGCCTACCGTAAGTCCTTGTAAACTAATAAAAACCCGCGGCGGCCAAGGTTGTTGACTCTAACCCGCCCTGACAGTAGCACCGCAGCAGATATTCCTAAGGGGATTTTGGTGTGACCAGCCCGGACCAACGGCAGCAGATGGAGCAGCTTGAGGCCAAACTGGCAGCTGCGAAAGAGCGCGGCGCACCCAAGCCCCGAGCGGATGAGCATTATTCTCAGGCCAATATGGCATGGCGGATGGTGATCGAACTTGTGGCCGGTCTTGGGATCGGTTTCGGCATCGGATACGGGCTTGATGTGCTCTTTGGCACGCTGCCCATCTTCATGGTGCTATTTGTAATGCTGGGCCTTGCGGCGGGGGTGAAAACGATGCTCCGCACCGCTGAGGAAATCCAGGGTAAACAACAGGCCGAACCGGCCGAACAGGATACGCCCCATTCGGGCAAGGACGAGGGAGCCTGAGATGGCAACAGAGACACACGGCGCTGAAACAGGCGGTCTGGAATTCCACCCGATGGACCAGTTCATCGTATCGCCGCTCTTTGGCGACGATGCTTCCGTTGCTTGGTACACCATCACCAACGCGACCTTCTGGATGGCGCTGGCGGTTCTGGCCACTTTCGCGATGCTCGTTCTGGGCAGCGCGCGCCGCTCGGTCGTTCCGGGCCGCATGCAATCGGTCGCCGAACTGGCCTATGGCTTCATCCACAAGATGGTCGAAGACATCTGCGGCAAAGAGGGGCTGAAGTTCTTCCCCTATATCATGACCCTGTTCATGTTCATCGTCATGGCCAACTTCCTCGGCCTGATCCCGACAGCCTTCACCCCCACCGCGCATTTCTCGGTGACCGTGGTGCTGGCGCTGGCGGTGTTCATCACCGTGACCGTCGTCGGCTTCGTCAAGAATGGCGCCGCGTTCCTAAGCCTCTTCTGGGTGTCCTCGGCGCCTCTGGCCCTGCGCCCCGTGCTGGCGATCATCGAACTGATCAGCTACTTCGTGCGCCCGGTCAGCCACTCCATTCGTCTGGCGGGTAACGTCATGGCGGGCCACGCGGTGATCAAGGTTTTCGCCGGTTTCGCCGCCATCGCTGTCATCTCGCCCGTTTCGGTCGTCGCGATCACCGCGATGTACGGTCTCGAAGTGCTGGTGGCCTTCATTCAGGCCTATGTCTTCACCATCCTGACATGCGTGTACCTCAAGGACGCGCTGCACCCGGCACACTAACAACCCCAACAACGGCGGGGCTTCCCGTCAAAGTTTTAACTTCCAATCGTAAGGAGATACCCCAATGGAAGGTCAACTCGCACATATCGGCGCAGGCATCGCAGGTCTCGGCACAGGCATCGCAGCCCTGGGTGTCGGCAACGTTGCCGCCAACTTCCTGTCCGGCGCACTGCGCAACCCCTCGGCAGCCGCAAGCCAGACAGCGACCCTGTTCATCGGCATCGCGTTTGCAGAAGCTCTGGGGATCTTCTCGTTCCTCGTCGCTCTGCTGCTGATGTTCGCTGTCTAAGCTCTCGGAACTGTAATCCTTACGAGCGGGCAGGCGCGCATCGCCGTGTCTGCCCGGCTGTAACGGCAAAGTTTCCAAGGAGAAGCCACGATGGCAACTGTAACAACCAGCGACGGGCTGGCCGACGCGACCGGCATTGCGACCCATGCTGCCGAAACGCCGGGCATGCCGCAGCTGAACTTCGATCACTGGGGTAACCAGATTTTCTGGCTGATCCTGGCGCTGATCGCCACCTACCTGATCCTGTCGCGCGTGGCTCTGCCTCGTATCGGTGCGGTTTTGGCTGAACGCCAAGGGACCATCACCAATGACATCGCGGCTGCCGAAGACCTTAAGGTCAAGGCACAGGAAGCCGAAGCCGCCTATGACAAGGCCCTGATCGACGCCCGTGCCGAGGCACAGCAGATCGTGGCTCAGGCAAAAGCGGACATGCAGGCTGATCTGGATGCCGAAATGGCCAAGGCCGATGCCGAGATTGCCGCGCAAGTGGCGGAATCGGAAAAAGCCATCGCCGAAATTCGCGCGGGCGCCATGGACAACGTACAAGCCGTTGCCAAGGACACCGCCGAGGCCCTCGTCGCCGCTCTGGGTGGCACGGCCGATACCGCAACCGTCAGCGCTGCCGTCGACGCGCGGATGAAAGGATAAGCCATGACCAAATCCATGCGTCTGACACTTTCGACCCTGCTCGCCGGTCTCGCCGCTTCGCCGGCGCTTGCCGCCACGGGGCCGTTCTTTTCGCTGCGCAACACCGATTTCATCGTGTTGCTGGCCTTCCTGCTGTTCCTTGGGATCCTGATTTACTTCAAGGTGCCAACGCTTTTGATCGGCATGCTCGACAAACGCGCCGACGGCATCAAGACCGAGCTGGAAGAAGCCCGCGCCCTGCGTGAAGAAGCGCAAACCCTGCTGGCCTCTTATGAGCGCAAGCAGAAAGAGGTGCAGGACCAAGCGGACCGGATCGTGTCTTCTGCCAAGGAAGACGCCCGTCTCGCCGCCGAACAGGCGCGGGCGGATATGGCCAAGTCGCTTGAGCGTCGCATGGCCGCCGCGAAAGACCAGATCAGCTCGGCCGAGGCCGCCGCTGTGAAGGAAGTCCGCGACCAAGCCGTGACCATCGCCGTGGCCGCTGCGCGCGACGTGATCGCCAAGCAGATGACCGCCGCACAGGGCAACAAGCTGATCGACGAAGGCATCGCCCAAGTCGAAGCCAAGCTGCACTGAACCAGCGCCTTATAGATTTTTGAAAGCCCCGGCCTCGCCGGGGCTTTTTCTTTTGCGTTAGGCTTTTGTTAACTCTGTGGAGGCAGGGTTGAGCCATGCAGTTGCTCGTTATCATTGCAATGTTGATTGGCCTCGCGGCCTGTACGGTGCCCAGTCGGGAGTTCCGGGGGCTGCCGGCGCAGCGGATCACCGTGGAGGGGTCGGTGTTCGATGTCCGCGTTCGAGGGGAGCGGGCAGAGGCGGTGCGGGTAAACACCCAATACGCGCCGCGCTTTGGCCCCATCCGCGCGCGGGCCGGGCGCGCGATGGCGCTTGTTAGCGACTGTGAGGTGAAGGAGGTTCTGGGCGATCAGGCGCTGGCGCTTGGGGTGCTGGACTGTGACTAGCCCGGACTCTGTATTGCGGCATCGCATGAGGCGAGGGCGCGGAATGGGCGAAGCGAGCTATCGACCCGCTCCAACCGCGTGCCCGACAGGGCAATCGCGCCGATCAAGACAATATCTTGAGGATAACCGCCGACCTCCCCCTCTCCCTTGGGGCTTTTGATTGACTCGGACCCATGCCAAACGGCAAGTTCGCCGCTCAGGCGAGAATCAATCACGGCAGGGCTAACTTGCGCTTTTCCAAACTCAGATTAACCGGCTTCAAAAGCTTTGTGGACCCGACCGACCTCGTCATTTCCGACGGGTTGACCGGGGTCGTGGGGCCGAACGGCTGTGGCAAATCCAACCTGCTCGAAGCGCTGCGGTGGGTGATGGGCGAAAACCGCCCGACCGCCATGCGCGGCGGCGGCATGGAAGATGTGATCTTCGCCGGTGCCTCCTCCCGGCCCGCACGCAACTTCGCCGAAGTGGCGCTGCACCTCGACAACAGCGACCGGTTGGCGCCTGCGGGGTTTAACGAGCAAGACGCGCTTGAAATCGTCCGCCGGATCACCCGCGACGTGGGCAGCGCCTATAAGGTGAACGGCAAGGATGTACGCGCCCGCGATGTGCAAATGCTTTTCGCCGATGCCTCGACCGGGGCGCATAGCCCCGCTTTGGTGCGGCAGGGGCAGATTGCCGAGTTGATCAACGCCAAGCCAAAAAGCCGCCGTCGCATTTTGGAAGAGGCCGCTGGCATCTCGGGTCTGTATCAGCGCCGCCATGAGGCCGAGTTGAAACTCAACGGGGCGGAACAAAACCTCGCCCGCGTAGACGATGTGGTTGAACAACTGGCCGCGCAATTGGCCACGCTGGCCCGGCAAGCCCGGCAGGCGGCGCGGTATCGTGAGATTGGCGAAGCATTGCGCCATGCCGAGGGCTTGTTGCTGTATCGCCGCTGGCGCGAAGCCGATGAGGCGCGTGCGAAGGCCGAGGGGGAATTGCGTGCTCGCGTCGCCGCCACGGCAGAGGCCGAAGCGCAGGTGCGCCGCGTTGCCGAAGGGCGGGAGGAAGCCGAAGCCGCCTTGCCACCCCTGCGCGAGGAAGAGGCAATTGCGACTGCGATTCTGCAACGTCTCACCACGCAGCGCGACACGCTGACCGAGGAAGAGGCGCGTGCGGCCTCGCTGATCGAGACCCTGACAGGCCGCATTGCCCAGCTGACCCGCGACATCGAACGCGAAGGCGGGCTGAACCGCGACGCGGAAGAAACGATCGCGCGCCTCGAAGAAGAAGCGGAAGACCTCGCCAAGGCGGACAAGGGGCACGACAGCGCGGTTGAGGCGGCGGAACAGGCCGCGCGGGAGGCAGCCGAAGTCTTGCAAACCCGCGAGGCCGATCTTTCGCAGCAGACCGAAGACGTGGCCCGTTTGGCGGCGCGCCACAGTTCGGCGGAACGCCTGCTTCAGGACAGCCGCAAGACGTTGGAAAAGTCGGAAGCCGAGGCTCGCAAGGCCCGCGATGCGGTGGCGCAAAGCCAAGCGACCCTCGACAAGGCCGGGCTAGATTTCGCGGCGGCTGAGAAGGCCGAAGCCGCTGCCGTCACCGCCTCGGCGGCGGCGGATGGCGCCCTTTTGGTTGCCGAAGAGACCCGCGCCGACACGCAATCGCGCGAGGCCGAGGCCCGCGCGGAACGCTCTGAGGCGGAGGGCGAGGCCAAGGCCCTGCGCGCCGAGGTTGGCGCGCTGGCGAAATTGGTAGAGCGTGACAGTGCCGAAGGCGGGCAGGTTCTCGACCGGTTGCAGGTGGAACAGGGCTTTGAGAAAGCGCTCGGCGCGGCCTTGGCCGATGACCTGCGCGCGCCTGAGGTGGAGGCCGATCGCCCCTCGGGATGGGCGCATTTGCCGAGCTACCCGGAGCCGCAGCCGCTACCCGCCGGGGCGACCCCGCTCACGCAGCATGTCACCGTGCCGCAGGTGCTAGAGCGCCGGATGGCCCAAGTCGGACTCGTTGACGCCGAAGCGGGCGCGAAGGTTCAGGCGCAGTTGCAGCCGGGGCAGCGCTTGGTGTCGAAGGAGGGGGACCTCTGGCGGTGGGACGGTTTCCGCGCGATGGCCGAAGATGCGCCCTCGGCGGCCGCGCTGCGCTTGCAGCAGTTGAACCGGTTGGAAGTGCTGAAACAGACGCTGGAACAGGCCAGCACCCGTGCCGATGCCGCGCGGGCGGCGCATGAGACCCTCCAGCAGCAATTGGCCGAACAGGCCGAGGCTGACAAACGGGCCCGCGAGGCGCGGCGCGATGCCGACAGGCAAGTCGCCGAGGCGGGCCGCGCGTTAAGTCGGGCGGAGGCAGATCGCAACCTCGCCCAAAGTCGGTTGGAATCCCTCGGCCTAGCCGTGAAACGCCATGAGGAAGCTGCGATCACCGCGCGGGCCGAGGTGATGGACGCCGAGCGCACGCTGGCGGGCTTGGATGACCTCTCCGCCGCCCGTGCGACGGTCGAGGATGTCCGCATGACGGTCGAGGCGTCGCGGATCACCATGATGTCGCGCCGTTCGGCCCATGACGAATTGCGCCGCGAGGGCGAGGCGCGCAGACGGCGGCTGCAAGAGGTCGCGAAAGAGGTCAGCGGCTGGCGGAACCGCTTGGAAACGGCGGGCAAGCGCAGCGCTGAATTGGTCGAGCGCAAGACCGCATCGGAGGCCGAATTGGCCGAGGCGAGCGCCGTTCCGGCGGAGATTGCGGCGAAGCGGGAAGACCTGTCGGGCGCGATCACCTCTGCCGAAGCCCGCCGCGCCCATGCTACGGAAACGCTGGCCGCCGCGGAAGCCGCATTGAAAGCCGCGACGGATGCCGAGCGCGACGCGGAGCGGAAGGCCTCGGATGCGCGGGAGGCCCGTGCCCGGGCCGAGGCCCGCAGCGATGCCGCCCGTGAAACGGTGACCCATGCGGCGGAACGCATTCAGGATGAACGACAGAGCACGCCCGAGGCGCTGCGCGATGCGCTCGATGTCGAGACGGATCAGATTCCACCGGTGGAAACGCTTGAAGAGGACGTAAACCGGTACAAGCGGCAGCGGGATTCCTTGGGCGCGGTGAACCTGCGCGCCGAGGATGATGCGAAAGAAATACGCGAAGAGCACGAAGCGCTGCTGACCGAGAAGGCCGATCTGGAAGAGGCGATCAAGACCTTGCGCAGCGGCATTGCGGGCCTCAACCGCGAGGGGCGGGAGCGGCTGTTGACCGCCTTTGATCAGGTGAACGCGAATTTCTCGATGCTGTTCACCCATCTCTTCGGCGGCGGTGAGGCGAACCTTGTGATGGTCGAAAGCGACGATCCCTTGGAAGCCGGGCTGGAGATCATGTGCCAGCCGCCGGGCAAGAAGCTGAGCACCCTTAGCCTGCTGTCGGGTGGAGAGCAGACATTGACCGCGATGGCGCTGATCTTTGCCGTCTTCCTCGCCAATCCGGCGCCGATCTGTGTGCTGGATGAGGTCGACGCGCCGCTTGATGACGCAAATGTGACCAGGTTCTGTGATCTGCTGGATGAGATGTGCCGTCAGACCGACACGCGCTTCCTGATCATCACGCACCATGCGGTGACGATGGCCCGGATGGACCGGCTCTTTGGCGTCACCATGGCGGAGCAGGGGGTGAGCCAATTGGTCTCTGTTGATTTGAAAAAGGCGGAAACGCTGGTCGCGTGAAGGTGGGAGACGCCGGTGACTTGGACCGGCCCTTAAAGCGGGTGCGCATCAGTTTGTCGCGGGCTTTCGTGGCCGTTGGACAGGTGGTGTGAGCCGTATGGCCCGGGCGGAGTTTCGCGTGAACGACGGGCTGTGATCAGCCTTTGCGCGCGACGGTGACGCCGGCAACATCCTCAATAAACGTTAGAATTCGGGCCTTTACCGCATCGTCCTTGATGGAGCCGATGGCGTTTACGATGTCGAGCGAGGGGTCGTTGCTGGCCTCGGGGTTGTCGTCATCCAGCCCTTCGAAGAAATAGCCGGGGGTGACATCGAGTATCCGGGCCAGCTCATGCAAGCGGCTGGCGGCGATCCGGTTGGAGCCGATTTCATATTTCTGAATCTGCTGAAACGACAGTTTGAGTTCGCGAGCCACATCGGTCTGGGATTGCCGTCGCAGGGTGCGTGCCTGCTTGAGCCGACGACCGACGTGAACGTCTACGGGGTGGGACATGGTTCAATACCTCAGGTTGAGTACCATATATTCACTACCCGCAATGTATTGAGGATCAATTGCCTAGTTCTGGCCTCTTTGCGTTAACCAATTCACCCTAGCTGTATGGATTATGTTGCGTTACCGGGTGATTCATGTACCATCCCTTGCCTATGAACCAGCATATGTCGGATATTGAGCGGGTCGCACCCGTGCCCCAAGCCTTGCAGAAGGACCCCGCTCCGGCCCTTTTGTTCGAGATGATGCGCTCTTTCGTGACGCTGGCGCATACTTTGAACCTCAGCCATGCGGTGGCCGAATTGGCCAGCACGCGACAGACGGTCCGGCGGCATATCCAGCAGTTGGAAGAGGCGATGGGCGCGCCGCTCTTCACGATTGAGAACCGCCGCTATTCCCTGACCAAGGTCGGCGTGGAAGCCTTGCCCGAGGCACGCGATATTCTCGATCGGGGCAAGCTGTGGCTGGATGGCAAGACGCGCCATGCCGACGGTATGCTGCGCCTTTCGCATGAAGAGCCGAACGGTTGGTCCTTTCACCAACAACAGCAGCCCCTGTCGCTGATCTGGGACGGTGGCTCTGCCATGCTTCAGGCCGTGTTGCAGGCGTGGAGCCTGAGCCGGGGTGAGTTGGAAAGCGAAGCCTTTCGCGCCATGCGCCCCTATGTGTTGGTGTACCGCGACTCGCCCAACGGATGGATTTGTACCGAAGTGGGGGAGAAATCCTTTTACACGCAATGGTGGGGCTGGACCAACGCGCGCAGCAGCATAGGACGGCCGATCAAGCTGTTTCCGGGCGGGCCTGAGTTCGAGAATATGCTGAACTACCCCTTTCGGGAGGTTGAGGCGACCTTTGGGGTTCGGTTGGATGAGGTGGTCACCGAAATCCCGCGGGAGGAGGGGGGCGCGCCGGTGCCTCTGGCCTATAAACGTCTGCTAATGGCCGGGCGCTATCCGGATAAGAGCTTTGCCCTGATCGCGGCGGTTGATCGGTCGACCTCGGTCAATATCGTCGGCGTCGATGATAGTTTCCTGCGCGAGATGCCTTTGGATGCGAAGGTGACTTTCGCAGGCTAAGGGTTACGGAGCGTGAGATGCGAAAAGGGCCGCCCAACAGGGGCGGCCCTTTCTTTTTGTCCTTGGCGACAGGCTTAGCTGATCGCCGCGGCTTTCACGTCGTCGTCGATATGGGGCAGGTACTGCTCGAAGTTGTCCGAGAACATCTTGACCAGTTTTGCCGCCTGACGGTCATAGGCCTCCGGGTCGTCCCAAGTGCGGCGCGGGTCGAGCAGGATGTCGGCGACGCCGTTCACCTCGACAGGGACATCGAAGCCGAAGTTCGGGTCCTTACGGAACTCCGCATCCGCCAGACGGCCTTCGAGCGCGGCACTCAGCAGGGCGCGGGTCGCCTTGATCGGCATCCGCGAGCCGGTGCCGTATGCGCCGCCGGTCCAGCCGGTGTTCACCAGCCAGCAGGTGGCGCCGTGCTGGGCGATCTTTTCGCGCAAGAGGTTGCCGTAAACCTCGGGCCGGCGCGGCATGAAGGGGGCGCCGAAACAGGTGGAGAATGTGGGCTCCGGCTCGGTCACGCCACGCTCGGTGCCCGCCACCTTGGAGGTGAAGCCCGACAGGAAGTGATACATCGCCTGCGCCGGGCTCAGCCGTGCGATCGGGGGCAGCACGCCGAAGGCGTCACAGGTCAGCATGATGATGTTTTTCGGGTGGCCGCCGACGGCCTTCTCGCTGGCGTTCGAGATGTAGTGCAGCGGGTAGGCGGCGCGCATGTTGGCGGTGAGCGAGTCGTCGTCGAAGTCGAGCTCGAAGGTGTCGGGATCGAAGACCATATTCTCGATCACGGTGCCGAATTTGGAGGTCGTTGCGTAGATCTCCGGCTCCGCCTCGGGGTTGAGGTTGATGGTCTTGGCATAGCAGCCGCCTTCGAAGTTGAAGGTGCCGTTGTCAGACCAGCCGTGTTCATCATCACCGATCAGCGTGCGTTCAGGGTCGGCAGAGAGGGTGGTCTTGCCAGTGCCCGACAGGCCAAAGAAAACAGCCGTGTCGACCGGGTTGCCATTGGCGTGGTTGGCCGAGCAGTGCATCGGCATGATGCCTTTTTCGGGCAGCAGGTAGTTCAGCAGGGTGAAGACCGATTTCTTGTTCTCGCCCGCGTATTCGGTGCCGCCGATGAGGATCATCTTACGGTCGAAGTTCATCGCGATCACGGTTTCGCTGCGGCAGTCATGCTTGGCCGGATCGGCTTGGAAGCTGGGGCAGTTGATGACGGTGAAATCGGCGGTGAAGTCCTTCAACGCTTCGGCATCGGGGCGGCGCAGCATGGTGCGGATGAAAAGTCCGTGCCATGCCAGTTCGGTCACCATGCGCACGTTGATCGCATGTTTGGGGTCCGCCCCGCCGACGAGGTCTTGGACGAAGTAGTCCTTTCCCTGCATATGTGCGAGCATGTCTTCGTAAAGCGCGTCGAAGCCCTCGGGCGACATCTCGGCGTTGTTTTCCCACCAGATGCTGTCGGCCACGCTGTCGGTCTTGACCACATGTTTGTCCTTGGGCGAGCGGCCCGTGAACTTGCCGGTGGTCACGAGGAAGGCCCCGCCTTTGCCAAGGCTGCCTTCGCCCCGTTTCAATGCCGCCTCGACCAGCGCAGGCTCGGTCAGGTTGTAATAGACATCGCCAAGCCCGCTGATCTTTTGATCCTCAAGGCTGAACTGCGGGTTTACCCGTCCAAATGTCATATGATGTCTCCTGTGGTAGCGCGTGAGCAGCGCAGAACGTGTCCGAGCGGGCGCAATTGCCCTGGGCGTCGGGGGCCTTGAGAGCCTCTTAACACGGGCGTTTTCAGGTTGAACAGGCAGCTTTGTCACAGTTAGCGCCATCATCTAAAACTTTGTTTCCGAGCGCTTAGTTCCCGGCCGAATGCGGCGCGCGGGCCCCCGGCTTCCTCCCGGACCGGGCCGGTCAAAGTGCGGCAATTTAGCCATTCCTAACCAAATTATGACGGAATTGGTGCATCTCAGAGGCACGATTCGCACTTAAGGATTGATTCGATCTGTAATATTGGAGATCACTGACTCCAAAAATAAGAACGAATTGAGCAGCATAAGGAAGCAGGCAATGTCAAAGATCGCATTGGTAGACGATGACAGGAACATCCTGACATCCGTTTCGATGACTCTTGAAGCTGAAGGTTTCGAAGTGGAAACCTATAACGATGGCCAAGCGGCGCTGGACGCCTTCAACAAGAAACTGCCCGATATGGCGGTGCTGGACATCAAGATGCCCCGTATGGACGGCATGGATCTGCTCCAACGTCTGCGCCAGAAAACCGCGATGCCGGTGATCTTCCTGACTTCCAAGGACGATGAGATCGACGAGGTGCTGGGCCTGCGCATGGGGGCCGACGATTACGTCAAAAAACCCTTTAGCCAGCGCCTGTTGGTCGAGCGTATCCGCGCCCTTCTGCGCCGCCAAGACGCGGTCGAGACCAATGAGGTCGGCGATACCGAAGAGACCAAGGTGATGGAACGCGGCGATCTGCGGATGGACCCGCTGCGCCACGCGGTAAGCTGGAAGGGTAAGGATGTGTCGCTGACCGTGACCGAATTCCTGCTGCTGCAAGCCCTCGCGCAGCGCCCCGGTTTCGTGAAATCGCGCGACCAGCTGATGGATGTGGCCTATGATGATCAGGTCTATGTGGATGACCGCACCATCGACAGCCACATCAAGCGCCTGCGCAAGAAGATGCGCAGCGCGGATGATGAATTCTCGGCGATCGAGACTCTTTACGGCATCGGCTATAGATATAACGAAGAGTAAACCCGTCGGTTAACGCGGGTCGAAAGGAAGCTTGTGCGGGACATGGCTGCTGGCAGGGACGGTGATGTTGTATTGGGGGACGATTGGGTCACCCCCGACAGTGCCGCGCCGGATGAAATTCGGGTCAAGCGCGAACGGCGGGGGCTGTTCTCGCTCCGCTCCTCGCCGCTGACGCGCAAGATCATTACCTTCAACCTGATCGCGCTGAGCGTTTTGGTGGCGGGGATCCTCTACCTCAATTCCTCGCGCGACAGTCTGGCGCTGCAACGCGCCGCGGCACTGGTGTCTGAGACTGAGCTGATCGCCGATGTGATCGAGGCCCAACTCCCCGCAGGCGCGCCGGTGAACCTGACCACTGGCGATGGTGTCGATGTGGCTGCCACGCTCGACGGGCTGGACCTGCGCGGCGGCATCGAAGTCTTTGTCTATGATCCGGCGGAAACCTTGGTCGCCCGCACCGCAGGCAGCCTCACCGTGGCCGAGGCCCTCGCCGCGTCCGAGGCGGGTGAGCGGACCTTGCTGAACGACGGGTTGAATTGGCTTTGGGACCGGGTCTCGGCCCCCTTCAGCACCGATGAGGTTACCGCCACCCCGCCGCTCGAAGAGCAATTGCGCGGCATGGTCGGCACCAGCGTGACCAGCGGAACCCGGCTCGAAGGCACGCTCGCCATCGAAGGCGGCACGCTTTTCAGCGTGGTGACTCCCATCATGCAGGGCGAGGCCCCGGTCGGCGTGGTCGCCGTGGCCAGTGCGGCGGGCGAGATCGACCGCCTTGTGCGCAGCGAACGTGAGCGCGTCTTGCAGATCTTCGTCATCGCGACCCTCGTCTCCATCGGCCTCAGCCTCGTTCTGGCCTCGACCATCGCCAATCCGCTGGCCGACCTCTCTGCCGCCGCCGAACTGGGCCGCGACAAGGACGCGCGCAAGATGAACCCCGGCCGCATCCGCATCCCCGATCTGACCGCGCGGCCTGATGAGATTGGCCGCCTGTCAGGCGCGCTGCGCGGCATGGTCTCGGCGCTCTACAATCGGATCGACGGCAACGAACAATTCGCCGCCGATGTGGCCCATGAGATCAAGAACCCGCTCGCTTCGCTCCGCTCTGCCGTGGGCACGCTGCGGATGGTCAAGCGCGACGACCAGCGCGAGAAACTGCTGGATGTGATCGAACATGACGTACGCCGCCTCGACCGTTTGGTGAGCGACATTTCCAATGCCTCGCGGCTCGATTCCGAACTGGTCAAGGAAGAGGAAGAGCCCTTCGACCTGCTGCAAATGCTGGGCAATCTGGGCCAGTACCTCGGCGAAGATGCGAAATCCAAAGGCATCGATTTCATCACCGATCTGCCCGCTGCGCCGATCACCGTGCATGGGTTGGAAGCCCGTTTGGCGCAGGTCTTCGTGAACCTGATCACCAACGCGATTTCCTTTTGCGAAGACGGCGACGCGATCCGGGTCTGGGCCCGCAAACGTGCCAATCGCGTGTTGATCGTGGTCGAGGACACCGGCCCCGGCATTCCTGAACAGGCGCTCGGCAAAATCTTCAAACGCTTTTACTCGCAACGCCCCGAAGAGCATTTCGGCAATAACTCCGGCCTCGGCCTCGCGATCTCGAAACAGATCGTCGAAGCCCATGGCGGCGTGATCTGGGCCGAGAACATCCGCCCGACCGAGGCCGACATCACCTCCGAGCCGCTCGGCGCGCGTTTTGTCGTGGGGCTGCCCACCTAACTCCCGGGCGCGGGGCCTGATATGACCGTCGAGCGCGAAAACCTCCACGCCAGCTGCGTGGCGATCAATGGGCGCGGGGTGCTGATCCTTGGTCCGTCCGGCGCGGGCAAATCGGCCCTCGCCCTGCAACTGATCGCCCTTGGCGCCAAGCTGGTGGCCGATGATCGCACCGATATCATGCGCGAGGGGGATCAGGTGATCGCCAGCGTCCCCGAGCCGATCCGCGGCCTGATCGAGGCGCGCTATGTCGGCATTCTGCGGGCCGAGGATCACGGCTCCGTGCCGCTGGGCCTGGTCGTCGATCTGGCCCGTACCGAAGACCGGCGCCTACCCGAAGGGCACAGCCATATGCTACGGGGTGTCACGTTGCCCTGTTTTCACAAATGCGATAGCGCTCATTTTGCGGCAGCAATTCATCTGTATATGTCAGGTGTGGAAGAACCGAATTGATCAGTCAGACCTCATCAACAGACCCCGCCCCCCGGCGGTTGGTCCTTGTCACCGGCCCTTCGGGCGCCGGGCGGTCCTCTGCGCTCAACGTGCTGGAGGATGCGGGGTTTGAGGCGATCGACAACCTGCCGCTTCGGCTGCTGCCCGCGCTGCTCGACCGCCCCGGCGATGCGCAATCGGTTGCCTTGGGGATCGACGCCCGCAACCGGGACTTTTCCACCGAAGGCGTGCTGGAGCTGATGGGCCGCCTGACGGCTGAACCGAGGTGGCGCGCGGAACTGCTCTATCTCGACTGCGCGCCTGATGTGCTGCTGCAACGCTTTTCCGAAACCCGCCGCCGCCACCCGCTGGCCCCGGCCGACCGCCCCGTCGACGGGATCGCACGCGAGCAGGAATTGCTCCACCCGATCCGCGCCCGTGCCGACGTGCTGATCGATACGACAACGCTGAACGTTCACGAGCTGCGCGCCGAGGTCGAACAATGGTTCGCCCCCGGCGGGCAACGCCAACTGACGGTCTCGGTACAAAGCTTTTCCTACAAACGGGGCCTTCCGCGCGGCGTTGATGTGGTGCACGACTGCCGCTTTCTGAACAATCCCTATTGGGTTCCTGAATTGCGCAGTGGCGACGGGCGCGACCCTTCCGTCGCGGCCCATGTGGCGGGGGACAAACGCTACGCGGATTTCGCCGACAAGGTGCTCGACCTCAGCCTCCTGCTCCTGCCCGCCTACCGCGAAGAGGGCAAATCCCATATCTCCATCGCCTTCGGCTGCACGGGCGGGCAACACCGCTCTGTCGCCATGGCCGAAGATCACGCTTTGCGCCTTGCAGAGCAGGGCTGGCAGGTGTCAATTAGGCACCGAGAGCTGGACCGTCAGCATCGTGAAGGAAGCAAGCCGTGATCGGGATCGTCATCGTCGCACATGGGGGGCTGGCGCAAGAATATCTTGCCGCCATCGAACATGTCGTGGGATCCCAATTCGGCGTGCGCGCCATCGCCATCGAAGCCGACCATGAACGCGCCGACAAAGAACGCGAGATCTGCGGCGCCGCCGATGCGGTGGACCAAGGCGCCGGTGTGGTGGTGGTCACCGATCTTTTTGGCGGCTCCCCCTCGAACCTCAGCCTCTTGGCCTGCCGCCCGGAAAACCGCCGGATCATCTACGGCGCGAACCTGCCCATGCTGATCAAACTCGCCAAATCGCGGCATATGGATGTGCCCGATGCCGTGCGTGCCGCGCTCGAAGCTGGTAAGAAGTATATCGACAGCCAGAATGTCAGCGCAGGTTAGAAGGCCCCAAGACGTCATGCCCGAATTTTCTTTAAAGATCGTTAACGAAAAAGGCCTGCACGCGCGCGCCTCCGCCAAATTGGTCGAGGTGGTCGAGGCGTTTGATGCCCGCGCCGAAGTCAGCAAGGATGGCATGTCGGCCTCGGGCGACAGTATTATGGGGCTCTTGATGCTCGGCGCGTCGCGCGGCACCACCATCGATGTCCAAACCTCCGGCCCCGATGCCGAGGCCTTGGCCGAAGCTTTGACCGCCCTCGTGGCGGATAAGTTCGGCGAAGGGTTTTAGGCCCGCCAAGCGGGAAAAAGGATCCGCCGACCCCATGGATGACGTACAGAACATCGCGGCCGAGCCAGCACACACAGGCGACGGCAAGGTGACCTTCACCAAATACGACCGCCGCAGCCTGTCCTATGCCTCGACCTTCGATGACCCATGGAAGGCGCGGGTGATCTCCGCGATGGAGCTTTTTACCGGCAAGCTCAAAATCCTGCGGCTGATCCGTAAGTTCGAACAACGCGGCACCCCCTCAGGCCAGGCCTTCTGGCGCGCGGCGCTCGACACGATGGGCATCGACCTCACCACGCCGCAAGAGCAGTTGGACCGCATCCCGAAAGAAGGGCCGGTTGTGGTCGTGGCAAACCACCCCCACGGCATGGTCGACGGTATGATTTTCGCCGATCTCATCGGCCGCGTGCGCCCCGATTACCGTATCCTTACCCGGTCGCTGCTCACCTCCATCGACGAGGTGGCAGGCAGCTACATGATCCCGGTGCCCTTCCCACATGACCCGGATGCGCAACGCAAAGGCGTGGAAATGCGCGCCAAGGCCATGGCCCATCTCAAAGAAGGCGGCGTCGTGGCGCTCTTCCCCTCCGGCGTCGTCGCGGCCTCGGAAAGCTGGTGGGGCCCGGCGGTCGAAGCGGAATGGAACGTCTTCACCGCCAAGATGATCCGCCGCTCCGGTGCGCAGGTGGTGCCGATGCGCTTCCCGGGCCAGAACAGCCGCGCCTATCAGATCGCCAACAGGCTCAGCCCGATGCTGCGCCAAGGGCTTTTGCTGCATGAAATCGCTCACGCCTGCGACAAACCCCAAGGTCCCATCGTCGGCCATCCACTCGCCCGCGAAGAGATCGACCGCTGGGCCGACGACCCGCGCGGCTTCATGGCCTGGCTGCGCGCCCATACTCTGGCGCTCACCAACTAAACTTCATCCTTTTAAAAATACCCTCGGGGGAATCGCGCCTCGGGCGCGATGGGGGCAGAGCCCCCAACACCCTCGCAACTCAGCGCGTCGGAACGGGCTTTTCGCCCCGGTAATCATAGAACCCGCGCTGCGTCTTGCGGCCCAACCAACCGGCTTCGACATATTTGGTCAGCAGCGGGCAGGGGCGATATTTTGTATCCGCCAACCCGTCATGCAGAACGTTCATAATGGCAAGGCAGGTGTCCAGACCAATAAAGTCCGCAAGCTCCAATGGCCCCATCGGATGGTTCGCCCCCAGCTTCATCGAACTGTCGATCGACTCGACGTTGCCGACCCCTTCGTAAAGCGTATAGACCGCCTCGTTGATCATTGGCATCAGGATGCGGTTCACGATGAAGGCGGGAAAATCCTCGGCCGAGGCGGCGGTCTTGCCCAAACGGTCCACCACAGCTTTGCAAGCGTCATAAGTCTCGCTGTCCGTGGCGATGCCGCGGATCAATTCGACCAGTTGCATCACCGGCACGGGGTTCATGAAGTGGAAACCCATGAATTTCTCGGGCCGGTCGGTGCGGCTGGCAAGGCGGGTGATCGAGATCGAGGAGGTGTTCGAGGTCAGGATCGTCGTCGGCTTCAGATGCGGGATCAGGTCTTCAAAGATCGCCTGTTTCACCGTTTCGCGCTCGGTCGCGGCTTCGATCACCAGATCGCTTTGGCCCAGATCGCTTAGCGTCTGCGTCGTGGTGATCCGCGCCATGGCGGCGTCCCGGTCGGCGGCGGTGATCTTCTCGCGGCTGACTTGGCGGTCCATATTGCCGGTCACGGTTTTCATCGCTTTGGCCAGCGCATCGGCGCTGACATCGTTCAGCAGCACGTCGTAGCCTGCCAGCGCCATGACATGGGCGATCCCATTGCCCATTTGCCCCGCTCCCACGATACCGATTGTCTGGATGTCCATGGCCTGTCCTTTGCTTGAGTTCGGCGCACAATAGGGCGCGTGGCGGGGGTGCCGCAAGGGCAGGTGTTTACGAAATCTCACGACAAATTCGCCCGTTAACAGAATCGCAGCCCCTGCTGTGCAATCTGGCTTTGGGTGAACAAAAAGGTGGGTTCGATGACCTATGATGCAGTGGGGCCAGCGCCTCTGGACTATTTGCCATGCCGCTATGGCACGTCAAAGCTGATGTTTCGCGGCCCGCGCCGCAGGTTGGAGGCGCCCTATATCGCCTTTCTCGGCGGGACGGAGACCTATGGCAAATTCATTGAAGAGCCGTTCCCCGCGCGGGTCGAGGCCGAGATCGGCAAAACCTGCGTGAACTTCGGCTTTCCCAACGCGGGGATCGACGCTTTTGCCCATGATCCTTTCGTCGCGCAGGCCGCCTCGCAGGCAGATGTGACGGTGGTTCAGGTCATGGGCGCGCAGAATATGACCAACCGTTTCTATTCGGTGCACCGGCGTCGGAACGACCGTTTCGTCGGGGCCTCCGCGCTGTTGCAGACGATCTACCGCGAGGTCGATTTCTCGCAGTTCCACTTCAACCGGCACATGCTGACCCATCTCATGCAGGTCTCGCCCGAACGGTTCGAAGCGGTGCGCGCGGAGCTTCAGCAGGCGTGGATGGCGCGCATGCATTTGATGTTGGGGCAGATACAGGGGCGCACGCTGCTGCTTTGGCTGGCCGACCGCCCGCCGGTCGCCACAGCAGCGCAGCCGGTAGGGGAGTTGGGCCATGATCCGCTTTTCGTGACACGCGAAATGTTGGACGCGGTGGCCCAGCACGCCACGGCCAAGATCGAGGTCGTCTCTCCCAAAGACCCCTCAAGGGCGCCGACAGCTGGCATGGTGGTCAGTGAATTCGAGGCGCCGGCCGCGTCGGAAATGCTGGGCCCGATGGCCCATGCCTCTGCCGCCGCCGCTTTGACCGATGCGCTGCAAAGCATGTCCTGACGCTCCCGGTAGGGCATGCACGAAAAAGGCCCGCCGAAGACGGCGGGCCTTTGGTGTCTCATATGAGAAGCCTTACAGCTTTTCGATCAGTTCCGGCACCGCGTCGAAGAGGTCTGCCACAAGACCGTAGTCGGCGACTTGGAAGATCGGCGATTCTTCGTCTTTGTTGATCGCGACGATGATCTTGGAGTCTTTCATCCCGGCAAGGTGCTGGATCGCACCCGAGATGCCAACCGCGACATAGAGGTCGGGGGCGACCACTTTGCCGGTCTGGCCCACCTGCCAGTCGTTCGGGGCATAGCCCGAATCGACCGCCGCGCGGGAGGCGCCAACGGCGGCGCCCAGTTTGTCGGCCAGTTTCTCGATCAGGGCAAAGTCCTCTTCGGAGCCGACACCGCGACCACCGGAAACCACCACGCCCGCGCTTGTCAGCTCGGGGCGGTCCGATTCGGCGACCTTGTCTTCGACCCATGTGGACAGGCCGGGGTTCTCGGCTGCCGAAATGGTCTCGACCGGGGCGGACCCACCGTCACCGGCGGCATCGAAGGTCGATGTGCGGAAGGTGATGACTTTCTTAGCGTCGTTGGACTTCACGGTCTGCACCGCGTTGCCCGCGTAGATCGGACGCTCAAAGGTGTCGGCATCGACAACACCGGAGGCATCCGAGATGACCATGACATCAAGCAGGGCCGCAACGCGGGGCATGATGTTTTTGGCGTCCGTGGTGGCGGGCGCGACGATGTGGTCGTAGTCACCGGCAAGGCTGACGATCAGCGCCGCGGTGGCTTCGGCCAGACGGTGGCCCAGCATCTCGTCTTCGGCAACCAGCACCTTGGAGACGCCGTCGATCTTGGCCGCCGCTTCGCCAGCCGCCGCAGCCGAGCTGCCCGCCGCCAGAATGGTCACGTCGCCCAGTTGCTTGGCCGCGGTCACCGCCTTGGCGGTTGCGTCCATCGACAGTTCGCCGTCGGAAATCTCTGCAATCAGAAGAACAGCCATTACACAGCCCCCGCTTCTTTGAGTTTCGCCACAAGCTCGTCGACCGAGCCGACCTTGATGCCAGCGGCGCGTTCCGCGGGCTCTTCGGTCTTCACGATTTCCAAGCGGTTGGAGACGTCGACGCCGTAGTCCTCGGCGGTCTTCTCATCCAGCGGCTTTTTCTTGGCCTTCATGATGTTGGGCAGCGAGGCGTAGCGCGGCTCGTTGAGGCGCAGGTCCACGGTGACCACGGTCGGCATGGTAACTTCGATGGTCTGCAAACCGCCATCGACTTCGCGGGTCACTTTCGCTTTGTCGCCTTCGATGGCGATGTCGGAAGCAAAGGTCGCTTGCGACCAGCCCATCAGTGCCGAGAGCATCTGCCCGGTGGCGTTCATGTCGTTGTCGATCGCCTGCTTGCCGCAGAGCACGAGGCTCGGCTGCTCTTCGTCGACGACGGCTTTGAGGATCTTGGCCACGGCCAGCGGTTCAATGTCCTTGTGCACATCGTCCGAGGCCACCACGAGGATCGCGCGGTCGGCACCCATGGCGAGGGCGGTGCGCAGCGTTTCCTGCGCTTGCTTCACACCGATGGAGACGGCGACGACCTCTTCAGCCTGACCGGCTTCTTTCAGACGAATCGCCTGTTCGACGGCGATTTCGTCGAAAGGGTTCATCGACATTTTCACATTGGCAAGATCAACACCCGATCCGTCCGCTTTGACACGAACTTTCACGTTATAGTCGATCACGCGTTTGACAGGCACCAGTACCTTCATGAGCGGTCTCTCTCCTCAGTTTGCGACGCGGGCTGGTGGCCCGGTCTCCCTAATTCTCCAGACGGGTGTAACGAAGCGGATCGGATCAAAACAGGCCAAAATCGGCAGGTTGGCAGTTTTGAACGCGGCGTTTTCCCGGTTTTTCGTCTGTTAGCGCTATTTTACGCCCGGTTCGCCCCCGGCACCCAAAGCACGTCTTCCTTGCCCGCGTTATTGGCCATCCGTGCGGCGACGAAGAACCAATCGCTCAGCCGGTTCAGATAGGTCACGCAGGCGGGGTTCACCGCCGTTTGCTCAGCAAGCAACACCGCCAGCCGCTCGGCGCGGCGCGCCACGGTGCGGCAGACATGCAGATGCGCCGCCAAGGCGCGCCCGCCGGGCAGGATGAAGCTGCGCAGCGGCTCCAACTCGGAATTCATCACGTCGATCTCACGCTCCAGCCGGTCGACCTGTTCTTGGGTGACCCGCAGGGGCGGGTATTCCGCATCCTTATCGGCTTCCATATCGGGGCGGCAAAGGTCGGCGCCCAGATCGAAAAGATCGTTTTGAATGCGCGCCAGCGCTTCATCCGTGGCGCCCTTAGCCTCGAGCCGTGCCACCCCGACAAAGCAGTTCAGCTCATCCGAAGTGCCATAGGCCTCGACCCGCGCGTCATGTTTGGCGACACGGTCGCCATTGCCAAGGGCTGTGGTGCCCTTGTCCCCGGTGCGGGTGTAAATCTTGTTCAGTACAACCATCAGATCGTGCCCCCTCGGAAATAGACATAGGCAAGGATCAGCAGCACGGCGATGAACTGCGCGATGATCCGCCACCGCATCAGCTTGTTGGCGTTGCGTTTGTTAAATTTGCCCCCGGTGGCAAAGCCGCCCAGCCCCATCAGGAGCACAACGGCGACCGCCACGACAGAGATCAGGACGATCACGAAAAACGGATCATTTGGCATGGGCTGTCCTTTCGTTGGCCTGAGATGTAGCGGCACCGTGCAGCCGCGCAACCAAAATCAGCGGCTGGTGACCCAGTCCAGCGCGCGCGTCGGCAGGATACGTCGTAAAACACCGCCGATATGCGTTGGGGTTGTGACGAAATAGCGCGGGCGGGGTCGGGGGGATTCGACGGCGTGGACTAGCTTCTCGACCACCGCCTCGGGCGGGAGTTCGAAGCGGTCCTTCTTGCCGCTGTCGTCATAAAGCCGGGGGCGCATTGTGCTTTCATACTCCGCCGCGCGGGGGCTGCTTTGCCAGTCGATCCAGCGCTCGAAACGCGGGATGGCCTTGGTCCGCAGTTTCGAGGTGACGGGGCCGGGTTCGATCAGGATCACCGCGACCCCGGTGCCGCGCATCTCAAGCCGCAGGGTGTCGGTCAGCCCTTCAAGGGCGAATTTCGTGGAATTATACGCCCCGCGCCACGGCATCGCCACCATGCCAAGCACCGAGGAACATTGCACGATCCGCCCATGCCCCTGCTTGCGCATCACCGGGATCACCGCGCGGGTCAGGCTGTGCCAGCCAAAGAAATTCGCCTCGAATATCTCGCGCAGGGCATCGGTGGGGAGGTCTTCGACCAACCCGGGCGTGGCGTGGGCACCGTTGTTGAACAGCGCGTCGAGCGTGCCGCCGGTTTGGTCCAGCACATAGGCAAGCGCCGCTTGGATGCTGGCCTCATCGGTGTAATCGAGGCGCGGCGCATCGAATCCTTCGGCTTGCAATCGGTCGCAATCCGCTTGTTGGCGGCAAGCAGCGAAAACGCGCCAGCCACGGGCGCGCATACCCTGCGCGGCGGCATAGCCGATGCCGCTGGAACAGCCGGTGATGAGGATGGAGCGGGTCGCAGACATGCAAAGGGCCCTTCGTGTGAAAGGCCCTTCATCGCGCGATGCTATGGGATTGGCAAGTTAGCCGTTGCTGAGCAGGAAGTCGGCCATCCAGCCGGATTCACTGCCGTCGACGCTGCGGAAACGCACCCAGCCTGCGCCATTGTCTTCGATCACTTCGACAGCGTCGCCTTTGCCGAGCTTGCCGACCACGCCGAAGTTGGTGCCGGGACCGCCGCGCACATTAACACGGGTGCCGTTGACTTCGCGGATGTCGGCCTGGGTGGTGCTGACAAAGGTCGCGCCACTGTCAGCGCCTTCGATCAGGCTCGGGATGACAGCGGGCGCATTTGCACTTGTCGTCGTGTAAGCGGCCTTTTCCACTTTGGGGGCAGGGGCGCTGACGGCCTTGGCTTTGACCACTTTCGCCCCGGCGCGGTCCGCAGGGGTGGCCACGGCTTTTTGCACCATCCCGTCATTGGCCTGCGGCAGGTCGCTCAGCGTCGTGAGGTTCAGCGCCACGCGGGTTGCCGTGGCATCACGCGCAGGGGTCCGTTCGGCGAAGGGGGTGATCGGGCTTTCCGCCTTGCGGGCCGCGTTCGCGGCGGTGGCAGTGACAAGGTTGGAAGAGGGGGGGGCGCTGGCGATCAGGGCCGCCTCAGCCGCTTCGGCGCTGGCCATTTGCGGGCCTGCGGGCACGAAATCGGCACCGCCGCTCATCTCGTAGAATGCCCAGCCCATGAAACCAAATGTCAAAAAGATGAACCGTTTCATTTTTGCTGTTCCTCGTCCCGTGTCAAACCATGTTGCTGTTGAGAGACCAACGCGAAACCTCGCGAATGGTTCATTTCCGATTGGCAAGAATTCGCATAGCCGAAAAGTATTGCTTTTTTCTCACTTGAAACCGTGCCAGCGGCCATTTTGCCGAGTCGGTTGCGGGCAATCTGTCGCTTGCCCGCTCTGGCGTGCTTGGCTAAAAGACCCGTCATGTCAGACACAAGCACACCCCCAGAACTCGACCCGAATGACCTGTCCGAGCCGCTGCGCCGCGCCTTGGGGGATCGTTACCTGACCTATGCGCTGAGCACGATCATGCACCGGGCGCTGCCCGATGCGCGCGACGGGCTGAAGCCGGTGCACCGCCGCATCCTCTACGCGATGCGCGAGTTGCGGCTGTCGTCCACCGGGGGCTTCCGCAAATCGGCCAAGATCTCGGGCGACGTGATGGGTAACTACCACCCGCACGGCGATGCCGCGATCTACGACGCGATGGCGCGTCTGGCGCAGGATTTCAACGTGCGCTACCCGCTGGTCGACGGGCAGGGCAACTTCGGCAACATCGATGGCGACAACCCGGCCGCCTCGCGCTACACCGAAGCGCGGATGACCGCCGTGGCCGAAGCCATGCTGGAAGGGCTGAACGAGAATGCCGTCGATTTCCGCGAGAATTACGACGGCACGCTGACCGAGCCTGCGGTGCTGCCCGCGCAGTTCCCGAACCTTTTGGCCAATGGCTCCTCAGGCATCGCCGTGGGCATGGCCACGAACATCCCGCCGCATAACATCGCCGAGCTTTGCGATGCTTGTATTCACCTGATCAAGACCCCGGACGCGCGCGACGACACACTCTTGAACTACGTTCCCGGCCCGGATTTCCCCACCGGTGGCATCATCGTCGAGCCGCCCGAGAACATCGCCAATGCTTATCGTACGGGCCGCGGCTCCTTCCGTCTGCGTTGTCGTTGGGAGGTCGAAGACCTTGGCCGCGGCGCGTGGCAGATCGTCGTTACCGAGATTCCCTATCAGGTTCAGAAATCCAAGCTGATCGAGAAGATCGCCGAACTGATCCAGACCAAGAAGATCCCGATTCTGGCCGATATCCGCGACGAATCCGCCGAAGACATCCGCATGATCATCGAGCCGCGGTCCAAAAACGTCGATCCGAACGTGCTCATGGGCATGCTGTACCGCAACTCGGATCTTGAGGTGCGTTTCTCGCTCAACATGAACGTGCTGATCGACGGGCAGACGCCCAAGGTTTGCTCGCTCAAGGAAGTGCTGCGCGCCTTCCTCGACCACCGGCGTGAGGTGCTGCAACGCCGTTCGCGGCACCGGATGGACAAGATCGACCACCGGCTTGAAGTGTTGCAGGGCCTGATCACGGCCTTTTTGAACCTCGACCGGGTGATCGAAATCATCCGCTACGACGAAGACCCCAAGGCCGCCCTGATGTACGAGGACTGGAGCCGCGCGCATCAGGACACGCTCAGCCGCGCCATGGACGAGGCCGCTTATGTCTCGCCGCTCGCGGGGGTCGATGTCTCGAAACTGGCGGTCATCGCCGATGCCGAGGCGCAGGCCACCGGCGTGCTGGCCGAGAGCGGCGACACCCGCGCGATCCCGCACAGCTACGCAGGCCGTGAGAACGGGCTGTCGGACGTGCAGGCCGAGGCGATTCTCAACGTGCGCCTGCGGTCTTTGCGGCGTCTGGAAGAAGACGCGCTGGTGGCCGAGCGCGATGCGCTAATGACTGAGCGTGCGGGGCTCGAAGACCTGCTCGAAAGCGAGGACCTGCAATGGTCCACCATCGCCGACCAGCTGCGTGCGACGAAAAAGCAGTTCGGCAAGGATTGGGTGATCGACGGCGTGAAGCGTGGCCAGCGTCTGACCGAGTTCGACACCGCCGGAGAGGTCGAAGACGTGCCGATCGAGGCGATGATCGACCGCGAGCCGATCACCGTGGTCTGCAGCCAGATGGGCTGGATTCGCGCCATGACCGGCCATATCGACCTGAACCGCGAGTTGAAGTTCAAGGACGGCGACGGCCCGCGCTTCATCTTCCATGCCGAGACGACGGATCGGCTGCTGGTCTTCGGCTCGAACGGGCGGTTCTACACCGTCTCCGCCGCCAACCTGCCCGGCGGGCGCGGCATGGGCGAGCCTTTGCGCCTGATGGTCGATCTGCCCAATGAGGTGCAGATCGTCTCGCTCTTCATCCATCAGCCGGGGCGCAAGCTTTTGGTGGCTTCCACGGCGGGCGACGGTTTTGTCGTGCCCGAGGATGACGTTGTGGCCCAGACCCGCAGCGGCAAGCAGGTGCTGAACGTGCGCGGCGAGGGGGTTACGGCGCTGGTCTGTCACCCAGTCTCAGGCGATAGCGTCGCCACGGTGGGCGAGAATCGGAAGGTACTGGTCTTCGGCCTTGGTGAGCTGCCCGAGATGGGCCGGGGCAAGGGCGTGCGGCTGCAGAAGTTCAAGGACGGCGGCCTGTCGGACGCCATCACCTTCACGCGCGAGGCGGGTCTCACTTGGCAGGACCCGGCGGGCCGCACGCGGACCGAGGCCGATCTGGCGGAATGGACCGGCAAGCGCGCAAGCTCGGGCCGCATGGCCCCCCGCGGCTTCCCGCGCGATAACAAGTTCACGTGAAACACCCGCGCCCTTCGGGGCGCGGTCAGTCCAGCGGCTCGGCGGTCATCCAGACGCCACCCTCGGGGCGCAGGGTCAGGATCATCACCGGCTCAGGGTCTTTGCCCGGCACGGGGGTGAACTTGAACCGCACCAGCAGCGTTGCAAGGATGATCACCGCCTCCTGCAGGGCAAAGCTCGCACCGATGCAGATGCGGGGACCGTCCCCAAAGGGCAGATAGGCGTAGCGGTCGATCGCCTTGCGATCGGCAAAGCGTTCGGGGCGAAAGGCATTCGGATCGTCCCAAAGCAATTCGTTCCGGCCAAGCGCGTAGATCGGGATCATCACCGTGTCGCCGGGGCGTATTTCGCGGTCGCAAAGCGTGTCGTGCTTCTGCGCCGTACGCGAAATGATCCCGGCAGCGGGGTAAAGGCGCAGCGCCTCGTCGATGATCATCCGCACCAAGGGCAATCTGTCCACATCCTCGCCGGTGCAGGGGCGGCCTTGCAGCACATCGCGCACCTCGGCCCGGGCGCGCGCCTGCATGTCTTGGTCGAACCCCATCAGGTACATCGACCATGCCAGCGTCAGCGCCGTGGTTTCATGGCCCGCGACGATGAAGGTCAGCAGGTTGTCGCGCAGCTCGCCGGTGTTCATCTGGCGCTTGGTCTTGGGGTCTTCGCCCCCCAGCAGCAGGTCCAGCAGGTCGGGCGTGCCGTCATGGCCGCGCGCCACCCGCTCCTCGATCGCCTGATCGGCCATGGCCTTCATTTGCTTCAGCGCTTGGCCGGACATCATCCGCCCCGGGCGCGGCAGCCAGTCGGGCAGGCCGAGGATGTCGAACAGGCTGATCTTGCCGGCCTCGGCCATATAGTCGTCGATGGCGCCATGCACCTTGTCGCGGTCGAAGGTGCCGTCGCCCGAGAATGTCACGTCGCCGATCACCTCAAAGGTCGTCGTCACCATCTCGTCGAGCATGTTAACCGCGCGCGGCCCCGCAGCGCTGATGCGCTTGGCTGAGCGGTCAGCGGCGGCGCTCATCACCGGGGCGAGGTTGCGCACGTTGCGTCGTGAGAAAACGGGTGCAGCCGCCCGACGCTGCCAGCGCCAATGCGCGCCCTCTGCGATGAAGAGCGACTCGCCGATGGCGGGGCGCAACAGGTTCTTGGTGACGTCGGACTTGGGGTAGTCCTCCAGCCGGTCCAAGAGGATCTGCCGGATCGCACCCGGGTCCATCACCATATGCCAGCGCTTGCCGGTCTTGCCCGACACCATCGGCTGGGTCGTGGCAATCTTGGGGATGATGCTGAGCACGTTGCGCCGCGCCATTTGCAGGCTGCCAAGCATGCCCACAGGCTCGGTAACGAGCGGCACACGGACGGGCAGGGGGCGGGGTTGGGTCATGTTGCGGTCCTCACTCACTGCCCAAGATAGACCGCACCGGCATCGGCGCAACTGCGGCAAATGATTGCGCCCCTTGGGCCCATCGGCTACCCCTTTTCGAAACCTTAACACCCCTGAGGGATCGCCCATGCTGAGAGTTCTTGCCCTGTTGACCTTCGTCGCGACGCTGGCCGCCTGCAACGGGGCATCCGACCTCGACAAGGCGCCGACCCCGCTGGGGGATTTCAACCTGCACCACAATATCGTGGTGGCCCCCAAGGCGCAGAAGGGGCCGCTCAGCCGCGAGGTGAGCAAGGAAGAACTGGCCGAGGCCGTGCGCGCCGCCACCGCCGAACGCTTTGATCGCTACGAGGGCGAGCGGCTTTACCACTTCGGCATCAGCGTCGAGGGCTACGTGCTGGCCCAGCCGGGCATCCCGCTGGTCTTTGCGCCCAAATCGATCCTGATCCTCAACCTGACGGTCTGGGACGACGCCAAGAACAAAAAGCTGAACCCCGAGCCGCATCAGATCACTGTTTTCGAATCCCTCGATCAAGGGCCGGTGGTGGGCTCGGGCTATACCAAATCCGCCGAGGAGCAGCTGAAGAACCTCAGCCAGAACGCCGCCAAGGCGATTGAGACCTATCTGGTGAAGCAAAACCGCGAAGAGGGGTGGTTCAACGGCGGCACAGCCCTGTCCCCCGCCGGGGAGCCGGAGGATAAATAGACCATAGCTGAGGCGCGCCCGACCGATGCGGCAGGCCCACGGTGGGCTTTAAGTGGCGCCAAGACGCAAGTCTCGCTTGATTTTACCGCTCGAACCCAATACATCGCCCGCCAGATAGGGTTCGGGTCCCCGTTGGGGCCCCTCAATTAAAAGGGCGCCACCATGGCAAAGGCAAAGTTTGAACGCACCAAACCGCACGTCAACATCGGCACGATCGGCCACGTTGACCACGGTAAAACCACGCTGACCGCGGCGATCACCAAATACTTCGGTGACTTCCAAGCGTATGACCAGATCGACGGCGCGCCCGAAGAGAAGGCCCGCGGCATCACCATCTCGACCGCGCACGTCGAGTATGAGACCGAGAACCGTCACTACGCCCACGTCGACTGCCCCGGCCACGCTGACTATGTGAAAAACATGATCACCGGTGCGGCGCAGATGGACGGCGCGATCCTGGTTGTGAACGCGGCCGACGGCCCGATGCCCCAGACCCGCGAGCACATCCTGCTCGGCCGTCAGGTTGGCATCCCCGCGATGGTCGTCTTCATGAACAAAGTTGACCAGGTCGACGACGAAGAGCTGCTCGAACTCGTCGAGATGGAAATCCGCGAACTGCTGTCCTCCTACGACTACCCCGGCGACGACATCCCTGTTGTTGCAGGTTCCGCTCTGGCGGCGATGGAAGGCAACAAGCCCGAGATCGGCGAAGAGTCCATCAAGAAGCTGATGGCCGAAGTTGACGCCTACATCCCGACACCTGAGCGTGCCGTGGACCAGCCCTTCCTGATGCCGGTCGAAGACGTCTTCTCGATCTCCGGTCGTGGTACCGTTGTGACTGGCCGTGTCGAGCGTGGCGTGATCAACGTTGGCGACGAAATCGAAATCGTCGGCATCCGCGACACCAAGAAAACCACCTGCACCGGTGTGGAAATGTTCCGCAAGCTGCTGGACCGTGGTGAAGCAGGCGACAACATCGGCGCGCTGCTGCGTGGCGTTGAGCGTGACGGCGTTGAGCGCGGTCAGGTTCTCTGCAAGCCCGGCTCCGTGACACCGCACACCAAGTTCGAAGCCGAAGCCTACATCCTCACCAAAGAGGAAGGTGGCCGTCACACGCCGTTCTTCGCGAACTACCGTCCGCAGTTCTACTTCCGTACAACTGACGTGACCGGCACCGTTCAGCTGGCAGAAGGCACCGAGATGGTCATGCCCGGCGACAACGTGTCCTTCGGCGTTGAGCTGATCGCACCGATCGCCATGGAAAACGGCCTGCGCTTCGCGATCCGCGAAGGTGGCCGGACTGTTGGCGCGGGCGTCGTTTCCAAAATCACTGAGTGATCTTTGGATCGGGCCTTCGGGCCTGACGTCTGAAAGAATTGAAAGGCCGCAGCGTTTGCTGCGGCCTTTTGCTTTGGCAGGGTGGGCAATCCCCCTGAAACAGAAAAGCCGGCCCCCGTAAGAGCCGGCTTTCATCATTCCAATTCAACTGCAATCAAGCGGCGTCAGCGTTCACGCCACCTTTGGTCGCGATCTCTGTCATGCGGCGGTCGCCATCATAGGTGTGATCAAGCTGCTCTTGCAGTTGTGCACCATCTTCGTTTTCGCCCAGACGATTGGCGAAGGCGACAACGCAGCCGTAGCCCGCCAGAGCATAGTGCACCATCCGCTGATACTGCGTGATGATCATCGCATCGCGGGCATCGCTGTCGCCAAAATCCTCCTCCAGCACATGTTTATGCGCCTCTTTCACAAGGCCCTCCATCCCGTGGCAGTGCTCGCCTTCCGGGTCGAGGTCATGTTTGGCGCAGATGGACTTCAGCACATCCATGCCCTTGGCGATTCCGTTGCTGCCGTCGATCAGCGCTTCGCTAAGTTCCTTGTCTTCTGCCGCACGGCCCAGAGCGTTGGTCGCTTCGAGCGATTGCTTGCAGGCAGAATAGAGGTCTTGCAGTTGGTCGGTGTAGACGTCTTTGAGATTGTTCATAGTCATCGGTCGTCCTCCAATTTCGGGCTTAGTTCGACGGGAAAACGTAAGCTGAGCGCTCAATGTTCCCCAAAGAAGAGAATATCGGCGGAAAGGTCAGATCTGCTCTTGATCCGCCGCCCGTTTGCGACTACCCAAGCCACCGGCATAGGGGTTTAGCTCAGTTGGTAGAGCATCGGTCTCCAAAACCGAGGGTCGTGGGTTCGAGTCCCTCAGCCCCTGCCACATTTCCTTAAATTAACGATGAAGCCGCGCGGCGTATCACTCTTTGCGGGGTCTTGCATCCGCGAGAGGCGGGGCCGTGCCTTTAAGGCTATGGCGATCTGCGGCAATCTATTCTTTATAAGTTTACCCACCCTAGGCCCGTCACCGCGCAAGTGTTCAGAGAGTCGCGCTGCCTCGGGGCGATTCACCTAGATTCCCCCCCCCCTCTAGGGCGCTGCACTCGGAGATGATTCACGCGGTCATGGAAGGTTCTACCAGTGTCATGCTGCCATCGCGGCGAAGCTCAGGGCCTGTTCCTATAGAAATAGCACGCCATTTCAGCGTCTTGCCGAAAAGTTCCCCGAAATCTCATCTTTTCTCAAATTTCTGCTTGCGGCTTTGCCTCACTAACCTTAGAACCCCCTCTACCGGCGGCGCTGAGACGCACCGCTGGGGCGCCAGACGGGGCGGACGGCAGCGGAGACGCGGTGGTTCGGATCTCGAGGCGGATAAGAATTCGAGGTATTAGAGGCGGGGCGCGCCAAGAAGTTAGGGCGCATCTCAGTTTCTTTTGTCTCAACGCTGTTTGAAAATTTGATATCTGAAGAGATATGTGGGCGGTTTGGTT